>Ga0326597_10008504_pt1 | contig 13838 bp, 17 predicted proteins | sample RVTome_12_FD_203789 | JGI IMG/M metagenome (GOLD analysis project Ga0326597, IMG submission 203789) | Soil microbial communities from uranium-contaminated site in the Upper Colorado River Basin, Wyoming, United States - RVT100D185 | ecosystem: Environmental > Terrestrial > Soil > Contaminated >... | reverse complement strand
GCGAGGGCGCGGCGGCGTTTGTGCCACTCCGGCAGTGTTTTCCAGACCTGCATCATTGGTAACTCTCCCCAGCGGCGGGGAAGGCTCCCGTCTTGATCGCATCATCGAACTTGCCGATCGCATCCAGGACGCTGCCTGCGCCGTCCCAGAAAGTCCGGACAAATTTCGGTTTGAAATCGACTGTCATGCCGAGCAGATCCTGGAGCACGAGAATCTGGCCGTCGCACCCCGCGCCGGCGCCGATGCCGATGGTCGGGATGTGGAGGCTGCCGGTGATTTCCGCGGCGAGTTTGGCGGGAATGCATTCCAGCACCACGGCGAACGCTCCGAGCTCCTGAAGCGTTTTGCCGTCGCGGAGGATCAGGCAGGCCGCCTCGCCGGTTTGACCCTGCACTTTGAAGCCGCCGTAGCGATGGACGGATTGAGGCTGCATGCCGAGGTGGCCCATGACGGGGACGCCGCTCTGGGTCAGCCGTTCGATCACATCTTCATGGCCTTCCACTCCTTCAAGCTTCACCGCGTGCGCCCCGGCGGCCATCAGAACCTGTGCCGAGTCCAAGGCGGCGGGCAAACCTTTCCGGTACGAGAGAAACGGCATGTCGGCGACCACGAACTTGCCGCCCGCGCCACGAGCCACGGCCTCGGTGTGAAGCCGCATCAGTTCGATGCTGGCGGAGAGCGTCGAGGCGTAACCGTGCATCACCATGGCGGCGCTGTCGCCCACCAGAATGGCGTCGATGGCGGTATTGGAGAGCAGACGGGCGAAGGTGTAGTCGTAGCAGGTGACCATCGAGAGCTTGCGGCTCTCGGCCTTCGCGCGCAGAAAATCGATTGCGCTCATGGTTCACCTGGCCGGGCAGGCAATCGAATCGGGAAGAGACTACGGGTGGAAAAGAAGTGGCAAGGCATCGTCTTGGTACCTGTCAAAAAACTGATCAAGTCCCGGACTTACGTAAAGCCGAAGGGCGTTGTCGTTACATGTCGCTGCATTCCGTCAGCGCACTCGGGATTATAGCACCGGCCGGCACTATGCCCGCTTCCGAGCTTTGCGGGCTTTATACACCTGCAGCGCTTCGCGGCGGATATCTTCCCAATCCTGCTTTGTCATCCCGGTCGGCTCACCGCTCTGAAGGCCTTCCGCGAGGAGCGCTTCAAGCTTCTCCTGCGCCCGTTTTCTTTCATCGCCGCGAATGAGATCCCTCACGTATTCACTGACACTGCTGTAGCGTCCGGAATCCACTTGCTGGTCCACGAACTCTTTCAGTTGGTCCGGCAGTGAGATGTTCATCGTCTGCATGTGCGGTCGACCCTCCTGGAATCAAGATAGCGTCAATAGCAACACATGGCAATTGTTGTCATGTCTCCTGCCCACTGCTTCGACTCCGCAGAGCGTCCCGGGATTTCTGTATTTGAAAAAACCGCAATCCCCGCTGAAACGATCCGTGGGACTCGCGCACTAGCCAGAACGTGCGAGGGAATATCCCATGTTCACCATTCGAGACAGCCAGCTACAGGCCTTTCGCATTGACATGCGCAGGCAGTTGACTCTTCGTCTTGCCGATCACTTGAAGACTCAATTCGCAGCGCAGGCTCGAGAAACCGAGCCTGCGGAGATGGTACGCCTTGCCGATGCGACGCTGGAAGTCGGCTCAAAGTACGGCTTCGAGCAGGAAAAGGACCTCCGGCCGCTCGCCGAGTACGTGTTCGTGTTCGGACCGCAGCTCGATCGCCGGGAAGACACGCCCTGGATACGAGAAACCTTGGGACAGGAGGATCTCGGACCGGAGGAGAAGCTGTCGCGGCTGGACAGCTTCTATATGTTCTCCTACCGAATCGGACGATGAGGCGCGCGACCAAACCACTGAATGAGGCCGCCATCGATTGCGCGAATCAGAAGTTCTATGCGCTGAACGCCACGGATCCGACCCTCTTCGACTCGGCAGGCAATTGGGTTCCGCTCAGCGCCACGGACCCCGCCCAAGCCGATTATCGCTCGCAGTGGATGGATCTCTATGAGGAATGCGGCGGAGATGTCGAGGACACCGGCGGCGGCAAGAAGAAGGACCCGTGCGATCCGGTCAACCCTTGTCCTTGCTCGCCGATCACCAGCATTCAGCTCCTGTCCGTCGAGTTCCTTTCCGATCACAAGCTGCTACTCGATTACACAGCGGACTGGGAATCCGGCGGGGCGCGGTTCCCCAAGCCGGAATGGACACCGGCCGCGCAGCACCCCGTCAGCCACTCGATGGATCAGCAGGTGGAAGTAAAGGTAACCTTTGAAGTTGAGCCAGCCAACGCCTGTCCCGAAACAGGCACGTTGCGGGGCGAGGGGCCGGACGGGATAATCTTCGAAAAGAGTGGTTACACGTTCAGCGCCGGAAGACACGAGGTGTCGCTTTCCTCCAGCGCGAAGCTCGCCAAGAAAGTGCGGGTGCTTGACTTTCAGATTGACTGGAAGGCAGATGGCGTGAGTGTATCGTCCTTTTCGCCGTCCAGCTCGAGCAACCGGATGTTCGTTACGTATGACACTCCCTATAACGACACCGGGCTGGATAACGAGGTCACGTTGAAGAGGCTGGAGTGGGTATGCACCCTCTGCGACGGAGATTCCAATGGGCACGATTCCGTGAAGAAGATCCACGATTCGACGGGATCTTTTGATCTCTCAGCTCCCATCGCAGCGAACCACTGGGATATCGCCGGCGGGACCACCGCGCAGTGCATGGACTTGAGCAAGTTTTACATGCTTGGCACGGAAATGCTCGGCCTGCGAACCGGCGAAGTGGTCTTCCTCTATCCGAAGGCGGGAAAGGGAACGAAGGAGTCCACCAGCGGTTCCGACGTGGAGAGACGTCCGATCGCCAGTTCCACCCCCGGGCATGCCTCTTCGACCGCCCACGACGACGTCAATCCCAATGAGGAACTGCTCCTGGAGGATTTCAACGGGGGATGGAACAACTTCGAGGCCTGTTTCAAGTTTACGCATCCGGATTCGTCGGGCACTTCGACGACACGCTACTACGCGGGAGGAGCGGATATCTACGATACGGCGCCGGAAGTGATGAATTCGGTGTGCCGGGTGACGCACTGGACCTTCGAGGGGTCCGGAGGCGGCTGGTCAATCTGCACAACTCCGGGACCATCTCCGGTGGACCAGTGGTCGCCATGACGGAAACGCGCGCCGCGCGACGCTACGCCGGGATGGCAATCATCCTGGTGTTGGCCGCCGCGAGTTGTGCCAGCCAGACGCGAGGAACAAAGGAAATGCTGCCGAGTCAGATTCGAGGCAAGTTCGGGCCTGTTGCAGGCCAGCTTCTGGAATATTCTTTCCAGGAGACCCCCAAGGGTCAACAAACCAAGGGCCAGTCGCAAGCCTTCAAGTCAGGTGAAGGGTGGTTGCGGTCGATCCTGAACGACGACATCCGTCCACCCGTGCCGCCCGACGAACTCATCCACACCGGTGATGCGAATACCTGCGACGCCATCCAGCATCGATACCAGGTCCGAGGCGATCTCGGCGAGCTTTCCATCCAGATCAGCCAGACGGTTTTTGTGATCGCGGTGGTCGTGGCTCCTTCCGTCCCACCCTCCAATTGGAGCCGGGATTCGCGGCAAGCGGCGATGGAGCTGGCGCGCCGTCTATTCCGCCAGCCGGAAAGGCTCAATCTGCGGGCGACCGATGAACTTGGATGGATCGCGATGGGGCGGCAGTTTCCTGCCGACGACGCCCCACGGGCGGCCACGGACTGGCTCGATACGATTCAATGGTGGGCCGATGGAACCCACGTGGGATTCTTCCTGTTGAAACGCACAGGGCCGGATCAATCCTCCAAGCCAAGCGGGAGTCTGGAGGCCAACCGCGCCTGGTTCCAGATGTTCGAACGTCCAAGAACGCGCTAGGCCGCAATGATTCGGAGGTGGTTGCCGCATAATCGTTTCATCTGATTTAAGCCGTGAGCCACCAGAGGTTATACTTGAGAAATCGGTGGCCTACTCAAGCGTTTGGGCCGTTCGAGGGATCAGAATTTGATGCTTAATCCGAACTGGCTCTACAAGCGCCTCTACGAAGGTTGGAATTACCGGCTGCGCCACATTGGGGGAGGGCGATGGGCTGCGCACTGCCGGCCGACTTCGATCGTGTTCCTGCTCACCGAACTCTGCAACGCCAAATGCCTGCATTGCGACATCTGGAAGAACACCGGGCGTGAGGACTCACCGACGCCGGAACAGTGGAGGCAGGTTCTGGCCGACTTACGCCACTGGCTGGGGCCCGTGCATGTCTGCTTCAGCGGTGGAGAGGCGCTGATGAAGCCGTTTACCGTCGATCTGGTGTCGGCCGCTTCGTCCCTCGGTCTATTTCTGGAAATCCTGACGCATGGTTACTGGGAGGACCAGCGGAAAATCGAACGCCTGGCGATGGCCAAACCCTGGAAAGTGACCATCTCCTTAGACGGCATCGGGGAGACTCATACGACCGTTCGCGGCCGCCCGAAGTTCTGGGAGCGCACTGTGCGCACCATCGAGACGCTGCAGCGAATCCGCAAGCAGGAAAAGCTCGATTACATCATTCGCCTGAAGAACGTGATCATGTCGCACAACCTCAACGACACGGTCGAAGTGGCCAAGTTCGGCAATCAGGAAGGCATGGAGGTGTTCTACCAGGCGATCGAGCAGAACTACAACACTCCGGACGATCCGCAATGGTATCTCCATAGCGAGAACTGGCCGAAGGATCCGGCACAGGCGGTCGCCAGTATCCGGCAGTTGATCCAGTTGAAGCAGCAGGGCTATCACATTGCCAACAGCGTAGAGCAACTGGAGGCGATGATTCCGTACTTCGGCGACCCGGATGCGCATCGCGTGTCGGTCATGACCCACAGCGCTCACGAGAGGCGCCGCTCCTGCGCCGCGCTTACCATGCTGCAACTGCAGGCGAATGGCGACGTAACGATCTGCACTGGCGCGCCGGTCGCCGGCAACATCAAGACGCAGCCGATCCGGGAGATCTGGGAAAACCGGCCGCATTTATGGGAGTCGGGTTGCTGCCTGGAGCGCCGTTGCACGACCTCCGAACTGACGGGCATTGTCCCGGCGGCCTCGCTCACTGCCGCCTCAAGCTGGAAAACGTCGAACCAGTCCACTGTCGAACCTCCTATCCCCCAATGACCGCGGCCTCGCCGGTGGCGGTTTTCGTTTTCGGCATCAATCCCAGCCGCATCGGAGGGATCGAAATCCACACGCGGCAGGTCGCCGCGATGCTTGGCGATGCCGGCTGGCGCGTTGTCCTTTGCTTTCATCGGGAGCCAACCGGCGCGGTGCGGGACTATCTGTCCCTGCCCAATGTGATCTGGGATGCGCTGCCAAATTCCTGGGAAAACAGCCGGCGGGTTGTGCAGGGCCTGAACCGCATCCTCCGCCGCTATCGCCCGAGGCTGCTTCACCTGCAGTTCACACCGTTTCTGAGCCCTTATCCATGGGTGGCCCGGATCCGGGGCGTCGGATGCATTGTGGTCACCGACCATGGCTCGCACCCGGAGGGCTATGTGACCCGGCCGGCGCCGGTCTGGAAACGCGCCATCGGGAGGGCGCTGACGTATCCGATCTCCTTTGTGATTGGCGTCAGTGAGTACAACTGCCGAAACGCGCGAACCCTCGGAACGATTGTCCCTAGCAAGATCAAACGTATTTACAACGGCGCCGACCTGGAGCGCGCGAGCGCCGGCGCCGACGGATGCGAGTTCCGGCGGCGGCACAACATCCCGCTGGACCGGATCCTGGTGGTGCAGGTCTCCTGGATCATCCCGGAAAAAGGGATCCCCGACGTACTCGAGGGTGCCCGGCTGGCGATCGCCGAGGAGCCTCGGCTGCACTTCGCGTTTACCGGCGAGGGGAAGTACCGCCAGGAGTACACGGAGACCGCCATCGCGATGGGGATTGGCGATCACGTCACCTGGACGGGACAGGTGAGCGACCCAATGGGCGAAGGGGTTTTTGCCGCGGCCGACATTTCCTGCCAGGCATCTCGTTGGGAGGAGGCCTTCGGGCTGGTCATTGCCGAAGCCATGGCCTTCGGCAAGCCATTCGTGGCGACCAAGGTGGGCGGCATTCCGGAGGTCGTGCTGGACGGGCAAACCGGATTCCTGGTTCCCCGGCGCGACTCGGCAGCTTTGGCGGCCAGGATCGTCGAGTTAGCCCGGGATCCGGCCTTGCGGCAGCGATTCGGCCAGGCAGCACGGGAGTATGCCGAGCGCGAGTTCGATGTCCGCAGGAATGCACGAGCGCTTGTGGACCTGTACCCCCTGCAATAGAAACTCAGGCCTGGCCGGTCTTATTTCAGCAGTTTCGCCCGGACGATTGCCGTTGTGAATTCGCGGGTCAGTCTGTTGTGCAGATGCTTTAACCGGCGAATCGGGACAGCTTCCAGAAACTCCAGCCGGAACGGGCTGGCGGCCACCAGGCGCTCGAATCTGCCTATGGTCATCTGGTTGAGGCCGCCCGACACTTCGCTGAACCGGGTTGCGCCATCATCCTGAAAATCCGCTCGCCAGCGGACCAGCGCCTTTTCCGCAAACACCAGATGCGCCCAGGGAAACATGGAGAACGTGTGGCCGCCATAGGGGTGGTACCACGTCGGGCCAAAGCTGGTCGCCACGAAGCCCCCGCGGGGCAAGAGATCGTCGTACATCGTCTGGAGAATCTTGTACGGTTCGTCGAAATGCTCAAAGGAATCGAGCGACACAATCGCGTCCGCCGGTTCCGGAGTCGTGGTAAATACGCATCGGTCATCCACGCCGGCACGACGAGCGCGCTCCCTGGCCTCCTGTAAAAAAGATTCGCGAATGTCGATGCCAACAACGCGCTTGGCGCCGGCCAGGGCGAGTTCTATCGCCTGATCTCCCCTCCCGCAGCCGAAATCGATGACGACTTTCCCCTGGATGTCGGAGATCAATTGCTCGCCCAGAAGCACCTTGACCTTGCTCTTGCCGATATAGGCGGCGCCGGTCAGAATCTTCGGTGCAGTGGGCCAGAAGCGTCTCAACATCCGGTACTGGAGGGTGGTCAGCATGGACAGTACGGACGGCGTGAGTATCGGTTGCTTCGCTCTCCGGAGGAACAGGGCGCCCAGGCCGGAAAAGTACAGAGCAGGGCACTGGGCGATCGCATCTTTGAATTATTGCAGAGCCCGATCACTGGCAGGCCAAAGTCGTACGGAGTGGCCGGGTTCAGGCGTATGGCCACGCAGTCCCAGGGGTCGCAGGCAGCCAATGTTCAACGTATGACCTTGAGAGTCGCTACAAGCCCCACCTTCAGGTCACGGGTTACGTGCTACACTGATTCTGTGCCAAGAAATCTGACCCTAACCCTAGATGAAGAACTCCTGCGCGCTGCCCGAAAAGTAGCTTTGGACCGGAACACTTCCGTCAACCAACTTGTCCGCGAATTTCTGGCGAACCTGGTTCAAGAAACCGACCAGCGCAAAGCGGCGCGGGCGGCCATCGAGGAAATCTTCCGTACAAATCAGCTCGAGATCGGGGTCCGTAGCTGGCAGCGCGAGGACCTCCATGAGCGCTGACGTCGAGGTGGTGTCGTTTGTCGACACAAATGTTCTTGTATATGCGCTCGCCGCGGACGACCCCCAGCGATCTCATGTCGCTCAGCAGTTGGTGCGCGAGTTAATGGAGTCAAACGTGTTCCGCACCAGCACGCAGGTGCTGCAAGAACTGTTCGTTACTCTCACCCGCAAAATCAGAACGCCCATGAAAGCACTGGAGGCGCTTCGTTATCTGGATCAGCTCGCCGAATGGCCCGTAGCCGTGCTTGAATACCGCGCTGTTCGAGACGCGATTCACTTGGCCGAAAGAGCGAAAATCTCCTTCTGGGATGCGCTGATCGTGATTGCCGCTGCCCGATCGGGAGCAATGCGGCTATACACGGAAGATCTTCACGACGGCCAGACGCTTCTGGGCGTTACCGTCATGAACCCGTTCCGTGGGGCGACGAAGGCACGACGGTGAGCCGACTTACAATAGATCTCTATGCGGACCCTGATTCCACTCCTGGCAATGTGTGGCGCTCTGGCTGCAAGCCCGATTCCCGATTCGCTGCGAGCCAGTCTCAGCTTTCACGCGAGCTTCGACCAAAGCTTCGATGCCGATACCGCGCTCGGCGACCGGCGGATTCATAGCGCGCCGGACTACAAACAGCAGGGCGTTGCCCAGCCGGGCGTAGGCGCGGTTGACGCCACTATCGAGAAAGGCGCCGGTATCGGGGGCGGCGGAGCGTTGCGGTTCCAGTCGAAGAATACGCAAGCGTTATTCTTTTCAGGCGATCGTAATGTGACCCTTTCCAATGGGGCGATCTCGTTCTGGCTGCGGCTGGACCCCGACAAGGACTTGGCGCCCGGTTTCTGCGACCCGATCCAGATTACGGACAAAGCGTACAACGACTCGGCGATCTGGGTGGATTTCACGAAAGACGACCGGCCACGCCACTTCCGCCTTGGCGTCTTCGGGAGTCTGAAGGCATGGAACCCCGCGAATTCTCCAGCGGATCAGAACCCGGTATTCGCCAAGCGCCTGGTTGTGGTCGAACGCCCTCCATTCACGAGAGACGCCTGGACCCATGTGGCGGTCACGTGGTCGGGTTTGAATGCGGGTTCGACCGGCTCGGCGTCGCTGTTTTTGAACGGGAAGCTCATCGCAACGGCGTCGGGAATCCGGGAACCATTTGAGTGGGATCCGCAGCGGCTGGCAATCCGGCTCGGGGTGAATTATACGGGTCTGATGGATGAGGTGGCGCTTTTCCGCCGGGAACTGAGCGGGCAGGACGTCGCCGCTCTATATCGAGCCGGCGGCTCGAAGTAGCCGGAACTGGGGGCCAAAGTGGCGACGATGCAGCCTCGTGACGCCAAACGCAAGTCAGAAAAGCTGACGATACCGCTCCAGGTTACCGTCATTGGACCGCCAGCCGGGGTTCAGTTCTGCATTCAGGGCCGCGACGGCGAACTGGTCGGCCAAACTGTCTCTACCGGCCAGTACCTCACCTTCGACCTGTTCGTCGAGGACGGCGGCCTCGGACCCGGCGGCACACCGCGTCTCCTGGGGCCGTTCACCCATGGTCCGCCTACCGGCCGTTTCCTCTATGTCTGCTCCGGTACCAGTGCTGGCCAAGCCGATTCCCGCTGGACGCGTCGCGCGAAGATCCCCCCAATCGGGCATCAGTTCCGCACTGATCGAGCAGATCCGCAAGGTGCCGAGGGCAAAGCTGGAAGCCCGCATCTCGGGAATCGCCCGCGATGGCGGACCGGCTTGCGCTACCGTTCCTCTTCCTGGCGGTTGGCGGCTAGTCCGCTGAGCATCGGAACTCGCCCCGCAAAAGTCCTTAATTGAGCCCGGAAATCCGCGTTGACTTCTTCGGCAGCATCCGCTACTCTCGCGCCATGCCGTACAACATCGATCCGTCCGCCCTGGTAAACCTCCCTTGCCCACGCTGTGGAGAGAAATCTGCAGAGACCGTGGCTACCATCCAATCGTCGCCTAGCCTGCGTTGCCCGGCCTGCGGCGCCATGTTCTCTGTCAACGCGGAGAAAGTGATGGAAAAGCTGCGGGCGGTTGAGGAGCAGGCGGAACTGGAGCGGAGGCGCCGCGGTCTTTGAGAGCACCCTGATCGACGCCCCTACTGCGATTGGCTAAGGCTCAGGCAACGGAAGCGCGCTGCCTTATTCGTGCCCCAGTGCGGCCATCGGCTCAATTGCGCGGCCCGCAACGCCGGGATCCCGTATGGTCAGGAAACTGGATCTTCATGAATCTGCGACGCTTTCCTACCATAACCCCGTACTCGGCATAATGGGCTTGGAAGACCCAGAGAGTTCTCGACCCATTCCGGTTTGTGGTGATCGCCGTTTCGGGGTGGATGAATCAACGCCAACTGCAGGTCATTGACCACCTTCGCGAGGAGAACCGGGTGCTTCGCGAGCAACTCGGTGGCCGGCGGCTGAGGCTCAACGATAACCAGCGCCGTCGCTTGGCGACCAGGGCCAAAGGCCTGGGACGGAAGATTCTGGCCGAGGTGGCCACGATTGTCACGCCCGAGACGTTGCTGGCCTGGTATCGAAAGCTGATTGCCCAGAAGTACGACGGCAGTGGGAAGCGCGGACCGGGACGGCCTCGCACCGCCGGGGAGACCGAGAACTTGGTCGTGCGAATGGCCGAAGAGAACCGGGATTGGGGCTATCGGCGCATCCAGGGCGCGTTGTCCAATCTGGGTCACGAAATTGCCCGCAGCACGATCGCTGAGATTCTCGCGCGGCACGGGATCGAGCCGGCGCCGGAGCGGAGCCGGAAGACGACGTGGAAAACCGTGTTCGAAAGCCGTGTTCGAAAACCTTAATTGAGTGCCTTAATTGAGTGCCTTGACACGAGCAATTCCGGGTGTATACTTGCCGTGGTCTACCCCGTTTTACCAATTTGAAAACAAATGTGAGGTCTCAGCATGAGCCACGTTGTCTCTCGCCGCCTTTTTCTGCAAAATGCCGCATCCGCCGCGGCAGCGCTCACTCTCCCCTCGTTCGCCCAGGAAACGGTTGCCAAGACCTGGGTCTATGTTGGATGCTACACGGCTCGCGGCCAGGGCATCTACGTTTACGAAATGAACTCCGGCACCGGCGCCCTCTCCCTGGTTCGGGTCGTGGGCGGTCCCACGGTGACGCCCAATCCTTCTTTTCTGGCGCTTTCCCCGCACGGGCGGTATCTCTACTCGGTCAATGAAATTGGCAACTTCGAGGGCCGCCAGAGTGGCTCGATCACCTCGTTTGCCGTCGATTACGCCACTGGTAATCTCACCCAGATGAACGTCCAACCGACGGAGGGACGGAATCCCGCCCACCTCAGCGTCGACCCTACCGGCCGGTTCGTGATTGCCGCCAATTATTCGGGCACCACGACCATGACAAACCAGGTGACTCTTCTACCGATAGCGGCCGATGGCAGTCTTGAGCCGCCGGCGCAGATCGTGACGCACACCGGACAGCTTGGGCCAAATACGGGCCGGCAGGAAGCACCGCACGCCCATATGGCCATGCCTGATCCGACCGGCCGGTTCGTCCTCGTCAACGATCTTGGCCTGGATCGCACGTTCGTTTATTTCCTCGATCGTCATGAAAAGCAGCTTGTGTCGATGGGCGCGCCGGGCGTGGCGCTCCCCGGCTCGGGTCCGCGCCATATGGCGTTTCATCCCAACGGCCGCTTCGTGTTTGTCATCAATGAGCTGGCCAACACGATCGCGGTCTGGACCTGGAACCCGGAGATGGGCGCCATCGAGCGTCTCCAGACCATCTCCACCTTGCCCGACTGGTATCGCGGCATCAGCACCACAGCCCAGATCCTCGTCTCCGCCGACGGCCGCTTTGTCTACGGTTCCAACCGCGGCCATGACTCCATTGCCGTTTTTTCCTGCGATCCGGAAACCGGGATGCTCACCTATATTAACGAGCAATGGACTTTCGGCGAAACACCCCGCAATTTCAACATCGACCCAAGCGGCAGGTTTATGTATGTGGGTCACCAGAACACCGATAACCTGGTGGTCTTCAACATTGATCGGGAGTCCGGAACCTTGGAATACACCGGGCTGCAGCTCATTTCCCCGGGCCAACCCGTTTGCATCATCTTCCAGACCGAGCCGGCGCCGGGCAACTCCGTCAAACCCGGTGTCACATTCTGGGCGCCGCGGAATCCTGTGCTGGCGGACAGCTCCGGCTTCGGGAAGGCCACACTGGCGTGGAACGCGCCGGAGGCGTCTCAGGTCGAGATCCGGATTGGCGCGCCCAACGGCGTCAATATGGGTAGCCATGGAAGCTACGGAACGACGACCACGGGGCAGTGGGTTCCCGACGGGCTTAACTTTTACCTTCAGGACATTTCGGGAGGCAAACCGCTGACCAGCGAGAACACACTGGGCACGGTGCGAGTTTCCGTGCGCGGTTAGCCCTCACTGACCGGCGGCGCCTGAGTCCCAACCACTCGTGGAGATTCGCGTACGCGACAGGCTGCTGGCTAACTGAACTTGGCTTGCGGACTTCGCGTGGTTTCAGATGGCTTCACCACTGGCTAGCGCTTCTCTTCTTCCATCGGTGGAATCTGTGAGCAGGCGCCGAGCGCCTTTCGATCCTCATATCTACCGGGGGCCACCTCCGTGGACCACACACCTTTCTTCTTGATCAGGATCACCGGAGGCGAGATCTCACCCACTTGCCAATCTCTCCAAGCCTTGTTCTCCACGATCCACCATCGAAATGGACCGGCTTCAGGGCTGATCGTGGCCTTGAATTCGAATCCGTTGAGCCTCTCTTCCTGGGAAAGCCTTCCTGTCCTGAAATGGATTTTCAGCTCGGGAACCATCTGAATCGATCCCGCACCGGAACCGTTGGGATTCACAGCGTACCAAGCCCTGCCTTGCCCCTCACTGCCACCGCATCGGCTGAAGATGGCATCCCAGTACGCAATCGCTTGTCTCGCGCCCTCAACCAGGTCCGCTTCGGCGCCGAAGGCGGTGATCCCGGAGAGCATCAGCACAAATACGGCGAGGAGTCTTTTCACGCCTAATTCTCCCCTGCTGAGTATAGCTCTCCGCGCGTGGGAGGGTTTCCGTGGAAAAGCAGCCTGTGTCGGCCAGAAAGCGAACCTTATAACGGGCGGGAGGTGTGCATCTCGCGATGGGCCTGCGTCAGCCTCTCCCGCATGCCGGGCGGCAGTGGTTCACCACTGCGCTTTCCTTCACCCCACTTCTCGCCTTGACCAATGAGGCAGGCATCGATCTCGGCCTGGTGCGCCAGGTTGTACGCAAACGCCCAACAACAGCACTGACGACTGCGGCTCGACGCCTCTTCAGCAACTGCGTGCCAACGAGCAAGGTTGTCTGGTCCAATTCCTGTCGATGAAAACCATGCATATTCAGGCCTTCCCGTTTTGGCGCCGTTCGAATATTCCCGCAACGCCGCGAATAAACCTGGCGTATACTGGCGTCTGTATATTGGCGTCGTTGCAAGGGAACTTCCATGGTGATTCGGCAACAACAGATGGAGACGTTCTCGAAGGCCGCCGAACGGAACTTCGAGAACGAGATGTGCGAACATCTGATGACCTTCTCACCGTTACATTGCGGCACTCTGGGTGAGCCGGTGATTCGGCGGGTTGTCCGCACGGGAATGGCTCGGGCCGAAGAGTACGGTTTTACGAATCGCGGTCCGGTCCGCTTCTATATCGAGCTGATGATCCAGCTCGGCACCGGCTTCGATACCGACCCTCAGTTGCAGTGGGCTTCCACTACTCTTCGGGCGGCTGATCCGGCTTCTCAGGACGAACGCGCCGAATTGCTCTATAGGCGGGCGGTGAATTACCTCGACGCAGTCTTTGGGCCACGGTACGAGTACGAAAAGCAGTCCCTCGGACGTGCCGAGCGGCTGACGTTCGACGATTTGCTGCGCGTTGCGGACGGGTCGGCCGATACGCTGCTGCAGGCTTTGGCGTGGCTCCACCCGCAGAAGATGGCTTACGCCGGAAAAGCCGCGGCTGATTCGGTGATTGAGCTGGCGGCGGAGCGAGCCCGGGAGCATGGCTTGGGGGACCAGCGAGGTCATGTGGTGCTGGCGGGGCTGATGTACGCGTTCGGTCACCGCTGCCTGACCGATCCGCAATTTCCATGGATCGCCTCCAGCCTCACCGATAAGGTTCAGCGGGCATCGGGCGCGACCGTAGAGTACTTGTTTGTGCGAGGCGTCGGTTACGCACGCGAAAGTCTCGCCGCGCTGGAAGTGTCCGGGTGAGCTATGCCAGGCTGCA
>Ga0326597_10008503_pt1 | contig 13838 bp, 16 predicted proteins | sample RVTome_12_FD_203789 | JGI IMG/M metagenome (GOLD analysis project Ga0326597, IMG submission 203789) | Soil microbial communities from uranium-contaminated site in the Upper Colorado River Basin, Wyoming, United States - RVT100D185 | ecosystem: Environmental > Terrestrial > Soil > Contaminated >... | reverse complement strand
GTTCGATCCCGCCCACCCGCTTGCTTACGGAATGGGCGGCACCGGGGTCGGATTCTTTCGGGACAGTCGGGTCTACAACCTCATTCCCGACTTCGAGTCCCAGCACGGCCAGGTGGCGGCGAAGTTCAAAAGCAATGCGTTCCACTCGCCACCGGTCGGATCAAATTCGATTTCGGGCGGCAGGTTGGCAATGATCCCATGAGGCGGCACATCGTTGTCGCCCACCGCGGGAGCGATACCGTAGGCTCGATCGTTGGGATCGAAGACCGCGTTGGGACCCGGACCGGGATAGACGGTGTTGTATGCGAGGGTCTCGGGATCGGCGTCCAGAATCGTGAATTGGAACTGGCCTTCCGCCGGATAGTCGAAGTTGAGGATGAGGCCGTTTCGCGAATTCCGCTTTACCGCCTGTGACCGCGAGAGCTGCATGACCGAGGCGACCGCCTGGCCGGCGGCCGTCACCTGATAGTGCCGGATGTAGTTGAGCCCATACGGAATCGCGGTGGCAGCGAGAATGGCCCCCACCGCCATCACCGTGAGGAGCTCAACCAGTGAGAAACCGCGGGAAGCATCCGTTCTGAACGTCACCACATCCTCCTTTTGACCTTCCTGCCCCAACCAGCGTCCAAGTACTCGACGCGGGCCAACCCCTTGTTTGTCGGTCTGATTAGCCTGACCTGAGTTGGGTTGGTAGCTGGCAAAGACATCAACACCTCGTGGCTAGATCTCACCAGGTATCCTTTTTCCTCGAGCCTGGTCGCTGCGGCCGCGAAATCATCCGGAACGCTTCTTCCCGGTTGCTCGTCGTCTTTCCAACGCCACATGTAAGGCTGAAGGGCGGCCAGGCTGGTCTCCCTGAATCCGTTTTCTCTTGATTCTGGCCTTGTTGGCGGGGAGAACCCCACCTGGCCTTCGTGATAGGAGTGGACAAGCAGTTTGAGTAATTCCACCTCCTGTGTGTCAAAACTGTCTCGGTCCATGCTCAATGGTGCGTGACGGTTCGCGTTCCAGAAAAGCACGCGGCCAGAGCCAGTTCGAAAGAGGTCAAAGTATTTTGAAGGCAGGAGTCTCGGCTAAGTGTGGACCGTCCTGCGTGTTGAAGTAAAGCCTTGCTCTACCATGGAGCAAAGAATAAAGGGCCCGTAGATCGGGTAGGTCTCTTCTGTCGCTCCGGGCTTCCTGATCGCTCAGTCGAATTGTAAACGGCTGGTCGGCCGCGTTAACAGGTAGGGGCTGTTGTAGCTCAATGGCCTTGCTGCGCATCTGCTCCGGTGTGTCTGAAAGCCACCACTCGAATTCCAATCGGTCCAGCTTTATGGGCCTGTCGGAGTAGTTGCTCATCAGAACCCGAATCTTAAACCCTGCGTCGTGCGAATGCATTTTGTCGCCGACGCGAACACCAACCAACGGTGCAGAACCGAGCAGGGACTTCTTGACTGACTCCTCGCCGTATGCACTAGGCCCTGTTGTGCTGCCGGATTCGTCGGGTAAACTGAGTTGCGCGCCGCGCCGACGAAGGGCACGAATAAGTTTCTGGTAACCTTTCTCATCAAACAGATCGACCCAGTGCCACTTTTTCAATCGTTCGGGAACTGCGGAAGCCTCCAACCGCACTGGAATGACAAAGATCGTACCCTCCGGCTTCTCGTCGGCGACATCAAGTGCTCGTTTGAGTTCCTTCTGAACGTAGCCTTCCTTAGATATGGATGCATTTGAAAGAAAAGCAAGGACCACGTGCGCTTGGCGGACGGCCTTCTCGATCTCGAGGTCCCAGTCCTGTCCCGGAAGCAGGTCCTCGTCGTCCAGCCACGGTTGGAAGCCGTCGGCTATAAGGCGGTCGTAGACACCTCGGACGGAAGGCTTATCTCCTGATGAATGACACAAGAAAACCCGAAGAGGTTCCGCCTCACCCTTCGGCATCTCTCGGTAGAAATCGAATCCTTGATTCGTCACAGCATACTTCGGTTTGCCCTTGCTATTGAATCCAATCATTCGTACTACACCAGCCGCTTGGAGCTCCGATAGATCGGCCTCGCCGACGTCGGCGACGTTCTCGTTGGACGTAAACAGAGCGATTGGCTCACTGCCCATGGCCTCGTCGATGAGAAACCACGGATCGTTTCCGCCTCGCTCTGCCGCGGCCGCGAGACGTGCTAGCAGCGCCGCCTGTCGGTCAGTCAATTTCATACAGGTGCACCCTCAGTTCGACATCGTCAGCATGGTTGTGGATGAAGTTCTCCTCCGCCAAATCATAAGGCCTACTCTTCTTCGATACGAATGCCTCACTCCTTTCGACGTGTCGCGGCGAGGATTGGAACGGCGCAGTAGAACGACAGGAGCCAATAGGATTGGTCTGGCAGCTCCTCGCCATCTCGGATCCAATAGACGAATGAGCTCCCGTCTCCGAACTTGTGCAGCACTCCCCGCTCTGCCACAAACCGGATTGCCTGGGGCAATACCTCTTGGAGAGGCTCACCCACTCCAGGTAAGTACACGATTACTTCATAATCAGAAGGAAGGCTCTCGCCCTTCCATCGGTAGTAGAGACCCTTGACGATCTTGATAAAGACTCGGTACATTCGGTCCGTTTCCGCCCCGATAACCGGGACTTTACTTGGCAGCATGATCCCCGCCGGCGTCTGGATATGTACCCACTCAATGCTGGAAAGGATTAGGTTCGCCAGCGGTTTTCCTTCGTCTCTCTCGAAGGAACGTCTCAGTTCATCGGCACGAAGTCTATCAGCGGCAGACGCGTCTTCGGTGTCCATAAGACTTAGAAGCACTGCCCTTACGTACTCCTCGTCCTTCGACATACCCCGGTTGCACTCGCCGCATGCGGGTACTGTTACGAGGTTATTGGGTCTCGGTTTCGGGAAAAAGAGGCGGCCCACGGCGTGGTCTTTCTCGGTTCCATCTCGCTCGCCGCAGTAGACGCACTGTTGGACCTGCGATGTCATGACTGCGTTCTCCATAGGAGTCGCTTAACTTTCGCCGCGGCCCACGGCTTCACGGAGCGCTGCCGCTAGCAGTCATCTCGAACCTGAAAGCGACGCCGGATCTCGGCACGCAAACGTTCGGCCAGGGGCTCGTTCCGGCCACTCTTGGCGTCGGCGATGACTTGCTGTTCGAGCTCGGTCAGTTGGCGGAGGACGTCGAAGCGGGATTCAACCGTGGAGATGATCTCCTCGGGCTCGATCCTCTCCGATGTTCGAACCAGCCGCTCGATATTGACCCAGTCGAAGTCGCCGCCGCGAAGTTTCTGAAAGAAGACAACCGGGTCGAACGGATCCCGCGCCTGCCAGAGCTTGAGCACAGCAAGTTGTCGCAGGAGCTCACCATCGAACGGCGTTGCGGCGAAACGGTGGAGGTCGTAGAGATCCCGCACCTTGACGCGCTGAAACGCGGCACGGACCTTCTCGGCGAGCATCTCGATGGTTTCCATCGCGCGCACGTCGAAGAGCTTGAACTCGAGGCGATTGAAGTAAGCTTGGTGCTTCATGGCCTTCGGTAAGATCGGAAGCGTCGGCCGTTCCCGCAAGCTCACCTGCAGCCGAAAGCGGCCGGCATTGTTCCAAGCATGTCGATAGAGCACATCACCGCCGAAGGAGGTGTCGTCCTCGGTCTTGTAGTACTCCTCGAAACTGAACGTGATGCCGTAGTGTTCACGGTTGAAGACCTCGACGATCTCCGTCAGGACGTCGTCATCGGGCCTGTCGGCGTCCAGAGTGAAGTCGAGATCCTCGGAGAAGCGTCCGGCGGAACCGAAGATCAGCTTACGCAAGCACGTCCCGCCCTTGAACGCCAGATAGTTCATCACGCCGGCATCTAGAAGCGCGCGAAGCGCGTACGTCAGCACAACGTCCCGCTCGGCGACAAGCTTGTCACGAAGACCGCTGTTGCGCGCGTAGAGGTCGACGAACTTGTCCTCGATCACGAGAGCGACTCGCGCTTTGACAAGGCCACACGGCGACGGGCTCTTTCGTCCTTCGAGAAGAGCACATCACGCGGGACGTTTTCGATTACGTTCCACGGTCGGACGAGTTTGCCGGATGAGCCCCACTTCCGGCGCGAACCCAGCTGGATCTTGCTCTTCGGGCGTACGAGCTCGAGAAATGAGTTCCGCACGGGGTCGGGCACGTCGACCCCATGCAGGTCAACGAAGTAACCCAAGCGCTGAACCAACGCAGACGAGCCCCACTTTCGCGCGAGAGCTGTAAGCTCGCTCCAGGAAACTTTACCAGGCGCCCGCCCCACGATCCGAGAAACCTCACCGATGCCGCCCGCGTACCGGGGCCGATCGATAGCATCGAGCACGGCACGCTCGACAGTAGCCATCTGAACGGCTTGTCCGAGAACCGCGATCTCTTCGAAGCCGAAGAACCGCTGCTCCGGGACGTGGACAAAAACGTAGCGTTTGTCGCGGATGGTTTCGGGCCGACGATGCTCCTGGCAAGCTAGATAGACCTCCGAGAAGACCTGCTCGGTGAGTCCATGGTGCGTGCAGGCCGTGCCGAACGAGTAGAAGTACGGGGAGACGAGCACGGCGCCGGCGGCGAGAGGGTTCATGTCGGCCACGCCCTCGCGGCCACGGCCAGCGGGCACCAGCAGAAACAGTCCCGGACGAAGGCGCTCGAACCAGCCCTTTTTCACCAGTCCGTGAGCGAGCTTGCGGGCGTAGACCTCCGACACCCCGAGCGCTTGGCGTAACTCGTTTAGGGTGATGGTCTTCTGGTTACGCCACTCGATGTCGAGGACCACCTTGGCCTCGTTATCGGAAAGCGTCCGCTCCATGTTGGGGCCTCGTAGGAATCACAAATAGGGGCTGGACGACAACGGATCGCACGCCCCCATCAGTTGCATTACTCGCTTTTCGTTACCTTTGTAGTAACGTTTAGCATATTTTGCAACTAGTTGTCAAGCTACAGGATCGTTACCGATAAAGTAACGAACTACCACTACTGCAACCGCTGGGTTGGGAAACGGGAGCGGCGCTCGGCTGGGTTCCGTCGTCACGCGCCGAGGTGAATTGGAAGCCCATATTCGCAAAGGGACGATAATCACCCCTTTTTGCTTACATACTGCAATTTGATGCTCCGTGGCCAAGAAGCGCCGGGTGGGACGCCCACCTCTATGCTCGAGGGAACGCCCTTCCGACGCCCTCTACGTGCGCATGACTCCGCGCGATAGCGAAGTCCTCGACCGAGAAGCCCGGAAAAGGGGAGTGACGGACCTCCCAGCCCGTCCGAGCCGCCGACTACGGGAAGACGGGCGTCGACGGGGAAAAGTCCGGGGAAAAGTCCAAACCCGACACCAACTGAGCAAGTCGCCGCTCCGGCGCAATTCGCAAGCACCTGCACGATGGCCGCGTACGATGCCTAACGGAAACCTGGTATTCTCTTAACCCATGGAGACAGCCATAATCTCTGTGATGATCGCAGCCATCGGTCTAGCGTTTACTTTCTATCGGTACTACAAAGACAGGCCTGAACTGAGAATTGAACTCATGGTCCGTGATTCATCTGTCCAAACTCCTGCCTCCCAAAAACCGACCCTCGTGATCGAAGGCGTGAACCAGGTAAGAATCCCATCTATCGGAAGGAAGCTGGCGTCCACCACGCAGATAACGTCTACCTTGCGGTCGACTGCCGTGGAGATAGCGAGTCACCTGCAAAGCTGGAAGCTCATGGTGGTTCCCACGAAGCCTGTCTCGATCTGGCAGACCTGAGGGCCCGCAACCTGATAGACGGCATTGACTATGCTTGGATGAAGGATACCAGAGGCAAGATCTCTCGGTCGAGGAAGCAATCCCTCCGACAGCTGTTGGACAACATCCAATGGAACGACTAGACGGCGACCAACTCGGCTCACCTCGAAACGCTGCACCTTGTTCATCACTGGAAAATCTCGCCGAAATTGTCGCGATTCTTGTCCCGGCACGCCTCGCAACCATGCCAACTCTTGTCAAGACTCATCTCCGGAGACTGCCTTCGAAAGAAGATGCTGCTGGATGCGGTCGCCGTGTTCAGTTGTTTCGAGACCGACTCCTATCAACCTGCTCCAATGCAGAGACGCCTATCACCCAACTACTAGCTTCGCTCGACGTCAGAATCGGTTCGAACCACAAGCGAAACGACGTGCCGATTCCGATTGACTGGGGTGAATTTCCTCTAACTCTCACGGTCGCATTTCTAAGACCATCTCTTGCACCAGGAAACTCCGCGGAAATGTTGAAGATGATTTCGCGCGGGCCCATGGAGATGACCTCGACTTTTGCAGGGTCAAACGCTAGACCTTCGGATTTCGAGCCGTAGTAAAGGGTGCGCCGACCATCATAATAGAACAGTGCAAATCCGAATGGGTATTTCCTATCCAGATCAGTCGCGAAAGGTATGTTCTTGCCACCTCCCGATTGATCGTGGTGCTCTTTAAGGAAACTTAAGATCTCGTCGTGACCTTCTTGAAGACCTTTCAAGCTATTGATGATGACCGTTTCGTTTGGCGAACTCGGCCCAAGCCAAAACGCGACGTAGGTGCCGGCCACGAGAGTAATTATTGGTATTGCTATCGCCCCAAGCACCCAGCGTTGATGCTGACGACAAAATCCCAAGCGCTGAACAGAGTTCTTGCATCGCCACGACGCAAACTTAAGACCAACCGCGAGGCATCTCATAAACAGCGGTTTGTTTTCGCTCTAACCCCTTACAGTCGAGTCGTCCCCTAGATCTTCACCGTCAAGACCGTCAGGGTCTTCCCATACCTCCCCAGCCCAATCACTTCTTCCGCGAGCTCACCCGAGGCCCCCGGGAACCACCGATTCACCGGCACGACGCCACGGTCCTCGGCAAGAACCTTTCCGCTGGCGTTCACTCTTCGAGTGACGCTCTCGCCCGGGAGCTCCCGCGACGGCCGCCCGATCCGCGACTGCACACCCATCTTCGATACGAACGGCCTCGACAGGACGGAGTACAGAATCGGTCCCCCTCGCTCACCACCACCGCAACGGCCTCGGTGCACAAGCTCGCGTACCGAATCCCCGTTGCCGTGAGCGACGTTTGGAAAAGCTCCGCGAGACCCTTCACGCCATCGAGTCCCGTCGCGAACTCCCTCCGATGCTTGTGGAACAAGAACTCCGGAATCAAGAGCTCCACGCCGAAGAGATCCGCCTCCTGTTCGTACCACACACCGGAAGAGAACCCGCTCTCGGAGCGATGGAGCGCACCTTTCTCGAAGAGAACCCGATGGTGATCGCTCAGGCTGAAGTGCCCGAGCTCGTGCGCGACGGTGAAACGCTGGTACCCCTTGTTCCGGATGCCGGTCGAGTAGAGGATTCCAAACGAGGCACCTGCCCGCAGAAGGCACCCCGAGAAGCACCCCTCGAGCTTATCGCTCGACTGGACCACGATACCTAGCGACTTGGCGATCGCGAGGGGATCCACTGGCGCCCGCTCGATGCCGTGCTGTCCGAGCACATCGAGCGCGACAGCGCGCACGAGATCCTTGTCGGCCTTTCGCCCGCCCCGATTTCCGCTCAAGCGACCGTTCTGCATCGCGACCATAACTTCGCCTTCCCGCCAATGGGGAGTATACTCTCCAGTTGCTCCGCGAGCGCAGCCTCTCCGCAACTAACTACTTCACACGGGGCTACACGAAGGCCGCTCCATGAGTTTTCACTAGGGAGTTCAGGAATTGGTTCTGTCTGAAGCATCGTGAGGGCTTCACGATTGACCCGAAGATCAACCCCTCTGATGCGCAGTTCTACTTATTCAAGTCCCACGGGCTGCCTTGGGTGGAATGAGCAATAGGTCCGCACGTTCGCTCGTGCTCTATAACGGCCACACAACTGAACACTTCCAACGGAGCTTCCGCAAAACACTCCAGGAGCTCGAAGCTGGGCCTCTCAACCCTCTCAATTACGGCATCGAACGAGGCGGCACGGTTTCGGCACTCGACGCGCAACCAATTTTCGAGCAACAGCAGCGGAGATTGATCGAGTTCATACAGCCCCACGTTACACGCTTCTCATCCGCCCGATGGCTGTTCCTTTTGCGCAGGTTGAGTAATGACGTCTTTTCAGGTAGTCGTCGGACGACGCTTGGATACAGTCGGATACTCGCGGAGGTTCTCACTGAGGAGACCGAAACCGTTGACACGGCCGCAGTGGATGCGACCGGGACCTATGTCTTTCCGACAGACGACGCTCAGCTGAGACATTTGGGACGCTTGGTAGCCGTAGCAGATTGCATCTATGACATCCATGTCCACTACCGATTTGCTGGCAAGAACTGCTCCTTTCGAAGCAGCAGAGACGACGGTATTCTTGTCCCCATTGTTGCCGACGACACGAGGCGAGCGATCGAGGCCTACGATACCCGCAATGAGAATTCCGGAGCCGGTCTTCAGATACGACTTGGCATCGCGTCTTTGGCGGATCTCGACCGAAAACAACAGAGGCTCACTCCCGATACCGTTGACATTGTCTTGAGCTGGCGGCTATTAGATCGACAGCAGTTAATACGGGTCGGTACCCTCTGCGAACGACTTCGCCTTGATCCACCACTAGACTACCCGGCAAAATCGGTCTTGCGGACTTACGAGCCTTCTCTAATCTCTGTCGACGACATCGGCGCCGTATTCAGAACAGGAGAGGCCTCGATCAACGTCACCTTGCCGCTGGAGTTTGAGTGCAATCTTTTGTTGCTCATGATTGCATCGAGGTACGTGACTTCGGGTACTCGCCTGCTGCGGACTATCGAGGTTGGCTACTTCATCCTGCCGGAAGACGAGTTCCATTCACGCCTTGAATCCTACTTCACACCGTGCGTGGCGCTCCTCAAACGCACCATCCCAAACTATGCGGGACCCCAATGTCTCGAGTCCCTAGTTTCTGTGTTAGAGAACTGTGAGTCGAATCTCTGGCCACTGCACCAATTGCGCTCTATAAGACGTACGAAGGGCTTTCTCATGATCGACGTACGCGCCGCAACTGTCGCGGTTGTAATGCAAACTTCACTTGTGCCCAAGGATGGACGGGGCGCCAACGTACGGGCGTATCTCTTTGAAGATCGAGTGCAGAACATTATCGATCAGACTGCATGGAGACCGAGCGCAAGAGCCTCGGTATTTCGAGGACGCACCCTCAAACGCGGCAATTCCCCCCTCACCAATATCGACGCCGTCGGTGAACGGGACGACACGCTACTCATCGTGTCCTGCAAGAGTATTCCATACTCGAAAGAATATGACCGCGGGGTCTTCTCGGCCGTCAGAAATGCGAGCACAACCGTTCGTGCCGCAATTGAGCGTTGGCAAGATGTAGCGCAGACGCTCAGGAGACAACCGAAAGGTCGGAACTATGACGTAACGCGCTGGAAACAAATCGTTCCGATTGTCTGCACGCCTTTCGCGGTGTACACAGAGGACGAGCGCGCTCTTTCGTTCGCGTTGCCAAGCCTTCGAAGCGTTTGTTCCGCTGAAGAGCTGCTCAACGGCTTGACCAGGAACTAGGTCTCGACCTTACGCAACTCTTCGTCGCTCGCCTAGACGACGATCCCGAGCGCCTCCGCGATCGCGAGGGGAGTCCACTGGCGCCCGCTCGATGCCGTGCTCTCCGAGCACATCGAGCGCAACGGCTCGGACGAGATCCCTGTCGGCTCGACGCACCGGCCTGTGCCCCATTTTGGGCATTGTAGGCGTTGACAAGCAGGCCGCCGCTTGCCCGAGCGCAAGGTGCTTGCCCTTGCGCGATAGCTGCCCGTTCGCCGTCGCCGGCGGTGCCTGTCAAGGGTCGCCGAAGGCGACGAGCGCAGCGAGCTCGCCCTTTACAGGCACCGGAGGCGATAGCATTGGGCTCGCGCTTTGTCTATGGCGTCCACGGTTTCGAAGAGCTGTTTCACATCCCTGAAAGAACCGCCCGCCCTTCTTAGGGCTGATGTCATTTACCGATAGTCCCGGTGGCGAATCAAGATATCCTATACTGGTGACCAGTTGACCTTCTAAGTCATGCGGTCGGAAAACCCGACCCCGAGATCCGCCGTCAAGTGGATACATGGACGATCCTCGCAGTCATCTCCGTGGTTGCTGCTCTCGTCGTCGTTCTGACTCGCCTCCTGAAGGCAAACTCGATTGAATCCGGAGTTTCGGTGGACTTCTTCCATGATCTCGAAGCGAGCGAGGTTGCGCTAACCCAGTCGGCGATACGCGCGCTGTCAGAGGCTGGCCTCTGTCCGCAGCTTGTGGAACGATTCAGAAGTCCCGACTCATTTCAGAATCCGGAAAATCGAAACTTCATGTTCGAAGCACGATTCGCATACGAGCTTCTCTCCGCCGGAGTCGCGTTCGAATACGAGCACGCCGCAGCAGTGGGCAACTCAACACTCGATTTCAAGGTAGCTTCGGATCCCGCCTGGTTGGTCGAGCTTGTCGGTGCTCGCTTATCTCAGAAAGCTTTCGATTCCACCGAAGTTCACGATCATGGTGATATCACGACAGCGTCGCAACAGATGGACGACGCCCATGAATCATGGCGATTGATAAATCTAGTCATCAGCAAGGCATCCAACAACGGGCAACCGTGGAAGTTTCCGTCCCCATCGCCTGGGGCCTATCACATGATTCTCATTGACGTTCGCTCGTACCTTCATACAGCTGACCACGTGGACTACAGCGAGATTGCCTACGGGGTGCGCGGTCTCCCGAAAGGATGGCCCCCCGAGCTTATCAAGTCCAATCCGAAGACCAGCGAGCCGATCGGAGGACTCTTCGACGACACGAATACCACCTCGGGCGCCGAGCACCTCCGCGCGCGGGTACACTTTGCGGTCTTCGTTCGCGAACAGTCCTATGAAGCTGGAGAGATCTCTTCGCGACTCATGCCCTTTCCCAACTGGGCATTCTTTCCAGATCAAAGCACAGCCCAAAAGGTGTTTGATGCGTTTCCTCTGAGGGCGTGGTCCATGCAGAAATAATGGATGTCGCGGAAAGGCACCCGTTCATGCCGTGCCGGAGCCCCATAACTACCGGCGCCAGTCGGACGTGGTCCTCGATTTCGGGTAGCATTGTTGGGATGGTGAGTAGTCGGGCTTCGTCGAGTTCATGCTGGTGCTCGAGGCAGGCCGGGCCACGCCGCTGAGCTTGAGGTTGGGTCAAGTCCGATAGGCCCTGGGACTTGCAAGGAAATGGAAGGGTCCACAGCAGATTTCGATACCGCGTGCATGGAACTCGCCATAGCGGAGGCTTGCAAGTCCCCTGCTGAAGACGCTCGTCTCCATCCTGTCGTCGGCGTGGTCGCTGCCCAGGATCGGACTATTCTCGGCACTGCATTCCGTGGCGAAAGCGGCCCGGGCAATCACGCCGAATATGTTCTTCTAGAACACAAGTTGCGCGAGGTGTCCCTCGTTGGATCAACGATCTACACTACGCTTGAGCCCTGTACGAGTCGGCACCACGCCCGCATACCGTGCGTGGAGAGACTCATTCAGCGTCGGGTCGAAAGAGTGTTCGTAGGGATGCTTGAACCGAACCCTTATCTGAGCGGCCGCGGTGTTCGTGTTTTGAGGGACGCGAGGGTGGCAGTCGAAATATTCCCCCCCGAGCTGTTGAAGGCGGTCGAGGGACTGAATGGCGCATTCTTACGGGCGGCGAAGGACTCCCGTTCGCCAGAACGGCTTCATCTCTCGGGCTACGAGTGGGATCTCCTTGAGACCGAAGGTATTGTTGCGGGCCGCTCACAACAGGGATGGTACGAGTATTTCCTGGCAACAGGTGATCTAACCAATCTCGAACGCCTCCGGCAGTTCTACACCCCAAGGCCGGAGCAGGTCATCGAAGCCAAGACCTTCGATATTCCCGCAGGCGAACCGCCACCAATCACCGTTCCTACCGACCTTCGGTTGATTCAGTTCGTGATGAGCGATCCGGCCCGCCTTCTCGCTTTGACACCCAGAGAGTTCGAACGCTTCACTGCCGAGCTCTTAGATCAGCTCGGTTATGCAAGCGTGGAGATTGGTCGGGGTTCGAAGGACGGTGGTGTTGATGTCTCCGCGTACATCGAGCATCCCTTGGGTGTCGAGAGGGTCATAGTGCAGTGCAAGCGCCATTCTCTTGACCACAAGGTCGGTGAGCCTGTCATCAAACAGTTGCTGGCGGACGCCAAGATTCATAATGCAGCACGAGGACTTCTCGTCACCACCTCTTATCTGACTCGTGGAGCTCGGTTGCTGGTCGAGACATTCGGCTACCGTCTCTCGGCGTTGGACTATGACGAACTCCTCAGGATCCTGCGAGGACAGAGATAGAGCGCGACCTAACAACCGCTGGAGCAGACGCCCCGGCGGGCCACTGCTTGATAGTATTGCCAAGACTCACGTCGCCGGGCCGCAGCCACCGGCGACGGTTATGCGTCCCTCGGAAGGATGCCGAGTGCGATGCGTGAGCGAGACGGACCGTAGGCCGCGACTCGGCCCTCCGCTCGGTCACGACGACCTGGAGAACTATTGAGATGGCGCTCACCTTCGTCTTTGAAGGCATTACCGTTCAGCACGCGGCCGAACTGCTGCTGGACACCGAAACCACTCGTGCCGATCGGAAGGCATGTCGCTACACCTACCTTTGCTCCTTGCAGGATTTCAGCTTGGACCTACTCGCCGGGGACGCCATCGAGGTAAGCAGAAACCTGCCTTCAGTCGGGACATCGGTTCCGGGGCCTCTCGAAGTCCTCGGCACAACAGTCAACGGAATGGGGAAGCGATAGCGAATGACCTGGATGCAATTTGTCGCCGCCGTGGCGTGGCCGGTGGCGGTTGTCGCGATCGCGGTGATGTACCGAAGGCCGATCTACGGCTTGATCAAGAACATTGGGGAGATCGCCGCGCGCGCGTCCCGCGAGTCGTTCGAATTGGCGTTTGGGGAGAAGTTCAGGCTGATCTTTCGGGATCGTTTGGCGGAAGCCGACGTCACGGACAAGAGTGAGATCATCAAGGTCGCGGACGAAGCGGTTGCGGAGGTTGTTAGCACAGTCAGGGAACCGTCCGTCTACAGGGAGACTGAGCGCCTATTTGGCACTCGCCCTGAGCGTCTAGGGGAGACCTTAAGCGCCCACCGTGATGCTGTTGGTGAAACAGGAAATGCCATTCTGGTTGCTCTTGAGTTCTTCCCGACTGTCGACATGCCCGAGCTCTACCGCGTGGTCAATCCCAACAGGCTCGAGTTAAAACGCGATTTCGACCGATTGATCGAACGACGTTTAGCGTGGAAACCGGGCGTTGGTCGACGAGCAAAAGTGACAGGTGTGGGGCTAGCCTACCTCGGGTGGTTGCAAGGCGCCCACCCAGACGAATTCAACCGCGCTTGGGGGAAGTGGTCACCCGAGCGTGAAGCGACCCCCTGACGGCCCGGCCAAGGGCAAGGGAGTCCCGGACGCCAACATGATCTCTTTGGTTGCCGAAGTCCGCAGCTGACGTTTGTCGTTTATTCGGAACAAGATTAGGAGCCGCGTTCGGTGCACGCTGGCTCAGGAGTTCTCGCCGCTTACGCTTAGGGATGTGCTGCTGTGGCCGTCGAAAAGGATAGGAAATTTCATACGTGTCCGGCTCCGGTCCGCGCGAATTTCACCCACCAGGATGGGGCTGTGCAGTCCGATTGAGTCCTGGTGAGGGTAGCAGAACTCGAGCAAACAGGGCCAGGCGGTGGAGGAGTGGCGGTGGAGGAGTGTCTGTGTCCGGGGGGGAGTATGTAAAGAGCCACTCCGGCCGTCTCGTGTCGGGGTATCGAACAAGTGGTCGGAAGTCAGTGGCTAGGGCTGGGGTGGCGGGTGCGAGTCGCTCTTTCGTTTTTCAAGATGA
>Ga0326597_10008502_pt1 | contig 13838 bp, 13 predicted proteins | sample RVTome_12_FD_203789 | JGI IMG/M metagenome (GOLD analysis project Ga0326597, IMG submission 203789) | Soil microbial communities from uranium-contaminated site in the Upper Colorado River Basin, Wyoming, United States - RVT100D185 | ecosystem: Environmental > Terrestrial > Soil > Contaminated >... | reverse complement strand
TTCGGAGAAGCGGAGATATTTCCCGCCGGAACGCGGCGACCATGGCCAGCCGCGCCATCCGTGAATCGCCAGCCGTCATGCGATACTCACCTTGCTCTGCACACGAACGTAACCGTTCTCCATAAACCATCTGATGGCGCGTTCCAGGGCAGGCTCTACGGGTCCCGGGCGGTAGCCGAGTTCTCTCTCCGCCTTCGCCGAGCTAACGTACATCTTGTGCCGCGCCATCTTGACGCCTTCCAGTGGAATGCGCGGGGTTCGATGCAACACACGCGAAATCCACGAATCCGCCCAGCCGGCTGCCAGCGCCACGGCGTAGGGCATCCGCACGGCAGGCGGCGGGAGGTGCGAAATCTTTCCGAGCGTATCGAGAATCTCCCGGAAGCTCATGTTGCGGCCGCCGAGAACGTAGCGCTCGCCCGGCCGCCCCCGGCGCAGCGCGGCCAGATGCCCTCTGGCGACATCACGCACATCCACCAGGTTCAGGCCCGTATCAATGTAAGCCGGCATTCTGCGGTTCAGAAAATCCAGAATCATCTTGCCGGTCTCGGTTGGCTTGCGGTCTCCTTCGCCCACCGGAGCGCTGGGGTTGACGATCACTACGGGATAGCCTTCCCGCGCAAACCGTATTGCCACCTGCTCAGCCATGAATTTCGATTTCTTGTAGGGACCAGCCAGAGCCTCCGAGTCAGCGATATCGTCTTCGGTGGCTGGCCTCTCGTTGCTGGAAAAATTCAGCGTGCCGACGGTGCTGGTATATACCACGCGCTCAACCCCCGCATCGCGGGCAGCGCGCAGCAGGTTCTCGGTACCGTTCACGTTATTGCGGTAGAGTTCATCCGGGTGGCGTGCCCACAGCCGATAATCAGCGGCTACATGGAAGACCGCTGTGCATCCTTGGACCGCCGGCCGCAACGACTGCGGATCAGTCAAATCCCCGCGCACGATCTCTACTGGCATCCGATCGAGTAGTTTCGCCGGGCTGTCGCCACGAGCCAGCACGCGTACGGCGTAGCCTTCCTCGGCCAGTTGGCGGGCCACGTGGTGGCCCACAAATCCCGTTCCACCGGTGACCAAAACTCTGGACATTCCTGCCTATATCCGTGGCCGGCGCGACCCGTCCGTCGCTCCCTTCGAAGCCTCTAAGTCAGGGCCCAGGACATCATCTTGAAAGTATCGCCGAGCTTGCCATTCACGCCCAGAGCCGCCGACGGCTCATAGCCGCAATGGACCATGCAGTTCTCGCACCGCGGATCGTTTCCATGACCGTACTTTTCCCACGGGGTGTCCTGGATCAGCTGATTGAAAGACGCGTGGTGCGCGTCCGTAATCAAATAGCAGGGACCCTTCCAGCCCTTGGTGTTGTAAGTCGGATTCCCCCACGCCGTGCAAGTCAGGTCGCGCGTGCCTTTGAGGAATTCGAGATAAATCGGCGAGCTATTCAACTTGTAGCGACGGAACAAGCGGTCGATGTCGCGGAATTTCTCATGGACCATGGCGCGGTTCATGAAGATTTCTTTCACGTGAACGGCGGTGTAGGAATAGGCGGGGGAGAGCATGTGCCCGTCGCAGCCAAGCGTCTGCAGATAATCCAGCATGGCTTCAATCTCGCCCATGTCGGTTTCCTTGTAGACGGTGGTATTCGTGCAGACCATGAATCCAGCGGCCTTGGCGGCCTTGATTCCTTCGACGGCGGCCTTGAATACACCGCTGCGCTCTACGCAAAGATCGTGGGTCTCTTCCAGGCCGTCGATATGGACATTGAAGAAAAACCGCGACGACGGCTTGAACTCGTGAAGGCGTTTGGTGATAAACATGCCGTTGGTGCAGAGGTAGACAAATTTCTTGCGCTTCATAAGACCGTCTACCAGCTCGTCGAGCGGCTTATAGATCATCGGCTCGCCGCCGCAGATGGAGACGATCGGGGCGCCGCATTCCTCCACTGCCTTCAGGCACTGCTCGACAGGAATGGTCTCGCGAATCGTGGATTCATACTCGCGGATGCGCCCGCAGCCCGTGCACGTCAGATTGCAGGCATGGAGCGGCTCCAGCATCATCACCAGCGGAAACCTCTCCTTCCGCTGAAGACGATTCTTCATCATGTACTTTGACATCGTCCAGGTCATGCTCAGCGGAAACGGCATAGCCCCCTCACCTTCTTGCTTTCTTCGAGATCATTTGCCAGTCGGCCAAACCCCGGTAGGTTGTCCGGCCCGAAGACTTATATTTCGAGTATTCGCTCAGCGCCAGTATCGGGAAATATAAGCAGTACAATTGATACTTCAAATAGAACACCCTGGGAAAACCTGTTCCCGTAAACGAGGCATCTTCCCATGTCCCATTTTTCTGGGTGGCCACGAGATACTGAATCCCCCGGCGCACGGACTCGGATTCAAAATCGCCGGTGGCAAAAAGGCCCAGCAGCGCCCATGCTGTCTGCGCTGCAGTGCTGGGACCCAGGCCGCGCAGATCGGGGTTGTCGTAGGAATCGCAACTCTCGCCCCACCCGCCATCGGCATTTTGCAGCGAGCGAACCCACTCGGCTGCGCGCAGGCAGAAGCCTTCGCGCATGTCCAGCCCGATCGAGGCCAATCCGCGCAAGGCGAAGCAGGTTCCGTAGATATAGTTGACGCCCCATCGGCCGTACCAGCAGCCGTCGCTCTCTTGTTGCTGCCGCAGATATTGAATGCCGCGCAGGGCGGGCAAGAAATCAGCGTCGTATCCCAGAGCGCCAAGCATCTCCAGCACACGGCCGGTGATGTCCGGGCAACTAGGGTCGAGCATGGCATTGTGATCGGCGTAAGGCACCTGCGTAAGCAGCGTCTTGCTGTTGTCCTTGTCGAACGAGGCCCAGCCGCCGTCGGCATTCTGCATGCTCAAGACCCAGTCAATACCGCGCTTCATGGAGGTGCGCTGCCGGGAGGCGTCCGTAGCGCGGACGCGGCTCAATGCCAGCAAAACCATTGCGGTATCGTCCACGTCCGGGTACGGGTCATTGGCAAACTCGAAGCACCATCCGCCCGGATGCACATCGGGACTCTTCACCGCCCAGTCGCCGGAACGCAGAATCTGTTTGGAGATGAGCCAATCCGCACCGCGCCGAATCGCGGCATGGTTCGACTCGACCGATTGCGACGCGGCGAATAGAGCCAGCGCCGTATCCCAGATGGGCGAGAAGCAGGGCTGCATCCGGATGGTGTCGCGTTCCTCGATGGCCAGTTTCCAGAACTCACCGAGCTCGCGCCGGAATACCGCGCCCTGCCGGTCATATCCCAGGCAATCGAGCGCCACGATGCTATTCATCATGGCCGGATATATGGCTCCCAGCCCGTCGCTCCCTTTCAAATGGTCGAGCAGCCACTTTTCGGCGCGGCGCAACGCCTTGCGGCGCAGCGGAGTCCATCCCTTCTGTTCCATGACGGAGAGGGTGCGGTCGGCGGCGTGTATCAGCGTTTTCCAACTGTACAGTGGAGACCCGGGCAGGAGCAGATTGCTGCGCCGGACGCTTCCAGGCAAAAATAGAGGCCGCAAAGAAATACCCGGAGGAGCTTTCCGTTGCGGCTGGAAGGCATAAATGATGGAAAGCGGCACGAGCATGGCCCGCGACCAGGAGGAGACTTCATAGATGTTGATGTAGGAAAAATTGGGGAGCAGCAGCAGCTCCGGCGGAAGCGCGGGAACGGCCTTCCAATCATACTGATCGAGGAAGCACAGGCAGATGCGTGTGAAGCTGTTAGTGGCCTCGACCCCGCCGAGCTGAAGCGCTACGGCGCGGGCTTTCTGCAAAGCAGGATCGTCTTCATCAACCCCCGCCAGCCGCAGAGCAAAGTAGGCCTTGACGGTTACATTGACGTTCGGAGCGCCGCCCGGATAGAGGCTCCACCCGCCCTCAGGGCCCTGCTCATCGCGGATGGACTGCGCTAATTTTCGAACCCGCTGCTTGTCCGGCGATCCGAGAAAGTAGTCGAGCAGGATGGCATCGGCTTCGAGGGAACTATCGGCCTCCAGTTCCCCCAGCCAGAACCCGTCCCGATGCTGTGCATTGAGCAGTGTGGATACCGCGGAATCTACATGCGCGGAGAGGCTTGCGACAGCATCCTGGCGGGAGCGAGTCGACGAAGGTCTTGCGCCGCTGATTGCTTCGCGATCCTGAGATTCAGCCTGATATTCGGGATGACTCATAGGCGTGCGGCCGCCCCTTCAGGACGCGGAGAGAGCGAGATCAGCTCCGGAGGGAGAGCAAAGCGCACATCTTCCGCCACCATCTCCACCTCCTCCAATTGAGTGAACCCATTCAACTTCAAGAAGTGAATCACCTGCATGACAAGGCGCTCCGGCGCGGAGGCGCCGGCCGTGAGGCCGACGGTCTGCACTCGCTCCAGCCATTGAGGCTGGATAGCTTGCTCGTCTTCGATCAAAAAAGACGGCAGCCCTGCATTGCGCGCCACTTCCACCAGCCGGTTCGAATTGGAACTGTTCTCAGAGCCGACTACCAGCAGCAGATCGCAATCCGGCGCCACTGCTTTCACCGCTACCTGGCGATTTTCCGTGGCATAGCAGATATCCTGCGCCGGCGGACCAACGATGGCAGGAAACCTTCCCTTCAAGGCTGCGATAATGCCTTCGGCTTCGTCCAGGCTCAGGGTGGTTTGAGTCAGATAGGCGACCTTGTCCGGATGAGGCAGCACCAAGGCATCCACCTCCTGCGCGGTGCTGACCAGCCAGGTTTGTTCCGGCGCTTCGCCAATCGTTCCGGTAACTTCATCATGATCTTTGTGCCCGATCAGAACTATCGAGTAACCCATCCGCGCGAACCGCCTTGCCTCCAGATGCACTTTGGTCACCAAAGGACAGGTCGCGTCGATCACCTGCAAGCTCCGCGCCCTAGCCTTCTGGCGCACCAGCGGCGAGACTCCGTGAGCGCTGTAGATGACCCATGCCGATTCCGGGACTTCCTCCACCGAGTCGACAAAAACCGCTCCCTTTGCGGAAAGATCTGCGACCACACGGGTGTTATGAACGATTTCCTTGTGAACGTAGATGGGGGCGCCGCAGTACTCCAGGGCCAGGTTCACAATGTCTATCGCGCGCACCACCCCGGCGCAGAACCCCCTAGGCTTCAATAGGAGAATCCTTCGGACTGCGGGCGCTCGGGATGCGCCATTTGGCTCGAAAGGCATAAAACTCCGTCCAACAGATGTGCTCTAGAAGCTTGTTGAAAAACTACATTGCTGTCATTCCGACCCTGAGCTTGTCGAAGGGGAGGAATCTGTTTTTCCTCTTCCGATATTGAAAACAAAAGCAGATTCCTCAGCCCGCCAAGAACCGGCGAACCTCGGAATGACATCGCCCCGCGTTTTTCAATAAGCTGCTAGCAACCCGCCTAAGTTCAAATTATACGCAGAAACATCGCCACTGGAAAAGGCCCACCGGCGGATTTTACCCTGTAGCTCCCGTATCGTCCAATGTAACGTCCAATTCGGGCCACCTTGCCCGAATGCCGAGATCTCATCATTGAGTAATGGCGCGGAGATCGACTGGTTACCGGGCGGGCGGGCCAAAAACTGATTTCAACCGTTTATTGGCGCTCGGGTGGCTGGAGTTGCGCACGCCGCGTGCTGCCCAGCATGGCAGCAGCCTGGGGAAGCAATTCGATTGCCTTCCGGATCTGGGGGTCGGTCACTACCTCCACCCGGTATGCATCCTCCATCCCGAAGACAGATAGCACCAATTCCTCTTTGATCTGCCCTTTGATGTAGGCCTGATTTTCGGTGAGATCAACCTCACGGAAATCGATCTGCTCTTCTCCCAGGAAGCGGCGAAAACGGTCAAGCACTGGCTGGGTAACTTCAAAGTCCCGGCTGATCGTTTTATTCTCGGCCAGATAACGTCGGGCAAAATTGAAGAAGGCATACTTCCGCGCGAGAGTCTGCTGGAAGGTGTTCAACGTGGCTTCGGCCACTTCTACGTCCGGCGTGATGCCCCCGCCCCCGTAAACGGTGCGGCCAGCGTCGGTCGTTTTCACCTCTGACTGAGCCGCTTTCCCGCCCTCTTTCTGGAAGGTGTAGTCGTACAGCGAAACGCCGGAATAGTTGCGCTGAATCAGGCGCCCGCTGGGCGTGTAGTATTTGGCGGTGGTGAGCGCCAGGCCGGTATTTTCGCTCAGCGGATAGACTGTCTGCACCAGCCCTTTGCCAAAGCTGGGCTCGCCGACGATCAGCCCACGGTCGTGGTCCTGGATGGCGCCGGAAACGATTTCGGCTGCGCTGGCGCTGGTTCGATTGATGACGACGACCAGCGGAACGGAACTGCCGCGATTGTTCCGCGAAGCGACGTACTGCTTCTCCTTGGAGCTGCGGCCGCGGTGGGAAACGATCAACTGCCCGCGCTGGAGGAACATCTCCGACACGCCGACTCCTTCGGAGAGCAAACCGCCGGGGTTGCCACGCAGATCTACAACCAGTCCTTTCAGATCTTGCGTATTCAACTCGCGCAAGGCCTCCTGCAATTCTTTGCTGGTGGTTTCCTGAAAACTATTGATGCGAAGATAGCCGACTCCCGGAGAGATTTCAAAAGCATGCTCGACGCTGGGCCGCGGAATTTCGTCTCGTATGACGACAAACTGCAGCGGATCCGGAGTTCCTTCGCGCCGGACCCCGATGCGCACGGCGGTCCCTCGCGGGCCTTTCAGAAGGTCCGCTACCTGGGACATCGGCAGATTTTCGGTAGGCGTGTCATCGGCCTGGATGATTTCATCGCCGGGGCGCAGACCTGCTTTGTATGCAGGAGAACCTACGAAAGGAGCGAGCACCATGGTCTTGCCATTCCGGCTGGTTAGCGTCATTCCGACGCCGTAATAGCGGCCACGCTGCTCTTCGCGCAACTGGGCGAAGCTCTTCGGATCGAAAAAATTGGAGTGCGGGTCTAGGCTATGGAGCATCGCGGGAATCGCGCCGTTGTATATCACTTTTTCCATATCCACCGGGTCGGCGTATTCATTTTCGACTGTGCGCAGGACCGTGCTCGTGCGCCGGAGCATCTCCTCCACCTGCGCCTCAGAAGCGCCGTTCTGTGCCGCAACTCGCTGCCCGTAAACTCCGCCAGCCAGTGCGCAGATTAATATCACCAGTGTAATGAGGAGGATGCCCCTCTTTTGAACCGCCATTTCACCTCTCCTTGACTTCGAACTCCTGTAAGGAAGTATAACACAGATCATTAGGATGTCTGCCGGGGTACTAAAGTTGTCAATGGCGCCGCAAATTAGGACTTCGCCGCCCGCCGGCCTGCCTGAGAGCAGGCTACAGCGGAGGGGCGCGGACCCGCCGCCGGGAGTAGCGCTTAGGAAGCTTTTTGGTTTATAGTGGTTCTCGACTACTTCAGGTGGCGAGGACTTATGGAAGGATTTACCATCGTATTAACGGCCGGATGGCTGTTGTTGCTCGGCAGCTTTATCGGAATGTACTTTCTGGATCAGGCAACCAAACAAGAAGCGGCCCGCCGCGCATCTCAATCCGGCCAGTCTCCCGAGAAGAACCGCTAGCACGCCGCGATTCACGCGCGTATCGTTCCCGGACGCGATCCGGCCCGGACGCGATCCGCGCGAAGATTGCACCCTGTGACGGCCAGTTTGCGCGCGTTTCCAACCCAACCTGCATCGCAGAATGAAAGCGCCGGCCGGAATTTATTTCCCTGAGAAAATCTTGAACAGACGCGAGATGGGGTCGTAGAATTCATCGACCACGCGTTCTTTGAGCGGAATGATGGCGTTGTCGGTGATGTGGATGTCTTCCGGGCAGACCTCAGTGCAGCACTTGGTGATGTTGCACAGGCCGATGCCAGCCTCATGCTTCAAATAGGCGATACGCGAAGCCGTGTCCAGCGGATGCATCTCCAGGCTGGCCACGCGAACCAGGAAGCGCGGCCCGGCGAAGGCGTCTTTCTGGTCATGATTGCGCAGCACGTGGCAGACGTCCTGGCACAGGAAGCACTCGATACACTTGCGGAATTCCTGCACGCGATCCATATCTTCCTGGTACATGGTCCACTGGGCATCTTTCGGCGGAGTGAACGGAATGATCTTCTTATTGACCCGATAATTCCATGAAACGTCCGTGACCAAATCTTTGATCCGCGGGAAGGTCTTGATTGGATAGACGACGATCTCTTCTCCCGCGGCAAAATCATCGAGGCGCGACTTGCACATCAGGCGCGGCTTGCCGTTAACTTCGGCGCTGCACGACCCGCACTTGGCTGCCTTGCAATTCCAGCGCACCGCAAGCTCCGGCGCAAAATGCGACTGGATGTAGTGGATGGCATCGAGCACGACCATCCCGGTGGCCACCGGCACGCGATAGCTTTTCTCTTCCGATTTCTCGGCCGTGCCATGGGAAACTCGAATCGTTACCTCAGCCATGAGTTCAACCTTCTTCCTTCGCAAATGATGGCTTCGTAATCAGTGGGCTTCTTCGAACAGCTTTGCCAGCTCCGCCGGCATCTGCGGCAGAGGGGATTTTGCCACCTTCATCCCTTCACCGTCCTTCGTAACGACATGGTTCCACTTGCCCCACTCCGGATCCGTCTTCGGATGATCCAGGCGCGTGTGCGCCCCGCGGCTCTCCTCTCTGGCGAGCGCCGATCGCGCGATGGCCTCCGAAGTATTCAGCATGTTGCGCAGATCGTAGGCCAAATGCCATCCGGGATTGTAAAGCCGGGAGCCGGTTACGCGCACGGAGCGCAGCTTCGTCCGCAGCTCCTGAATAATTCCCAGCGCCTGCTTCAAGTCCGCTTCCGTGCGCATGATGCCCGCCAGGTTTTGCATGGTGTCCTGCAACTCCTCGTGGATTTCGTACGCGCTCGCGCCGGACGTGCGCTCGAACGGTTCCAGCATCGCGCGCGTCGCCTGCTGCACCACGCCATCGTCCAATTTGACCTGCTCCTTGTTCTGCTTGGCAAACTGCGCTGCGTGCAACCCAGCCAGCCGGCCGAATACGAGGAGGTCGGAAAGCGAATTGCCACCCAGCCGGTTGGCCCCATGCAGTCCGGCGGCGACTTCTCCCGCGGCGTACAGGCCCGGAACCGTTGTCGCAGCGGTTTCCGCATCCACCCTCAGGCCGCCCATCATGTAGTGCGTTGTCGGACCGACTTCCATCGGCGATTTGGTAATGTCCACGTCGGCCAGTTCCTTGAACTGGTGATACATGCTGGGGAGTTTTTTCTTGACGGACTCGGCGTCCAGATGCGACACATCCAGATACACGCCGCCATGCTCGGAGCCGCGTCCTTCTTTCACTTCCGTGTAGATGGCGCGGGCCACCTGGTCGCGCGTGGAAAGCTCCATGCGCTTGGGGTCGTAGCGCTCCATGAAGCGCTCGCCTTTATTGTTCCTCAAGAGCCCGCCTTCACCGCGCACTGCCTCGGTGACCAGGAGCCCTTTCACGCCCGGAGGCCAGACCATGCCCGTTGGATGGAACTGGACAAACTCCATGTCCATCAATTGCGCTCCGAGGTTGTAGGCCATGCCCAATCCGTCGCTGGTATACTCCCAGGAATTCGACGTAATACGAAACGCTTTGCCGACTCCGCCGGTGGCGAAGATGATCGCTTTCGCCAGGAAGAGCACGAAGCGGCCCTGCTCACGCCAGTACGCGAGCGCTCCGCAAACTCGATCCCCAGCTTTGAACATGTGCGTGAGCGTGCATTCCATGTAGACCGGTACGCTGAGCTGCACGGCGCGGTCCTGCAAGGTGCGGATCATCTCCAGGCCCGTGCGGTCGCCAACGTGGGCCAGCCGCTTGAAGGTATGTCCGCCGAAGGCGCGTTGCAGGATGTTGCCGTCCGGCGTGCGATCGAAAAGCGCGCCCCAGTGCTCGAGTTCGTGCACGCGGTCGGGAGCCTGTTGCGCGTGCAATTGCGCCATGCGCCAGTTGTTAAGCATCTTGCCGCCGAGCATGGTGTCTTTGAAATGGGCTTGCCAATTGTCCTGCTTGTCCACGTTGCCCATGGCCGCGGCGACGCCGCCTTCGGCCATGACCGTGTGGGCTTTGCCGAGCAGCGATTTGCAGACCAGCCCGACAGAGACTCCTTGTGCCGCGGCCTCAATGGTGGCGCGCAGCCCGGCGCCGCCGGCGCCGATCACCAATACATCGTGTTCGTGTGTCTCAAAACTTTCCACTAGAATAACCTCACATCGGCAATCACGCCGGAAGCCACCATGCGCACGTAGAAATCGGCGAACCCGACCCAGAACAGGCTGCACCATGCCCACAGCATGTGGTGTTCATTGAAGCGAGTAACTCCCTGCCAGCAGGAGTGGCGCACGGCACACGTGCCGCCGTGGAAGGTGTCCATCTTGCCCCCGATCAGGTGGCGCAGCGAGTGACATCCGAGCGTGTAGAAGCTCAGCAGCGTGGAATTTGCCAGCAGCACTAGAGTCCCAATTCCAACTCCAACCCCATCCTCGAAGAAAAAGGCTTCTATCGAGTCTTTCCACAGAAATGCCAGCACAACCACAGCCAAATAGAAGAAGTAGCGATGAATATTCTGAATGATGAAGGGAAACTTGTTCTCGCCGCAGTAGCGGTGCTCGCCGAACTCGCCCACAGCACATGCCGGCGGGTCCAGAAAAAACGAGCGGTAGTAAGCTTTGCGGTAGTAGTAGCAGGTCGCCCGGAATCCGAGCGGCATCCACAAGATCAGGAAAGCCGGGGAAAACTTCCACCAGTCCACCAGAATCAGCGGGGAATAGAATGGAGACAGGTACGGTCCCCATTGGTAATTCGTTCCCTGCAAAGCCGCCCAGAAGCTGTAAATGCCAAAGGCTCCGAGGCCCGCGGCGGTCGCTGCCGGTTGCAGCCACCAGGCGTCGCGCCGCTGCGTTGCGCCAAAACCGCGCGGTTCCACCACAGGAGTCGTGCTTGCCATAATGAATTTCCCTCTGCCCGTGAAGGTTTGTGAATCTCTTTCCGGCGAGGCGCCGCTTTGAAGATGGTTCCTGGCGGGTCCCACGGCCCGCAGAGTTCAGCAATGCGAGCGACTCGCAAAAAGATTGTATTGTGGGCCTGTTCCCAACCGCTGTCAAGCGGTCACACGCGGTCACACGCGGTACTCGGTTCTTTTATCACATGCTAGACTGGCTCCTTCCGAAGGAAGAAACCATCATGCCGGCATCAACCAAGATCATCAGCGTATTTGGAAGTTCCCAGGTGAACGAGTCAGAGCCTGCCTACCTGCTTGCGCGGGAGCTGGGGGCCGCGCTCGCTCACGCCGGATTCGCCGTGGCCACCGGAGGATATTACGGCGCAATGGAAGCGGTCTCGCGCGGAGCGGCCGAATCGGGCGGGCGCGTGATTGGCGTGGTAGCTTCGGCGTTTTCCAGCAAGGCCAACAAATGGGTGCAGGAAACTATCGTCGTTCCCAAGTGGGAAGAGCGGCTCTTGAAATTGATCGCATTGGGAGATGGCTATGTGGCTCTGCCCGGTGGAACGGGGACGCTCGTCGAACTGGCTGTCGCCTGGGAAATGATTCACAAGCGCATTCAGGCCGCGAAGCCGGTCGTCGCGCTGGGAGAATTCTGGCGGCCAATCATTTCTCAGATCGAAGCCGCAGACGGAAACAGCCGGGGCCTGGTGCGCGTAGCAACCAGTATCCGCGAGGTCACCGCGACGCTTCAAGCTTATTCCGCCTGACGCTTCGAGGCTTTCAGGTTCTGTTCCAATTTGCGCGAAGGGGCCATTTCATACCGCACGATCTCTGCGCCGAATCCGACACGATTCCCTGCCAGTTGCTCATACCGGACTATTCTCGCGTGTCCGCGCAGCAGGCATCCGGACTTGCCGCCGATGGGGTGCTGCAATTCGACTTCAAAACGCAGGCGGGAGCCTACCTGCTGATTGAAGTCCCCATAAATCCAGAGTCCAGTCGTGCTGATATTTTTTGTGCGTGTTCGTATCGTGGGGTTCCCACGCCCGTCCTCCGGCCATAAGAGAGTAGTTCTTTGGATGGCAAAGCGGGGAGTGCGGCGCCCAGAATCCTTCTTCTGCTCACGATCCATTACAAGACTCTGATTTCTGGGAGGAAATACTGGAGGGAAACACTAACCTATGGATAATATCAAGGCTATTTACATTAAGCAAGCGCCTCGTTCGAGTGCTGCTGGCAATGCGATACCCGCGGCGCACAGCTTAAAAATTGGGTTAGAATGAGTAGCTTCGCTGTAAGACGGACGCGAGATGGGGGCAAAGCCGGATATGGATTTGGGAATTCAGGACAGGGTCGCGCTGGTTTGTGGCGCCAGTTCGGGGCTGGGCAAGGCCGTGGCGACAACTCTCGCTAGAGAGGGCGTGAAGGTTGCCGTGTGTGCGCGCACGCCAGAGAAACTGGAGAAAGCCGCCGAGGAGATTCGCCGCACTACGGGAGGGGAAGTGAAGCCCTTCGCCGCCGACGTAAGCGTGCCGGCCCAGGTAAAAACCCTGGTTGCGAGTGTCGTGGCTCACTTTGGAAAACTTGAGATTTTAGTATGCAATGCCGGCGGTCCTCCGTTTGGCCAATTTCTCGATCAGCCGGAGGATGCCTGGCTAAAGGCTGTCGAGCTCAATCTCTTATCTACTGTGCACCTGTGCCGCGAGGCCGTACCGCATTTGAAAAAAGCGGGATGGGGGCGCATCATCAACATCACTTCCTTTGCAGCCAAGCAGCCGCACGAGGGCCTGATCCTTTCGAACACGGCGCGCGCTGGCGTGCTGGGCTTTACAAAGTCACTCGCCAACGAATTGGCATCCTCAAAGATACTGGTCAACACGGTATGCCCGGGAGCGTTTGAAACCGAGCGCCACATTGCATTGACGCAGAAACGAGCGGCAGCGGAAGGGATATCAGTCGAGGAAGCCAACAAGAAGCGCGCCAGAGAGATTCCCCTTGGCCGCTTCGGCCAGCCGGAGGAGTTCGCCGACCTGGTCGCGTTCCTCGCTTCGGAACGCGCAGCCTACATCACCGGCACCGCCATCCAGATTGACGGCGGCGTAGTGCGCTCGCTCTACTAGCGCTGCGGTGCAGTTCGCCATGATGTCATTCTGAGCGACCTGTCCCGGCTTGCCGTGGAAGCGAAGAATCTGCTTTTTGTTAGGAGCACAATCATGGAAATCATCGATGTCGCACACGTCATGTTCAACGTTACCGACCTCGAGCGCTCGCTGAAGCTCTACCGGGATCTATTGGGTTTCAAAGTTTCCGGCGAGTACGAGGGCGCGGTCATTTGGTTGAACATGGGCCAGTACCGCGAGGGACACAACCTCGCATTCCACGACATCGGCCTGTACCAGGTGCCGCACGCGGCTCCGGAGAATGCCCGCAAGGTTGCTGGTCTGAACCACGCCGCTTTTCGCCTGCGCACTCCGGAAGACGTGGACCAGGCCGCCAAGCTCCTCAAAGCGAATGGCGTCAAGATTCTCAAAGGCCCTCTGACGCATAAGGAAGACGGCGACCATTACCTGTACTTTGAAGATCCCGACGGGAATGTGCTCGAACTGGTGGCCTCGACTTTGCCCAACTACCCGGACGGCTATCTCGGCGGCAAGCGACATACGGCATGAGCGTCTGGGTAGCCACGGTCCCGGCGCGCCGGGATGCCGTGGGCCTTTAACGCAGGGAGTTCCAAAGCGAATGCGTATTGAAGACAAACTGCGGCAGATGGATTTGGAATTGCCCGAGCCGCCTGCGCCTGTGGCCGCTTATGTACCGGCAATTCGAACGGGCAATTTGGTATACGTCTCCGGACAGATTCCGCGGGTGCGCGGCGAGGTTCAATTCCGCGGGCACTTGGGAAGTGATTTGAGCGTCGAAGA
>Ga0326597_10008500_pt1 | contig 13841 bp, 14 predicted proteins | sample RVTome_12_FD_203789 | JGI IMG/M metagenome (GOLD analysis project Ga0326597, IMG submission 203789) | Soil microbial communities from uranium-contaminated site in the Upper Colorado River Basin, Wyoming, United States - RVT100D185 | ecosystem: Environmental > Terrestrial > Soil > Contaminated >... | reverse complement strand
GGATCGTCGTCGCCGTCGCCGTCGCCGTCGCCGTCTGGTTCCTGTTGTTCAAGACCACGCTCGGCTTCGAGATCCGGACCGTCGGGGCCAACCCGCATGCCGCCCGCTACGCCGGCATCCGTCCGCGGCTCATCACGATCCTGACCATGACGCTGGCCGGCTCGATGGCCGGCATCGGCGGTGCCGCCGAGGGCCTCGGGATCACGAAGAACTACCCGGCGGAGTACGGCACGAGCTATGGCTTCGACGGGATCGCCGTGGCCCTGCTCGGACGGGCGCATCCTGTCGGCGTCGTCGGCGCCGCGATCCTGTTCGGCATCCTGCGTGCCGGGGCCGGGTCGATGCAGCGCCAGACGGATATCCCGATCGACATCATCACGATCGTGCAGGGCATGATCCTCCTGTTCGTCGCGGCTGAGGTGGTCATCCGGCGGCTCCTCCCGGCCGCCCGCGCGCGGCGCGCGTCGGCCGCGGCCGCGGCGTAGGAGGCGACGATGACCGCGCTCGCGATCGGCCGGTTCGCCTCGATCTCCTACCGCGCCTGGGCCGCCCTGGGCGTCATCGTCCTGCTGGCCCTCGCGGCCATGCTGTTCAACGTCCCGTATCTCGGCGGCTTCGTCGACTGGACGATCAATCGCGTTCCGCCGACCTTCAGTCTCATCGTCCAGTACGCCACGCCCATCGCCTTCGCGGCATTGTGCGGGGTGATGTGCGAGCGGTCCGGCGTCGTGAACATCGGGATCGAGGGGCTCATGCTCACGGCGGCCTTCGTCGCGTTCCTCGCCGGCGCCTATCTCGGCCCGGTGGTCGGGACGCCCTGGGCGGCGCTCCTCGGAGTCGGATTCGCCGTCCTGGCCTCGATGCTCCTGTCGCTCCTCCACGCCTGGCTATCGATCACGATCAAGGCGGACCAGATCATCAGCGGCGCGGTCATCATCATCCTCGCCGCCGGCGGGACCGCGTTCTTCAACCAGCTCCTCGTGTCGACGTCCGGGCTGTCGGGGACATCGATCCTGCCCCACCTGTCGATCCCGCGTGAGCTGACGACGATCCCCTTCATCGGGCCGTTGCTGCTGGCCCTGCTCAACCAGGGACCCATCGCGATGAGCCTGATCGTGTGCGTGGTCGGGCTGCAGGTGCTCCTGTTCCGGTCGCGCTGGGGACTCCGGACCCGGGCCGTCGGCGAGCATCCCAAGGCGGCCGACACCGTCGGCATCGATGTGTACTTCGTGCGCTACCGGAACGTCGTCCTGGGCGGCGCGTTCGCCGGCCTCGGCGGCGCGTTCCTGACGACCGAGCTGTCGAACTCGTTCCAGGACGGGATGACCGGCGGGGTCGGGTTCATCGGTCTCGCGGCGATGATCTTCGGGCGCTGGACGCCCGTCGGTGCGTTCGGGGCGGCGCTCCTGTTCGGGGCCGTCCAGTCGGCCCAGCTGACCCTCCGGATCCCGAGCAGCGCGCCGCCGGGCGAGCTCGGCGAGCTGGTCGCGGCCCTGCCGCCGGAGTTCTTCGGCATCCTGCCGTATCTCGTCACGATCGTCGTCCTGGCCGGCGTGGTCGGCCGGGCCATCCCGCCGGCGGCGGACGGCATCCCGTACGACAAGGAGTCGCGCTCCTGACCTCCGACGATCGGGCGGCCGACCGGGAGCGGACCATGGCGTTCCTCGACCTCGCCGAGGGCCGCGGTCCCGTGCCGACTCTCGGCGATGACAGGATCGCCGCCGTCCTTCGCGCGACGCGCCGGATCGCCGTGATCGGCGCCTCGTCGAGGGAGTTCCGGCCGTCGTTCGGCGTCCTCCGCTACCTCGTCAACGCCGGGTACGACTGCGTCCCGATCAACCCGGGCGAGCGTGAGGTGCTCGGAGTCCCGGCGTTCGCGACACTCGCGCAGGCCGTCGCGGCAACGGGACCATTCGACCTCGTCGACGTGTTCCGCCGCTCGGAGCTGTGCGTCCCCCACGCCCGCGAGGCGGTCGACGCCGGCGCGCGCTGTCTGTGGCTCCAGCTCGGGATCGTCAACTGGGAGGCCGCCCGCATCGCCCACGACGCCGGCCTGTCGGTCGTGATGGACCGCTGCACCGCGATCGAGCACCGCCGCATGGGCCGGCCGTAGATTAGGGCCGCGTCCGAGCGCGCCCCGATCCCGCTACCGGACCAGGAAGCCGACGAACACGATGACGAATCCCGCGACCGCGATGAGCGCCGCATCGCGGGCCTGGCGACGGAGCACCTGCATCGCGACGGACGCGCCGGTCGTCGACGAGTCGCGCACGCCGCCACGCCACGCCTCGTAGCGGGCGACGTTGGAGTCCTGCTCCTTGAGCTGCTGGTAGCGGGCCCACGGGCCGCGCGCACGGCTGTAGCCGATCGCGATGAGGACGATCCCCGCGCCCCACAGGAGCAGATTGAGCGGACCCATCTACGCCTCCCCTCCCCCCTCCAGGCTCGCCCGGATCGCCACCTGGACCATCGCCGCATTGGCCTGGCCGCGGGTCGCCTTCATGACCTGGCCGACGAGATAGCCGACCGCCTGGACCTTGCCCGCTCGATAGTCGGCCACGGCGGCCGGGTTCGCCGCCAGCACGTCGGCGACGACGCCCGCCAGTGCCCTCGAATCGGAGATCTGGTGGAACCCCTTGGCCGCAATGAGCGCTGCGGCGGGCTCGCCCGTCTCGACGTGCAGGGCGAGGACTTCCCGCGCGTTCGCGCGCGAGATCGCCCCGTCGGCGACCTGGCGCACGAGATGGGCGAGATCCGCGGCGTCGACGCGCAGCGATTCGGCGCCGACATCGGCGCGGTTGCGCATCCCCAGGTACTCCCCGGTCACCCACGTGGCGACCGCCGTCGCGTCGAGGACGGGGTCGGCCGCCAGGACGGCCTCGAAGAGGGCCGACGCGTCCGGATCGGCCACGAGAACGGCCGCGTCGTAGGCGGACAGGCCGACGACCTCGCGGTAGCGTCCACGCCGCGCCGACGGCAGCTCCGGCAAGCGAGCCCGGATCTTCGCGAGCCAGGCCGGGTCGAGGACGAGCGGCGGCAGATCCGGCTCCGGGAAGTAGCGGTAGTCGTCGGACGACTCCTTGACCCGCATCCGGTACGTCGTTCCGCGGTCCTCGTCCCAGCCGCGCGTCTCCTGGACGACGGCGCGGCCCTCGTCGAGCGCTGCGGCCTGGCGCTCGATCTCGGACGCGATGGCCCGCTCGACGGAGCGGAACGAGTTCATGTTCTTGATCTCCACCCGCGTCCCGAACGCCTCGGTCCCGGTCGGCCGGAGCGAGACGTTCGCCTCGACCCGCAGCTGGCCGCGCTCCATCTCCGCGTCGGACGCGCCGATCGAGCGGAGCAGGAGCTGGAGCTCCTCCGCGTAGCGCCGGGCCTGCTCGCCGGTCCGGATGTCCGGCTCCGTGACGACCTCCATGAGCGGCGCGCCGGATCGGTTGAAGTCGACGAGGCTCACCGGTCGGCCGGCGGCATCGGTCCCGTGGACGAGTTTCGCGGTGTCCTCCTCGAGATGGGCGCGCGTGATCCGGACGGTCACGGGGCCGGCGGACGTGTCGAAGGCGAGTCGGCCCATCGACGCGAGCGGCAGGTCGTACTGGCTGATCTGGTAGCCCTTCGGGAGGTCCGGGTAGAAGTAGTTCTTGCGATCCCAGCGTGTCGCGGTCGGGACCGATGCCTCGATTGCGAGACCGGTCGCGAGGACGTGCTCCACGGCGCGACGGTTGATCGTCGGCAGCGCGCCCGGCAGGCCGAGGCAGACCGGACACGTGTGCGTGTTCGGTGGCGCGCCGTCGTAGTCGGTCGAACAGGAACAGAACATCTTCGACGCGGTCCGCAGCTGGCAGTGGACCTCGACGCCGATGACGGCCTCGTAGCGGCTGGCGGGCGGCGCGACCGCGGCCGACACGTCCGACGCGGCGGTCATCCCGGCCCGATCTCCGATGCGCGCACGACGAGGTACAGCCCGTACATCGCGACGGCGAGCCAGCCGATCGAGGTCGCCACGAGCGCGGCCATCCGCCGGACCCGCGGGCGCTCGTGGATCGGACGGACGCCCTCGAGCGCCGTCCGGGTCGGCTCACCCTCGTGGACGATCGGCGCGAGCGCCTCGCGGGCGAGGACGAAGCTCCGGTACACGCCGATCACCGCGGCCGTCGTGCCGCACAGGATCAGGACGAAGGCCATCGCCGGACCGCTCAGCCGGCCGCCCGATGACGATCGACGAACCGGCCGATCCGGCCCAGGGCATCCTCGAGCTGCTCGTACGACGTCGCATAGCAGGCCCGCACGTGGCCCTCGCCGGACGGGCCGAAGGCGGACCCGGGCACGACCGCCACCCGCTCCTCTTCGAGCAGGGCCTGGGCGAACGCCTCGGACGACAGCCCGGTCGCGCTCGTCACCTCGGGGAAGGCGTAGAACGCGCCGCGCGGTTCGAACGTGTGGAGCCCAACCGCGTTGAGCCCGTCGACGAACCGTCGCCGACGGCGGTCGTACTCGGCGAGCATCCGCTCGACGTCCGCCTCGCCCGCCGTCAGCGCCTCGAGGGCTGCGTCCTGGGCGACCGTGGGTGCGGACATGATCCCGTACTGGTGGACCTTCACGATCCCCTCGAGGATCGCGGCCGGAGCGGCGAGCCAGCCCACCCGCCAGCCGGTCATCGCGTAGGCCTTCGAGAAGCCGCCCATGAGGATCGTCCGCTCGCGCATGCCGGGCAGCGCGCTCATCGCCCGATGACGATACGTGCCGTAGGCCAGCCGATCGTAGATCTCGTCGGCATACACGAGCAGGTCGTGGCGGACGGCGATCGCGGCGAGCTCGTCCTGCACGTCCGCCGGCAGCACGGCGCCGGTGGGATTGCACGGGTAGCCGAGGAAGAGCGCCTTCGTGCGCCGCGTGATGGCTGCCTCGACCGCCGCCGGATCGAGCGCGAAGTCGTCATCGAGCCGGGTCGAGACGTGGCGGACGTCGCCGCCGGCGAAGATGACCGCCGGCGCGTAGGCGACGTACGACGGCTCGTGAAGGATGACCTCGTCGCCCGGGTCGCACGTCGCGCGAAGGGCGAGATCGACGGCCTCGCTCGCGCCGACGGTGATGAGCAGCTCGCGCGCCGGGTCGTACGCGACGCCGTACCGACGCTCGAGGTGCGCGGCGAGGGCGCGCCGCAGCTCAATCGTCCCGTAGTTCGAGGTGTAGTGCGTGCGGCCCGCGCGGAGCGAGCGGATTCCCGCATCGACGATGCCCGGCGGCGTGTCGAAGTCCGGCTCGCCGACGCCGAGGCTGATGACGTCGTCCATCGTCGCCAGGATGTCGAAGAAGCGCCGGATGCCGGACGGCGGGACCGCTCGAACGCGCTCGGCCAGCGCGCGCTCGGCAAGCGGCGCGCGCGGCGGGGCAGCGGGCCGGTCGAGCTCGGTCGTCATGGTCGACAGCCTACGGCATCGGGCGGGCCGCTCACGCGCCACCGGCCGGCCGGCGGCCGCACGGCCGGTGGCCGCTCAGCCGACCGCCTCCGGAACGGACGGTATCGGAGCGCTCGATGCGCGCCGGGCGTGGGCCTCGGCGCGCGCCTTGACGCCCATCATGTGCCGCTGGGTCATGAAGAAGACCCCGAACCCGAGGGCCGGGCCCATGAGCCGCGAGCCGGTCGTGGGACCGTCGAAGCGGACCCTGAATCGTTCGACGAGCCGGGTCCGGCCGCCCGCCTCCGGCTCGACGACGAACGTCCACGTGGCGGCGAACTGGCGCGGCATCGACGTGTCGAGGAAGCCGCCGGTCACGGCGAGGCCGGTTGGCTGTGGCTCTCCCCCGTCGCGGTGCTCCTTCCAGCGCGCCGCGATTGCGCTGTCGATGTAGGCGACGAGCGCACGACCCGGCTCGAGAACGCGCACCTCGAAGCCGCCGCCGGGATGGGTGGGAAGGGTGTCCCCGACCGCGAGCGCCTGCCATTCCGGGACGATCTCCTCGGCGCTCGATCCGCGCATGTCGAGCCGGTCGTAGCTGTACCAGCCGGCGCGACCGTAGCCCATCTGGACGAGCCACGGCCAGACGGCCTCCGGCGGCGCGTCGATCGTCAGTCCCCGCGTATCGGACGTCGTCGGCTGCTCGACGAGTTCGTCACCGGGCAGCGCGCGGGCCGATTCGGCCGGATCGACGCCCCACGTCTCCCACCAGCGCCGGACGCTCGCGTAGGCCGCCAGGCTCGCGGCGGCCAGGGTTGCCCCTACCACGACTCGCTTGATCATCGGTCACCTCTCACGCACATGATGCCCCTTCGCGATCGTTCGGTCGCGTCACGATCCGATCGGCGCGGTCGCCGCGGCCAATCGATCGGCCGGCGTCGGGGTCGCTGGATTCGCGGCGGTCGCGAGGTCGGTCGGCTCGAGAGCCCGCCAGTCCGCCGTCGCGGTGATCGCCTCGTAGCCGCGCCCCAGCTCGAGCAGCCGGTCCTCCGACCACGGTGGGCCGATGAACTGGAGGCCGACCGGCAGACCCTCGGACAGACCGCACGGGACGGACAGCCCGGCGATGCCGGCTACGTTGGCCGGGAGGGTGCACGCGTCCGACAGGTACATCGCCACGGGGTCCTCGAGCCGCGCACCGAGAGGGAACGCGACGGTCGGCGAGGTCGGCGCGACGAGCGCGTCGAAGCCCTGCGCGAAGAGCGCGTCGAAGTCCCCCTTGATGAGCGTGCGGACCTTCTGCGCCTTGAGGTAGTACGCGTCGTAGTAGCCGGCGGACAGGGCGTACGTGCCGAGCATGACCCGACGCTTGACCTCCGCGCCGAAGCCCTCGCCGCGGGTGCGCAGGTACGTCGCGAGCACGCCGCCGTCGCCGTCGGTGAGACGCGGTCCGTAGCGGATTCCGTCGTAGCGCGCGAGGTTGGCCGATGCCTCCGCCGGCGCGACGATGTAGTACGTGGCGAGCCCGTAGTCCGTGTGCGGCAGCGACACGTCCTCGACGATCGCCCCGGCCGCCTCGAGCGCGGCGACCGCCTCGCGGACCCGAGCCTCGACGCCCGGCTCCATGCCGGCGACGAAGTACTCGCGCGGCAACCCGAGGCGCTTGCCCCTGAGACGGCTCGCCGCCGCGTCGTCGTCCGGGAGGCGGAGCAGGTCGTCGGGGACCGGCACCGGGGCGGACGTCGAGTCCCGTTCGTCGCGCCCCGCGACGGCGTGGAGCAGGGCGGCCGCATCGCGCGTGTCGCGGGCGAACGGGCCGATCTGGTCGAGTGAGCTGGCGAAGGCGACGATGCCGTAGCGACTCACCCGGCCGTACGTCGTCTTGAGGCCCACGACGCCGCACAGGGCGGCCGGCTGCCGGATCGAGCCGCCGGTGTCCGTGCCGATCCCGAACGGGGCGTGGAACGCGGCCACGGCCGCCGCCGTGCCTCCGCTGCTCCCGCCCGGGACGCGGCCGAGGTCCCACGGGTTCGACGTCGGACCGTACGCTGAGTGCTCCGTCGACGAGCCCATCGCGAACTCGTCCATGTTCGTCTTGCCGAGAAACACCGCACCAGCGTCGCGAAGCCGCTCGGTGACGTGCGCGTCGTACGGAGCCAGGTAGCCGTCGAGGATCCGCGATCCCGCCGTGCACTGCCCGCCCGCGACCGATACGAGGTCCTTCAACGCGACGGGAAGGCCGATGAGTGGGTGGAGTGCGTCGAGGACGGCCCGGCCGTCGCGACGGGCGTCGGCGAGGCGCGCGTCGGCGGCGTCCGCCATGGCCAGCGCGCCATCGCGGTCGATCTGGAGCCACGCGTTGAGCGCGTGATTGTCGCGTTCCGCGGCCGTGAGATGCGCCTCGGTGATCTCGCGCGACGTCGTTGCGTCGGCGCGAAGGGCGCGGGCAAGCTCGTGGCCGGCGAGGCGCGTGAGGTCAGGCACGGTCACGGAGCGGCGTCGTCGGACGCGTCGGCGATGATCCGCGGCACGACGATGAACCCGTCGGCCTGTTCGGCGGCATTGGCCAGGGCCGCGTCGCGCGGGAGCGACGGCCCGGCGACGTCGTCGCGCAGGATGTTCTCGAGCTCGATCGTCTGGGCCGTCGGCGGGATGTGCTCGGTGTCGAGCCGGGCGAGGATCGCGTACTGGTCGAGGATGTGGTTGAGCTGGCTCTCGAGGCGCGTCAGCTCGTCGTCGCCGAGGCCGAGCCGCGCCAAGTGGGCCACGTGCTCGACGTCGGCACGGGACAGGGTGGGCATGGCCCGATCATAGCCGAGGCCGGTTCGACGCTCGCTCCCGCCGGTTCGGCGCTCTGCGCCCACTCCGGACCGTCCGGGCCCGCCCTCGCGTACGATCCCGGGCGATGGCGACCTCGACGACCATGATCCGGCCGATGACGCCTGCCGACGCCGACCCCGCCGCGGCCGTCGTCCTGGCCGGGGGATGGGGTGACCGAACCCTGTTCCTCCGGTTCGTCACAACGGCGCCGGCGTGCCGCCCGCTCGTGGCCGTGGCCGACGGCGAGATCGTCGGGACCGGCGTCGGGACGGTGAACGGTCCCGTCGGCTGGGTCGGCACGATCTTCGTCACCCCGGGTCGCCGCGGCCACGGCCTCGGCATGGCGCTCACGCAGGCGATCGTCGACGCCCTCGAGGCTGCCGGCTGCCGGACCCTCGTGCTCGTCGCAACGGCGCAGGGCCGGACGCTGTACGAGCGGCTGGGCTTCGAGCTCCAGACGACCTATCGCACGCTCGAGGCACCCGGGTTGTCGGACGCCGCCCCGGCGGACGGGCGGATTCGGCCGTTCCGGCCCGACGACCTGGCCGCCATGGCAAACCTCGATCGCGCCGCGACCGGTGAGGATCGGCGCCATCTGCTCGAGGCGTTCGCGACCGAGGAGTCGGCCCGCTGCCTCGTTCGTCCCGACGGCGCGCTCGGCGGCTTCGTGGTCCGGGCGCCGTGGGGCGGTGGAGCGACGGTCGTGCCGGACGCGGACGACGCCACCGCGATCCTCGAGGCCCGCCGACGCGCGGCCGGCCCCGAGCGACGGGTCCGGGCCGGCGTTCTCGCCGAGAACGAGGCCGGTTACCGTCGACTGGCCGACCTGGGCTGGACCGATGCCTGGTCCGCGCCGCGTCTCGTGCGCGGCGCCCCGCTCAAGTGGAACCCGTTGGCACTGTGGGGGCAGTTCAACCACGCCCTCGGCTGACCGTGTCGACCGGCCGTGCCGGCTCGTGGTGCCGTGGCTCGATCCCCGAAACGACGTACCGAGGGTCGCCCGATCGTCCTTCGTCGACCGTTCAATCGGGTGATGGCGACCGACGGGCCGGGCGCAGATGCTGTGGATCGACCCGGCACCCGTGCCCGCCGGATGACTGACGGAGCCCGCCAAACGACCATGTGGGGAACGAAGACGCTCGACCGCGCCCGCCGGCGCCTCGGTTTCACCGAACACGCAGTTCCCGTGCCCGAATCCTCGCCGCCGGCCGCATCGGCGCACCGGCTCGAACCGGTCGCGATGCGACCGGCGACCATCTCGATCGCGTTCACGCGGCCGGAAAAGGACGCCTTCGCCGCCGCGCTCGCAAGCCGCCTCGGCAGCGACACGCCGCGGCTCGACTCACCGGCGCGCGTCGCGTCGGCCCTCGTCGTCGTGATCGATCGCGCCGGCGGTCACGGCCGGCCGCACGTCGTCCGGCGCCCGGCCGGCCTCTACACGCCCGAGTACTGGCAGGTCAGCATCCACGACGCCGACGACATCGCCCGGGCGGAGGTCGAGTCGATCGCCGCCGGCCGGCGAGGGGAGGCATAGCGATGCGAGCCTGCCTCCAGTGCGGCACGCCCGCCGCGTCCACGACCGCCACCTTCTGCCGCCGCTGCGGCCTCCCGTACGGCGCCGCTCCACGCGCCGACGCCGCCCTCCCCGCATGCCCGATCTGCTACCGCGAGGTCGGCGACGACGGCCGGCTGCCGAGCGCGGACCACCACGGACGGCGGCTCGATCTCCAGGCGCACATCGCCGAGCACGAGCGCCACCCCGTCGGCGACGACGAGCTGCTCGAGTCGCTCCGCCAGGGCGACCTCATCCGGATCGACCGGTGGACGGCCCCGTTCGACGTCGTCCGGCGCTATTTCGTCACCGGGGCCGTCGACGGCGGCCGCCGCCGCACCTTCGAGCACAACACGATCGTCAATGCCATGACCCAGCTCCGCCGCTGGGGCGCCGATGCCGGCGCGCACCTCTTCGGCGATCAGCCGGAGTGGCAGGCCGCCCGCGCCGCGGTGAGCGACCTCATGGAGCGTTACCACCGCCATCGCGCACACTGACCCGCCCCGAGCGGTCGATCAGCGCTCCTCGCCAGCCAGGAGCCGGCGGAATCCGTCGACGTCGAGCACCGGGACGCCGAGTTCCTGCGCCTTCGCGAGCTTCGAGCCCGAGCCCTCGCCGGCGACCACGAAGTCCGTCTTCCGGCTGACCGATCCGGCCGGCTTGCCGCCCGCGACGCGGACGGCCTCCTCTGCCTCCTCGCGGCTGAAGCCCTCGAGGGTGCCGGTCACGACGACGGATCGGCCGGTCAGCGGGCCGCCACCCGTCGCGGCGGCGACGACCGGGGCGTCTGGCTCGACGCCGGCGTCGGCCAGGTCGTCGAGCACCATGGCCGTGGCCTCGTCCGTGAAGTAGCGGGCGAGGCTCGCGGCGACGGTCGGGCCGACACCCTCGACCTCCTCGAACCGTTCCGGGGCAGTGCGCGCGGTGTCGCGCAGGAACGCGGCGAGCCGGAGCAGCCAGTCCGGTCCCGGCTGGACCTGTGTCGTGAGCCACCGCGCGAGGTCGATCGCCGTGGTCTCGCCGACCTGGGGGATGCCGAGCGCGGTGACGACCCGGCCGAGCGGCCGGGTCCGTGAGCGCTGGATCGCGGCGTGGAGGTTCTCGGCGCTCTTTCGGGCGAAGCGCTCGAGCGACTCGAGATCCTCGACGCTGAGCCGGTAGAAGTCGCCACGGCGTTTCACGAGCCCGCGCTCGAGGAGCTGGACGAGGACCTTCCAACCGGCCCCCTCGATGTCCATCCCGCCGCGGCCCGCGAAGTGCCCGAACTCCTGGCCGACCCGGGCCGGACAGGCGAGGTTGGGGCAGTAGTGGCGGACAGCGCCCTCGTCGCGGACGACCAGGGTGTCACAGACCGGGCAGCGCTCCGGCATCTCGAACTCGCGCTCGTCGCCGGTCCGTTTCTCGACGATCGGCCGGACGACCTCCGGGATGACGTCGCCGGCTTTCTGGAGGACGACCGTGTCACCGATCCGGATGTCCTTGCGGCGCACCTCGTCGAGGTTGTGGAGCGTGGCGCGCGCAACCGTCGAGCCCGCCACCTTGACCGCCCGCAAGTGCGCGACCGGCGTGAGCGTCCCCGTCCGACCGACGTACGGGACGATGTCCTCGACGATGGTCTCGACCTGCTCCGGCGGGAACTTGTAGGCAATCGCCCAGCGCGGCGCCCGGGAGACCATCCCGAGGCGGTCCTGCTGGTCGAACCGATCGACCTTGACGACGACGCCATCGGTCTCGTACGGCAGGTCGTGGCGCGGCTCGCGCCAGCGCTCGGCGAAGGCGACGATGCCCTCGATGTCGAGGCCGGCCTCGCGGTTCGGATTGACCGGGAGGCCGAGGGCCGCGAGGCGGTCGAGGGCGGCCGACTGGGACGTGATTGCGACGGGCGCGGCGTCGTCCTCGACGAGCTGGTACGTCCACGCCGAGAGCAGCCGCTTTGCCGTCACGCCGGGGTCCTTCTGGCGGAGCGATCCGGCGCCGCTGTTGCGCGGGTTCGCGTAGAGCGGCAGGCCCAGCTCCTCGCGCTCGGCGTTGATCCGCGCGAACTCCGCCTTGGGCATGAACACCTCGCCACGGACGTCGAGGGTCACGGGCTCGGCCAGCCGATTCGGGATCGCCGCGATCGTCCGCAGGTTCGCCGTCACATCCTCGCCGGTCGTCCCGTCGCCGCGAGTCGCGCCCTGGACGAAGCGGCCGCGCTCGTAGCGAAGCGTCACCGCGAGGCCGTCGATCTTGAGCTCGGCGACATAGCGCAGGTCCGGGGCCGACTCGGGCGCCGGTGGCAGGCCGAGACCGCGCCGGACGCGCGTGTCGAACGCGCGCAGCTCGTCGTGGCTGAAGGCGTTGCCGAGCGACAGCATCGGCCGGCGATGACGAACCTCGCTGAACGTGCCGGACGGCGCGCCGCCGACGCGCTGGGTCGGCGAGTCCAGGGTGACGAGCTGCGGATGGGCGGTCTCGAGCGCGACGAGCTCGCGAAAGTGGGCGTCGTACTCGGCGTCGGTCAGCTCGGGGGCGTCGTCCTCGTAGTAGAGGCGGTTGGCCCGCACGACCTGGGCCGCGAGCTCCGCATGGCGCGCCGCGGCCGCCTCGACGTCGAGCGCCGCGGCGGCGACGGCCAAAGCTGGATCGACGGGGAGCGGCTCGCCCATCGAGTCGCGTGGATCGGACATTGTCGAGAGGATAGGGCGCCATCGACCGGTCGTGGCGGAGCCGTGGCGTCAGTCGGTTGGTCCGCTCGCCGCGCGTGCCGGGTCAGTCGAGCCAGGGGATGATGTCGGCCGGCTCGCTCGGCGGCCCGTGCGTCAGCGAGATGCGCGTGTCGGGATCGACCGGCGCGCCGTCGCGCCGTCGGGCGACGAGCTCACGTGGGAGAACGGAAAGGCCGAGCAACTCGTCGACATCCATCGGTTCCCGCCCGAACCTCGCGAGCACGCCGGCCTCCCGGACCTCGCCTCGGGAAGGGTCGAGGTGGGGCTCGATCAGGTCGCGATAGGGCGGTCCGAACCACGCCAGCCAGGTTGGCAATGCCGGCAGGCCGACCCACCACGTCGACCGTGGCAGCGGAGCGGACTCGGATCGTGCGTCCCACGACAGTCGTCCGCGCCGGAGGACAGCGTCGCGGACCACGCAGCCGGCCCCGTACGCGGCCGCGAACCGCTCTCCGACCGACGCGAAGAACGCGACGACCGACTCGAGCACAACCGGATCGCGATACAGCGGCCGAGCGTCGAACTCTGCCGACAGCCGAACGACGCGCCCCAGGCGGGTAGGCCGGTTCTCCGTGCGCCGATCGCCAAAGTGGACGGACCCGCCGAAGCCCCCGGCGCGCGACGTCCAGAACAACCACCCGCCGAACGGCGTGCGCGCCGTGTCGTCCCACGCGGCCCTGAACCCGTCCACGCCGTCGCGGTCCAGTCGCCCCTGAAGGGGCTCCGAGCCGCCGAAGCGCACCGGAACCGCGGAGGTCCCGTGCGAGCGGGCAACGTCCAGCCACAGACGCCCGCCGTCCTCCGGAAACGCAGACGTCGGCACGAACCAGGCGAGCTCGAGGACGCGGATCCGCTCCTCGGCAACGCCACGCCGACGCGGTGTCACGCCGCGCGGCCACGTAACGCGGTCGAGCTGCGGGTCCCAGACCGCGCCGTCTCCCGCGCGGGCGAGATGGACGGCCAGCTCGATCGCGACCGCATCGTCGGGTTGGAATCCGCCCGGCAGATGGAACTCGATCAGCCATGCGGGCCGATCCACCACCCCCGCAAGCTCCTCCGGCAGGTCGTCCTCCTCGACCTGTTGGGGCGCCTCGACCTCGATCGTCCGATCGCCGCCGGAGAACGAGACGAGCAGATTCGCGCTGCCTTCGAACTCGAGCGGACCGAGCAGGCCGATCCCCGATGCCTCGGACCACCGCGCGATCGCGTCCGCCGCCGGGCGCCGCCGCGTCGCGATGAGCAGGTCGTAGCTCACGTCGATTGCGCCCGTCAGCCGATGATGTCGAGATTGGCGAGGCTCGCGAGCATCGTCTTGCGGCCGACCGATGCGTCGCGGAAGGCGACCGTGACCTCCTCGTCGGA
>Ga0326597_10008499_pt1 | contig 13843 bp, 8 predicted proteins | sample RVTome_12_FD_203789 | JGI IMG/M metagenome (GOLD analysis project Ga0326597, IMG submission 203789) | Soil microbial communities from uranium-contaminated site in the Upper Colorado River Basin, Wyoming, United States - RVT100D185 | ecosystem: Environmental > Terrestrial > Soil > Contaminated >... | reverse complement strand
CCCGGATTCGATGCGGTCGCCGAGCCCGTCGCGACGTCGAGCGCCGCGAGGCGAAGCCGCGATTGCCCGCCGATCGTCGTGAAGGCGCCGCCGGCGTAGAGCGTCGATCCGGCCAAGAGGAGATCGTTCACGGCGCCGTTGGCGTTCGGGTTCCACACGCTCGCTGCGCCGGTCACGGCGTCGAGGGCCGCAATGCGGAACCTCGTCTGCCCGCCGATCGTCGTGAAGATGCCGGCGGCGTAGACGGTGCCGCCGTCCACCACGATGTCCGTCACCTCGCTGTTCGCGTTCGGGTCCCAGTCCGTGACCGCGCCCGTCGTCAGATCGAAGGACGCGATGCGGTTTCGCGTCTTTCCCCCGAACGTCGTGAACGCCCCTCCCGCGTAGAGGGCCGATCCGTTCAAGGACAGCGCGTAGACGGTGCTGTTCACGTTCGCGTTCCACGCCGTCGCGCCGCCGGTGAGGACGTCGATCGCCGCGAAGTACGTTCGCGATTGCCCGCCGATCGTCGTGAAGCTCCCGCCGACGAGGAGCGAGGAACCGTTGAGCGCGAGCGCGTTCACGAAGTGGTTCGGATTCGGGTTCCAGATCGTCGCGAGCCCGGTCGATGCATCGAGTGCGGCCAGGCGGTTCCGTACGTCCCCGCCGATGCTCGTGAAGGTGCCGCCCGCATAGACCGTGCTCCCGTCGGCGAGGAGCGTGGAGACCCGGTTGTTCGAGTTCGGGTTCCAGGCCGAAGCGGCGCCCGTCGTGACATCGAGCGCGGCGATCCGGCTCCGCGGCTGGCCGCCGATGTTCGTGAAGTCGCCGCCCGCATACATCGTCGAGCCGCTCAACGCGAGGCAGAGGACGGCGCCGGCGGAACTCGGGTTCCAGGCGGACGCGGCGGCTGTCCCCGCGTCGAGCGCCGCGATGCCGCTCCGGGACTGTCCGCCGATCACGGTGAAGACGCCTCCCGCGTAGATGGTCGATCCGCTGACGAGCAGCGCATAAACCTGGTTGTTCGCGTTCGGGTTCCACGGCGTCGCGAGCCCCGTCGTGCCGTCGAGCGCGGCGATGCGGTTCCGAGTCTGGCCGCCGACGAACGTGAAGGCGCCGCCCGCGTATACCGTTCCTCCGCTGACGCCGAGCGCGTAGACGATGCTGTTCGGGTTCGGATTCCATGCCGCGATGGTCCCGTCCGTGAGCACGTGTGCGAGGTTCGTGCGTGGAAGCCGCCCGACCTGCGAGAAGTTGCCGCCGATGAACCAGCCTCCGGCGCCGTCCGGCGCGACGGTGAGGACCGAGCCTGTGATCTTCGGGAAGGGGGACGTGGGAATGCCGGTCGCGAGATCGATGGCGGCACCGCCGCCCGTGAGCGGATAGACGAAGGTGAACTGACCGCCCACGTAGAGCGTGTTCCCCGAACGCTCGACGGCGGTCACCGCGTCGTTCGTGATCCACAACGTCGAGTCGGCCACCTGAGCCGAGGCGGCGCCGGCAACTGAGAGGAGAGCCGCAACGAGAGCGGCGAGGAGCACGGTGTTGGTCGTCGGATAGGTGGATCGGCGGCGGAGCGAGGCGAGCGCGTGGGGTGCCATGGCGGTCTCCGTGGTTTGGGTCAGCGCCGATGCGTGAGATGCCGCAGCCCAAGAAGTCTACCACCGCTCGACGCGACGCCACGGCAATACTTTCTAGCCGCGCAATGAGCAGCGCATAGTTGAGGATCCCATTGTTGATTGATGCGTCCGTCGTATACTCTTCTCCGGGTTCGAGCACGGGTCGAAGCGGGGAGGGGATGATGAGAGAGACGGTCGAGCGGATCCTGGCCGGCGCGAGGGCGGAGGGGCGCTCGTCCCTTCTTGAGCACGAGGTTTACGAGATCCTGAGCGCCGCAGGGCTCGATGTCCCGCGTTTCATCTTCTGGAGTGGCCCGCCGGGCGCGACGCCGCCCGACGACGTGCGCCGGTTCCTTTCAGACCTTCCCTCCGATGACGTCGTCCTCAAGATCGTCTCGCCGCAGATCCTCCACAAGAGCGACGTGGGCGGACTCGCGTTCTGCCGCCGCAACGCGGCCGACGTTCTCGCGCGCGCAGCCGCCGTGTGGCAGGAGACGGGACGCCGCACGCCCGATGCGGATCGCCGTGGACTCCTCGTCATGGAGAAGATTCCCGCACGGAGCGCGGGGCTCGCTTCCGAGCTTCTCCTCTCGGTGAAGCAGGATCCGGCGTTCGGGACCGTCATCGTGCTCGGTTTGGGCGGCCTCCTCACGGAGTGGTACGGGAAATTCTCGTTCGGGGCCTCGACGGCGATCCTGAAGCCCGGGGCCGTGCGGGAAGGGCTCGAGCAGCTCATGTCGCAGCTCCCCGCGCTCGGGCTCCTCTTCCGTCCGAGCCGCGCGCATGCGACGCCTCCGCTCGACATCGCGCGCGTGGCGGCGCAGTGCGAGTCGCTCGGCGCGCTCGTGGCGGCGTTCGGACACGGCGCGGGCTCCCATCCGTCGGACACGATCGAGGAGCTGGAGATGAATCCGATGCTCCTCTCCTCCGACGGCCGATGGGTCGCCGTGGACGGCGTGGGGCGCATCTCCCAGATGAAGTTCGCGCGCCGAAGCCGGCCGCTCGCGAAGATCGCGAATCTCCTCGAGCCGAAGAGCGCGGTCGTCGTCGGCGCCTCCGCGAAGGGGATGAATCCGGGACGGATCATCCTTCGTAATCTGAGGTTCGCCGAAGGGCCGACATACGGTCACGTGTACGCGATCCATCCGAAGGAAGCTGAGATCGATGGGATCCCGTGCGTCAAGCGCCTCGAGGATCTCCCCGAGATCGTCGATCTCGCGGTCATCGCGATTCCGGCCGAGGGCGCGCGCGATTCGATCCGCACGCTCTGCGAACGCGGGCTCGCGCGCTCGATCATCCTCATTCCCGGCGGGTTCGCGGAAACGGGGAAGAGCGAGCTCGAAGGAGAAGACGGCGGCCCCGTTCTGGTCGGTGGGAACTGCCTCGGGATCGTCTCGAAGCGGCAGTACAACACGTTCTTCCTGCCGCAGTACAAGCTCCCGTTCCACGATGCGCCCGGCGACCATCTCGTCGCCGTGAGCCAGAGCGGGGCATACCTCGTATCGTTGACGAGCAACCTCGACGGCATCATCTTCCCGCGTGCCTCGATCTCCTATGGGAACCAGATGGACCTCACGGTCTCCGACTTCCTCGAGTACTTCCTCGAGGATGACGAGGCGAGGGTGCTCGCGTGCTACGTCGAGGGATTCAAGCCGCTCGACGGGGAGCGGTTCCTCGCGCTGTCGCGCGCGCTCCGCGAGAAGGGGAAGCGGGTCATCGCGTTCAAGAGCGGGAAGACGCTGCTCGGCGCGAAGGCGGCGCAGAGCCACACGGCGTCCTTGGCCGGCGATTACGCGGTGGCGCGCTGCCTCATGTACCAGGCGGGGATCATCGTCGCCGACACGCTCAACATGTTCGAGGACTACACGAAGGTCTTCACGATGCTCTGGGACCGGATCCCGGCGCGCGCGGCGCGCGTGGGAGCGGGGCCCGAGGCGCCGTCGTGGACGACCGCGCCCGATCCGGGGCGGGGAGCGGCGTCCGAGGGGCGGCGCGTCGGCATCATCTCGAACGCCGGGTTCGAGTGCACGAGCGTGATGGACCGGCTCTACAACCTGAAGGTCGCGTCCCTGACGGAGGCGACGCGCACGAAGCTGAAAGGCATTCTCCCGGAGATCGCGCATGCCGACAATCCGATCGACGCAACGCCGATGGCCGGCACGACCGATTTCATCGCGGCCGCCGAGGCGATGCTCGAAGACCCGAACGTGGACGCGCTCCTCATTTCGCCGTTACCGGTGACGCCGACGCTCGACAACCTCGCGCCCGATCTTGCGGGGACGCACTCGGAGAACATCTACGGCTCGCGCTCGCTGCCGAAGGAGATCATCCGGCTCTTCCGCAACACGAAGAAGCCGATCGTCGTCTCGGTGGACTCGGGCCGCCTCTATGACGACTTCGTCATCATGCTCCAGCGAAGCGGCGTGCCGACGTATCGGAAGATCGATCGCGCGTCGCGGGCGCTGTCGGCGCTGCTGACCTTGTAGAGGTGCTTCGAGCAGGCATGCGCCGTGCCCCAGCGCGCTGTGTCCGATCTCTCACTGCAAGGGGGCCGCTTCGTGCGCCCCTGTCTTACTCGATTTGCTGAACCCAGATCTCCGGCTTGCCGCTGCGGCGTGACGTGAACGCGATACGGGTCGAATCGGGAGACCATGCTGGATCGGTGTCGGCCGAGAGGTCGAACGTGATCTGCCGGAATCCCGTTTGTCCGAGGGCCCAAACGTCGAGATTGCCGGAACGGTCCGAGTGGAACGCAAGATGGCCGCCCGACATGGTCCAATCGGGACCGCCCTCTGACGCCTCTTCGAACGACAGACGAGCCGCCGGGCCGCCGACGTTCAACACGTACCAGAGGCCCGGTCTCCCGAGGCGATCCGAGGTGAAGGCGATTCGAATCGTATCCGCTCCCGAGTCATTGCGGAACCAGGCCGGTTCGGTGTTGCCGTATGGGCCGTTGAAGACGAGACGCGGGAGGCCTCCGGTCGCGGTGTCGGCATAGATCGCGGACGTGGAGAAGGAGGTCCTCACGACGTACGCCAGCCACACCCCGTCCGCCGACCAAGCAGGTTGAAACGTGTCTTGCTCGTGCGCGGCCAGCACGCCGCGCTGCTCGCCCGTGACCGGATCGAGAGACCAGATCTCAGCTTTGCCCTGACGGCGAGACGTGAACGCAATCGACTGGCCATCAGGTGCCCATGCAGGATGGTCATCCTCCTCCGGGTTCGTTGTCACGCGTTGCGCCGCGCCGCCGGAAGACTGCACTAGGTAGACGTCCAAGTTTTCCGCCGACTCCCAATCGGCCGCGAAGGCGAGCCGTTGGCCATCCGGCGACCAGCACGCGTGCCGCGCACCGAAGACGGAGAGAGCTGTGCTGTGCGTCAGCCGTCGCAGTCCCGGCACGCCGGAGACGACGTTCGACAGCGGCGACCAGCGCGAGAACTCGTCGCCGACGATGAGCGCGAAGTAGTAGCTCCTCGCGGTCGCGAGCCCGCCGACCATCACCGAATCGCGCGCGCCGGCCGGGCTTGGCGCGGGGGCGATCAGGCGCTCCGCCTCGGCCCAGCTCTGCGATGTGATGGGCGTTTCCGCGACGCGGAGGTCGTACTCAGCCGCCGTTCCCGTGCGGCCGTCGTCACCCGACGCGGTCCACGCGAGCGTGACGCTCTGCAGCGTCGTGGCGATGACCTCGAGATCGACGACGACTGCCGGGGGAGCGTGATCGTCCAGCCGTGCATTCGCGACGTTGGAGATGAGAGACCAGTTGAACGTCTCGTCGGCCGTTCGCAGCGTGAAGTACCAGTCCCGGGCTCCGGCCGCCGACACGTTCAGGCTCTCGGCTTCGCCGGGCGCCCGGGGGACCGGCGGAGTGGCGACGGCCGGGGCCGACGACCACTCTTGCGTCGTGAGCGGGCTCGGCGAATGGCGCACGTCGTAGCGCGACGCACGGCCCTCGCCCGCGTCGTCTCCGGGGGCGGTCCATGTGAGGACCACGTGGTCCGCGTCGAGGGCGGCGGCGTGCAGGTCGGCGACGGCGCTCGGGGGGACGGCGTCCACCTGAGGGCCTGTTTCTTCGTCGGAGCAGCCGGCCGCGAAGGGCAGCGCAGCCAGCAGCGCGAGGAAGATGGTCCTGCCGAGGAGCTTCCGACACGAAAGCGCTGAGAGGAAGACGCCCAGGCCGCCGATCACCGATTGCCTCCGATCTTTCGAAGCGCCTCCGAAGCGGCGGAGCGCACGGACGGTTGAGCATCGCTAGTGGCGAGCTTCTCGATTTGCGAAACGAGCGGCCCGGCCCGGTCACCTCTCCGGCCCGCGACCCGGAGAGCGGCGACGCGCACCCTCGGTTCGTCGTCCGAGAGCCCGAACTCGAGGAGCTTCATGACCTCGGAGTCGTGGCCCTCCACGATGGATACGAACCCGACGCCTCGCTCGCGCAGCCTTGCGTTCTCGTCACGCAAGGCCGAGCGGCTTAGAGCCAAGGCAGACGGCGGATCGAAGCAGTGATCGTGGAAGTGGCTGAGCATGCGGAATCGAGTCGATTCCATCGCGCGGTCGTAGAATGAGGGGAGATGCTGGCAGAGGTCGGGCATCGTCTCGCTCATCTGCATCAGTCCTCTGATGGCACTGTCCGACACTTGCGCGCTGCGGTCTCGTGCGAGCATCAGAAGAGCTTCGATCGACTCGTCCGTCACCGAACGGGTGTCGGAAAGAGTGGCGGCCGCACTGCTTCGCACCGTTTCTGATGTGTCGCGCGCCGCGGTCAAGAGGATGAGCTGAATCTCCTCGTCACGTGCGAGCGTCCGGAGCTTTCCAATCCCGATCTGTCGTGCTTCTGGGGCGGGGTCCCTCGCAAGTCCGAGGAGTGCGCGGCGCTCCTCCGGGCTGACCACTTCGGACTCGGGGAGTGCCCACGCGGCGGACATCCGGACGCGGACATTCGGGTCACGTAACGCAACGATCGCTCGGTGCGTGATCTCCCTGCGCACGTCGTCTGGCGTTGCTCTGTGGTCGACGAGATACTTCATGCGGCCGAGCGCGATCGACCGATTTTCCGCCGCCGGATCCGCCAGTCCGCGATCGATGATCTCCAAGAACTGATCGGGCGGGAGATCCAGCCGTGCCAACGCCAGGAGCGCCGCACCTCGCACGCTCGCCTCGGAGTCGACCATCGCCGCCTCGAACAGCGAGTCGAGTTCCGGAGCGTGCGGCCGCAACGAGCCGAGCGCGCCGACGGCCAGCGCTCTCTCGGCGCCGCGATGGAGTTCGTAATGGCGAACGAGCGGCGGGACGCAACGCGAAGGAACCCGACTGCCGATTGTCCAGAGCGTGCCGAGCGCCTCCTTGCGCAGGGTCGAATCGAGCGATGCGAGATCCGCGATGAAGAGATCGAGGATGCGTGCGTCGACTCTCTCCGGCTCGCCGGTCACACCGATCGATCGGAATGCCGTCGTGTCCCCTCCGGCTTCCCCGAGCGGCCTCGTTCTCGTACACAGACCTGTGTGAAGGCTCTCGGGGTCCCCGTAGCAGTAGACGAGGTAGGGATCTCCCAGCTCGAAGAGGAAGCTGCAGGTCGATGCCTGACTCTCGGTGCGGACCACGACGGTATCACCGAGAGCGCCTTTCCATGCCGTCTCGACCAGAAACGTGAAGGCGAGCTGTCGCGCTCGATGCCAGGCGAATTCATCCTCGCGAGAGGGACTGCAGGCGACGGGGGTCCCGGTGAACACCGCTTCCGAGCGAGCCATCGAAACGAGAGGATCGGGAGGCGCCGCACACGTGCAAGCGTTAACGGTCGCGGCGGACGCACTCAAGCAGACCAAGAGGAAGGCGAACCGGAGGGAACGGAACTCCGATCGCATCGCGCTCATCATTCGGCAATCCCCTCGCTGGAGAAAGTCCTCGAGCGACATACGTCGGAAGGCAGCGCCATGAGTGTGCGCTGCGCGGCTGCAACCGGTCAACAGCGAATCCGACCAATAACTCCGCTTCGGAAGGCCGAGTCGCACGTTGACCGCGGTTTCTCCGCTCAGTTAGATTTCATTCCGCGTCCCGCCCGTGACGCGCGCACCGTCCCGGGGCTTCCCGAACGCTGCGTCACGGCAACCCCACTCCCGTGAGGCACCGATGATCGAGATCGGCATCCACCTCGGCCCTTATCGAATCCAGTCCCAGATCGGCGCAGGGGGCATGGGCGAGGTCTATCGCGCGATCGATACGCGCCTCGACCGGCCCGTCGCGATCAAGATCCTGCCGTCGCATCTCTCGTCGAATCCCGATCACCGGCAGCGCTTCGAGCGCGAGGCGCGCGCCGTGTCGAGCTTCAACCATCCGAACATCTGCACGCTGCACGATGTCGGCCGCGAGAACGGGACCGACTTCATCGTCATGGAGCTTCTCGAAGGGGAGACGCTCGCCGCGCGGCTGGAACGCGGGCCGCTTGCCACGCCCGAGCTTCTCCGCATCGCGACCGAGATCGCGGACGCTCTCGACAAGGCCCACCGGCAGGGACTCGTCCACAGGGACTTGAAGCCCGGGAACGTCATGTTGACGAAGGCCGGCGCAAAGCTCCTCGACTTCGGCCTCGCGCGCTCCCTCGCGCCGGCGTCGGTCGCCGGCGGCGCGCTCCCGCCGTCCGCGACCATGAGCCGTCCGCTCACTGCCGAGGGCACCATCGTCGGGACGTTCCAGTACATGGCGCCCGAGCAGCTCGAAGGGAAGGAGGCCGACGCGCGCGCCGACATCTTCGCCTTCGGCGCGGTGCTCTACGAGATGGCGACCGGCCGCCGCGCGTTCGACGGCAAGAGCCAGGCGAGCCTGATCGCATCGATCCTGCGCGAAGAGCCTCGCCCGATCTCGGAGGTACAACCCCTCGCTCCGCCCGCTCTCGAGCGGCTCATCCGCACCTGCCTCGCGAAGGACCCAGACGACCGTCGCCAATCGATGCACGACGTCTGGCTCGAGCTTCGCTGGATCGCCGAGGGAGGCTCGCAGGCCGGAGTGCCGGCGCCGGTCGCGGCGCGCCGTCGCGGGCGCTCGAGGCTCGCGTGGATGGTGGCCGCGGCCGCGGGCATCGCCGCCGCCGGATTCGCGGCCGCGTTCTTCATGAGAGCGCCGGCGCCGCCCACGCAGGTGCGCTTCTCGATCGGCGCGCCGAACGGTCTTCGGGGGATGGGATCGCCGAAGATCTCGCCCGACGGACGGACCCTCGCGTTCAGCGCGACCGACACCACAGGGAAGCAGCAGCTCTGGGTGCGGGCGCTCGATTCCGAGGAGCCTCGGCCTCTGACCGGCACCGACGGCGCCGGGCGCCCGTTCTGGTCGCCCGACAGCCGTTACCTCGCGTACTTCGCCGAAGGCAAGCTCAAGAAGATCGCCGTCGCCGGCGGCCCCGCGCAGACGGTCTGCGACGCGCCGGGCGGCGCGGACGGCTCGTGGAGCCGTGCAGGCACGATTCTCTACGACGGCTCCGTGACCGATTCGCTTCGAAAGGTCTCCGCGTCCGGCGGCGTCTCAACCGCGGCGACCACGATCGACCGCGCGTCCGGTGAGACGGGACACGCGTGGCCGCATTTCCTTCCGGACGGAGAGAACTTCCTGTACATCGCCTCGGCGACGTCCGCAGACGCCGGCGCGCTGAAGATCGCGTCTCTCGACGGAAAGGAATCGGTGCGCATCCCCGGCGCGTTCTCGCGGGCCGAGTATGCCGAGCCCGGCTACCTCTTGTTCGTGCGCGACGGCACGCTCATGGCGCAGGCTTTCGATCCCGGCTCGAAGAAGCTCGGTGCCGAGCCGTTCCCTGTCGCCGATGGCGTGTTCGGCGAGACCAGCGGCAACGCCGACTTCTCCGCCTCGGCGAACGGAGTTCTGGCGTTCCGCGGCAGTCGAGGCGGCGGGACGAGCCGGATCGTCTGGTTCGACCGGTCGGGGAAAGAACTCGAGACGGTCGGCGCTCCCGGCAACTACTCCGAGGCCATTCCCTCGCCTGACGGCACCCGCCTGGCGATCTCTATCGGGGACACGCGCACCGGGACCGAGGACATCTGGATCCGCGACATCGCGCGAGGCGTGACGTCGCGCTTCACGTTCGATGCGGGCATCGACATCTGGCCCGTCTGGTCACCCGACGGGAACTGGATCGCGTTCGCGTCGAATCGCGGCGGCGCGTTCGCCGTGTACAAGAAGCAGGCTTCGGGGGTCGGGAACGAAGAGCTTCTCTTCCGTGCGGAGGGACAGCTCGGACCGACGGACTGGTCGAAGGATGGACGGACGCTGGTGCTGGCCTGCCTCACGGGAGCGACGCGATGGAATCTGATGTACGGCGATCTCTCGGGGGGACCCGAGCCGAAGACGTTCCTCGCAACGCAGTTCAACGAGGCGGGCGGGCGGCTGTCTCCGGACGGGCGCTGGCTCGCGTACGAATCGAACGAATCGGGGAGACCGGAGATCTTCGTTCAGGCCTTCCCCGGGCCGGGCGGCAGATGGCAAGTCTCGACCGAGGGCGGACGGTTCGCATCGTGGCATCGCGACGGCAAGGAGCTGGTCTACATCGCCCGCAACAGCAGACTGATGTCAGTCGGGGTTTCGGCTTCGGAAGACGCATTCCACTCGTCCGAGCCGAGGCCGCTTTTCCAGGCACCGGTCCTCGTCGCAGGAAACGGCGAGCAGCGATACGCGTGGAGCGCGGACGGAACACGTCTCCTCTTCACGACGCCGCTCTCGCGCGAGGAGATCCCGCCGGTGCGTATGGTGCTCAACTGGACGGCGGATCCCGAGGCGCGGTAAAGCGGCCCGGCGGCCGGCGCCGCGGGCCGTGCCTCCACGAGCCCGCGACCGCCGACCGGCCGGACCGTTTGGTCACTGCTTGATGAGCGGGCACACGAAGCGCTTGACCACCTCGCCGATCTCGATGTCGCCGCGCTCGGCGGCCGCCAGCAGATCCTCCGCGTTCGTGAACTGCGTCGGGGCGATGTTGACGAACGTCACCGGCCGCACCTCCCAGCGCCCGCCGTTGTAATCCGGGTCGCCGGGCGCCGACTCGGACACGGACGCGAGGTCGCCGCCGAGTGCGTAGATCGTGTCGAACATTCCTTCGTTCGGCAGGTCGGTCGGGGTGGCGACGGTGCGATAGGCCACGTCATGCGCGTAGATCGTTCCCGACGGGGGGCCCCCGGCGAATGCGACCGACGCGGCGAGAGCGCCGAGGCAGGTGAGGAGCAGAACGAGAGTGCGGTTCTTCCGTGAGCGCATCATGAGACTCCTCCTTGAGTGAGCACGAGTCGGATCGACGGAGCCGCCCCGCGCGCGGAGCGCGCGGGTGTCGACTCGTGCTATGCGCTCACTCCCTTGGATGTGACACGGAAGCGTCAAAGACGATGATCGAAGTCGCGGATCATCCGCTCCGGAGACCTTGGTGCGGTATTACTTGATCCGCAGCACGCGCCGCGTCTCGCTCGTCGATCCCGAGATCATCCGGACGAAGTAGCTCCCCGCGGCGACGGCCTTTCCCGATGCGTCCATGCCGTTCCATGCCGCCGTGTGGGCGCCCGTACCGAACGCACCCGAAGCGAGATCCGCGATCTTCCGTCCGGCGACGTCGAACACCGCGACGCTGACATCTCCCGGCGCCGGCAGCACGAAGCTCACGCGCGTCGCGTCCTCGAACGGGTTCGGCAAGGGCGGCAGGAGCGCCGGAACGTTCGACTGGGCGACGATCTCCTCGCCGGCGCCGGTCGTGCAATTCACCGGGCGGTACACGGCGTAGAAGACCCAGTCGCCCGAAAGCCCGGCCGCGCATCCATCCATCCAGCCGCCGGGGATCGCGAAGATCACGTTCTTCCCCGGCTGGCAGCCGTTCCCGTCGTGCACCACGCTCGGCGCGAAGAAGTTGCCGGCGTTTTCGTTCAGGAACTCCAGCGTTACCGTGAACGGGCCCGAGCTCACCACGATCTCGCCCGCGAGCGGCTCCAGGTTGTACTCGTTGATGAATCCGTCCGACAGGACCGGACCGGGAAGCGAGGAGATAGGCGCGCCGGGATTCGGAAGGCCCGCGCCGTACACATTGACGGCGGCTTCCTGCTGCTGGGGTGAGCCGCCGAACTGCGATCCCCATCCGATGCCCACGCGGAGGATCTCGATCGGGTAATGCGCGACGGGAGCCAGCAGCACCGAGCCGGCCTCCTCACCCGCGATGAAGCAGGGGCAGACCGTCTGGCCGCCGCCCGTGTGGTTCTGAACCGGGGGCTCCTCGGGGCAGGTCGCCCGTACGGCGGACGGCAGCACGGCGAGCGCGGCAAGCATGGCGGCGAGCGGAGCACGGCGATGCGAGAGAGGGCGATGCGAGGCATGGCGTGCGCTCATGACGGGACCTCCTCGGAAGGGCGTTGGAGAAGCTTCCAACAATTATACAGCCGCCACCTTCGCGAGCGCGAGTGCGAGGTCCAGATAGGCGCCTGTCCAGGGAAACCGCGTGGTGCGCGCCTTTTCGGCGGCCTGCGGCAACCAGCTCAGCAGGTGCCGCTCGGCAAACTCGGTACGGCCGCGGCGGACCGCCTCGAGCGTTTCGCCCGAGGCCGATGCTTCGAGCGTGAAGAGGTGCGCCGTGAACTCGAGCTGATGGCGCAGATGGTCCGAAGTCTCGGCCGCCGTGTCCCGGAGCGCGAGCCCGAAAGCGCGATGGAACAGGATGTTCTCGTGAAGGATTCTGGGGACCGGCTCGCGCTTGTTGTAGTGCGACTCGACGAGCGGAACGAGCGGGTGCGGAGCGCCCGCGTCGAACGCCGCGATGTACTCGCTCTCGTACCGCTCGAGGGTGGCCGGGAGCGCGAGCCCGCGGGCGGGAAGCTCGAGCCGCCGGAAGATCTCGTCCGCGACGTGCGTCGTGTACGGGCCCATGAGCCATCGCCACTGCTCGGCGGTCGGGTACCTCACGAGATCGTGAGCGAAGAGGAACGCCGCGGCGATACCCTGGATCGCGCCTCGCGCTTCGACGCGGCCGGCTGCGACGCCGGAGTCGAAGGTGCCGGCCGCGCTTTCACTCATCGGTCTCATCGTCCCACCTCGTACCAGAGCGTGAAGTACTTGAGTCCGTCGCGGTGTCCGGCCGCGCCGTCCCAGATCGCGAAGGAGACCGGCGTGCGGGCTTCGAGGTCGGGTAGCTGGAGCACCACCTCCCAGCCTCGCGCCGTGCGGCGCGCGGCGCCGGGGAACGACTGGCCCGTCCGTGTGGTCGTCGCGCGCCCGCTTGCTTCGAGCCGCTCGAACCCGCGCGCGAGGTTCCAGTAGTAGAGATCGACCGGCGCCTCGACTTCGCCCATCATCAGCGAAGGGAACGGCGCCTGTTCGCCCGTCTGCTTCGGCACCATGACGCACGCGGCATCGGCGAAGCCCGAGATGTCGCGCGAGTGCGCCTTGTAAATCGACTCGTCTCCCGCGTCGGGGAACATCTCGGGGGCGAGCGGCTCGCTCCGACTCGCATCGTCCCAGCGGAGCCGGACGAAGAGCGCCCCGGCTGCATGCAGCGCCGCCGCGGCCGCGGCGGGCCGCGCGCCGTCATCGACGGGATCCCCCTCGTAGAGCGGCGGCGTCCGCTGCAGCGCGACCGCCGTCTCCGTCGCCCCAGACCACGCCGCCGCGTCGCCCGCGAGGAGCCGTTCGGGAGCGGCGTTCGAGGCGCCGGCAGGAAGCTGCAGCGCGCCGTTTTGGAGCGCCGCCGGCGCCGCGTGCGACGGGCCCGCCACGGATGGCGCCGCGTGCGGCGCGCTCGCTTGCGCCGCGACGGCGGCGGGTGATGCTGCCGCAACGACGGCCGTGGCCGCGAGCACCGTCGCAACGCGCGCCCACTTCGGCACTAGGACCATGATCCGGCCTCCTCGCTTCGCGCCGCCTTGGGAGACGCGCACGCATCCACGAGCGCGCAGCCGCCGCACGCCGACGCGGGCTCGGCGCATTCGGCCGCGGCCGACGCGTGGTCGTCCGCGCCCGTGCGGGCCGCGCCGCCGAGCTTCGTCATCTCCGGTCCGGCGGGGTCGTCGTTCGTGGCGCTCCGCACGTCCGCCGGAGCGGCCTCGCGCACCTCGCGCGGCACGATGCGGTACCGCACCGAATCGTCGCGTCCGACGAGGAGCTGGAGGATCTCGCTCTTCTCGCCGCGCTGCGCCCGCACGAGTTCGCCCTCGAGCTTCTCGATGACTTTCTTCACGCGCGGCCCGAAGAGATAGACGAGATACTCGAGCGGGAGCCGCGGATCCTCG
>Ga0326597_10008498_pt1 | contig 13843 bp, 8 predicted proteins | sample RVTome_12_FD_203789 | JGI IMG/M metagenome (GOLD analysis project Ga0326597, IMG submission 203789) | Soil microbial communities from uranium-contaminated site in the Upper Colorado River Basin, Wyoming, United States - RVT100D185 | ecosystem: Environmental > Terrestrial > Soil > Contaminated >... | reverse complement strand
GTGCGCGGACTGCGGACAGGAGTTCGTCTTCACCGCGTCCGAGCAGGACTTCTACGCGCAGCGTGGCTTTACCGAGCCGCGCCGCTGCCCCTCGTGTCGGGCCAGCCGGAAGGCTGCTCGCAACACGGCGGGTGGTGGTAGCGACTACGGCAGCTACGGCGCCGGCGGCGGCTACAGCGCCGGCGGCGGCAGCTACGGCGGCGGTGGCGGTGGCGGTGGGGGCTACGGCTCCCGCGATCGCGGCCCGCGCGAGATGTTTGCAGCAACCTGTTCCAACTGCGGCCGCGAGGCCCAGGTCCCGTTCCGCCCGACGAGCGGCAAGCCCGTCTACTGCAGCGACTGCTTCCGCACGATGCGGGGCGGCTGACCCGATCCTCTCGGTGCGGGTCCACGGTGGGCCCGCGTGCACCGCTTGAGATAGAGAACCCGACCCGGGCTGTCAGCCGGCCCGGGTCGTTCGATTCCCCGGACTCCGTCGCTCGGCCCTCGTTTCGCGCCGGGCCGCCCGCCCGTTACCCCGATCCCTGCCCCGGACCCCGTCCCACGATCAGGCCCAGGTCGAATTTGCGCTCCGTGCCGTGGATAAGCCGCTCGATGTTGTCGGCGTGGGCGAGCCAGATGAGCGCCGGGCCGGCGACGGCCCACAGCAGGTACGCCGGCGGCACCGCCCCCGACGCGACGGCCCAGATGACGAGCATGGCCGGGAACATCGCCGCGGACCCGAGCAGCGACCCGAGCGACACGTAGCGTGTCAGCAGGATCGCCGCGACGAACACCGGCGCGGCGAGGAAGACGGCGATCGGCTGGATGACGAGCATCGTCCCGACGCCCGTGCCCACGCCGCGGCCGCTCCGGAACCCGACGAACACGGACCAGATCGCGCCCGCCACGGCAGCTGCCCCGCACAGCACCTCGACGAGCGGGTCGCCGCCGGTCACGAACCGCGCGAGCAGCACGGGCAGCGCGCCCTTCAGCAGGTCCCCACCGACGACGACGGCAGCCCACTTGCGCCCGAGGGCACGCAGCGCGTTCGTCCCGCCCGTCCGCCCGGAGCCCACCGTCCGCGGATCCGGCCCACCCGACAGCCTGGCGACGAGGACACCCATCGGCACGGATCCCGACAGGTACGCGGTTCCGATTAGGGCGAGGATCGGGACGAGGTCGACCATCGGGCCGCGAGTCTAGCACCGCGGGCAGCCGGGCCGAACGGGCCCCGGGCCGAACGGGCCCCGGGCCGAACGGGCATCGGGCCGAACGAGCCTCTGCCGCGCGGCCGATCCCTGCATTCCGAGTAGGCGTATGCGGCCGCGCAATCCGCCCGCGACAGCACCACGGACCATCCCGACATCCACGTGATGCCCTGGATGCATGGACGGTGCCGCAAACCAACCGCCGGCACGCTCCGGCCGTGGCCGACCGCGGTTTCGCTCGACGATGGGCGTGCAGACAAGCCTCCTCGGCATACGACGGCGGCCGGGGCGGCTGCGTCCGTGGCGGCCGGGGCGGCTGCGGTCGTGGCGGCCGGGGCGGCTGCGGTCGTGGCGGCCGGGGCGGCTGCGGTCGTGGCGGCCGGGGCGGCTGCGGTCGTGGCGGCCGGGGCCACCGCCGCGGGCGGCCGCGCCCGCACTCGTAGACCAGCGCCCGTCGGTTGCGCGCCTCGCGACCGCCCGCGTACCATCGGTCCCGATGACCCACCCGCCCCGCCCGGCAGCGCGCCACGCGTCGGTCATGCCGGTCCCGAGGCCCCCCGAGGCTCCCTGACCCATGGCCGTCGGCTCCTCCAACGACTTCGATGTCGTCGTGCTCGGCGCCGGCACCGGCGGCTACACGGCCGCCTTCCGGGCGGCCCAGCTCGGGCTCAAGGTCGCGCTCGTCGACGAGGACAAGATCGGCGGGGTGTGCCTCCACCGCGGCTGCATCCCGACCAAGGCGCTGCTCGAGTCGGCCGCCTTCGCCGAACGGCTCCGCCACGCGAAGGACTTCGGGTTGACGCTGCCCGGTGAGGCGGCGATCGACTTCGCCCAGGTCGCCATCCGGCGCGACCAGGTCGTGAAGCGCCTGTGGACCGGGCTCAAGACGCTCATCGACAAGAACAAGGTGACCTGGGTCGCGGGTCGGGGACGCCTCGACGGGCCGACCAAGGTCCGGGTCAGCCAGGCCGCCGAGGACGGCACGCCTGGCGGGGGAGGCGAGCGCGTCCTCCAGGCGACAGACGTGATCCTCGCCACCGGCTCGCGGGTGAAGTCGCTGCCCGGCCTCGAGCCGGACGGCAGACGGATCGTTACCTCGGACGATGTGTTGCGCATGGACTCCGTCCCGAAGGACATCGCGATCGTCGGCGCCGGCGCGGTGGGGGTCGAGTTCGCCTCGTACTTCCACGACGTCGGCGTCAAGGTGACGCTCCTCGAGTACCTGCCGGCGATCGTCCCGCTCGAGGATCGGGACATCAGCCAGGCGCTCGAGCGGAGCTTCGTCCGGCGCGGGATCACGGTCATGACGAACGCCCGGTTCGATCCGGCCCGGGTGGCGGTCGAGAAGGACGGCGTCTGCCTCGTCGTGGGCCCGGACGGCAAGGAGCAGGCGGAGCTTCGCGCCGAGATGCTCCTCGTCGCGACGGGCCGGGCGGCGAACGTCGAGGACATCGGGCTCGAGACCACGAAGGTCGAGGTCGACAAGGGGTTCGTGAAGGTCAACGGGCGGATGCGGACGAAGGAGCCGCATGTCTACGCGATCGGTGACCTCGTCGGGGGCCTCCTGCTCGCCCACACGGCTGGGCATGAGGGGATCGTCGCTGCCCACACGATCGCCGGCGACGCGGACGTCCACGACATCGACTACGTCACCCAGCCGCGGGCCACGTACTGCCGTCCGGAGATCGCCTCGATCGGCCTGACCGAGCAGCAGTGCAAGGAGCGGGAGATCCCGTACAAGGCCGCCAAGGCCCCGTTCCAGGCAATCGCCAAGGCGGTCATCGTGGGCGAGCACGAGGGCTTCTGCAAGGTGATCGGCAACCCGGAGACCGGCGACACGCTCGGCGTCCACGTCATTGGCCCGCATGCGACGGACCTGATCGCCGAGGCATCGCTCGGCTTCACCCTCGACGCGACACCGTGGGAGATCGGGGCGGCGACCCACCCGCACCCGACGCTGTCGGAGGTCGTCGGCGAGGCGGCGATGGCCGTCGACGGCCGGTCGATCAACTTCTGAGGCTGTGGCCCGCACCGCCGGCAGCCGGGCGGCCCGCCTCGGGGAATCCCTCGGCCTGTCCGACGACGACCTCGTCGCGATGTACCGGATGGTTGCGCTGGCCCGGGCGATCGACGAGCGGATGTGGATCCTCAACCGGGCCGGCCGCATCCCGTTCGTCATCAGCGGCCAGGGCCACGAGGGAGCGCAGGTCGGGATCACCTGGGCGCTTCGGCCGCACCACGATTGGATCGCGCCGTTCTACCGCTCGATCGCGACCTGCCTCACGTTCGGGATGTCGGCACGCGACATCCTGACCGCCCAGTACGCGACGGCCACCGACCCGTCGTCCGGCGGGCGCCAGATGCCCGGCCACTACGGCAGCCGCGAGCACAACCTCGTGTCGGTCTCGTCACCGGTCGCGACGCAGATCCTCCACGCGGTCGGGATCGCACTGGCGGCCAAGGTCCGTCACACCGACCAGGTTGCGATGACGTTCATGGGCGAGGGCTCGTCCAACCAGGGCGACGTCCACGAGGGCCTGAACTTCGCGGCGATCCACAGGCTTCCGTTCGTGTTCGTGGTCGAGAACAACGGCTATGCGATCAGCGTGCCGGCGTCGAAGGAATGCGCCGTGGAGGATGTCGCCACGCGGGCAGCCGGCTACGGCATCCCCGGGGTGATCGTCGACGGGTCGGACGTGATCGCCTGCTATGCGGCGGCGCGCGAGGCCGTCGATCGGGCGCGGGCGGGCGAGGGGCCCACCTTCATCGAGGCGAAGGTCACGCGCCTGACGGCCCACTCGTCCGACGACCAGCAGACCAAGTACCGGTCGGAGGCGGAGCTCGCCGCCGAGAAGGCGAAGGACCCGCTGCCCCGCTTCCGCGCCCAGCTCCAGGAGGCCGGGGTCCTGACCGACGAGATCCTCGGCCGGCTCGCGACCGAGATCGTCGCGGCCGTCGACGACGCCACGACGTACGCCGAAGCGCAGCCGGACCCGGATCCCTCGACCGCACTCGACTGGGTCTACGCCGAGCGCTGGCCGTCGGAGACGCCTCCGCCGTGGGGCCTGGGCGGCGGAGCCGGCGGCGAGGGACACGACGGCGCAGCCCCCGGAGATCACTGACGCCGTGGCGCTCAAGACGTTCATCGAGGCGATTCGCGAGGGACTCGCCGAGGAGATGCGGCGCGACGAGACGATCGTCGTGCTCGGCGAGGACGTCGGCAAGAAGGGCGGCGTCTTCCTCGCCACCGACGGGCTGTGGGCGGAGTTCGGCGACGACCGCGTCATCGACACGCCGCTGACCGAGTCGCAGATCGTCGGGACGTCGATCGGGGCGGCGGTGAACGGCCTCCGCCCGGTTGCCGAGATCCAGTTCGCAGACTTCATCCACCCGGCGTTCAACCAGCTCGTGTCCGAGGCGGCACGGATGCGCTACCGCTCGAACAACGGGTACGGCGTGCCGATGGTCGTCCGGGCGCCGTACGGCGGCGGGGTCCACGGGGCGCTCTACCACTCCCAGTCGGTCGAGGCGTACTTCACCCATGTGCCCGGGCTGAAGGTCGTCATCCCGTCCACGCCCTTCGACGCCAAGGGGCTCCTGCGTTCGTCGATCCGCGACGACGACCCGGTGCTGTTCTTCGAGCACAAGAAGATGTACCGGTCCGTACGCGGCGACGTGCCGGACGGCGAGTACGTCGTGCCGCTCGGGCGGGCGGCGGTCACCCGGCCCGGGTCACACGTGTCGCTCGTCGCGTACGGGCTGATGGCCCACTACGGGCTCGAGGCCGCGGACCGCGTCGCCGACGAGGGGATCAGCGTCGAGGTGGTCGACCTCCGGACGCTCCGGCCGCTCGACACGGACACGTTGCTCGCGTCGGTCCGCAAGACCGGCAAGTGCCTGATCGTCTACGAGGACAACCGGTTCGGCGGCTACGGGGCCGAGGTGGCGGCGATCGTCGCCGAGCAGGCGTTCGACTACCTCGACGGGCCGGTAACGAGGATCGCCGGCCCGGATGTGCCGGGCGTGCCGTACAACCACGTGCTCGAGGACTGGTTCATGGTCAACCCGGAGAAGATCGCGGACGGGATCCGCAAGCTGGCGGCCTACTAAGGCTATGGCCGCGCCCGACCCTGCCGCCCTGGCCGCGATCGAGGCGCGGCTCTGGTCGATGCTCGAGCCGTACCGCGGGGAGCTCGAGCCGGCCACGATCTACGGGATCCCGTCGATCCGCTGGCCACCGGGTGCCAGGCCGGCGATCCGCGCCGCACGATGGATGTCGAGTCCCACGTAGTCGTCCGCCCCGGCCAGGCCCAGCCCGGTGTGGCGTCCGATGCGAAACCCGCACGGCCCCGCCGGGCGGCCAGGCGCGCCCGGGGAGCGTGCGCTGGATCTCCACGGCCGCGGCGACGGCGGCCGGTCCCTCACGAAAGATGACCGCGAAGGAGTCACCCTGCGTCCCGCGCTCCACGCCACCGTGGTTCCCGAACACGCCGCGGAGGAGCGCGTTGTGTTCCTCGAGCACCTCCCGGAACACGTCCGGCCCGAGGTCCTGGACCATCCGCGTCGACCCCTCGATGTCGGAGAACAGGAAGGCGACGGTCCCGGCGGGCAGGTCGGGCCGCGGGTTCGCCACGCCGGGACCTCGGCTACTGCGTGCCGATCCGCTCGGCAAGTGTGGCGAGCATCGCCCACGCGGCCTCGGGATGCTCGCGCAGGATGGCCTTCATCCCGTCCCCGCCGATAACGAGTCCGCGAACCCCGGGCTCGTCGGCGAGGACGGTCGCAGCTCGCGGGCGCTCGCGCAGCACAGCGAGCTCACCGATGTGGTCGCCCGAGCCGTAGACGCGCAGGAGTCGCTCCTCGTCACCCTCGCGCCGGACGACCCGCACCGTGCCGTCGACGATCACGACGAGCTCGTCGCCCAACTCCCCTTCGCGGACGAGGGCCTCACCCCCGGGGTAGTACCGCTCCGCGGCCACCATGGCCAGGCGCTGCAGGTCCTCGGGAGCCAGCTCGGCGAACAGCGGGACCCGGCGCAGGAACAGTATCCGCTCGACCTCGCCGAGCGTCGCTCCCGTCTCCGGCACGCCCAACCCTCCGTTCTGCGATCCGGCCGCCACGACGGCCCTCACGAGCGGCACGGGATCGTCCGCGGCCCGCGTCAGGATCGCCTGCCGCTCGGTGGCCAGATGCTCCGACAGTGTACGGAGTGCGAGGGCCCGCACCCACGGGTCCGGATCGGCGATCAGCTCATGGAGCAGTTCCGGGAGGGCGGCCGACTCCTCCCGAGGCTCGAGCTCCAGGAGCTCGATCACGGCCCGCCCGAGCCGACGATCCCCGAGTGCTTCGAGCGCCTCGATGGCCTGGGCGCGCGTCTCGGGCACGTTCGAGCGGAGGCAGCGGCGAATGAGACCGCTCGCCTCGCGCGCTCCGAGGACCCGCAGGGCGGCCAGCAGCTGCGCCTCGATGCCGGCTCCGCGCCGCTCGAGCAGGAAGCGGAGGAACGCCGCGCCGGCGAGAGATCGTCCGGCGCGGTCGTCCACGCGGGCGAGTGCCAGCGCATGCCGGCGCAGGACGACCGCCCGGCGCGCCTCGTTCTCCGCCCAGCGCAGCAGCTGTGGCGCCACCTCCGCCCCACGCCCGTCGAGAGCGGACAGGGCCGCCGCTCGCGCCTGCTCGGAGCCGGCGTCGAGGACCGCGAGCAGGCGATCGACGGGCGTGCCTCTATCCCGCAGTGCAGAAGCCGCCGCCCCGCGCACGACCCTGGCCGGGTCGTGGAGCGCCGCGACGAGGTGACCGTCGACGTCGTCGACTCCCGCGTTGACCGCGGCCACCGCGAGGACGGCTGCGGCGCGGACGTCCGCGGAAGGGTCGTGGAGCGAGGCCGTGATGCGCGGCGACGGGGCGTGACCGCCCAGCCGTCGGACGGCGTCGAGTCCGGCCCGACGGTCCGTTGCCGCGTCCGCGTCGAGCAACGCTGCGAGCAGGCGGTGAGGACGATCCTCCTCGCCGGCACGCACCAGCGCGACGGCCAGCTCCGCGCGGACCGCGGGATCGTCGTCGCCGGCAGCGTGGGGCGCGATCTCGACGAGCAGCTCCGGATCGCACGAGGCCGCGGCGTCGACCGCCGCCGTTCGGACGGCAGGCACGTCGTCGCGCAGTGCCGCGCGGACCGCCTCGCGAACGGCCTCGTGGGTCGGGCCGGGGTGGATGCGGGCGATGGCGCTGAGGGCGGCGGCGCGGACGCCCGGGTCCGCGTCGCGCGCGGCGGTGGCCAGGGCCGGCACCGCGCTGCGGGCGCGCAGGCGGGCGAGCAGCTCGGCCGCCAGTCGTCGGTCGCCCGGACTCGCCGACGAGAGCGCCGTGGTCAGCTCGGCGAGCAGCCGTGGGTCGCGGCCCAGTGAGTCGATCCCGGGTCCTCCCTCGAGCACCTGCTCGGCGAGGCCCTCGCGGAGTGTCCGGACCAGGCTCTCGCCGTAGCGCCGCCGGGCGCCGACGACGACGGCGGTGCAGATCGCCGCCGCCACGAGCCCGATCCAGAACAGCTGGTCCGGCGCGAGGGCCGCCGCGGCCAGCAGGAGGAGCCCGGACAGTGCCGTGCCGGCCTGACCGGGGACGCCGTCCATGAACGCGAGTACCTGCCCGCGCCGCTCCGAGGGAACGACGTTGAAGAATGCGCTCCAGGCTGCGTTGGACACGCCGCGCTGGGTGACCTGCTGGGCGAACCGGACGAGCACCGCGGTGGGCAGCGTGAACGAGACGAGCCAGGCGGCGAAGCCCGCGAGGTAGACGACCGGCAGGGCGAGGGCGGCACCGGTGATTCCGATCGCTCGATAGACCCGATTGGCGAGCAGTGCCGATACGAGGAACGACGCCGCGGTGACCGCGGCGGAGAAGAGACCGAGCGCCGAGGCGAGAGCCGCCTCGCTCTCGAACGCGTCCGACATCGCCCGATAGAAGGGAAACGACACGGAGAACATGAGGACCGAGAACAGGACGTAGGCCACGGCGACGAGCCGCATGAGCGGCGAGGCCAGCGTGTACCTGAACCCGGCACCCAGGGCGGAACCGACGGCCGGGCCCGCGGGAGCGACGGCGGCGGGCGGCACGTGCCGTCGGAGGTGCTCGCCGAGGCCTCCCGCAACGGCGGCCGCCGCCAGGATCAAGCCGGCCTGGAGGACGATCAGGTTTTCGGCGCCGATCAGGGCCGCGAGCGGACCGGCCGCCAGCATCCCAACGAAGCCGCCGAGGATCGCCGCGCTCGTCCCGAGCGGAAAGAGGCGCTTTGCCTGCCGGGCGTCGTAGACACCCCCGGCGATCGTCCAGAGCGCCGTCGCGAGCACCATCCCGGCCGCATACACGGAGACCCACAGCACCGGGTAGCCCGCAGTGGGACTGCCCGACCCGACCACGCGCTCGACGAGCAGAACGGTAGCAACGCCGACGAGCAGGATCGGAAACAGCCGGTCGCGACGCGCTCGCCCGAGTGCTGCTCCGAAGGCGAGAGCGACCATGAGGCCGACCACGCCGAGCGCGACGAACAGGTAGGGCAGGGCGCCGGGCCCGAGTCGGTTCAGAACGAGCGCGTCGACGCCCACTTCGCCGAGGCCACGACCGGCCTCGACCGTCCCGAACAGCAGCCCGATCCGCGCGACGACGCGGCCTTCCCCCGGCCTCACCCCGACCGATCGACTGAGACGCTTCATCCGCCGGGACTCATCGGCGTCGGCGACTCCCTGGCACTCCCGGACCCGGCGTCCGGCGTCGGCCGATAGTACGACCCGTGCCTGCGCGGCAAGTCGGCCGGACACGCAACCGCGCAACCACTCAACCACGGGGCGTTGAATGTCGTCGCTCCGGCGCCGGACGGCGCGACTCGACACGATGCGCGACACTAGGCCCACACCCAGACGCGACGGCCAGTCCGTCCCGGCGACCGGAGGAACGACGACAGTGGCCAAGGTGACGATGCCACAGCTCGGCGAGAGCGTCGCCGAAGGGACGATCGGCAAATGGCTCAAGCAGCCAGGTGACCAGGTCGAGAAGTACGAGCCGCTTCTCGAGGTCATCACCGACAAGGTGAACGCCGAGGTGCCGTCGCCGTTCGCGGGCGTCCTCAAGGAGATCCTGGTTGAGGAGGGGGCGACGGTCCCGAACAACGCCGAGATCGCGATCATCGAGACGGCCGACGAGGGGGCCGAGGCGCCGGCCGGCGAGGGGGCCGAGGCGCCGGCTGCGCCCCCCGGAGAGGCGCCGGCCGAATCTCCGGCTGCGCCCGCCGGAGGGGCACCGTCTGCGTCTCCCGCCGAGGCGCCGACCGAATCTCCAACTGCGTCCCCCGCCGAGACTCCGGCCGCCGGCCCCGCCGGCTCCGACGAGCGACCGGTTCACGAGATGCCCGAGCGGGCCGCGGCCGGCGCCGCCCCGGCCGCCCCGAGCGCGCCCCCGGCTCCGGCAGTCGCGGCCGCTGCCCCGGCCGCGCCGACCGCGACCGCGCCCGAGACTGCCGGCAGTCCCGACGCGCGAATGACCCCGGCGGTCCGCCGGCTTCTCCGCGAGCACGGACTGACGGCCGTCCAGATCGTGGGCACCGGGGGAGGCGGTCGCATCACGCGCGAGGACGTGACGAACTACGTCGAGTCAGAGCGGACCGGGCAGCCGGTCGGCGGCCAGTCCGCGCAGGTCGCCCAGGCGTCGGCCGCCGCGACCCCGTCGGCCGCCGCGACCCCGTCGGCCGCCGCGACCCCGTCGGCCGCCCCGGCCCCGTCGGCACCCCGGCGCGCCGCCCCCATCGGCGCCACGATCGACTTCCCGGCCGGCGCCGACGAGGTCCTCGTCCCGATGACCCAGATGCGCAAGGGCATTGCGGCGCAGATGACCCGGTCGCTCCAGGCACCCCACGCGTACGTCCAGATGGAGGTCGACGTCACCCGGCTGGTCGCCTTCCGCGAGCGTCACAAGAAGGAGTACCAGGCGAAGGAGGGGCTGTCGCTCAGCTACGTCCCGTTCGTCGTCAAGGCCTCGGCCGAGGCGCTCAAGCGCAACCCCAGGTTCAACGCCATCTGGACCGATGACGGCCTGCTTGCCAAGCGGCGGATCAACATCGGGGTTGCTGTGGCAGTCGACGACGGCCTGATCGTGCCGGTCAGCCGCGACGCCGACCAGCTGTCGATCCACGGCCTCAACGCCGCCATCTACGACGTGGCCAATCGGGCGCGGTTGAACAAGCTCCGGCTCGACGACTTCGGCGGCGGGACGTTCACCGTCGACAACACCGGCTACCTCGGCACGAACCTGGTCATGCCGATCCTCAACGTGCCGGAGGTCGGGATCGTGACGATGGAGGCGATCACCAAGCGCCCGGTCGTCGTCGAGACGCCGGACGGCGACGTCATCGCCATTCGCCCGGTCATGAACATGGTCCTCGGCATCGACCACCGGGCGAACGACGGCGCCGGCGGGGCGGCGCTCCTGCGCGATATCAAGGCCTGGCTCGAGGCGGTCGGCCCGGACACGCCGATCTACTGATCGGCCAGGACCGGCCCCGTGGCTCGCACCGCGGCGGTCCTCATCCTCCTGGCGGCCCTTGGGGCGCTGTTGTGGCTGGGTCGCTGGCAGGTCAACGAGCGTCGGGCCGGCGGTGACGCCTTCTGGTATGCGCGTTCGGCGTACCAGTTCGCCGGCCGTGACGATGGGGAGGCGACGCGAGGCGCGGCCGAGGTAATGGCGCGCTACCGCGGGCAGTCCGGGGATGGTTGGCTGGCCGCGCCGTCGTCGGTCGACCCGCGCTACCAGGCGATCTTCCGAGGCCGGCCGCTCTACCCGGCCGTCTCCGCGCCGTTCGTCACCCCGGTCGGGCCGGACGCGATGGTTGTCGGCTCGCTGCTCGGCGGGGCCGCCCTCGCCGCGGGAGTCGGGTTGGGTGCCGCACGGCTCGCCGGATCGTGGCCGGTGGGCGCCGTGGCGGCGGCCCTTGTCTTCGTCCTCCCGTCGGGCGCGTTCGTCGCGTATCTCGGCCCCGAGGGCTGGATGCTCGCCGTCTGGACGCTCGGCCTCGCCGTCGCGGTCGCCCACGCCGCACGACCGGGACCGTGGCTGCTCGGCATGCTCGCGCTCGTGACGGTAGTGCTCGCGGCGACCAAGTCGTCGAATGCCGGTGTGCTCGCGCTGACCCTCCTCCTCGTGGCGCTCGTGGCGATCGCCCGTCGGTCGCCCGAGCGGCGCGCCCTGGTGCGGGCCGCCGCGGTCGGTGGCGCGGTCCTGACCGGGAGCCTGGCGGTCGCTGCCGTGCTCGGCTTGCCCGGCCTTTCCGAGTCGGTCCAGGACCTCCTGACCGATCACTTCACGAAGCCGGACGTCGAATCACCGTGGCTCGAGCTTGCCCTGTTCGACCTGCGTCAGCTGCCGCGCTGGCTGGTCGGGCTCACGCGCGCGCCGGTCGAGCTCGCCCTCGGGCTCGTGGGCGCCATCGCGTTGCTCCGATTGGGCTGGGAGCGGGCGGCTCCGTGGCTGATCGGCGCCGCGGCGACCGTTCTCGTCGTGCTCCTCCATCCCGTCACGTCGGAGATCCCTCGCCTCCTCGCCCCGATCTGGGTGTCGGTCGCCGTCGGGCTGGCTGTCGGCGCCGCGGAGGTTGCCGCCTGGATGGTCGCCCGGGTCCGAGTGGCGCGGCCGCCGGAATAGCCCGGGAGCGCGGGACCGCCGGGCGAGCCGCGTCCGCGCCACCTGCGGTAGGCAAGTCGCGTGCCGCGGGCAAGCCGCGTCGAGGTCGTTCGTCGGCCCCTCGGCCGATGACGGCGTAGACTCCCGGTCATGCCGCGCGAGCTTCCGATGTTCGATCCCCACGCCGGCGCCGCCGGACACGGCGGGCACGGTCATGCGCACTCGTCGGCCGGACCCCCGACCATCGCGATGGGCGGACCGATCGCCCCGCTGCGCCGCCATCCCGACTGGATCAAGGCCCGGATGCCGACCGGCGACAACTACCACGACCTGAAGGGCCTGCTGCGCGGCCTCAACCTCAACACCGTCTGCGAGGAAGCCCGCTGCCCGAACATCGGGGAGTGCTGGGACCAGCGCACGGCGACGGTCATGATCCTCGGCGACACGTGCACTCGCGCGTGCGGCTTCTGCGCGATCAAGACCGGCCGGCCGACGTGGTTCGACGACGACGAGCCGCGCCGGGTCGCCGAGGCGGTCGCGGGCCTCGGGCTCGAGCACGTCGTCGTCACGAGCGTCGCGCGCGACGACCTGCCGGACGGAGGAGCCGGGGTCTTTGCCGAGACGATCCGCCGGCTCCGCGAGCGCTGCCCGGGCATGGGCGTCGAGGTGCTCATCCCGGACTTCAACGGCGAGGAGGCGCCGCTCCGGGCGGTCATGGCCGCGGGGCCCGACATCCTCAACCACAACCTTGAGACGGTCAGGCGGCTCCAGAAGCCGGTCCGCAAGCGGGCGCGCTGGGAGCGCAGCCTCGGCGTCCTCGATCGAGCCAAGGCGTTCGCCGCGGAAACCGGGCAGGTGGTCCACACGAAGAGTTCCCTGATGGTCGGGCTGGGCGAGACGCGCGAGGAGCTGACCGAGGCGTTCGAGGCGCTCCGGGCGGTCGACTGCGACGTCCTCACGATCGGCCAGTACCTGCGGCCGACAGAGCAGCACTTGCCGCTCGTTCGCTACTACCACCCGGACGAGTTCGCCGAGATGCGCGCGGAGGCGCTCGCGCTCGGCTTCCGCCACGTGGAGTCCGGTCCGCTCGTGCGCTCGAGCTACCACGCCCGCGACCAGGTGCCCGGCGCCGAGCTGCGGCGCCTCCGCCGGCAGGCGACGATCGATGCGAGCGGCCGGGTCGTCCCGCTCGCCGGCTGACCTCGACCGGACCCCCTCTCGACCGACGCCGGTCGAGTTCGAGCCGACGCGCCTCGGGCGGGGCGGGCGAGGCCCGGATCGGGCGCTGATCGTCGCGCTCGTCGCGCTGTTCGGCGTGGGACTCGCGCTCGTCAAGCCGTGGGACGGCGGCGAGCCGGGCTCGCCGCCTGCTGCGGGCGCCCCTGTCGCCTCCGGCGCGCCATCGCTGCCGGGTCGGCCGCCGAGAGCGACGGCATCGGCCCCGCCCGGGTGGACGGGATCCGGCGCGCCGATCTCGATCGCGCCGAGCGGCTGGGACAAGGTGGCCGCGGCGCTCGAGATGCACGACGGCTGGGGCGTCCGCGCGCTGGTCGACACGCCGAACGCCGACGGCGGCATCCGTCCCGTGCACGCCACGCTGACCGAGCGCTGGGAGCCCGCCGCGCCGCCGATCGACGGCGCCCTCGGCGGCTCCCTTGCCGAGAGCAGCACCGTCAGTGAGGCCGTCGTCATGCCGACGAGCGGGGAGGGCGTTCGCGCGCTCGGCGTGACCGCTCCGGCCGACCGGACCCCGCTCGAGGTCCGCGCCTGGAGGCTGCCCCGCGACGGGCTGGCGCCGCGCTGGCTGGACGTGCGGCCGGTCGACCCGAACGTCGCCGGCGGACACCTGCTCCTCCTTCCGCCATGCCGGCCTGACGGGCCGGCGCCCTGGTGGCCGCCCGGCTCCTATCGGCTCGACCTGCTCCTCGGCCGGACGGTCACTCGGCTGACGGTTGTCCTGCCCGACGGCACGACCGCGCTCCCGGACGACC
>Ga0326597_10008497_pt1 | contig 13843 bp, 10 predicted proteins | sample RVTome_12_FD_203789 | JGI IMG/M metagenome (GOLD analysis project Ga0326597, IMG submission 203789) | Soil microbial communities from uranium-contaminated site in the Upper Colorado River Basin, Wyoming, United States - RVT100D185 | ecosystem: Environmental > Terrestrial > Soil > Contaminated >... | reverse complement strand
CACCTGTCCGTGCTGTGAAGCCGTCCTGAAGATCGACCCGGAGACCGGAGCCGTGGTGTGGGTCGACAAGAAGAAAGCGCCGGCCAAGGACTTCGACGACCTGGTCACCCGGGTGCAGTCGAGCCGGGGCCAGCTCGACGAGAAGTTCGCCCGCTCGGTGGCCCAGAACCGCAACTCGAAGGACATCCTCGAGAAGAAGTTCGAGGAGGCGCGCAAACGCGCCGCCGCCGATCCCACCGGCCGGCCGCCGAACCCGTTCGACAACGAGTGATGGCGTGAGCCGCCGGCTCCGCTCGGGCGTCTCGCTCCGCTAGCGTGGCGCGCGCCGCGGTGTTGACCCTCGCCGGCGTGTGGCTGGGGGTGCTCTTCGCGTCGTGGGCGATGGCCACCGCCACATTCCGGACCGCTGAGCTGGTGGCGGGTGCATCGCCTGGATCGCCCATCGGCGACCGTGTGGCGCTCGTGCCCTCGGACACGCGTCGCCCCGTCTTCCGCCATCTGGCCTCCGAGATCAACCGCTGGATGTTCGGCCGCTTCGGCTGGGCGCAGTTGGCCCTGGCGGTGATCGTGACGGCCCTGGCCTGGGCCTTCGGCGGAGCCGTGCGCACGCTGTCGCTGGCCGCACTCGTCATCGTGGCCGTCCAGGGCGCCGCGTTGGGGCCTGCGATCCTGGAACTCGGACGGTCCATCGACTTCGTGGCGCGGCCGCTCGCCCCCGACGTCGCGCGCCGGTTTGGCCTGCTGCACGGGGGGTACGTCGTGCTCGACCTCGTCAAGGCCGGGGCGCTCGTCGCGCTGGCCATCGTCCTCGCCCGCCGCGCGGGGTGACCGTCCCCCCTCTCGCCTGATCCGTCCTCGCCTGGTCCTTCGCGCTCTCGCTGTTCCTCTCTCGCCTCTTCCCTCTATCGCCCGAGCCTGTCCGCTCTCTCCTGCCGGCCCGGTCTCGTCGCCTCCCAATGCTCCTTTCTGTCGCGCCATCTCTGGATTCGTTCCGGAACAAATTCTTTTAACAATTGCATTTCATGTTCCAGCCTGACTCCGGTCCCATCCTGTCAACGCACGATGATATCAATCGTCCATGTTGATGACCGATCCACGTCACCTCACCGATGAAAACCTGATCGCCAGCATCGCAACCATCGCTGGGACCGAGCGCCTTGCCACCGCGATGCTCATCGCGCACCTCGCCGAGCTCGAGTCCCGGAACCTTCACCTCGCACAGGGCTTCCGGTCGCTTTTTGGCTATTGCCGTCATGTCCTGCACTGTTCCGAGCATGAGGCCTACAACCGGATGGAGGCCGTGCACGCGGCGCGCCGGTTCCCGGTGATCCTTGCCCTTCTGGCGGAAGGCCGACTGCACCTGACCGCCGTGCGCCTGCTGGCACCTCACCTGAAGGACAAGGACCATCTCGCGCTGCTGGGCGGGGCCATTCACAAGTCGAGACGCGAGATCGTCGCGCTTCTCGCCCGATGGTTCCCGTCGCCGGATGTTGCTTCATCCATTCGCAAGCTGCCGGCCACTCCGGAGGATATGTCGCCGCAGACCGAGGCGCTCGGAGTGTCGGCGGCGGAAGAGCCTGGCCTGCCCGGGAGGATGGAAACAGCCGCCGACGGTTCCATACCGATTGCGAGGACACTTGCAGCCCGCGCGTCGGCCAGTAATGGCCCCTCTTTCGGCGGACCGTTACCGATTGCAGGTCACCCTTCAACAGGCCGCGCACGACGATCTCCGGTGCCTGCAGGACCTGATGCGCCGTGAGATCCCTGACGGCGATCCCGCGGCGATCGTGGCGCGGGCGCTCAGACTCTTGAGGGAGGTGGCCGAGAAGAAGGCTTTCTCTGCGACGACCAGGCCGAGGCCCCGCCGGGGTGCCACGCCCGAATCACGACACATTCCGGCTCACGTCCAGCGCGTGGTGTGGCGGCGGGACGAGGGGCAGTGCGCGTTCGAAGGCCCGGGCGCGCGATGTCGCGAGCTCTCATTCCTCGGTTTCATCACATGAGGCCCTGGGTCGTGGGCGGTCCCACGACGGTCGCGGCATAGGGGCGGAGGTGATGGAACTCGAGGAAGCCGCGCGCCTCGCCGCGATGGCCCCCCGAGGCGACGAACGAACATTGGCCGCCGTCCCGCATCCAGACCGAGCGTTTCACCGCGGCCGCCACATCGCGGGATCCTTCCTTCATTTCGCGGCTTGCCCGCGGCCGGTCGGTGGCGGCGAACTTCCTCCGCGCCTGGGCTTCGATCAGCGTCGAGAGCGCCCGATCGAAGATTACCGCCGCGTCTCCGGTGGGAACGACATGGCGGAGGAGGTCCTGCGCGTGCCTCAGCTTCGCGACCGTCGCCGCGCTGGCGGTGAACTCGATGAGTACCGGTCCGGCGCCAGCGGGTCGACCGAGGGCAGCTTGCGTATCGCCGTTGGCACATCCGGCAGGGGACAGCGTCGCGCGATCAGCTCGCAGATCTCGCGTTTCGACTTGAATGCCGCGGCGGCCAGCAATTCCCGGTGGTCCTCGGCCAGGTGCGGGACGAGCAAGCGCAGCGTCGAAAGGTTCAGCTGTCCGCCCGCGAGCATGCCCAGGATCACCGGGAACTCTCGCGCGGCGCGGGCGGCGGCGATGTGGCTGCACACGCGGTCCTCCGAGAGATGGAGGTCGCCCCGACAGTACTCATACAGCGACGTGAAGCCGGCGCCGAGGTACAGCCGGCGCGCTTCCAGCTCCACGAAGTGTGCGATGAGCTCGGCCGTCGAGCTTCGTTCGCGCGCCGCCAGCCGCTTCACCGCGCCGAGGAGCTGCTCGTCCGTGAGGTGCGCAGGTCCGTTCGTCATCGGAACGAAACTATCGCCGGGCGATGTCAGGATAGGTCCTGATGCAACAGAACAGAATGATAGATTGAAATTGTGAATGGAGAGACGAGGCGGAGAGAGTGAGGTGAGGTGAGCGGCCTGCACTCAATCCGTCCCGGGACGGATAGGGCCGGCGCTACGCGCAGCCGGGCGCTGAACTACCCGAGGTCCTTCAGGATCTCCCGCGCCGCGTTGACCGCCGGCCCGCCCGTCACCCCGCCGCCCGGGTGCGTCCCCGCCCCGCACATGTACAGACCCGTCACCGGCGAGCGGTAGCGCGCCCAGCCCAACAGCGGGCGGGCCAGGAACAGTTGATCGAGCGACGGCTCGCCGTGCAGCGGGTGGCCGCCGGTCAGCCCGTACGTCTGCTCGAGGTCGAGCGGCGTGAGCACCTGCCGGTGCACCACCAGCCGCGCGAATCCGGGCGCATATTCGTCGAGCAGGCGGGTGACGAGATCGCCCAACTCGTCGCGGCGCGCGGGCCACGTGCCCTCGCGCAACGCATACGGCGTGTACTGCACGTATGCGGAGAGCACGTGGTGGCCCGCCGGCGCCAGCGCAGGATCGGCCAGCGACGGGATCACGACGTCGAGATAGGGGCGCCGCGAGATCCCGCCGTACTTCGCGTCGTCGTACGCGCGCTCGAGGTCGTCGACGCCCGCCCCGATGTGGATACGGCCACGGAGCAGGTCAGGAGAAGCGCCGCGGAACGCCGGCATCCCGGACAAGGCGAAGTTCACCTTCGACGCCATCCCCGTCAGCCGGTAGTTCTGGACCCGGCGCAACTCGTCGGGATCGAGCACGGCCGGATCCAATAACCGCAGGAACGTCTGGTGCGGATCCGCGCTCGACACCACCGCCGAAGCCGTGATCTCCTCGCCTCCGCGCAACACCACCCCCGTGACGGCCCCGTCGCGCACGCGGATCTCCGAGACCTCGGCCCCGACCCGGATCTCGACGCCGGCCGCGCGCGCGATCCCGGCCAGGGCGTCGACGAAGGCCCCCAGGCCGCCCACCACCTGCACCGCCGATCCGGCGCCGTTCCCGCCCGAGGCCGCGGCCTGGAACAGGAGGTTGGCGGTGGTTCCCGCCGACCACGGGCCGGCGAAGGTGCCGAAGATGCCACGCGCACACACGATCGCCCGCATCAGGTCCGTCGCGAACCACTCGGACGCGAAGTCGGCCACCGCCATCGGGCCGAAGCGCAGCAGCCGGTACGCTTCCTCGCGGCCGAGCCCGCGGAACCCCATGGCGAGCCCGGCCAGCGGCAACATCCCCGCGCTGACCCGCCGATCGATGTCCGGCGGCGTCATGGACAGCAATCGGCCGAGGAGCGCCGAGATGGCCGAGAGGCTGCGGTGGAACTCCGGGTAGCGGTCGGCGTCCGCCGGCGCCGACGTCCGCATCTCGAACGCCGTGCGTCCCGCATCGGCCCACAAGGCGATACCGGGTCCGTGCAGCGACGGCGCGTACACCCGCGGCTCGGACTCGATGAAGGTCAGCCCGCGGTTGTTCAGGTCGAGGGCCTCGATCAGCGCCGGCCGCAGGGGACCGAGGACGTGAGCGCACGACGAGACCTTGTACCCAGGGTGGATCTCCTCGGTCGCGGACGCGCCGCCGAGCACGGGCCGCCGCTCGAGCAACGTGGACTTCAGGCCGCCCTTCGCCAGCAGGGCCGCGGTGGCGAGCCCGTTGTGGCCCCCGCCGATGATGACGACGGGCCCCTTCATCTCACCCGCCCCCGGCTCCAGTCCTTCAGCATCTCGAGGGCGGCGATGCGCCCGGGGGCGCCCATGATCCCGCCGCCGGGATGGGTGGCCGACCCGCACATGTAGAGGTTGCGCACCGGCGTGCGATAGCGCGCCCACCCCGGCACCGGCCGCAGGAAGAACAGCTGCTCGAGGCTCAGCTCGCCTTGGAAGATGTTGCCCTCGGTCAGCCCGAAATCGCGCTCGAGGTCGAGCGGCGTCAGCACCTGCCGGTGGAGGATGAGCTTGCGCAGGTTCGGCGCGTGCTCGGAGATCGTGTCCACCACGGTGTCGCCGAAGGCCTCGCGCTTCTCGTCCCACGTCCCCTCGCGCAGCTTGTACGGCGCGTACTGCACGAAGCAGGACAGGATGTGCTTGCCCGGAGGCGCCACCGAGGGATCGGTGAGGGACGGGATGACCATGTCGATGTACGGCCGCCGCGAGAAATCGCCGTACTTCGCGTCGTCGTACGCGCGCTCCATGTACTCGACGCTGGGCGAGATGGAGATCGCGCCGCGCAGGTGCGCGCCCGGCCCCGGTTTCGACGTGAAGTCGGGCAGGCCGTCGAGGGCGAAGTTGACCTTGCCCGACGACCCGCGCAGCTTGTAGCGCCGCACCTCGGTCAGGAAACCGTCGTCGAGGACGCCGGGCTCGATCATCTTCAGGAACGTGCGGTGCGGGTCGACGCTGGAGGAGACCACCGTGGCCTCGATCTCGTCACCGCCTTCCAGCACCACGCCCGTGGCGCGGCCGTCGCGCACCTTGATGCGCTCGATGGAGGCCCTGGTCCGGACCTCTACCCCCGCCTCGGCCGCCGCCCCCGCGATGGCCATGCTGATGGCGCCGGTGCCGCCGCGGGAGAAACCCCAGGCGCGGAAGGCGCCGTCGATCTCGCCCATGTAGTGGTGGAGCAGCACGTAGGCGGTGCCGGGGGAGCGCACGCCCTGGAAGGTGCCGATGATCCCGCTCGCGGACATGGTCGCCTTCAGCACGTCGGTCTCGAACCACTGGTCGAGCAGGTCGGTCGCGCTCATGGTCATGAGCTGGACGAGGTTGTGCTGGTCGGTGCGGCTCAGGGCCTGGAAGCGCCGCCCCATGACCGCGAGCCGTGCGAAGCCCGGCACGTCGAACGACATGGGGTCGGGCGGGACCATGGACAGGATCGGCTTGACGAAGCGCGCCATGTCCGCCATCGCCTTCGAGTACTCGTCGTAGGCCTCGGCGTCGAGGGGCGAGTGGCGGTACAGCTCGCGGCGGGTGCGGGCGTGGTCGCTCATGCGCCACAGGTAGTCGCCCCCGGGCATGGGGGTGAAGGTCCCGTCGAGGGGAAGGATCTCCAGGCCGTGGCGGGGGAGGTCCAGCTCGCGGATGATCTCCGGCCGCAGCAGCGACACCACGTACGATGCCACCGAGAACTTGAAGCCGGGGAAGACCTCCTCCGTCACCGCGGCGCCGCCGAGCACGTGGCGGCGCTCCAGGACCAGGACCTTCCTGCCCGCGCGGGCGAGGTAGGCGGCGTTGACCAGTCCGTTGTGGCCGCCGCCGATCACGATGACGTCGTAGCGCTGGGTCATGGGCGCGCGAATTCTATCGTGATCGTGTTTACTGGAGGTGGAGGAACGATGAAGAAGATGCGCGTCGCGCAGGTGCCCGCCGCGAAGCAGCCGTTCCAGATGCGGGTACGCCGAATTCCTGGTCGCGCCCGGCGATGAGCGGCGACGCGCGCTTCCGCGTGCTGCTGACGATGGGCAGCTAGGGACGCGGCTTCGCGGGGACACGGCGTGGACGCTTCGGCCCACGCGAAACCTTCGGCGCGCCGCGGCCCGCGTGCGGGCCCCGCGGCTCCTCGAGACGCCCGTGGGCCACCCCGCCCGGCGGTGGGACGCGCGGCCGGCCGCCCTTCGCTATCTCCTCCAGCACGCCCTTGATGAGCAGCGGCCACACCGTGGTGGCGTCCGCGTACACTTCGGCGAAGCGGCCGCCCTCCGCCTCGGGCACGAACTTCCCCCACGACACGCCCTCGGAGTACGTGCAGCCCGATAGCCCGCCCCAGTGGGTGGGTTCCGGGCAGATCCGCACCGCGTACTGGAAGCGCGGCGGGCGCAGGTCGATCCCGAGCCGGTGGTTCATGACGTCGATGTATGGGCCGACCTCCTGCGCCCAGTTGCGCGGCACGCCGCCGCCGATGGTGAAGATGCCGAGCCGCTTCGCGCCGAGAGCGAAGCGCGCGTAGCTGTTGAGGTCGTGGTACGGGTTGTAGCGGGGCAGGGCGGCGAAGAGCGACATGGGGTCGCCCTTCGGGTTCTTCTTCTGCGCGCGCTGCATCACCCACGTCGAGAGGTCCAGGCCCAGCTCGGAGTCGGTGAAGGCAGGGACGTAGACCGGGACCTTCTTCAGGTAGGCGCTGCGCAGCACGCCGGAGCCGCCCTTCTCCTGGGCCAGCACGCGGCCCAGCGCGCGGCACACCGTCTCGCTGCTCAGTTCGGCCTCGCCGCCCAGCTCGTCCAGCGCCTTGCGCGAGAACTCCTCGACGTAGTTGAGGTTCGCCTCCATCTCCAGGGTGTCGTAGACCCGGTTGTAGCCCTTCTCGAACAGCTCCTCGTCGGACATGCGCGGGTCGTGGCGGTAGTGCACGAGGCCCACCGCCTCCGACAGTCCGTGGGCCATCAGCGCGCCGGTGGAGACGATGGCCTGCACCATGCCCGTGTCGATCATCTTGGAGATGACCTTGCCCATCTTCGCGATGGTCATCGCGCCGGACAGCGTCATCACGACCTTGCAGTCCGGGTCCTTCACCATCGTGGTCACGACGTCGAGGGCCTCGCCGAGGCTGCGCCCGCTGAACGCGGTGCGAGCCATGCCGTGCAGCAGGTCGGAGAACGAGGCGACCTGGTCGAGGTCCAGGCTCTCGAGGGCGATCAGGCCGTCGTGGCGTCCGTCATGGAATTCGCGCGCGTCGGACATGTCCCCTCCCCGGCTGGCTCCATCTTAATGGCTACAATCGCCGGAGTGCGGCGCGACCTCCTTCGCCGGAAGATGGACGACCTCTACCGGCACTACGACCACCGTTTCGTGGACCCGGATCCGCTGGAGTTCGTGCGCCGGCAGACCTCGGCCGCCGACCGCGAGGTGGTCGGTCTCATCGCGTCGTCCCTCGCCTACGGCAACGTAAGCCAGATCAAGCGCAGCATCGGCCGCGTCCTGGAGGTGATCGGCGACGGCGCGGCGGCCGCCGTCGACCGCCTGGAGCCGCGGGCCATGGCGCGCCGGCTCTCCACGTTCAAACATCGGTTCAACGACGGCCGCGACGTGGCCTGCCTGCTCTTCTTCATCCGCCAGATGCGCGAGCGCCACGGCTCGGTCGAGGGGTTCTTCCGCGCCGGGCACGACGCCCGCGAGGCCGACGTGGGCCCCGCGCTGACCTCGTTCGCGGCGCGCACCCTCGCCCTCGATCACGGCGGGCTCTACGGGCGCGGAAAGCTGCCGGCGTCCGCGGGGGTGCGGTTCTTCTTCCCCTCGCCGGCCTCGGGCAGCGCGTGCAAGCGCCTCAACCTGTACCTGCGGTGGATGGTGCGCCGCGAGGGTGTCGACCTCGGCGTGTGGCGCGGCGTCGACCCCGCGCGACTGGTCATCCCGCTCGACGCCCACGTCCTCGCCATCGCGCGCCGGGTGCGCCTCACGCGCTACCGGTCGCCGGGATGGGCGATGGCGATGGACATCACGCGGCGGCTGCGCACGCTCGACCCCTCGGACCCGGTGAAGTACGACTTCGCGTTCCACCGCATGGGGCTGTGGAAGCGGAAGGGCGAAATCGACAGCCTGCGCTAGAGGCCGCTCGTTAGTCCTCCACCTCGAACGTGAACACGACCCGCTCGCCGGGCTTTCCCTGGAGCCGGAAGACCACGGCATCGGGCGTGATCACGGCCACCGTTCCCGCGACCACCCGGAGCGACCCTGGCTTGAAGGCGGCCAGGCCGCTGAAGTCGAACCGCCACGTCCCGGACCGTCCGGCGCCGCGCGCGAGCACCGCCTCGACGCGGTTGGCTCCCCTCCTGCCTTCGGCCGCTATCGCCGCGACTCCCGGGCGCACCGCGGATGCGCTGCGGCCGTTCATCACCACCTGGCCCTCGCCGTCCGGCACTTCGAGCACGGTCGAGAGGACGACGGGAACGGCCGGGGACGGACCACGTGCCGCCGGGAGGAAGAAGGTGTCCACGTCGACGAACTTGTCGGCGTCCATGAGGACCGTGCACGTGTCGCCTGGGGGGTTTACGGTGCAACCGCTCCAGATGACGGTCCCGGCCGGTGCCCCGGTCAGGATCACCGACACGCCGTCCGAAAAAGTCGCCGTGTCCGTACAGGTCGCCGGCGGGGTCCAGTTGCAAGTGATCCCGGGCAGGTCGCTGTTCACCGACCCGTTGATGTTTGAAGACTTGCCGCCCGTGACGGTGAGGGTATGAAAGACCGGAGGGGGCGTGTCGAACCGCGCGGTCACTGTCTTCGAGACATCCATCGTGACGTCGCACGTCGTGGGTGCCGGCGCCCCCAGGCACGACGCCGGCGCGGCTCCTCCCCAGCCACCAAAGGTCGAGGTCCGGGCGGTCGGGGTCGCCGTGAGGGTGACGACCGTCCCGTTGGCGTAGGGCTCGGTGCAATCCCCGGGGCAGCCGATGCCCAGGGGCGTGCTCGTCACCGCTCCCGTCCCCAAACCCGTCAGGGTCACGGTGAGAGTGAACGGCCCCGGGAGGGGCGGGTCGAACCGCGCGGTCACCGTCTTGGAGGCATCCATGGTGACGGAGCACGTCGTGGGCGCAGGCGCCCCCAGGCACGACGCGGGCGCTGCCCCACCCCAGCCACCGAACGTCGAGCTCCCGGCGGGGGTCGCGGTGAGGGTGACGAGCTGGCCCACGGGGTAGGGCTCGGTGCAGTCCGCACCACAGGCGATCCCAGATCCGGAGACGGTTCCGGTGCCCGTCCCCGTCGTCGTCACGGTCAGGACCACGGTCTTGGGCTCGAACTTCGCGGTCACGGACTTGTTCGCGTTCATCGTGACCGTACACGCGCCGGCGCCGCTGCACGCGCCGCTCCATCCGATGAAGGTGGACGCGGCATCGGGGGTAGCGGTCAGGGTCACGACGGTGCCGCTCGCGTACGCCTCGGTGCAGTCGGCTCCACACGTGATGCCGGGGCCGTTGACCTGGCCCGATCCCGAGCCCGTCAGGCTCACGCTCAAGGTGAACGGGCCGGGGACGGGGGCCGGGCCGGTCGGCGGCGGCGCGGTCGCGGTGATCGAACGGGTGCAGGCAACGATCTGGCCGCCGCTGCTCACCCGTACGGTGGCGGCGAACGTCCCCGGCGTGGTGTACGTGTGCGCGGGGTTCGGGTTCGGCGATTCCGCGCCGTCCCCGAAAGACCACTGGAACTCGTAGCTGCCCGTCCCTCCGGCTGGGAACGTGGCGAAGTCCACGCGGAGGGGCACCTCGCCGTTGCGCGGCGCCGCCTGGCACGCGACGACGAGCGCGGGCGGCGGCGGTACGGGCGGCGGAGGCGCGGACGGCGTGGTCGCCTGCGGAGTCGTGGCGGGGACGGTCCCGAGGGTCGGGTTCGTCTTGGGGTCGTCGTTGGTCAGCAGCACCGTGCCGCCGGCCACCAACCCAACCGCGGCCACGCCCCCCGTCACGACGCCGGCGGAGGCGCCGCCACCCACGATGAACCCGACGCCGGGCGCCGAGGGGAAGACCGCGACGGGGCCGGTCGCGGAGAGGGGGGCGACGGGCAGCTTCGTCTTGCACTCCTCCGCGCTGGCCACCACCACCGGGGCGTATTCGGGCGTGCGGGCGCTCCCGCCCTGCGCGTCCACGTAATAGAAGATCGTCTTGCCGATGAGCGCCTTGTTCGGCCTGAGCAGGACGCCCGAGTGGCAGGGCGCGTCCGAGGTCATCTCGACGTAGTACCAGTCGGTGAGCATCTCCGGCCGGAAGTACACCCGGGGCTTCTTGACCATCGAGGCCGGCGCGAAGCAGGCGTTCATCTTCGGGTACTTGCCCGCCACGATGCACCCGATCTCCTTGTGGTCGATGGTCACACCCTGGGCGAGGGCCCCGGCGGGCGCGAGGAGAAGGAACACGACGATGCGCACGAGGACTCTCGCCATCAGGTTGCCTCCAGGAACTCCATCCCGGCTCGGATTCCGTGAAACCTACGCCTATTTGCCGGCCAGCGCCACAGCCGGGCCGAATCTTCGAAGCCTTGTCGTCAGCGCGCGGGTGTGCGGGTGCCCGCGATCACCGCCAGCGGCGCCCCGCGCGCGAACAGCCGCCTCGCGGTGTCGTTCAGTTGGCCCAGCGTGACCGCATCCGCATCGGGGGTCCCGCCGGCCGCCTCGTCGATGAGCGCCGCCGCGGTGGCGACGCTGCCGTCGCGGGAGCGCGCGCGTTTTCCGCGCAGGTACGCCTTGGCTTCCGCGAGCTCCGCTTCCGTGAACGCGCCCGCGGCCGCCGCGTCGAGGATGCGCCGGATGTGGCCCAGGACCTCGGACGTGTCGGCAGCGGAGGCGGCGGTGCGGACCTGGAGGTGGCGCGCGGACGCGCCGCCTTCGAGGGTCGCGCGCACCGAGTACACGAGGCCGGGATCGACGAGCGCCTTGCCCAGCCGCCCGGCGTATCCGGTCTCGCCGAGGAGATAGAGGATGAGCCGGGTGGCGGCGGCGTCCCATGACCGGCCCGCGGCGCCGGGTACCCCGACCGCGAGGTCGTTCTGCGGCTTCTCGGGTATCGGGAGCGTCGATTCGGTCCAGGCGTCCGGCCCGCGCAGGTCCGCGGCAGGGACGCTCGAGCGTGCAGGCGCCTTCGATCGGGCCGGCCAGAGCTCGACGGCCGCGCGCACCGCCGGCGGATCCACGGCGCCCGCCACCGCCAGCGTCGCCTGCGCCGGCCCGAGAGCGGCGGCCGCGAACACGCGCACGTCGCCGGGGGCGATGCGATCGAAGTCGGTGACGGCTCCCCACGGCGGAGCCGCGGTCACGTTCAGCCCCTTCCGCACCGCGCAGAAGAGCCGCGCGTCCACGTCCTCGTCCAGCTCGAGCGCGCGGCCCCGCGCCTTTGCGGCCGCGTCGCGCCACTCGCGCTCGGGAACGCCCTTCGCGAGGCGCGCGATCCGCTCCCCCAGCGCCCGCAGCACGCCCGGCAGGTCGTCCGCGAGGACGGTGGCGCCGAATTCGATCGCGTCTTCGTTGACGGCCGCGGTGGGATTGCGATGCAGGGTCCAGACCACGGGCACGGGATCCGCGGCCGGATCGCCGGCAGCCAGAAGCTCGGTGGCGACGGGGAGCACGGCGGAGGACGACGGCGGCGCCGCCGGCCGCAAGCGTCCTTTCAGCGCGACCAGCGGACCGGGGCCCGGCGCGACGATGACCGTGGCGCCGTTGGCGAGCACGGCCGTGGCGGGAGCGGCGGTGCTGGTGACGGTGGGCGAGACCGGCCACCGACCGAGGGCGCTGCCGGCCGGCGACGCGGGAGGCTTCGGGGCCGGCGCGGACGGGACGAACCAGCCGACGGTGGCGCGTTCGGGAACGAGCCGCTCGCGGACGAACCGCCGGACGTCGTCGGCGGTGACGGCGGCCACACGTGCCGGCAGATCCACGAGGTGCTGATGGCCGCCGGACACCTCGAAGAAGGCGAGCTGGTGCGCGCGCCCGGGCAGGTCGTCGAGGTCCGCGGCGTAGGCGGCGGCGAGCTGCCGGTAAGCCGCCGTGACCTCGGTCGCCGTCCACACTCGCTGTCCGGCCTCCTCGAGGGCGGCGAAGACCGCGCCTTCGGCCGCGCCAAGGCCTTCGGGGGCCTGCGGCCCAGCCGAAACGGCCGCGGTGACGGTGTAGACGTACGGGTAACGCGACGCCTGCCAGTCGGTGGCGGCCCGCGTCGCCGCGCCGGAATCCACGAGCGCGCGGGCCAGCGGGGTGCCTCGCGGGGCGGCGTAGTCGATGGTGAAGCGCAGGCCCTTGCCTCCGGCGAACAGCGCATCGAAGACGACCATCGCCGCGAAGTCGGGGTCGGTGAGAGCGGGCGCACGGAAGGCGACGATCGCCTCGGCGTGCGGTCCCGGCCGGTTGACGGTCACCCGGCGCGGTCCGGTCTGCGGCGGCTCGACAGTGACGACCGCGGTCGACTCGCCGCTGGGCGGCAGCGCGCCGAAGCGGGCGCGGATCGCGTCCAGGGCGGCGGCGGAGTCGACGTCGCCGACGACGGCGAGGACGGCGTTGTTCGGATGGTAGAAGCGCCGGTAGAACGCGAACGCCTGGTCGCGTGTCACCGCCTGCACGTCGCTCAGGTACCCGATGGTGTTGTTGCGGTAGGGGTGGATCTCGAACGACGCCGCCAGCACCGCGTCGTAGAGGACCGAGTGCGGGTCGTCGTAGGAATGAAGCTCGGCAACGACGCTGGTGCGCTCCTTCCGGAAGTCCTCGGGATCGTAGAGCGCGGAGGTCATCCGGTCCCGCTCGAGGTCGAGCATCTTCTCGAACGCGCCTTTGGGGACGGTCTCGACGTACCACGTCTGGTCGATCCACGTATAGCCGTTCCAGCGCCCGCCGATGCGGGTGATCGCCTCCGTGATCTCGGTCCCGGGGAAGGCGGCGGTGGCGCGGAAGTTCATGTGCTCGGCGTAGTGGGCGAGCCCGGTGATGCCCGCGGCCTCGTTCCGGGCGCCCACCGCGTACATCACGCCGACGGAGACCAGCGGCGCGCGGTGGTCCTCGGCGACGAGGACGGTGAGGCCGTTGTCGAGCACGAAGCGCTCGACGGGCATTCCCAGGAGCAGGGCGGCGCAAAGGGCAGGCAACATGGCGGGGTAGAATCCCACGATCGAGGGGGTTTCACGAGTGGGGCAGGCACCGGGCCCGGACGCGCGGACGGTGGACGTGGTCGCGATCATGAAGGAGATCCGCGAGTCCATCCAGCGCAAGCGCGAGCAGGGCATCTACACCGAGGAGGAGGTGGACGCGCTCACCGAGCTGCGCCTGCGCACTTTCGGCGAGGAGGTCCTCATCGACCCGCGGCTCGTCGAGGGCCTCCGCGGCACGGGGCAGGGCTGGAACATCGCCTCCGACTACCTCATCGAGACGCGGCGCTCCGGGCCCGCGGCCTGGGCCCTGGTCGCCTTGAAGAAGGCGGTCCGTCCGCTGGTCCGCCTGTACACCGACCACATCGTCAACCGCCAGGCCCAGCTCGATCTCTACTTCGCCCACCTCCT
>Ga0326597_10008496_pt1 | contig 13843 bp, 11 predicted proteins | sample RVTome_12_FD_203789 | JGI IMG/M metagenome (GOLD analysis project Ga0326597, IMG submission 203789) | Soil microbial communities from uranium-contaminated site in the Upper Colorado River Basin, Wyoming, United States - RVT100D185 | ecosystem: Environmental > Terrestrial > Soil > Contaminated >... | reverse complement strand
ACCGTCTGGTACTCCTGCGAGAGACGCTCCTCCCCGCCCAGCGTACCGGTCATGATCCACAGCCTGCCGTCGGCGCCGACCGCCGCCATCTCGATGTGCTGCTTCGCTTGGTTGATGTAGAAGAGGATGCCCGAGGTCTGCTTCAACTCCGGAATCTCGCTCTTCCCGGCAACCACCCGCTCGGGAACGATCCAGGAGAACTCATACGATCCGCTGACTGCCTTCGCGACGGAGCCGTCCTCGTTCAGGTACTCCGTCACGACCTCCCATCGCCCGACGGCGGCCCGCAACTGCTCCACGGACTGCTGCAGCGCCGTGCTGTCGGGCAGGTCCTTGGCGAGCGCCACGTGGGACTGGGCGATGAGAACGAGAAGCAGTACGTATCGGATCATCTGGAGAGCCCTCGCATGAGCGGTGAATGCCAAGCGCGCCGCCTCAGGCACGGCGTGCAGGCCCGAAGCGACGATGCGGCCCCTCGCAATCCGCCTCGGTGGGCTGATCGCGCTGGCTAAACGAAAGAGCGGCACGGACTCAGCCAATATAGCACCCGGCCCACCGCGACCCCGGCCACCGCCGCAACCCACCGCACCGCAACGGCCCCATGGGAAGGAGCCGCGATCAAGGCCGAGGAGCCTGGTGAAGAGCCAGACCGCAAAGCCCCTGCCCTTCAGGCGACCGCCTCCCGGAGCGGAAACGGGCGGGCGATTCACATTGACGCGATCGTACGCCTGGTCGCATACTTACGCGCGGGTTGGAGTTCAGCCTACCGGTTCACGGCTGCACGACATCAAGGCCGAATGCACGTCTTTGGTGCTGGGCGGTGGACGGTGCGATCACGATTCGACTCTCGGTCCCCCGTCCGAGAGTCTCCGGGAGAGTCAACAGGCACTTGGGCACAAGCCCATGTGCAGTCCGGCGCGAACACGATCGATCGAACGGATGTCCGCGGGACGGAGCGCTGAGCCACCCGTGAACGACGATCGCGCCGCCGGATTTCGCGATGACTCGAGAGCCGTACCCGGGCTGCATCCACAGGCAAAGCAACCATAGGGGGGAACCATCGCATGAAGAAGCTACGCTGGATCGCTGTGTTGAGTCTCGGCTTGGTCTCGCTTGGGATGTCCGTTCCGGCCTCGGCTCAAGTCAAGTACGACGCACCGGACCTCTCTTTTATAGAGTCAGGGTATTTCCGCGTCACGCTCCAGGTTCATTCCGGCGCCAGTGGCGCGCCCGGTGGGTTCGTCGTCGCGTGGATGAAGAAGTCGGACTACGACCTGCGCGGTGGCTGGCCGGTGGACGAGGATGATCCGGCCGTCGCCCGCTGTGAGTTCAGTGGGGTCCCGACGCTGAACGTGGATCTGTCGTCGCCCTCGTTCCAGCTCGAACCGAGCGGCAGGATCAAGATCGAGATCGGCGACCTGTTCGACGAGACCGGCCTGGTCGCGTCCTACGGCGACCACGTTCCCACCGGAACGGAATACGTGTTCCGTGCGCACGCGGTGGCGACGCCCGAGGCGGGCGAGAGCGACTGGTCGAGCACTCTGTACGCCGGCACGCTGATGGCCCCCGAATGCACGCAGGGTTTCTGGAAGAACCACGAGGAGGCGTGGCCCCCAGGCTGCACCCCGATGCTGCTTGGCACCGTCTCCTACACCAAGCAGCAGCTGCTCGACATCTTCAACACTCCCTCCCGAGGGAATGGTCTGGTCTCGCTGGCGCACCAGCTCATCGCGGTGAAGCTCAACGCGTGCAACGGTTCCGATATTTCGCCGGTCCTCACGACGATCACGGCCGCCGACGCACTCATCGACGGACTGGTCATTCCGCCGGTGGGGAGCGGTTATGTCCACCCCTCTTCGACGAGCGCGATGACGCAGACTCTGGACAACTACAACAACGGCACCCCCCGCGGTGTGGCTGGCTGTCCGCAGCCGACTCCGACCCGGCCGACGACCTGGGGTTCGCTCAAGCTCAATTACCGGTAGTTCGCTCGAGCCGGCCATTCGGCCCGGAAGTGCTTGCGGCCACCCTCGGCAATCCGAGGGTGGCCGTGAGTGTCTCATGCTCCCTGGTGCCGCTGCCCGGCAGTGCTCGGTGTGCATGTCCACGTGCACCGATCGGCCACCGCCCTGGCCGGCGGACCCCGTTCGTGCAGATCCACTCATCTCCGCTTGCGACCGCTCGATGCTCCCCGCGGGTCAGGCGGTCGATCTCTTCCCGAACCCGGCGTCGAGCGGGATCCACAGCGCCACGAAGAAGCTCGGCAGCGTCGCGAGGATCACCCACGCGAAGAAGTGCTTGTAGCCGACGAGTTCCTGGAGCCAGCCGCTCCACATCCCGGGGAGCATCATGCCCAGCGCCATGAACCCGGTGCAAATCGCGTAGTGCGCGGTCTGATGCTCGCCACGCGCGATGTAGATCATGTACATCAGATAGGCGGCGAAGCCGAAGCCGTAGCCGAACTGCTCGACGGCCACGCAGATCTGCACCAGGAGCAGGTTCGTGGGCTGGGCGTAGGCCAGGTAGATGAAGATCGCGTCCGGCAGATGGATGGCAAGGAGCATGGGCCACAGCCACGCCTTCAGGCCGTCGCGAGCCACCATCCATCCGCCGAGGATCCCGCCAAAGGTAAGCGCGATGATGCCCACGGTGCCGTAGACGAAGCCGAGTTGCGTGGTCGTCAACCCGAGCCCGCCCTGCGCCGGCGCGTCGAGCAGGAAAGGCGCGACCATCTTGACGAGCTGGGCCTCGCCGAGGCGGTAGAGCAGCAGGAACAGCAGCAGGACCCCGATGCGCGGCTTGCGGAAGAACGATCCGAACGTGCGAAGGAACTCCTTCGTGAACTGCGGGATCCGGCGCGCCTCACCCGGCCGGTCCACCGGCGGTCGGGGCAGCACGAAGCGGTGCCAGAGCCCGAAACCCAGGAACACGACGGCCAGCACACCCATCGCGACCGCCCACGCCAGGCGCGGGTTCCCGGTGCGGGTCTGGATCGTGCCGGCCAACATCACCAGCAGCCCCTGCCCGGCGATCATGGCGATGCGGTAGAACATGCTGCGCACCCCGACGAAGAAGGCCTGCTGCTTCTCGGTCGTCGCCAGCATGTAGAAGCCGTCGGCCGCGATGTCGTGGGTCGCGGAATTGAACGCCAGCAGCCAGAAGAACGCGAGCGTCCATTGGAAGACATGCGGCAGAGGGGCCGTGAGCGCCAGACCCGCCAGGCCGCCGCCGATGCAGAGCTGCATCGCCCAGATCCAGCGCCGGCGAGTCCCCAGGATGTCGACCACTGGAGACCAGAGGGGCTTCACCACCCACGGCAGGTAGAGCCAGCTGGTGTAGAGCGCGATGTCGGTGTTGGAGATGCCGAAGCCCTTGTACATGACGACCGACACAGTCATCACGACGACGTAAGGCAGGCCCTCTGCCAGGTAGAGCGTGGGGATCCAGGCCCACGGATCTCGTGTTCTGGCTGGGGCGTCGGGCATGCGGTCGACCGCGGGGTGGGACGACGGGTTCGGCGAAGGTTTCCCTGTAGCACGTCGACGCGACGGCTGGCAAGGCGGCGGTCCGGCATCCCGGGCCGGCGGCGGTGGTGGCTGCGTCGGGCGGGGGCCGCACTCGACCGCCCGCAATGGCTCAGGGTCGTTCCGACCCGAGTCGGGCTTCCGCCGTGCGGTACGCCTCCATCATCTCGCGGACGTCCGTCATCTCCAGGGGCCCCTGGGCTGCGGGCAGCCGCACCGTATCCCCCACCGCCGGGGGCCTGAACCGGACGAACGCGCCGTTCTCCCAGTGGACCCACCGGAGCGAGGAATCCTCGAGCGAGGTGTCGAACCGGAAGACCATGCTCACCGGCCCGTCCTCGGGCCGGGCGTCCAGCACCTCGACCATCATGCCTTCGAGGCGAACGCGGTTCCCGGCGATGAGCGGAGATCGTGGACTGCGAAACAGCGTTCGCAAGGTGCCCCGCAGCACGCCGTCCGGTACGTCGGCACGCAGCGAGCGCTCATCCGGTCGGGTGAGAACGATCGGCACCGGTGCGCCGACCAGGCCCCGCAGGTGGCGGGGCAACGGGAGGTCTTCGAGCAGACGCAGCACTCCGAGACTCGCGACGAAGAACAGATGGTCGGGTGCGTTGACGATCACCAGGTCCTGTCCCGTGATCGCCTCGTCGGCAGGGGCGCTGAGCATTGCGGCGTTGGTGACCGTGCCCACGAGCCTCGGAATGGCCACCCCGATCGGTAGCTGGATCGGCGCCAGCACGAGATGAATGGGGAGCAGTAGCGCGACCAGCGCCCCGGTCGACCAGCGCCACGCCCCCGAGGAGGGCACCCATGCCGCGCGATCTACGAGGCCGCCGAGCAGCTGCGCGATGAGGCCCATCGCTCCGAGACCGACGAAGAACAGCAAGCGGTTGGCCGGAAAGGTGGCGCAGACCGGCACCAGTGCCAGCACCATGCCGAGGCCCCAAAAGCGCGCGATTGCGTCGCGCCGTAGCAGTGGCGCGAGGGTGAGCCCGATCCAGGCCGCCATCGCGATCGCGAACAGCCACAGGCGGAAGGCGCCGGCACCGGCCATCTGCGAGTAGGTGTCGGCGTAGGGCAATGCCCATTGCCCGAGCAGCAGCACCGGCGCCCGCTCGAACAGCGCCCGCACGAAGTCGAGCGGATTCCGGAGCGGGTCCACGTAGAGCCCCGAGCCCGTCGTGCCGTAGCCGAGCGCGGCGTAGGTGATTCCCCACGCGAGGAACACCGCGGCGTAGGGGACGAGGCGCGCGAACCGCCGCCAACCCCGGTCGGGGTCGAGCACGACCGCGTGCGCCACGAGGTAAGCGCCGGCGCCGAGCCCGAACTCCCCCGACAGCAGCGCCGCGGCGAAGAGCCCCGGTCCGAGGAATCGGCCGGGTCCCCAGGCCCCGCGCCGCCAGCGATCGTGACACAGCAGCGCGAGCAGCCCGAAGGTGGTCGCGACGAGCGCGTTGCGATTGGCGAGCCAGCCTGCCGGGAAGCCGTGCGCGTCGTCGATCGCATAGAGGAGTGCCGACAGTCCTGCGACCCAGGTCACGCCCTGGATGCGCCGGTAGAGGAGCCCGGCACACAGCACCAGTGCAACGAGCCACAGGAGGCTGTGCAGGTGCATGAGCTTCGCGGACGTCGGCCACAGCACGTAATCCAGTTGATGCGTCCGGACCGTGAGCGGGCGCCAGAACGCCGCGCGCATCTGGGGATCGCTCCACCACGGAAGCGTGCCGAGGTTCATGTACTCGCGGTTCGCCTGCGGGTCGCCGCGGATGAACGAGAACATCTCCGAGGGTGGAACGCGTGCCTGCGGATGGCGCAGGAGGACGAGCCGCTGGGGCAGATCGTCGAAGTACCAGCGATTGCTCAGCGCCGGCAGGGTCAGGAGCAGTGCGAGCGCGGCGCCGAGGAGCGGGACGCCGCGCCATCCCAGCGCTCGGCGCAAGGTCTTCATGCCAGGCCGAGGCGCGCGGTGGTGCGCGGAGTGCTCGTTACCCGGGATAGGCGGGCCGCACACACGTGTGCGCCGCCTACCACCGAGCGTAGTCCTTCGACCGCGACGCCCACATGGAACATCGCCTCCTCCGCGGGAACACCGGCCTCCGGGTACCTCCTCCCACATCCACTGGGCTGCTCTCGATGCCCGAGCCTTTGCCGGGGCATCGGCCCGCGGTGGATGCCGTGGCCCGTGGAGGGATCACGGGCGCGGCGAGGCGCCGGCGCGATGTCATTCCATATCAGCGATAGCTGGCCTTGATCCTGCCCCAGGTCGTCGAAAGCGTCGGCGTCACGTCCTGAGCCGAAAACGATCCGGTGTAGACATAGTCGAAGTCGGCGCCGTCCGCACCGTTGGCGGCCATGCCCGTGAAATAGAAGGCGACCGGTCCCGTGCCCCCGGCCGGCGCCGTCCACTCGACCTGCCACGTGGCCGGGCTCGGGATGTCCAGGCGCAGGCCCGCGCTGAGCTGACAGATGTAGGCCCGCGTGCTGTAACTGCCGGAGCCGGGCATGATCGTCGTGCCCTGCCCCGTCACGTTGGCGAAGGTCCCGGCGCCCGTGCCGTCGGTCAGCTTGATCGCGGTGAGCTCGAAACCCCACTGGTGACCCGCGCCCTGGTTCTGCGTGGACGCCAGCTCGACGGTGATGGTGTAGAGCTGGCCCGGGGTGTAATAGGCGGGCGCACCGGTCAGCGCGATGGAGCCCCCGCTGTTCACCGGGTTGCCCCCGTGGCAGCCGGTGCAGCTGCTTTCTGCCCCGATGCCCCCGATGGCGGGCGCACTGGTCCTCGATGCCGGCGGCCCATTCGGGCTCGCCACCACCACCGAGGGTCCAGCAACCAGGAGCACGAATCCCACGATGTGAATCCAGGACGCGCCCATCATAGTGCCTATCCTCATTGTCTCTCGGCCCATGGAGCCTCCGGGTTGCCCGTGCGGATCAGAGATGGGCATGGGGTGGCGCAAAGCCCGCCCCGCATGTTATCGGAATCCTGGGATTCGGAAATCGCTGTTTTCTGCGCTCGAGTGCGCGGTCCTCACCATGACCGGCCCACGGCGCCACGGGCCCGCGCTTGGTGCCAGCGGTCGCTCCAGCGTAGGCTGTGGCGCCACCTCGCCAGTCCCGAACCCTGTCCATGGAAGATGCATCGTGTCGATACGCCCCGTGAAGCGGATCATCGAGGCCCAGCCGACGGTGGAGGGCGCGGGCGTGAAGCTGCGCCGCGCGTTCGGATTCGGGGATACGGACGAGACCGACCCCTTCCTCCTGTTCGACGACTTCCGCAACGAGCGTCCCGCCGACTATCTCGCCGGTTTCCCCTGGCACCCGCACCGCGGGATCGAGACCATCACCTACGTGCTGTCCGGGACCGTCGCCCACGGCGACAGCCTCGGCAACGCCGGCACGCTCGGCGCCGGCGACGTCCAGTGGATGACCGCGGGCCGCGGGATCCTCCACCAGGAGATGCCACAGGGCGACCCCGAGGGGAGGATGCACGGGTTCCAGCTCTGGGCAAACCTCCCTTCCTCGCTCAAGATGACCGCCCCGCGCTACCAGGACGTGTCGTCGCCGAACATTCCCGAGGTGGTGGACGACGACGGCACCCGGGTGCGCGTGGTGTGCGGCAGCTTCTGGGGCAAGCGCGGCCCGGTGGACGGAATCGCCGCCGATCCTAGCTATCTCGACGTCTGGGTGCCGCCGGGCCGGCGCAAGACGTTCCCGGTGGATACGCACCGGAGCGCGTTCGCCTACGTGTTCGAGGGAAGCGGGGTGTTCCGCGACGCCTCCCCCCCGCTGGGCGTGCTCACCGAGACGTCTGAGCCGATCGAGACCGTGGCCCGCGAGCAGACCGGAAACCGCTCGCTGGTGCTGTTCGACAGCGGGGACGAAGTGACCGTGCGAGCCGGCGACGCCGGAATCCGCTTCCTGCTGGTCTCGGGCAAGCCGATCGAAGAGCCGGTAGCCTGGTACGGGCCGATCGTGATGAACACGCAGGAGGAGCTGCGGCGGGCGATCGCGGAGCTACGGGCGGGCACGTTCATCCAGCCGGGCTGACGTGGGGTCGCGTTGCCCCTGCCGCGCATCGCCGGCGGCGACCGCTCACGATCGCGGCCGGCCCCGCCCTCGCGCCTGCGAGCAGCGGCCGCCACCACGGCGTCACGGGGTGGCGCGGCGTTTCGATCCGCTCCGCTCCCGGCTCGCGCCTCACTTCACGCGCATGCCCAGGTTCGCGACCAGGAACGCGTAGGTGTCGGCGTTCTGGTCGATGGTCTGGGTCAGGGTCGTCCCGCCGCCGTGTCCGGACGCCAGCTCGACGCGAAGCAGGATCGGCGCCGGGCCCACCTGGGCCGCCTGCATCGCGGCGGCGAACTTGAACGAATGGGCGGGCATCACCCGCGTGTCGTGATCCCCGGTGATCACCAGCGTCGCCGGAAAATGCGTGCCCGCGCGCACGTTGTGATAGGGCGAATAGGCGTAGAGCGCCTTGAAATCCTCGGGATCGCCGGGCGAGCCGTAGTCCCCCACCCAGCCCGCGCCCTGGCCGAACTTGTCGAAGCGCAGCATGTCCATCACGCCGACCGCGGCGACCACCGCGCCGAACAGGTCCGGCCGCTGGGTTTCGCACGCGCCCACCAACAGGCCCCCGTTCGATCCACCCTGGATCGCGAGCTTCGGTGTCGAGGTGTAGCGCTGCGCGATCAGCCACTCCGCGGCGGCGATGAAGTCGTCGAACACGACTTGCTTCCGGCCGCGGATCGCCTGCCGGTGCCACTCCTCGCCGTACTCGCCGCCCCCGCGGATGTTGGCCACCGCGTACACGCCGCCCATCTCCATCCACGCGATCCGCGACGGATTGAACGAGGGGAGCAGCGGTATCCCGAATCCCCCGTAGCCGTAGAGCAACGTGGGGTTGGTCCCGTCGAGCTCGAGGCCCTTGCGGTAGGCCAGCATCATGGGGATCCGGGTCCCGTCGCGGCTCGGGTAGAAGACCTGCTTCTGCTCGAACCGGCTGGAATCGAATCCCGCCCGGGGCGCCCGGTACACGGCGCTGGTGCCGGACTCGAAGTCGTAGCGGTAGAAGGTCGGTGGCGTGACGATGTCGGTGAAGGAGTAGAACGTCTCGCGATCCTCCGGGTTCCCCGCGAAGCCCCGGGCGGTCCCGGGGCCGGGCAGCGCGACCTCGCCCCGCGGGGCACCGTCGAGCCCGTAGATGGCCACCCGGTTGTGGGCGTCGTGCATGGTGCGGACGATGAGCTGGTGGTCGACCAGGGTCACGCTGGTGGCGGTCAGGTCCACGGCGTCGGGGCCCTGGGGGACCACCTCCTTCCAGCGGGCGCGATCCGGGGAGAGCGGATCGATCGCGATCACGCGCCCACGCGGGGCATCGAGCGTGGTCAGGAAGTAGAGCTGGCCTGAGTCGCCCCCAACGTAGACGTAGGCCGCGTCGAAACCCTCGGCGAGCGGCAGCGCGTCCGCCGCGGGTGCGGCAAGGTCGATGGCGTAGACGTTCTCGAGCCCCTTGTCGCCCACCTGCCCCTCCCCGACCTCCACCACCATCCAGCGGCCATCCCGCGTGAGATGCGGCTGGTACTGCCAGTCGGGATGATCGGGACGCTCGAAGAGCTTGCGGTCGGCGGACTGCGGCGTGCCGAGGACGTGAGCGTATAGGGCGTTGTCGAGATCGCGCGCGCTCAGTTCCTCGCCCGGAGGTGGCGCCGGGAAGCCGCTGTAGTAGAGGCTACGGCCGTCGGGCGCGAAGCTCGGGGGGTAGTACTTGGTCCAGCGCATCACGTCCGGCAGGTCCTGGCCGCTCGCCAGGTCCCGGATCCGCCACTCGGTCCAGTCCGATCCCGCCACCGAGACGCCGTAGGCGATTCGCATCCCATCGCGGCTGGGCACGTAGCCGACCACCGCGAGGCTGCCGTCGGTCGAGAGCGTGTTGGGATCGAGGGCGACCGCCGGCGCGCCGGCGCGCCCAGCGGTGACGTAGAGCACGCTCTGGTCCTGAAGTCCGGTGTTGTGGGTGTAGAAGTAGCGCCCGCCCGCGTGGAACGGCATGCCGAACTTGTCGACCTTGAACAGCTCGGCGAGGCGCTGGTGGATCCTGGGGCGGGCTTCGATCTTCGCCAGGTACGCCTCGGTCAGCCGGGCCTGGGCGGTGACCCACGCGCGCGTCTCGGGGGAGTCCAGTTCCTCGAAGCCGCGGTAGGGATCGGCCACCGGGGTCCCGTGGTAGTCCTCGACGACCGAGCCGCGCGGTGCGGGGGGATAGGCGAGCGGCGGAGCGCACAGCGCCGGCGCGACGTGCGCGAGCGAGATCGCGACGGCCAGACCGGTCGAGAGCGAGAGCGAGACGCGCGGGAAGACGCGGCGGTGGGGCGACATGGAGCCCTCCATCCTGTGAGGACCGGGCGATGCGCGCTTCGGGATGCGCCCCAGTCCCCGGCGCATGGTCCGCGGCGGGATTCTAGCCGCCGGCGAGCCGGCTCGGGAGGGCGAAAGTCGGAGGCCCGCGCCACCTGCCTTCCGGCCCGCGGGCCTCGCTTCCCCCCCGTTCATCCCTTCGCGCGTGTCCTCCCCGCCACCGAACGCCGGTAGAAGCTCCGCGCCTTGTTCCGGTTCCCGCAGCCCTCCATGGTGCACCAGCGGCGGCTGCGGTTGCGCGACGTGTCGAGGAAGAGCCAACCGCACTGCGCGTCGCCGCACTCGCGAACGCGTTCGCGCTCGACCGAGGTGAGGAGTCGGGTCGCATCGAGCGCCGCCGTCCACGCCGGTCGTTCCGGCGCCGGTGACCCTTCGCGCCAATCCCACGCGGCAGCCCGGCCCTTCGGGCGCAGCGTCCGCTCCGCCCAGGCCGCGCGCCAGGCGGACTCGAGCCGGGCGAGCGGCCGAGCCGGAATCGCCCCGCCCCGCGCCGCGGCCTGAAACACGGCGGCGATCGCTTCGCGCACCTCGAGCGCTTCCCCCAGCGCCTTCCCCGCGGCCCGCGGGTGGGCCTCCCCCCAGGCGCGCAGCGTCCTGGCCTGCGCAAGGTCGAGCGCGCCGGCGCTCCGAGCCCAGCGGAAGAGGTCGGCATAGGTGCGAAGCTGCTCCACCGGGGACTCCCGCAACCGCCAGTCCAGAGTGTTCACGAAGTCGAGCGCGAGGCTGCCCCCCACCCCGATCCCCGGCCACGGCTTGTCGAACGAGTCGGCCACGAATCCCCCCCGGCCACCGGTGCAACCCGGGGCCCTGGCTAACCAGTGAAAAGTTGTTGACAGGTTATCCCGTGAGATGACAGTATAACCGGTGCAGACACCAATGGAGGTTACCTGACGCCCTTCCGTGGCGCAAGCCCGAAACCCTGAACCCCGACCCGGAGGCCCACGATGACCGAAAGCGAGCGGCTCGCTGAAGAGTTGGACAAGGCGCTGAATGGCGGCGCGTGGCACGGACCGTCGTGGCGCGAGGCGCTGGAGGGCGTGAGCCGCCAGGCGGCCCTCGGGCGCCCGATCCCCGAGGCGCACTCCATCGCCGAGATCGTGCTCCATGCCACGACCTGGCACGACGTGGTCCGACGGCGGCTCGAAGGGGAGACGCCCCAGGTGCCCGATGCGGAGGACTGGCCACCCGCGGATCTGCCGGAAGACGACGTCTGGTCGGCGGTGCTCGGCCGCCTGTTCGAGAGCGGTCGCGCGCTGTGCGAGACGGTGCGGCGCTTCCCGGCCGAGCGACTTCTCGAACAGCGACCGCGCGTGGACGACACGTGGTTCGCCCTGATCTCCGGGGAGCTGCAGCACGTGCTCTACCACGCGGGACAGATCGCAGTGCTCAAGAAATCCACCGGCCGGCTCTGAGGAGGGCCCCATCATGGAACGCGCGACCACCGATCATCTGCGACACCAGCTCGAGGACCGCCGGGCCCGATTGAGCGCCACCCTCGAGGCCGAAGGCCCCGATGCGGACCTGGTGCGGCTGTTGAGGCAGGTGGACTCCGCCCTCGGCCGGCTGGAGACCGATGACTATGCGCGCTGCCTCGTCTGTCAGGGTCACGTGGCCGAACAGGATCTCCGGCTCAATCCCCTGATCGAGTACTGCCTCTGCGGGCTGACGCCCCGACAGCAGCGGGCCCTGGAGACCGACCTCGAGCTCGCGCGACGCATCCAGGCGGCATTGCTCCCAGATCCCGACCTCGCGGCCGCGGGCTGGGAAGCCTCCTACCGGTATGAACCGGCCGGGGTCTTGAGCGGGGACTACTGCGATCTGTGGATGAGGCCGGACGAGGCGAGCAGTCTCTTCTTTGCCGTGGGGGACGTCTCCGGCAAGGGCCTGGCCGCCTCCCTCCTCATGGCGCACCTGCAGTCGGCGTTCCGCTCGCTGCTCGCGACCGGCGTTCCGCTCGCCGAGCTGGTCGAACGCGTCAACCGTCAGCTCCTCGAGGCGTCGCTTCCCACCCACTATGCGACGTTGGCCTGCGGGCGGGCGACCGCAGACGGCCGCGTCGAGATCGTGAATGCCGGACATCTTCCCCCGCTCGTCGTACGCGGGGCGGAAGTGGAACGCGTGGCGGCGACCGGCTTCCCGCTCGGACTCTTCTCTGAGCGGCCCTACCAGGTGACCAGCCTACAGTTCGAGCCGGGCCATTCGCTCGTGATCTACACCGACGGTCTCACGGAGGCCCGACTCCCGAATGGCGAGGAGTACGGCGAGCAACGTGTCGCCCATCTCCTCGCGCAACCATCCAAGTCGTCTGCGCCCCGGCACGTCGTCCAAGCGGTCCGCGGCGACCTGGCGGGCTTCCTCGGAGATTCCGCGCGCACGGACGATCTCACGGTCCTCGTGCTGCGTCGCGGGGGCAGCCGCGGGGGCCAGGGGCGCGTCGCCTCGCGGGTCACCGAAGCGAACGCACGGACCGTGGCTGCACCTGGTCGTGCTTGAGCAGCAGCACGCCGGCGAGGCCGAGGGAGGCCACGAGGAGCACGAGCACCCCGGTGGCATGCATCGGGACCGGAGGGACGGGATCGGTGCGCGTGAACGTCATGGTCCCGAACGGCACTCCGTTGCCGGCCGGCAGTGAGGTAATCAACGCGATCGGCTGATGCGGGCTGGCCTCCTGGTTGGGGGAGGAGTAGGTCGTGCCGTCGTCGGTTCCGGCGTCGTACGGGAGCAACTGCACGGACTTCTCGTTCACCCAATCCCCGTTCTCGTACAGGGGCAGCCCGTGCACCCCCACGAACCAGTCGGGGCTCGGCGCCACCATCGACACCACCGTCACGAGCGGGTAGGCCTGGTCGATCGTGAACGGCTGGCTCACGGACCCCGGCGACGGACTGATGCCGCCCCCCGAAATGACCGCACCGGCCGTGGCCGCGTTGATCGCGACCTGGATCTCGCTCTGCAGCGTGGATTTCTCGCCCAGCTCGGCCATGTCCTCGATCCCGGGCGTGGCGAGCTGTCCGGGGTCCCAGAACGACACGGCGCCGTTGTGGGTTCCTCCGATGAGTCCGGAGAAGTGAGCCGAGGGCGGAAAGTCGACCGGGTGGGTCTGCGCGCTCCAGGTGGCGACGAACGTCACCGTGTACTCGGCCGTCTGCGTGGCGCCGCGGACCCACGCCCCGGTTCCGGCCCAGAGCGAGATGCCGGCCGCCACGGCCAACACGCCTGCGGCCTTCCTGGCCCTCGATCGGTTCATCAGCCTCATGGTTGTCTCCCACTCATGATTGTCTCCCCTCGCCGCGGCTCATTGGGAGACTATACGCTAGCCGGGACAGGTCTGTGACCACGATTCCGTTTTTGGGGAGCGATCCTGAGCCGCGTCGAGCGGCCCGCCGCGCGCCACCCTCCCGCCACGGGCGCGCCCCGGCGGGGCCTCCCTCGGGCGCCTCAAGCCGCCAGCTTCGCCACTTCGCCCATCAGGTTTGGTCGGAGAATCACCGACGCCGTCAGCACGCCCCCCAGCATCGCCCCCGAAACGCCAAGCCCGCTCACGTCCTGACCGGCCAGAAACAGCCCGCGGACGGGAGTGCGGGGGCTCAGGCCGCGCTCGCGGAAGCGGCCGGGCGTCGAGCTCAGGCCGTAGATCTCGCCGTGCTCGTAGTTGGCGAAGTGTCGCGTCGAGAGCGGCGTGGGTGGCACAAGACGGGTCTCGACGCCCCGTGAGTCAGGTCGGCTCGTCCGCCCGCGCGGCGGTCAGTCCCGGACCGGCGCCAGCGAGGGCGTCGCGACCACCGCGGGCAGTTCCTTGAGCATGACGATCCTGGAGCCGCCGTCGAGATAGTCGACCCGGTCCATGAAGGTCCGGATCAGCAACACACCCCTCCCACTCAGGTTCAGGAGGTTCCCGGGGT
>Ga0326597_10008495_pt1 | contig 13843 bp, 12 predicted proteins | sample RVTome_12_FD_203789 | JGI IMG/M metagenome (GOLD analysis project Ga0326597, IMG submission 203789) | Soil microbial communities from uranium-contaminated site in the Upper Colorado River Basin, Wyoming, United States - RVT100D185 | ecosystem: Environmental > Terrestrial > Soil > Contaminated >... | reverse complement strand
ACCCTGAATCCTCGATTTGTCGAGTTTGTTTGTGGGTGGATGGCCAAACCGTTCACCCACTTCTGACATCAGATCGTTGTCTCTGATGCGTTACTCGAGTACGGCCTCCCCAGACGCGACAAGACGAACCTGCCGGGTCGGAGGAGGCAAAAACTGGCTTTTGGCACACTGTTTAGTTGTCAAGGAGCCAGGCACCCCAATGTCCCGGGGCACGCGCGCGCGGCGCAGGATCCCGGGAGGGGACTGAATCGTAGCACCGGCCCCTCCCCCGTCAAGACAGGGCGGCTCGGTGCCACACGATGGGCAACCCCTCGAGCCCAGTCGGCATTCCATCGACCGGACCCACCAACCGGCCAAGGCTTCCGCTGGCCTTGCACCGCCCGTTCGGTCGGATTCGCGGGGGAAGGACTCATGGCCGGGTCGACTATCTCGTCCGGGTGGCGCCTCGTCGCCCGGATCGCTGCGTTCACGTGGATCGCATGGGCGTTGGTACTGACGATCGCGTCCTCATGGCCGCGGACAGCGCGGAGTAGACGCAGACCTCGGCGACCGCGTGGGAACCCTGGTCGAGAACCGGGACCCGGTCCGCCACACCTTCACCATCGAGCAGCTCGGCATCGATGTCGAGCTTCCGGCCGGGACGAACCGTCGCGTCGAGTTCACCGCTCTCGCGGGAACATACGCCTTCCACTGCACCGTCCCCGGTCACGAGTCGATGACCGGGATGGTCGTCGTCAGGGGCTGACCGCCGCAGGGCCGTGCCTCTCCGTCGCTACCCTGCGGCGGCGATGGCGCACCCCCTCGACATCCTCACGGAACGGGGCTTCGTCCAGGACGTCACCGACACCGACGGCCTGCGGGAGCTGCTCACCGCCGGGCGGATAACGTTCTACTACGGCGCCGATCCCAGCGGTTCCTCGCTCCACATCGGCAACTTGATCGGCCTCATGGCCATGGCCTGGCTGCAACGCGCCGGGCACCGCCCCATCGCCCTCGTCGGGGGCGGCACCGGACGAATCGGCGACCCGTCAGGGCGGGACGACGAAAGAGAGCTGCTTTCGGACGAGCAGATCGCCGCACACGTCGAACGCCTCCGCCACCAGATGACCCGGGTGATCGAGATCGACGACCCCGACCGTGGACTGCTCATCGACAACGACGACTGGCTGCGCGGCCTTCGGCTGGTCGACTTCCTGCGCGACGTCGGAAAACACTTCTCCGTGAACCAGATGATCGCCCGGGAGTCGGTGCGCCGGCGGCTCGAGGAGCGCGAGCACGGGATCTCCTTCACCGAATTCTCGTACCAGCTCCTGCAGGCGTACGACTTCGCCCACCTCTTCAGCACCCACGGGTGCCGGCTCCAGATCGGCGGCTCCGATCAGTGGGGCAATGTCACCGCCGGAGTCGATCTGACCCGACGGATGCACGGCGAGAAGGTCTACGGCCTCGTCTGGCCGCTCGTCGAGCGCTCCGATGGGAAGAAGTTCTCCAAATCCGGCGGCGAGGCCGTGTGGCTCGCCTCCGATGAGACCAGCCCGTATGCGTACTACCAATGGTTCCTCAACGTACCCGATGCCGACGTCGGCCGGTTCCTCAAGCTCTACACGTTTCTCTCCATGGGCGAGATCGCCGAGCTCGAGGAGGCGACGGCCGCCGACCCGGCAGGCCGGCCGGCACAGCGGGCCCTGGCCGCCGAAGCAACCCGGATCATGCACGGTGACGACGGGCTCGCCGAGGCACAGCGTGCCAGTGACGCCCTATTCGGGGATGAGCCGTTCGCCGACCTCGACGAGCGGACCCTGGCCGACGCTTTCGTCGCCGCACCGTCCACGGAGATGCCTCCCGAGCGCCTCACCCAGGGCATCGGTCTGCTCGAGCTCATGGTTGCCGCCGGCGCCGCCGCCTCCAACGGCGAGGCCCGGCGGCTGGTCGAGCAGGGCGGGGTCCGCCTCAACAACAACGTGGCCGATGATCCAGCACACACCGTTGGCCGCACCGACCTGATCGGTGACGGAACCGTGGTGCTGCGTGTCGGGAAGAAGCGGTACTTCCTGGTCAGGTTCCGCTGAGAGACCGCCCACCGGCTCATGGGAACGCTCAGCCCGCAGGCTGAACCCAGACCGTCGCCTCGCCCGTGACCGCCTCCCCCGCGCCGGGTACCTGGGCCCAGACCCGATACGACTCGGTGGCCCCGCCGGGGTCGGCCACCACGATCACCGTGACCTGTTGTCCAACCGCGGTGAGGCGTTCGACGGCATCTGCGCGATGGCGGCCGATCACATCGGGAGCCACCGTACCCGGCTCCGGACCGGCGACCACCAGCTCCACCACGGACCCGGCAGGCAGCGCGGAACCCGGAGCCGGGAACTGGCCGATGACCGTTCCGGGAACCTGAGGTACATCCGCCCAGAGCAGCTCGATCGAATATCCCGCGGCCTCGAGCACCGAAACCGCATCCACGATCGTGTAGGTCTCGACCGACGGGACGTGCCCATCGGCGAGCACCGTCAGGCCCTCCGGATTGTGTATCGGGCAGACGATGCTCGGCACCGCCGAGCGCTTCAACTGGATGGTGGCGACCGTTGCCCGAGGGCAGAGCGGTCCGGCGAGGAACCCCGTCGAGATGTCGATCTGAACTGTCACCAGATCACCCTCCGCGGTAGATGGCGATGACGCGTAGGCGACCCCTCCCAGCGCGGTGATGGCAAACCGGGACCAGATCTGCGCCGGCCAGGTACCCCCAGTGACGGTGAACGGGGTGTTGGGAGCGACCATCGGCTTGTTTCCCTCGGCAAAGCCGACCCATACCGCGGCGACGAACTCGGGGGTGTATCCGACGAACCAGGCGTCATGGGTGGCCTCGGTGGTGCCCGACTTTCCGGCAATCGGCCTGCCGATCTTCGCCTGCTGGCCGGTCCCTCGCCGCACCGTCTCGGTGAGCGTGGCGGTCACCTGCTCGGCCACCTCCTCTTCGAGCACCCGCCGGAAAGTTGGGAGATGCTTGTAGATCACCCGCCCCTCGCTGTCCTCGATCCGGCTCACCAGAACCGGGTCGACCTGGATGCCGCCGGTGGCGAATGTCCCGTACGCGGCCGCCATCTCAAAGACGGTCACTTCCTCCGTTCCGAGTGCGATCGAGGGCACCGGGCTGAGCTCGCTGGTGATGCCCAAGGCGTGGGCGGTGGCGGCCACCCGGTCGGCCCCGACCTGGTCGACCACGTGGGCGTAGGGAACGTTCACGGAGAAGACCGTCGCCTCCAGCAGCGTGAGCGGGGGAAAGTACGCGTCCTCGTGGTTCCTCACGGTCCAGGCTTCGCCGCCCGACTGGATGTTCGCCGACCTGCCGCCGGGCCAGGTGCTGTCCAAAGGGATCCCGAACCCCAGAGCGGTGGCGAGGGCGAACGGCTTGAACGATGAACCGGGCTGGCGCCGCCCCTGGGTGGCCAGGTTGAACTGTCCGATCGGGTCGTCGAGGTCGTAGAAGTCGCGCCCTCCGACGATGGCGAGTACGTGACCGGTCCGAGGGTCGATGGCGACCACCGCTGACGACGGTCCATCTTCGGGAAGGACCGAGCCGATCGCGGCCTCGGCGGCGAGCTGAATCGCAGGGTCGAGGGTGGTATAGACGCGCAAACCCCCCGATGTGAGCGCCTCGTATCGATCCTCAGGACTGGCCCCCAGCGCTGGGTTCTCCAGAAGCCGACGCCGCACCTCGTCGGTGAAGTAGGGGAAGCGCATGAGATCCGAGCTTCCGCGAGGGGCCAGGTCGAGGGACTCTCCAGAGGCCTGGTTCGCCGCCGCCTGGTCCACCCATCCGAGGTCGAGCATCTCGGCGAGCACCACCTCGCGTCGCGCCAGCGCCGCCTCGGGATGGTCGTAAGGGTTGAGCGAGGAGGGCGAGACGATCAAGCCGGCGAGAAGGGCCGACTCGCCGAGAGTGAGGGACCCGACCGGCACCCCGAAGTATCGCCTGGCGGCGGCGCCGACCCCATACGCCCCTTCACCGAAGTAGATCGTGTTGAGGTAGCGCTCGAGGATCTCCTCCTTGGTGAGGGTCTCCTCGAGCTGAAGGGCGATGCCGATCTCCTCCGCCTTCCGCTCCAGGGTCACATCGTCGGAGAGCAGGACGATCTTGGCGTACTGCTGTGTGATCGTGGATCCGCCCTCGACCACTGCGCCCGCCGAGATGTTCTCTCGCGTGGCCCTGGCCATTGCTCGGACGTCGACCCCGTTGTGAATCCAGAACCGCCGGTCTTCGATGGCGACCACCGCGTCGACCAGGTGCTTGGGCAGTTCGAGGTAAGCGGCGAGCACGCGGTCTTCCTCTGCGTGCCACTCGGCCAGTACCGAGCCGTCGGCCGCAAGGACCGTCGTGGTGAGGCCGCCCGCTCCAATCCCCGGATCCTCGATCGTTGTCACCGAGCAGGCGGAGGCGATCAGCGCGATCACCAACGCACCCACCCCGAGGCGAGGCATCGGTCGTGTATCTCCGCGCGGAACGCTAGCGAGGGACCACGCTCGGCATGCGGCAATCCGAGCCGCGACGCCAGAAGCCCGGGGTCCGATCGGCACCCCGAGGATGAATCACCGCGCCGGCGGTTCGGGGTGTGGCTTTCCCCACCCCGAATCAACCGGCTCACCCCGTGGCCCCGAGGTCGTCGGACCGGCATCATGGAGGCATGACGATCTCCGGTCCCGAGGCTGAGCGACCCGCTGGGGGTGTATGCGAGGATGCGAGCACGCTAAGACCTGGCAGGGAGCCTCCATGACGTGCCCGGCACCTTCGATTGCCCCGTCGATGAACAACCCGACTGAGCGGCGTCGAGCTCGCGAGTCACGAGCACGCGGGCTGGCCGCCCACTCAGGGCCCTCCTCATGCCTCTGGTGGTGTTGGTGATGTCGTACCAATGGGTCAAGTTCATCCACGTCGCCTCGGCGATCGCGTTCGTTGCCGTTCACGGAGCATCGATCGTCGTCCTCTACGCCGTCCGCAGGGAACGGGACCGCCAGCATCTCCTGGCGGTGCTCGACTTCTCCAGCCGCACTGTCACCTCGACTTACGCCTCGCTCATCGCCCTGGTCGGAACCGGCTTTTGGCTGGGATTCGAGCGTGACACCTTCTTCGGCGAGGGCTGGTTCTGGTTGTCCTTGGCACTCCTTGTGCTGACGACGGTTCTCATGTGGGCGGTGGCCAAGCCGTTCACTCGCCGGGTCCGCACCGCCTTGGAGATGCGCCCTTCAGGGGTGCCCCGCACCTCGGACGAGGAGCTCTCCGAGATCCTCCGGTCGCCGAAGACCCACCTCATCACCCTCATCGGAGTCGTGGGACTCGGGTCGATCCTCTACCTCATGCTGTTCCAGCCGACGCTCTGGACCGAAGCCGCACCGCCTCCCCCGACGACGTTGCCGTCCACCTCGACGACCACCACGGTGCCCGGCGGAACGACCACGGTGCCCGGCGGAGTCACGACGACATCGCCCGATGCGGGTGCCACGACGACCATGCCCGGTTCCGACGACCCACTGCTCGCCCTCGGCAAGGAGGTATTCGATGTGACCGCGGGCGGGCTCGGTTGTGCCTTCTGCCACGGCTCCGACGGGCTGGGGACGGCCTACGGCCCGCGGATCGCCGGGAGATCGAAGGAGGACATCTCCAACGCGTTGCGATGGGCCGACGGCATGACGGATATCAGGCTCACTCCGGACGAGCTCGAGGGCGTGGCCCGGTATGTGCGGACGCTGCCCTAGCCACGCCGGCATGACGCCTACAGGGGACGAAGGGGCTTGGTCGCCGGACCTTCGAGGACTTCACCACGCGGGCCGAAGTGCGAGCCGTGACAGGGGCAGTCGAACCGCCTGTCGACAGGGTTCCAGGCGACGGTGCAGCCGAGATGGGTACACCGCGCCGACATGAGATGCAGCTCACCCTCCTCGTCGACGTATGCGGCGACCGGCTCCCCATCGCGCTCCAGAACCCCACCATCGCCGGGCTCCAGCTCGGACTCCCGCTGATGCACGGTGCGGCATAGCAGGACATCGCATCGGGCACCTCTGAGCACCTCGCCCGGCACCGAGGTACCGGCCATCATCCTTATCCCGGTCATCCCCTTGTTGCCCACGACGATGAGGTCGGCGTTCGTCGCCTCGGCCGCCTCCAAGATGCGGAGTGCTGCTTTCCCGTGGAGGATCCGGGTCTCCGTCGGCACCTCGCCCGCCGCCACCGCGATCGTGTCGGCGAGAATCAGGTCGCCCGACGCCGGGTGGCCGACGAACACCAGGGCGACCTCGGCTTCGAGTGCCCGTGCCAGGTCGTAGCCACGCCGTGCCGCTCGATCGGCCGTCTTCGAGCCGTCGGTGGCGATGAGGATCCGGCGGTAGCCGGCGGGATGGGCGTCCCGTCGCGCCACGACGAGCACATCGCACGGCGAGCGGTGCGAGACACGTCGTGGGAGCCGGGCAAGCCGGTCGCCACCCCTCCCGAGGATGATCAGCCCGGCATTCTCCTCGCGAGCCGCCTCGTGAAGTGCCTTGGCAGGATGATCCACGCGGAGGTGCGTCCTGATGCGGTCGTGGGCGATCCCCGCCTCCTCTGCTTTCCTTCTGGCCTCGGCCACCAATTCGTCGGCGACGACGCCGCGCACTCCGCAGTGGATCAGCAAAGTCTCGGACCCGGCGGCCGCCGATATCATCGCCGCCACCCGGTAGGTCTCCGGGGTCGTGGCGTCGTGGACCCCCAGGACGATGCACCGATACGCCGGCACCATGGTCCGTGAAGGTGCCGACCCCGGCTCCTCGACTACGTCTGCCGCTCGTGTCGGGCTCCTGGCTTCGAACCCGATCTCCTTGTGGGTGCCATCGCAAAACGGCTTGTTCATCGACCGACCGCAGCGACACAGGGCCACGCGATTGCGTGTCTCCAGCAGAGTGCCATCGCTCCTCACGATGGTCACGTTCCCGGTGACCCAGAGGGGCCCGTCCTCTACCGGCGAGATGGCGTGCCGAAGGTCGGGCTCGATCACCTCGCCGTCGATCTCGAGTACCAAGGCCCCCGATGGGCAGTGCTCGACCATGGCGACGACCTCGGCCCGCGTGTTGGTGTCGGCGGTGTCGGGCAGGAGCTGGTACCAGTCTGTGATCTGATTGGCACAGAAGCTCGAGTGGGCGCAGAGGTTCCCGACGCGATGAACGGTGATACCGGTCCCCTCGTACGTCTTGTGCCGTTCGAAGAAGGGCTCGTTGGGGGCGGTCTCGGTGCCGTCGAATCCGACCCTCTTGTGGCTGTTGTCGCAGAACGGCTTGTTCCGTGAGTGGCCGCACCTGCAGAGCGAGGCAGGGGTCTCGTGAGGGAGCTCGGGGTCGGTCGCCCAGGCGACAGGCTCCCCGCGCTCGGAGGTCACCATCCGCTTGGGAATGATGGGCAGATCGCCGTCGACCTCGTATGGGCCATCCTTCGTGACCACGATCTCGGGTCGTCTCGTCACGGTTCGCCTCCCCACCGCCTTCGGTCTCGGAGTTCTACCGGCTCGGAACTCAGGCTACCTACGCGACAAGGGCGGCCGAAGGCCGCAGCTCCGGTCGCCCTCGCAATGTCGCATCTCGATCCCTACCGGACCAGCACGAACCTCCACGGCCGATCGAACGCCAGGGTGATCCCCACTCGGGGGCTGGCGACGATCTCCCCCGGCACCGGCGCCCCCTCGATCCGGATCGGGCCGTCGAGCACGGACATCCCATCGTGCTCACCCGTCACGCCGAGTGCCTGCGTCAGGTTTCCCGGGCCCTCGGCGAGCCGCGCCGTCCTCCCCCGCCGGTGGGTCATGACCTCGACTCCGTCGAGGGGCGCGCCGCCGCGCAGGAGAACCGCGGACGCCGTCCCTGCAGGGCCACAGACGACATTCATGCACCAGTGGATCCCGTAGGACCGGTATACGTACAGGGTGCCCGGGCCCTTGAACATGCTGGTATTCCGCCGTGTCGGCCCCCGGTAGGCGTGGCTGGCGGGATCATCGGCCCCGTCGTATGCCTCGACCTCGGTGAGCACAACTGCGGTCCGGGTGCCCCCGATGTCGCTGACCAGGCACCGCCCCAGGAGGCCCCTGGCGGCAGGGATCACCGGCCCGGCGAGAAGTGCCTCGATCACCCGGCGACGTGGAGTAGCAGTGCCTTGAAGGCGTGAAGCCGGTTCTCGGCCTGGTCGAACACCCGGCTCCGGGGATGGTCGATGACGCCGTCGGTCACTTCCTCGCCCCGGTGAGCCGGAAGGCAATGGAGGAAGATCGCATCTTCTGCGGCGAGGGCGAACAGCTCTTCGTCGATCCGATAGGGCTCGAAGACCGCCAGCCGCTGCGCCGCCTCGCGCTCCTGCCCCATCGACGTCCAAACATCGGTGTACACCGCGTCCGCCCCGGCAACCGCCTCCTCGGGATCCTCGGTCACGGTCACCGCGGCGCCGGCGGTGGCGATCGCACGAGCTTCCCCGACGACTGTGTCCGACGGTGCATACCCGGGAGGAGAGGCAACCCGTACCGTCACGCCGACGGCGGCTCCGGCGATCATCAGCGAGTTGCACACGTTGTTGCCGTCTCCCACATAGGCGACCACGGCATCCTCCAGGGGCCGGGACTCGGCCAGGGTCTGGAGGTCGGCAAGGGCCTGGCACGGGTGTTCGAGGTCGGAGAGCAGGTTGATCACCGGTGCATCTGCATACGCCGCCAGCGTCTCCAGATCACCGTGGCGGAACACCCGGAAGGCGAGGATATCGAGGTACCGGTCGAGCACGCGGGCCACGTCCGCCACGGCCTCGCGCGACCCGAGACCGACCTCATCCTGCCTGAGGACGATCGGCACGCCCCCGAGGTCTACGGTGGCGAGCTCACATGAGACCCGGGTCCGGGTCGACGGCTTCTCGAAGAAGAGCCCCACCCTCTGGCCGGCGAGAATGCCCCGCGTGGGTTCGGGATCGGCCTTCACCTTTGCGGCCCGATCGAGGACCGCCCGCAGGCCATCGACACCCAGGTGGGCGACTCGGAGGAAGTCCACCCTCAGCCCCCCCGCAGGCGGCCCGACAGCCGCGCCGCAACGAGTGAGGCTATCGCCTCCCTGACCGGCACCAGCTCTTCGTCGGTGAGGGTGCGGTCGGGGGCGCGGAAGGTCAGCCGGACGGCGACGCTGGTCCGTCCCGGTTCGAGCGGCGCGCCGCTGAATACGTCGAAGATGAAGGCACGCTCCAGCAGTTCGCCGGCTGCCGCTTCGATGGTCTCGACGATCGAAGAGGCCGCGGTCTCGGTGGCGACATCGAATGCCAGATCGAAGACGACGGGAGGAAACTGGCTGGGGATCTCGAAGCTCATCCGCTCCGGGACGAGTGCATCGAGGTCGAGCTCTCCCCCGGCGACTCTCCCCGCGATGCCGAAGCGCTCCGACACCGCGGGATGGATCTCGCCGATCACCCCGATCTCCGCACCGTCGACAAGGACCCGGGCGCACCGCCCCGGGTGGTACCCGGGCAGTGCCGCCTGCTCGAAGCGGGCCCCGATCCGCAGCGACCCGAGGAGGGTCTCGACGAGACCCTTGGCGTCACGGCCGTCGCGTTCAGGCCGCTTCTCCCAAGACGGCCCGGGGATCCGGCCGGCTGCGACGAACCCGAGCCGCCCCGGCTGATCGGGTAGCTCGCCATCCGAGGGGAAGAAGACGGTTCCCACCTCGAAGAGGGCGACATCGCTCAGGTTGCGGGCCTGGTTCAGAGCGACTCCCCGGAGCAGGCCGGGGAGGAGCGTGGTGCGAAGGTGACGCTGCTCGTCGCTCAACGGATTGCGCACCTCCACCGGTACCACCCGGCGGTCATCATCGGGAAGGGCCAGCCGCTCTACCTCGTCGATGCCCATGAAGTCGAAGTTCCAGACCTCGTAGTAACCCGCACCCACCATGACCTCACGTATGGCGCGCTCTCGGCGAAGCCATGCCGGCAACACGCCCCCCTGGCCGAATGGCAGGCTCGCCGGAATCTTGTCGTAGCCGTGGATCCGGGCGACCTCCTCCACGAGATCCGCGGGGCGGCCGACGTCGGGGCGGAATGATGGGACGGTCACCGTCAGGTCACGCTCGCCCTCCACCGTGAACCCCAGCCTTCGGAGGTAGTCCGCGGAGACCGAGGGCTCGATCGGTATGCCGAGCACCCGTTCGGGCTCTCTCTCGGGAAGCACGACCACGGGAGCCTTCCACGGCTTCGGGTACTCGTCGATGAACCCGTCGGCCACCTCGGCTCCAGCCAGCTCTGCGATCAACGATGCCGCCCGAGCCGAGGCGACCGGGGGCAACTCGGGATCGACGCCGCGCTCGAATCGAGACACGGCCTCGGACCTGATGGCGTGGCGCTTCCCGGCGAGAAGGACGCCCTCGGGGGCGAAGTGGGCCACCTCGATCAGGACCCGGGTCGTCGCCGAGGTGACCTCCGAGTCCTCGCCTCCCATGATCCCGGCCAGGCCGAGCGGATCGTGGGGACCGGCAATGACGAGGTCGTCCGCGGTGAGCGCGCGCTCGACGCCATCGAGCGTCCGGAGCGTCTCACCCGGGCGCGCCCTCCGGACGATGATGGTCTCCTCCGGTACCCGGTCGAGGTCGAACGCGTGCAAGGGTTGGCCGTACTCGACCATCACGTAGTTGCTCACGTCGACGACGTTGTTGATCGGCCGGATGCCTACCCGCCGCAGCCGGTCCCTCATCCACAGCGGCGACGACCCGACGCTCACGTTCCGCAGCTCCCGGGCGGTGAACCGCGGGCACAGATCGGGCTCCTCGATCCTCACCTGTGCCTTCGTCGACGCACCGTCGGGCTCCACCCACGGATCCGGGTGGCGTGCCGCGACATCGAACAGGGCGGCCAGATCTCGGGCTATGCCGTGGATCGACATGGCATCCGGACGATTCGGGGTGATCGACAGGTCGAAGACGGCGTCCGGGTAGGGAAGCATCGAGGCGAAGTCCGCACCGGGCTCGAACGGATAATCGAGCACGAGGATCCCCTCTGCGTCGTCGCCGATGCCGAGTTCGGCTTCCGACGCGATCATCCCCGGTGACGCGACGCCGCGGATCTCCTTCTTCCCCACCTCCATGCCTCCGGCGAGCACCGAGCCCACCATGGCGTATGCCACCGTCGCACCCACGTCGAAGTTCCAGGCCCCGCACACCACGTCGAGGTGCCCGCCACCGGCGTCGAGTGTCACCACCCGGAGCCGGTCGGCGTCGGGGTGCTGGCGGATGTCGTCGACCCGAGCCACCACGACTCCCGAGAACGGCGCCTCGAGGCGTTCGATCGTCTCGACCTCGATGCCCAGCCCAGTCAAGGCGCGGGCAACCTCGTCGGGATCCTCGGTGGGCAGATCGACGAACTCCTGGATCCAGCGAAGTGTCGCCTTCATCGGTATTGCTCCAGGATCCGCAAGTCCGGGCTGAAGAAGTACCTCAGCTCCGGAACCTCGTACCGGATCATGGCAAGCCGGTCGAGGCCCATCCCGAAGGCGAAGCCGGAGACCCGAGTGGGGTCGTAACCCACGTTCTCGAGGACGTTCGGATCGACCATCCCGCAGCCCAGCAACTCGATCCAGCCCGTCTGGCTGCACACGCGGCAGCCGGAGCCGTCGCAGGAGAAGCAGGAGACGAGCATCTCCGCCGACGGCTCGGTGAAGGGGAAGAAGTTGGGCACGAACTGGAGGCGCCGCCCCGGACCGAAGAGCTGGTCGGCCATGTGCTGGAGCGTCCCGCGGAGATCGGCGAACGTGATGGACTCGTCGACCGCGAGACCCTCCATCTGATGGAAGACCGGAGTGTGGGTGGCGTCGGTGGTCTCCCGGCGGTAGACCCGCCCGGGGGAGACGACATACACCGGAGGTTCGTGTTCCTCCATCCACCTCACCTGCACCGTCGAGGTCTGCGTCCTGAGCAGCACCCCTTCGGGGTCCTCGCCGTGCTCGATGTAGAGCGTGTCGGTCTCGAGACGGGCCGGGTGGGCGTCGGGGTAGTTGAGCGCCTTGAAGTTGTGGTAGTCGGTGTCGATCTCGGGACCCGAGGCGACGGTGTACCCGAGACCGATGAATATGTCGACCACCTCGTCCCATACCTGGCGTACCAGATGGACTGCGCCACGAGCCGGCGCCCTGCCGGGGAGGGTCATGTCGAGGCGCTCACTCGCCAGGCGCACATCCCGCTCTGCCATCTCCACCTCGGAGCGGCGCTCCCCGACCTTCGAGGCGAGCCGAGCGGCGACCTCGTTGACGACGCTGCCGAGCTCGCGCCGGGTGTCCGCGCTCGCATCCTTGAGTGACCGACGCGCCTGGGTGACCGGAGACGAATCGCCGAGGACCTCGGCTTCAATCTCGTCGATTGCGGTGGAATCCTCCGCTGCCTGGAGCCGCGCCAGCGCGGCGTCGGCAAAGGAGCGCAGTTCCTCGGGAGTCATGACCGGGGAGGTTAGATGCGGAATCGCCAGCTCAACGCGGGCGAGTTCGCCGGCAAGTCGCGATTCGCCGGACGGGAACCCGAGAGGCTGGAAACGGTCACTGCCGGTCGCCCCTCGCCCATCACTTGAAAAGTCCGGTACCGATGGCCCCAACGTACGCCACGATCGCGCCGGCAACCGCGGCGTTGAGGCTTTCGGTGCCCGGGGACATCGGGATGGTCACCCTGAGGTCGGCCATATCGACGATCTCCGGCGGCAGCCCATGTGGCTCGCTCCCGACCATGATCGCCACCGGCTCGGGGAGCGGTCCGGGCGGATCACCACCGCTGGCCACCGTGGCGACGACGAGCCGCCCGCCGGCGCGCACCATTTCGATGTCCATCACCGAGCCGAGCGGGGTGCGGAAGTGGGCTCCCGAGGCAGCCCGGAGGACCTTCGGCGACCAGAGATCTGCGGTCCCGGGCCCGGCGAGGAACCCATGGGAGAAGGCCGCAGCCGCCCGAATCAGCGTGCCGCAATTACCCGGATCCCGGAGGCCCCAGGCCACGATCACGCTCCCGCCGCCGGGCACACCGTCGTCCGGGATCGGAATGACCGCCACCGGGCTTTGAGGCTGCTTGGTGGTGGAGATCTTCGCCAAGACCCCCGGCGTCACTGGCGTGAACGCCACACCGGCCGCCGCTGCCAGTGACCGGCCCCGGTGGTCGTCGTCGAGGCCGAACACCCGATCGATGGCAAAGCCATGGCCGACGGCTGCGCCGACGAGCATCGGGCCCTCCAGCAGCGCCTGCCGCGACTCTGCCCGACCGTTGCTGCGGTGGAGCCGAACCGCGGCGAGAACCGCCGGGTTGCGTAGGGAGGAGATCGAGTCGGCCATTGCCCTCAACCCTGTGCCCTGAGGCATCCGCCATCTGGCAACCCACCGGCGCCCCAGGCGTCAACCCCCGTCTGCGGCTCCTGCTGCCTTGACCAGCTCGCCGAACGCGTCCGGATCGGAAACCGCGATCTCGGCCAGCATCTTGCGGTCCACTTCGATCTCGGCAGCCTTGAGACCTGCGATGAGCCTCGAATAGGTCGTCCCGTGCTGGCGCGCCGCCGCATTGATCCTGGTGATCCACAGCTTGCGGAAGTCCCCCTTGCGCGCCCGGCGGTCGCGATAGGCGTCCTGCATGGCCCCCATGACCTGCTCGTTGGCAGTGCGGAGCCGGCGGCTGCGTGCTCCTTTGTATCCCTTGGCCCGCTCGAGCACCTTGCGGCGCTTCTTCTTCGAGTGGACGGAGCGTTTGATCCGTGCCATCAGCCGCCTCCTAGCGTCCCAACATCCGCTTCACCCGCTTGCGGTCCGCAGGCGAGACCTCGGTCTCGCCGGCGAGCCGTCGCAACCGCGAA
>Ga0326597_10008492_pt1 | contig 13848 bp, 17 predicted proteins | sample RVTome_12_FD_203789 | JGI IMG/M metagenome (GOLD analysis project Ga0326597, IMG submission 203789) | Soil microbial communities from uranium-contaminated site in the Upper Colorado River Basin, Wyoming, United States - RVT100D185 | ecosystem: Environmental > Terrestrial > Soil > Contaminated >... | reverse complement strand
TATGGAACCGGAGTTTCTCGGACCCTCAGCCCCACCGACAGGGCGTGGGCTTCGGTCATTTGGCAGAAGGGCAAGCCTCCGCTGGATGCCGAGCTGAATCTGATGTCCGCAGTGGAATTGGAGCGTCAGCGCCAGTATGTCGCTGGTGTGATGCCTTCCGGTTTCTTGATGGACCCGACGCGGGCATCACACGAGTTCCAGTTCAACAAGCTGTGGGTCAACCACTTCCGTTTTGGCGTTCCGCGGAATGCTCAGTACGCGCTCGACGGGAATGAGACACAACCCGTCGTTTGGGCAAACGTAAACGGATGGATCATCCCCGTTGCGGGCACGGATATCGACACCGTTGCGGATGTCTACAACGTCATCAAGCTCTATCCCGGTCCAGGTACGGACGGTCGCATCGATCTCGTGTTCTTGGAGGCATGGGCGACGCTCGTACAGCCCAACCCCTCTACGTTGAACAAGCCCACGGCTTCGACCATCTGGAAGTTTGGCAACGTCAAGCACGGCGGCACCAACATCACGGACGATCTTGAAGACCCCGTTGTGGGGTTCGAGACGAGCAAGCGGGTCCAAGTCCAATACCGCATTCGCCTCTATGGCTCGGGTTCCGGCGGGGGTGCCGGTGTGAACCTGGCGGTACACCCGGACGGGATCGAAGACCCCAACATCCTCGGACAAGGCGCTGCTTCGGCAGTGGTCGCGGGGATGCAGTGGTCAAACATGCGTGAGGATCTGGGTGACCCCTCACTCTGGCGTGCGGGAGATGGCAACCCGAACAACGGTCTGGGAACCATCGATGGGTACACTTACGCAATCCCCATTGCAGCGGTGTTCCGGCGCAACAACCAGACCTACTTGTCGGTCGCTGCGGCAGGCAACGCAACCCAGAACGGTGCCACCTCGCGGTCGCCCGGGGTCTCGTTGCTGGCGAACCCCCTGGCAGGGGATGTCGTGCTGCTTCAGGCGTCGCTCGGGGCACTGCTCGGACCGGACGATGGCAAACTCGCCGACTACGACATCGCAATCACGAACCTCAACGGTTGTGGTCTGGAAGACACGGCGCTCGTTCTGTCGAGCATCTACCTCCAGATCGAGGATGAGGTCGTTGGTATCTCGGCGGTCAACCTGGGTGCGGGGACAATCACCATCCCTGCTGGGGGTCGTGGTCGCTGGGGTACGGCGGCGGTTGGACACGACACGGGCACCTTGGTCAATCAGTGGAATTCTCGCCCAGATGGGCTCTACACGGACGAGATCGCGTCTCAGGACGTGCTCGACCTGCGGCGGGCGGTGAATCCAGGTGACTGGGACTACACCCGCCTGCTCTCCCACAACGTCGCGGCTCTGGTAAAGGGCACCCTTCGCACTTCGTGGAAGCAGTCCAACCCGGGCGACACCGAAGGTCCGGTCATTCACGAGGTCGTGGAGCTGTACGCGGCAGACGCCACGCACCCGAACCAGACGGACACCGCAGATGGTCCCGATGGCGTCCGTACCATCTGGTCGGATGGGGCTTCCATCCAGCCTGATGTGACGCTTCTGCTCAAGCACGACGCGACCCGTGATGCCACTGGGCAGATCGGGTTCACGAATGCTGGGTTCGATGCGACGGTCGAGTGGGATGTCGGGGCGAGCTTCAACCCCATCGGCTTCCAGAACACGGGTGGTCTCGCGGCGGGTTGGTACAACGGCTCGTCGGTCCACCTGTTCATCGGTGGCAGCACGGGAGAGTTGGGGGCTCGGGCGACGTTCCGAGCGGCTGGCGTTCGAGACGTGCGCTTCGTCACGCCCAATGAATACTGGAAGACCGGCTATCCCATCGTAGATGAGACCACCGGCAACCAGCACCCTGTCTCGCTTCGGTTCTTGGGGGAGAAGCTCACGATCGCTGTCCCCGACAGTATCAAGGCGGCTCAGATTCCGTACTACCCTGGTCCGATGTATCCAACTCAGTCGACCCGGTTTGAACGTCCGTTCATCGTGCTCGGCGGTTTGCTGGAAACAACGCTGCGGGCTACGGGGGTTGCCGTCAGCAACCTCACGTCGGCAGCGGACGTCTACGGAACGACCCGGTACTACCTCGACCTGACGGGGGCGGGGTACGACTTCGACGCAGCAGGGACCTGGAATGACGCCAGCGAAGGCGTCTTCTCAAATGACCCCTCTCAGGTGTCCATCCCGCTTCTGCGTGGCGAGCGTACCCTCTACGGAATGTTGACCAACGAGGGACGCGACCGCACGGGTGCCTCGTCCGAGGTCTACCTGATGACGTTCGGTGACCCTACGGGCCGCAACAACAACGGTGCATTCCGGGTCATCGGGGCAGGTACGGTCGGCGTTGGGGCGGGCACGCTCAAGGGCTCGTACACGCGACACGTCGGTACTGCCGTTGGGATGCTCGTGCTGGAACCGTTGTCGGCGGACTTCTCGGGATGGTCGGCAACGGGGTCGGGGAACACGATCACGGTCGATTTCCGGTCGCAGTACCACAACGCCGATGATGTTTCTTCGTATGCCGGTCGTATCGGGGATCTCGCCATCGTCCTCACCGACATCGGTGGCGAGGGCGGGGACGACACACCCTGGAAGCTGGCAAGCGTCACAGACCCGTATGGCACTGTCCCACTGGGGCAAGCGGGTGGTTTCTACTACGCCCCGAGCAAGATGGTCCTCTCGACCACGCTGCTCTACCACCCTGGTCGGTCGGCAGCGACCCGAGTGCCGGATGACTTCATTCGGTTCGCATTGTGGGGAGGTACGTCGCCCACACTGGGGTCGTACCTGCGTCGGGCGCCCGGTGCCATTGACACGACCTTTGGGGGTGCCGGTTCGGCGGATGACGAAGTCTACTGGCCGATGACTCACGTCTCGACGTGGAACCGGCTCTCGGGACTCGGTTGGCACGCCCCGGATGCCCCGTCTTACGGCGGGGAGGTTGTGGGATTCACGGAGCAGGACCGCGAAACGGAGTGCTTCATTGACCGTGGCTCGAAGTCGGTGTTGTTCCGTCCGTTCCGCAGCCGGGACATGACGCTCCACGCGCTCACCTGGTTGCCAGTCGAGTGGGATGCAGTAACGGACTGCTTGCTAGGTCCGTACACGTACCCCAGCACTTTGGAGAAGGACCCGATCCTGCTCTGCACGGGTGCGTCGGGAACGGCGGGCAAGCGGATGGGATACTTTGTCCCCCGTGAGTTCATGCCACGATTCGGACGACAGGACATCCCGAACCATCAGCTCACGGTTGGCACGGCGCCTACGTCCACGAGTTTCATGCCGGGCATCAACCACTTGTTCAAGGACGTCACCGACGTCACGAATCCGGTGTTCAACATCGTTGGCGGCGAGCGCAATGCAGGAGGTTCGGAAGTCAACTCGCTGTTCTACGTGACCCGAGCAAGTGAGATTGCCTACACCGATTCGAGTTCCGCCTACGGTCCGAAGAACATCGCGGCATTCGGCGCTCGCAAGACGACGGACATCGTGCCAGCGGCAAGTCCCGAGGCAGCCGCCATCGTAGCTGACCTGGCAGCGGTCAACTCGTCCGACTTTGGGCGTGGGCTGAAAGGTATCCAGTTGCCCCCGTATCAGGGCATTGCCCGAGTGTACGGCGTCTACGAGTACGAGGACTACGTCACGAAGGGCGGCGTGGCATTCAAAGCCAACCGCTACGAGTTGGAGGCAGCTTCCGTCGTCAACCTGTTGCGTGAGGATGCCGACCAACAGACGCTGTTCATCCTTCAGGACGGTGCCAAGGACATCACGTTCGAGGACGGGGATCACACGTACATCATCCCGTCCAACGTCCTCGACATCTCGCGTATCCCTCCTGCGCCAGCCGGCACGCCGGTTCACGCAGGGTACGTCGAGGGTGTGTCGGTGTTCGACGACTTCGACTATGTTGTCGAGTGCGTCATTTTCTACTTTGCCCGTGGGTTCATCAACAACAACAACATCGTCCTGCCTCGCGAGTACGACGGCACGCACACCCAGAATCTCGACGGCGACGACGCCGAGCTGGAGAACGTGCCGATGTGCATCCCGTCTCCGGCGGGGCTAAATCACCACTTCTACACGGCGTACAACCGCACGGTCTACCAAGGCGACCCTTTCATGTCTCGTGAGGGCGGCTCCCGGCAGACGGCGGACTATGAGAATCGCTACGGGCGGCTTGCGGTATCTCAGGCGCATCTGTTGCGGACGGCGGTGCAGCAGTACAACTCCAGCGGTGTGTTCCAGCCGGAACTGTCGAATGCCCGAGCCTTCGAGGTGCTGGCTTCGATGGACTTCTACACTACGCTGGGCACAGGCAAAGCTGGCGGGGCGATGTTCGCGGGTACCCCGCTTGATGTGGGGTACATCGGCAATTCGGTGCTGGCATCTTCTCGGATGCCTCTCTTGTCCACGTCGAATGACTGGCGTATAGACGTGCGGGCGTTCACGGCGGGGCAGAAGGAGAACACGAGCCGGGCAACCGCTGCGATCGAGATCCTCAGCAACGAGTCAATGTATGACGCCAATGAGCACGGGCACGCTTTCCGGGTGAATCTCACGACCTTGGATGGCACCGTGGTTACGCTCTACGGTGTTAGCGAGGAACGCCAAGCTCTCTACTGGATGGGGGGAACGGGCGTGACAGCGTCCAACACGTTCCTCGTGGACAACAACTCCATCACGCGGGACGTGCGCTACGCCGCCACTGGGCTCTTTGCAGGCGTGACTCTGACGCCCAAGTCTCCCACGGCAACGGAGACCATCGCACAGGCTGTGTACGACTCTCTGGGTCAGCTCGGTGAGTCGAACCCGGTGTTTGTTTCGGTGCAGACAGAAGCAAGCCACACCTCGGCAAATGGTGGCATCGTGTTCCAGGCGCGGGCGCACGCCACGACGGGGTTGGTGACGATCACAGCGATCTGGACAGCCTCCTACTACCAGGTGGATTCGGGCACGTCGGATGACGACACCATCCAGGACATCTCCGTCAACTTCGGCAACATTCTCGCCGGAGCACAAGAGGAGCAGAACTTCGTCGGGTTCGCGGGGGTCGCGACCACCGACATCATCGTAGTGACGCCGGCTGATGGCACCACGCCAGTTCAGACCGGGCTCATCTACACGGCGTACAGTCCGGTAGCGAACGAGATCAACCTGGTCGCCACCAACCCCACGGCGGGTGCCATCAACATGGGGGCGCAGAATCTCCGCGTCCTCATTTTGAAGGACGTGGACCCAGACTCTATCAGCTACGTCTTTGGTGCTCCGGGCATCGACCTCACTCTGTGGGCTCAGAACGAGGCAGGTAGCAAGGAAGTGACGGCGGCGCTTCTCGCCAACCTGATCAACAACCACGCTGATTTGGGTAGCACGGTGCGGGCTTCCAGCAATGGGTCGCCTGTGGTGTCGCTGGAGTCCCTTCCGGTCGGCAGTGAGGGTAATGGCATCCGGGTCGAAGTGGAATGGCACGACGTGCCTGGCATCGGCGACCTGGTTCCGGCGCACACTTTGGAGTTGCCTGTCGAGAGCACTCTCAAGGTGTCCGTCCCATCTCCGGGTTCTCTGCTCGCCGGCAACAACACGACTGGCGCCAACCTCTACGGTGGTGTTGATATGCCGGTCAATGCCGGTAACGGCACGAGCCAGATGGCTCTGACCGGCATGACCGAACGGCTTCCGCTCGGGGTGTTGGTGCAGGACTCGGACTTCCTGTGCGAGAACCCGCTCGGGGATGACGCCTCGGCACTGGCTTCTAGCCCGGCTCCGCTGCGCCCCATCCAGACGCTGTTGCCCCTGACCAGCGGTGGCGAGGAGTACAGCCGGTTCATGGGGGCTCCGGGTGAGTTGATCGCGATGTCGGATGGGGAGATTGCGCCCTACTCTTACGCTGCCTGGACGAGCCTGGTGGCAGGCACCAAGAAGTTCCGGCTCTACCGTGGCGGTGGTTCGGCGTACGTGTGGTCGGGTGAGAACCCCGGTGGTTCCATCGACTGGGTCAGCGCGAGCTTCCCGAAGTCGTTGACTCCGGTGCTCAAGGGCGGGGTGCTCGCGTGCCGGGCACTGTTGGTTCGCAACTACTACGAAGAGGCGTTCACCGGTGGCTCGCTGGCGAAGACCACGGATGGGGACGAAGTCCAGATGGTGATCCTCACCTACGCCCACCTTGGCGACGGCAACACGGTCGCCAACGGCGTGACATTGGACGGGGTCATCTCCCCGAGCGGGTACGGTGAGGGCTACGCCGCGGCAGATCGCTACCGTTGCATGGGGCACCCGATGATTCGCGGGTACAGTCGGTCAATCCCGGACCCAACCACAGCAACGCTGGCGGTGTACCCCGAGAATGAAAGAGGTGTGTGATGCAAAACGTCCGATTGCAAGAGACAGTGGATGACCTGTTCGTTGAGTACAACGCTTGGGTCAACAATGTCTTGGACGAGCACGACGTCGCGGTAAGGGCGCTCAAGGCTACCTGGAACCCGGAGTTTTTCCGGAAGGTCGTCCCCTGGTTCGCCCGGTTCGCCCCCGACGTACCTCTAGCGGCGTCCCACGGCAAGTGCGACTGTTATGAGGGTCACCTGAAGAACCAGGTCATCGCCCACCTTCAGTTGAGGCTGGCGGAAGCTCGTGGGCGCCGGTCCGAGTGGGATCGTCAGGTTCGGTGTTTCGAAAGGCGACTCATCGAGCTGGGGGGGACAATCTGATGCCTTTCGTGAAACGGCGGGACATCGCTCTCGCGGCGAAGTCCGAAGCGGACAAGCAGTACAAGAAGCAGCTTCATGCTGCCCTCAGAACTTATGGACTGTCCGACGAAGCTCGTCGAGATATTCAGTTTCGGTTGGACCAGGTGGGCAAGCCTCGTGTATATAACGCAGACTCACCACCCCCGCCCGGAGCAATTACGCTCACGTCCCCAGAACCGCATCAGGGCTATCCCAGGTCGGAACTGGAAGGCATGAAGAAGGCGGAGCTGGTCGTACTCGCCGCGAAGTTGGGTTTCCCCACTTCCGGCACCAAGGCCACACTGGTCGAGTGCTTGGCCGCCCGCTGACGAAGGAGGCGCAATGCGCTGGCTGACTCTACTCATTTTGGCTCTGTCTCTCGCTATCGCAACCCCGACTGTCGCACAGCCAACCGAACCCGATGGGTTCCTGGCGGTTCCCGATGTCGTCCAGCCGGTGGAAGACGTGGTCGAGACTCCGGCACCCGACGTGCTCATCCTCGTGGATGTCACCATCGAGCCTGTGGACGCTGGCTCGTCGCCCATCGAGGACACGAGCGGCGACTCCGATGTCGTCGTCCCACCCGTCGGGCCTGGTGTGCCCGATGCCAAGGTTCCCACAACGGATGAAGAAGCTGGTGTGATGGTAGGGCAGTTGCTCGACGCCGCACAGAACGGTCACTGGCTCATCGTTGCCGGTCTTCTCCTGCTGATCTTGATGTGGGTGTTCAACAAGTTGGGGCTCGCAAGCAGGGTTGGTCGTCAGTACGTGCCGTGGCTCACGTTGGGGACTGGCGTGATCATCTCGATCGCGGTCGCACTGGCGGGCGGCGGTGGCGTGCTCGATGCCGTCAAGCTCGGCTTGCTCGAAGGTGGTGTCGCCATCGCCCTGTGGGAGTTGATCTTCAAGCGGTTCACGAAGGCGAAGACAGACGGTACCCTTCGAGCCGAGTAGCCATCCGATCCTGACCGAACAGGAAGAGATCCTTTCCCTTCCCTGTGATTCCCATTCGTTCCAAGTCGAGAATCACGTCTCCACGGCGCCGCATCTCCCCACCGTAGGGGACCAGTGTGTCGAGGTAGGCTTGGGCTACTGTCTTGTGTTTCACGACGGTCGTCCGTATGTCACGCGGTCCCCCACCCTGGCACCGGGGTAGCCACGCATCACTCGATAGTGGGGGTCGCGGCAGTTGTCGCTGTCCTTGGGAATCTGGAGGGAGAGCCCCCTCGTTACGTCTGCGATGGCGATGATCACGCCCCCGTCACCGGGGTTCTCTGGGTCGTCCAGTCGAACCAGCAAGAAGTTCATCTAGCTCCTCCGTTGCTTGACACTTTTGCTACAGCCTACCCAGTTCTTTCTGCACCTTGTCGTACGCGGCTTCCGCCTGCTCCCAGGTCGTCGTGATGCCTTCCCTCTCCTGCGTGGCGATGAGGGCTTGGATCATCAGCCGGCGACGCTTTACGGGGTCGCTGAGAATCGCCTTGATGTCGATGCGGCGGCGAGACCTCACGTCTCGCCGCATCTCCCGGCGAAGCTGGGCGCAGATGTCGTCCAGTTCGTTGAGGGTGAAGGCTTCCAGCCCCGCGGTGATGAAGCGGGGCTCACGTTCCGGATGCCACTGGATGGACCCGATTCGCGAAGTGCTGCCGTCGATGACCTCATCCTTCGCGGGGTTCTCACGCTCCACGTCGCGGGCGTAACGATCCGTCGTCATGTGGAACGAAATGCGGCTCATTGTCCGTCCCTCGCTTTCCGTTCGGCGGCACGGGCTCTCATCGCCTCGACTCGCTTGTCCATCACCCGGGTGTGTTCCATGAACCGCAGAGAGTTGACGTCGAGTGCTAGCCCGAGGAGCAGCACCAGCTTCTCGCGCCCGAGCCCGAGCAGCCGACCGTCGAAGCTCTTGTCCAGGCAGTCGATGATCTGGGGTGCAATGCACTCGTTGATCGGGATGTCTTCGACCGCTGCGGTCAGCCGCTTGAAGAACGATTGCTGGAGCAGCTTGCTCTGTTCGGGGGTCATCTCGCGTTCTCCTTGGGGACTTTCAGGGTGTCTCCCATGATGGTCCCCCTACGTTTACTACGGGAGAGAGGGGAGACCTGAGCCCTAGTAGATGTAGCCTTCGAACCCGGGCTTCACCTGGATGCCGTTCTTGTGGCACCAGTCCAGAAGCTCTTTGGAGGAATTGAACCCGTCGATCTGGGAGGTCACGAACAGGGCGCGGTCGTTGACAGTTGACCCGATCGTGACTTCGGCATATCCCAGACGGTACTTGTCCGACACGACCCCCATGAGGAAATCCGCATCTTCGGCTCTCTGGGTTCGAGCCAGGTCACGGAGTTCTTCGGGGGTGTCCGTGTCGAACCAGCAGGTCTCTTCCCCCTTCCGACCGGGGGTCTCGGGGGAGAGAATCCAGTTGAGAACGTCGAAGGAGACGAGGCACAGGTACCTGTCCCCTTGTCCGGAAAGATCGATGACGTACTGGATCGATTCCATTTCAGAGTCCTTTCTCCACGATGCGTTCTGCGAGCCACTGGGCGTCGTCCAGTGCCAGGTTCCGGGCTTCCAGGACAGCCGCCGACTCACTGGCACCGAGCCCGGAGCAGGGTTCGGTGCGGCGGGTCACGAACTTGCCGTCCGGCTTCCTGATCTGGACGACCCCTCGGGCGTGGGCAATCCACGGGGTTGCTTCGACCACCAGGGTCTGCGTGGGCAGGTCGTGGTCGTCTGCCCAGAAGGAGACTTCGTTCGTTACCTTGGTCTTGCCGTACCTCACGTTACATCCCCTGCCAGTTTCCAGGCGGCGACTCGCTCGTTCATTTCCTCGGTGTGCTCCAGGATACGCAGCGAATGAACATCGAAGGCGAGCCCCAGCAGAAGCTCCTTCTTTTCCCGGTTGAGTGGGTCGTCTGCGAGGCACTCGTCCAGAGTATCCAGAACCTCCTTGGCGAAGCAGTGGTTGAGCGGGAGATTCTGGATGCGCCGGGTCAGCTTCTCGTGAAACGAGAATTGGAGACTCATGCTCTTTTCGAGAGTCATCGGCTTTTTCCTTCCTTGGCTTGCTTGTCCAGTTCCTTGAACCAGACGGCAAGATGGGGGTCACCCTGCTCCCAGGCGGTGAGGAAGTGGTTGAGTGCCTGTTTGGCAGCGATCTTGATGGATTCCCCCCAGGGTCGCTGGTGTTTGTCCTCGATTTCCAGCACCATCCCCCGCTTGCTGACGAACAGGCGCCACTTCCACGTCTCGACCTGTCCGCCAAAATTCACTGGAAACTCACGCTCCCAGATCCAGTTGCGAACGCTGCCGGTCCAGCAGAAGTCCTGCTTCCCCATTACCCGCTTGGCGGTCTGGACGGGTCTTTCTCCCAGACGGGACCCCTTGTATCCGGCGGCGTGGAGCCAGTCGGAGTACCGCTGCCAGGTGGTGCTGCCGATGTCGATGTAGTTGACGATCGGCTGGGTCTGCCTGGTGTCGATACGGCTCACTTGGCACCGTTGAAGTGCCGGGAGACCATGCTGCGGACGGCGCCCTCGTAGGTTTCGCGGACGGTCCAGCACACCTTGTCGCGGTTCCAGGTGCGATCCCGGTAGTCCACTTCCTGTTTGAATTCGGCGATGAAGCTGAAGTTCCGGTGCGGGGTGTGGATCTCCAACCATCCGGGCTCGCCGGGACGCACGACCAGCGGCTTGGGCGTCTCGACTTTGGGCTCCGGGTACGCTGCCCGGAAGGCGTCGCGGATGTCGCGCCAGGTGGTCGGCTCGATCTTCTCGACCTTGCTCGTGTCCCCGGTGCCCGGGATGGTCGCCCACTGTCCGCCGAAGCCGTCACCCAGGATGGTCCAGACCAGCGCCTGCCGGTTGTTCGGCACGGTCCAGCCGTACTTGAACCGACCCTCGCGCGGCACCGGTACCGCTTCCTTCACCCGCGCCATGTCGCGGCGGGTGTCGAGGTTGCTGCGGCAGCGCACGATGAAGTTGTCGTTGCCGTCGCGGGTCACGACGATCTCGGTGTTCCGCTCGCGAAGTCGGTCGCCCAGGCTGTGGAACCCGAGGGCGCTCACGACCGCGGCGCAGTCGAGGACGGTCTCCGTCTCGTCGAGATGCGCCGACGACCACCAGATGAGGACGTTGCAGAGGTCGCGCGGCTTGAGCTTGAGCTGCTTCGCCGCCTTCTTGACCGGCGCTTCGAGACCGCTGGCGTGCAGCGTCCCGAGCGCGTCCTCGATCATCGCCTCGGTGATCGGGAAGTCGATGTCGTAGTGGTTCGAGGAGCACACGGGACCGATGCCGCGGGTGACGCTGAGGGCGTCGCGAAGCTCGATGCCGCAGCAGGTACAGTGGGTCGCGGTCAGGTTGTAGACGTTGCCCCACTCCTGGATGATGCCCGCCGCGGTCGCCGCCGCGTACGCGGCGCCACCACTCGACTTCTGGAGCTTCGCGACCGTGGCATCCGTCCGTTTCCGATCGGGTTCGCGCTCGCTGAGAAGTTCGGTCGCCGCGTTCTGCATTTCTACCCCCCATATCGTCCAACCCTACTACGGGCGGTGTTCGCGTTCTGAGCCCCTAGAACAGCACCGACTTGACCCAAGGCCACGGACAGGGCTTGTCACAGCCTTCGGGGCGGAGCCGGTTTTTCAGGGCGACGAAGAACTGGGACATCCACCAGGACTGACCCCAGGCCACCGTTCCGAATCGGTTCACGAAGTCGTGTGCCAACTTCTGCATCATTGCCTCCTCTACAGGAAGGACAGCCCGAGGACCGTCCCGGTGAGAATCACGAGCAGACCCAGGAACTGCACCGCCTCAGCGATGATGGGGTGTCGCTGCTCGAATCGCGTGTACCATTTCATCTTCGCGCTCCCTTCGTTTCCCTTACACTCCCACTACGGACGAGAATGACGTTCTGAGCCCCGAATCGAAAGTTTCGTGCAACCTCGCGAAATCGCTGGCATTGTACGATTTGGGCTCAGAACGGTATTCTCGTCCGTAGTGGGTGTGTGAGAGGGGAGGCGAAGATGGAGGACACGATGACGAAGGTGACGTTCAAGCTCTACGATGGTCCCAAGACTTTCGGGGGCGGTGCGGGTTCCGCGAGCTTCGGCATCGTGACCTTCGAGCTGGAGCTGGTCATCCCCACGGTGGACGCTGTCCGCCACAACCTGATCGACGACCGCGCTGCGCAGTACGCCGCGCTGTTCGGGTAGGGAGCAAGACGATGGAACGCGAGCTTCAGGCGCTGCTCGGAACGAGCGACCCCCCGACGAACTACGCCCTCACGGCGAAGGACGTCGCTGGCATAGCAGCGTGCTACGACTGGGACAGCCGCGTGGACGAGTCGAACTGGTCCCGCGGCTCGATGTACGAGACCATCGCGGAGATGATCACGGCTTCGCCGGGTTCGTTCCTGGCAGACATCAGTCGCTACTACGGCGACGACTACTACCTTGCGCTGGACCCTGACGAGCCCGAGACCCGGGAGAAGTGGGCCCGTGAAGCGGTGGACGAAGAGAAGTGGGCGTCGGCGGCGCTTCGGTATGACGAAGCGTGCTACTGGTATCGCCGAGCGGGAGACGTCGTCAATGGCACCCGCTGCCGGCAGTGCTCGGACATCGCGTTCGAGTTCGCATCCGAAGTGCGGGACTCAGGGATCGTGGCTCGCCCGTAGTAGGGTAGGACAGGAATGACGGGGGACGAACGATGGCACGCCTGAGTTTGGCAGACGCACGGAACCTGATGCTCAAGGGGCGTCCCTGGACGTTCCGCCTGGAATACCAGGGGACGAACCCGAACAACCAAAGCGGGTGGTCCACGAAGTTCTGGCTTGCGACGGGTCGCGGTCAGAGTGAGCCCGTCGAGATCCATTACGGCATGATCGGGAACAAGCCGCAGGTCATCGTCAAGGACTGGGCGTACACCGAGACGAAGGCGACAGAGAAGGTTGCCAAGGGCTACTTCTACGCCGACACGCCGTTCGTCCGCGTCCGGCAGACGACCATCGATGCCGCCACGCATCCGGGTAGTCTGGGGGTCGCAGCGGCACCGGGTTTCCCGAAGCTGAATCCGCCGGCACCAAAGCCCACCCCGAAGCCACTGCCGCCCCAGGTGATGGCTGCCATCGTGCAGGCGACGCAGGGGATATCCCCGGGAGCGTTCGTAGGGCTGACCGGACCGTACGCCAAGATCGTCACCGTCCAGCCGGTCAGCGGAAACATCTGGCGGGCACTCGACTCAGCGGGTAACAAAGTGATGGACGTGACCGCGAAGGGCGCCCGGGACTTGGTCGCCAGCTACGCCCACATCACCGTGGCAGGATTGTAAGATGAGCAAGTTATTTGAGGGGCACAATTCCCTGGCGGTACTGACGCTCAAGGGGGGTCCACGAGCGGGATACCACGGTGACAAGGTGCCGATGCCGCTCGCGGATGGGCGCATCCTGGTCTGCCTTGCACAGCGGGGCGAGTGCCGGTTCAAGTGGGGGATGGATAGCGACATCTCGTGGACGCTCCCGCAGATCGAGCCGCGCTGTTCGCGGAAGTGCCCCAGTCGGATGCAGGTCGCCAGCCCCAACGAAGAAGGCGCCTATAACCGCTACGATCATCTCGACCCTTACGGGTTCGGTTGGTACAAGAAGCCGGACGACGCCCTGAAGTTGGATGACCCCGAAGTGAGCGGTCCGGTACAGCCGGCGAGTATCTGGGTTGACCCCGTCAAGGACGACCGCGGTACCAAGCTCTAGGACGGTTTCTTGAGGTGGGAGAAAAACTATGGGTGAGAAGCCAACCAAGCCCGAGCGGATCGAGGTCTACCGCCGCAAGAAGCAGGGGGACTTCCGCCCTCGACTTGGGACACCGTCATCTGTGCAGCCGGGGGACCTGCTGACGTTCAACATTCCCCAACGCGGACTGCACAGCCGCTACGTCGCCGAAGTCCACACGGGTCACTGTGTCACTCAGGAGATGAGAGGTCCGTACGGATTGGTTGATTCGCCCCGCACCGTCGCGTTCAGTGAGTTCTACTCCGCCGAGCGGTCCGTCGCGGCAGTCGAGCCCGTCAACGGAAAGAAGAAGACCCCGACGCCCGTTGTGAACGAATCGACGCCCGTTGTAGAAGCACCGGAGCCCATTGTG
>Ga0326597_10008491_pt1 | contig 13848 bp, 11 predicted proteins | sample RVTome_12_FD_203789 | JGI IMG/M metagenome (GOLD analysis project Ga0326597, IMG submission 203789) | Soil microbial communities from uranium-contaminated site in the Upper Colorado River Basin, Wyoming, United States - RVT100D185 | ecosystem: Environmental > Terrestrial > Soil > Contaminated >... | reverse complement strand
CCAGGGCCTCCTCGATCTCGGTGTTCTTCGGCAGCACTGCGTGATCGGTCACGCCCATGCGCTCGGCGGCCTTGCGCTTGGCGAATCCATAATCCTCGAGACCGTGCTCGATCATCAGGCGTGCCGCCTCCCGGGCCAGCGCCTGACGCAGCATGTCGGCACGCACTGAGCGGCGCGGCATCAGAAGATCGGCTCCTCGAGTTGCTTCGGCTTGCCGACGCCGGGAGGCATGTTGCCGCCGTTGAAACCGGCTGGCAGGTGATCGGCAAGGAAGTACTCGAGCATGGCAAATGGGTCGTCGCCGCCAGTGAGTTCGCCGGTTTCGGCCGACACGCGCGCGGTAACGACGCCGTCCGGCATCGGCAAGCGATGCTCCGGTCGCCCGCGAAGCGCCTCGCGCATGAAATAGATCCACATAGGTAGTGCCGTACGCGAGCCCTCTTCGCCGGCGCCGAGCGGGCGTTCCTGGTCGAAGCCGATCCAGGCGGTCGCGACGATATCGGCGTTGAATCCGGAGAACCAGGCATCACGGCCGTCATTGGTCGTTCCGGTCTTGCCGGCCAGGTCGCCGCGCCCGAGCGCGCGGGCCCGCTGGCCCGTGCCCCTCCTGATCACGTCGCCCATCAGGTCGGTCATGATCCAGGCATTCGCCTCTGAAATCGCCCGTGGCGCAATCTCGTTCTCCGCGAGCGGCGGCAGCGCACCGCCGACATCGGCGGCCCGCACGAGACCGTCGATTCCTCTGCCGGCAATGATGGGCGGCGCAGCAGCGGAGCGCCCGGCTTGTGTCGCGCAATCGGCGCAGGCATGCCTGGGCGCCGCTTGCTTGAGAATCGCGTCATCGGCGGCCAGTAACCGCTCGACCAGGTAGGGCGCGACACGCGATCCGCCGTTGGCGAACACCGCGAAGCCGGCTGCCATCTCGAGCGGCGTCAATTGGGCCGTGCCGAGCGCCGCGGTCAGGTCGGCGGGAATGTGTTCCCTGGGCAGGCCGAAACGCTGCAGGTAATCGCGGGTGTAGCCGATGCCAAGCTGGCGCATCAGGCGGATCGTGACCAGGTTTCGCGAGCGCGCGAGCGCGTCGCGCAACCGTGTCGGACCGTAGAAACGGCGCGAGTCGTTGACCGGCCGCCAGTCCTCCTCTTCCACGCTGCCGTCCTCCGAGGCGGGCACCTCGTAGACGACCGGCGCATCCAGCACGACCGAAGCCGGCGTGAAACCGCCCTCGAGCGCAGCGGAATAAATGAAGGGCTTGAATGATGATCCGGGTTGCCGGCGCGCCTGGATGACCCGGTTGAATTTGGAGGCCTGGTAATCGAAGCCGCCGGACAGCGCGACCACGGCGCCGTCCCCTGGATCCAGAGCAACGATTGCGCCCTGGGCATCCGGCACCTGCACGAGCCAGGCGTCCTCGCCACCGGCCGGCAGCAGGTAGACGACATCGCCGGCGGCGACGACTTCACCGGGACGCTTCGGTGTGGCGCCCAGGCCTGCCGCGCCCTGTGCGCGGCGTGCCCAGCGCATGCCTTCCATCCGCAGGCGATAGCGCTTGCGATTGCGCGCGAGCGCCGCCGCCTCATCCGGGCCGACGGCGACGATCGCCGCCGGCAACAGACCGCCCACCACCGGATAGCGCTCGAGTTCGAGTGAGAGGGCGGTGTCGTCCGCGCCGTCCTCAAGCGAAACACGACCCGCCGGGCCGCGGTAGCCATGGCGGCGGTCGTACTCGAGGACGGCGCTGCGAAGCGCAATGTCCGCCGCACGCTGCAAGCGGCTGTCGATGGTCGTGATGACCCTGTAGCCGTCCGTGTAGATGCCCTCGCCGTACTCCTCGAGGAGCGCGAGCCGGACGAGCTCGGCGACGTAGGGCGCATCGACCTCGACGCGTGGCCCGTGCAGGTCACGGGATATCGGCACCGCCAGCGCGGCCCGATAGGCCTCGTCGTCCAGATAGTCGAGTTCATGCATGCGGCGCAGCACATAGGCCCGCCGCTCGGTCGCACTCTCGAGGCTGGCTGCGGGATTCAGCCGCGACGGTGCCTGCAACAGGCCGGCCAGCAGGGCCGCTTCGCTCGCGGCAATCCCGGCCAGCGGCTTGCCGAAATAGGTCTCAGTGGCTGCGGCGAAGCCGTAGGACCGTTGGCCGAGGAACTGGGTGTTGACGAACAGCGTGAAGATTTCCTCCTTGGAAAGCTCGTTCTCGAGCTGCAAGGACAGGAAGATCTCGCGCAGCTTGCGGCGCAGCTGCTTTTCGTTCGTGATCAGCGTCGTCCGGACGAGTTGCTGCGTCAGTGTGCTGCCGCCCTGCGAAAGCTCCATGGTCGTCGCGGCGACCAGCAAGGCACGCACCACGCCCTGCCAGTCGACGCCCGGGTGCTCGAAGAAGCGGTCATCTTCGGCGGCCAGCACGGCCTGCACGACGACCGGGGGGATCTGCTCCCAGGTCACGGGCACACGGCGTTGCTCGCCGATCTGGCCCAGCAGGCGCCCGTCGCGGCTGTAGACACGCAGTGGCAGCTGCAGGCGCACGTCGCGCAGCTGGGCGACGTCTGGCAGCGTCGGCTTCAGGTAGTAGTAAGTGGCAAGAAATGCCAGCGACACCAGGCCCGCCAGCGACACGATGGCGGTTGCGGCGATGCGCAGCCTGCGATTCAGCCGGGTCTTCACGAGTCGGCGATTATGCATAGTAAAGTGACGAACCGCCGAAACGGCGGTCGCCGGCGCGCGACGCGCGGACCGTGACGCCAGACACGGTGCGCGGTGGGAATCAAGGGCAGCATCCGGGCTGGAACTGCCGCCGAGGGCCCTGTGGGGGTGCGATTCGGCGCCGTCTCCAGAATGGTCTGGCCGGGGGGTCGAACCCCGGGACGACCCGGGTCTGGCCGGAGGCAGTTCGTGCGTCGCAGGTGAATTGCGATTACGGTCACGTTCAATTTAACAGTTGCTTGCTATATAGTTGGCCGGCAAAGTTGACCCAGCGCAGCGCGTAGGCGTCGCAGTAGTTTGACCCGCAAAGGAAATTTCCGTGCTCAAGCTGCCGAAGATTTCGCTGGGAACGCGGTATCGACCGTTGATCGGCCTCGACATTACGACGTCGTCGATCAAGCTGATCGAGCTGTCGCTCTCGGGTGGCCAGTACCGGGTCGAGGCCTACGCGGCCGAGCCGACCCCCCATAACTCGATCAACGAGAAGGCCATCGTCGACGCCAATGCGGTTGGCGAGGCCATCCGCCGCGCGGTCAAGCGCTCCGGGGTACGCTCCAAGGAATGCGCAGTCGCGATCAGCGGCGACGCGGCGATTACCAAGGCCGTGCAGATGCCCCGCAATCTGTCGGAGGCCGATCTCGAGCAGCAGATCGAGATGCAGGCCGACCAGTACATCCCATTCCCGATGGAGGAAGTCAGCTACGATTACCAGGTGCTCGGGCCTTCGGAAAAGGACCCCGAGATGCGCGACGTGCTGCTGGTCGCCTCGCGCTCGGAGAACGTGGAACAGCGCGTCGCCGCCGTGAATGCGGCAGGCCTGGTCGCCAAGCTGGTGGACGTCGAGGCCTTTGCGCTCGAGAACGCCTGCCGGCTGCTGACCCACCAGATGCCGGACGGCGGCATCGATCGCACGATCGCGGTCGTCGATTTCGGCGCGAGCACGACGACATTCAGCGTGCTGCGCGACCTGGTCGTCGTCTATACGCGCGACTTCGCCTTCGGCGGCCAGCAGCTGACCGAGGAAATCATGCGCACTTATGGGCTTTCGATGGAGGAAGCCGGCCGCGCCAAGAAGGAAGGCGGCCTGCCGTCCAACTACCAGCCCGAGGTGCTCGATCCGTTCATCGACGACATGACCCAGCAGGTCAGTCGTTCGTTGCAGTTCTACCTGGCCTCCGGCAGCGGCCGCAGCCAGCCAGAGCAGATCATCATCTGCGGCGGTTGCGCCAATATCCCGGGCGTTGCGGACGTCATCGCGAGCCGTGTCGGCATTCCGGCGGAACGCGGCGACCCGCTCGGGCAGATGAAGATTTCCTCGAAAGCGAAGGCGCTCGGCGTGACCCGGGACGCGACCGCGCTCCTGACAGCCTGTGGCCTGGCATTGCGGAGCTTCGACGAAGATGCCAAGTATTAACCTCCTGCCCTGGCGGCAAGCGCTCCGCCAGCGGCGCAAGAAGGAATTCCTGATCGGGCTGGCCGGTGCGGTCGCCCTTGCGGCGCTCGTGACCCTGCTCACGCACCTGACCGTCAGTTCGATGATCGATGCGCAGCACCGTCGCAACGACCTGCTGAAAGCCGAGATCGCCGAGCTCGACAAGGCAATCGAGCAGATCGTCGCGCTCGAGGAACAGAAGGCGCGCATGATCGCCCGCATGCAGGTCATCGAAACCCTGCAGACAAGCCGGCCTGAGGTCGTCAAGCTGTTCGACGAGATGGTCGCGACGCTGCCGGAGGGCGTATACCTGACCGGCGTCAAGCAGTCCGGCCGCAAGCTCGAGTTCAACGGCGTAGCGCAGTCGAGCACGCGCGTGTCTGCATTCATGCGCAACATCGATGCATCCGCGACGCTCTCGGCGCCTGACCTGAAGGTGATCCAGACCGGCCGCGACGCGGGCCCGGGCGCGCAGTTCACGCTGTTCGCGCAGTTGCGGGCGCCGGTCGACAGCGAAGAAGAGCCCTCCGCCAAGCGCACTACGCGCGTTTCGGAGGCCCGGCCATGAATTTCCTCGAACAACTGCGCCAGCTCGATCCGCGTGACGTCGGCCGTTGGCCATTCCTGTTCCGCGCGCTCAGCGTGGGGCTCGTGTTCGTCGTGACGACCGGGCTCCTGGTCTTCTATTTCGTCAATCGCGGCAACCTGGTGGACCTGCGCAAGGCGGAGGCTGAGCAGCAGTCGCTGTGGCAGACCTTCACGCAAAAGCAGGGCAGGGCCGCCAACCTCGAGGCCTACCGACAGCAGCTCGCCGAGATCGAGCGGACCTTTGGCGCGATGCTGCGCCAGCTTCCGGGCAAGACCGAGGTGCCGAACCTGCTGGTCGACATTTCACAGACCGGTCTCGCCGCGGGACTGCAGGAGCGCCTGTTCCAGCCGGGCAGCGAGTCGAAGAAGGATTTCTATGCCGAGCTGCCGATCAAGATCCAGCTGACCGGCGGTTACCACGAGTTCGGCATCTTCGTCAGCGGGATCGCGGCCCTGCCGCGCATCGTGACGCTGCACGACATCGAGATCGCCCGTGGCACCGCGACGCGCGCCGCCTCGCGCCGCGGCGCCCCGCCGCCGTCGGATCGGCTGACGCTCAACCTGACGGCAAAGACCTACCGGTACCTGGAGGAAGGGGAACAGACCGCCGCCGAGGCGGCAGGCAAGGCCAAGGGCGGCAAGAAGGACACGAAAGCCAAGCGGAAGACGACATGAGCCGGGCACGCATGCGCACGATACTCACCGCCGCCGGGCTGGCCGGCGTGTTGATGCTCACTGGCTGTTCCGACGGTCTCGACGAGTTGCGCCTTGAAATCGAAAAGGCCAAGCAGAAGCCGGGCGGGCGCATCAAGCCCTTGCCCGAGGTCAAGCCCTACGTCAGCCATGAATACCAGATGGCGGATCGCCGCTCGCCGTTCCTGCAGAGCCTCGCGGGTGAGAGCCCGAGCGGCCCGCGGCCCGATGTGCAGCGCCCGCGCGAGTATCTCGAGCAATTTCCGCTCGATACACTGAAGATGGTCGGCACGCTGCGGCTTGGCAGCGCACAGTACGGACTGGTGCAGACCCGCGACGGGATGATTCATCGTGTGCTGTCCGGCAATCACCTCGGCCAGAACGATGGCCGCGTGATGTCGATCAGCGACGCGCGCATCACGGTGGTCGAAATTGTGCCCGACGGACTGGGCGGCTACCTCGAGCGCCAGGCGGCGCTCGCGTTGAGCGACTGATTTCTGGGAGAACGTCTGATGGTTCGCAACAACCGGACAACGGCGTGGATCAGGGGCGGCGCGGTGGCCTTGCTTGCGATTGCATGGGCGCAACTCGCGCAGGCGCAGGCGGCGGTCCGCCTGACCGCGGTCGAGGTGCAGCCGATGCAGGGCCAGACCCTGCAGGTCAGGCTGCGCACCGACGGCGTCGCACCCCAGCCACTTACATTCACGATCGACCGCCCGGCGCGCTTGTCAGTCGACCTTCCAAACGTCGTCCTGGCGCTGGAAAATCGCCGCATCGACGTCGGCGCGGGTGGCGTCGACACGATTGTCGCCGCCGAGGCCTCGGGCCGCACGCGCGTCGTGTTCAACCTCGAGTCGCTGGTGCCTTACACGGCCCAAGCGGACGGCGACAGCGTGGTCGTGACCCTTGGTGGCGGCGCGACGGCCCAGGCCGCCGCGGCGCCGATGGCTGCTGCCGCCCCGTCGGGTGGCGGCGGACGCAGCATCTCCGGTGTGGACTTCCGCCGCTCGCCTGACGGCGCGGGCCGCGTGATCGTGCAGTTGTCGGATCCGGCGACGCCCGCCAGCCTGCGCCAGGAAGGCAACCGCGTGATCGTCGACTTCACGGGAGTGCGGCTCGGCGAGCAGTTCATGAAGCGCTATGACGTCGTGGACTTCGCGACGCCCGTGACGATGGTTGACGCAACGCGCATCGGCGACAACGCGCGCATCGTCGTGACCGCGACCGGCGACTTTGAACAGCTGGCCTACCAGACCGACGACCAGTACGTGGTCGAGGTCAAGCCGCGGTCGAAGGCCGTCGCGCAGGCGCTGAAGGAAAAAGTGTACACCGGCGAGCGGCTGACGCTGAACTTCCAGGACATCGACGTACGCGCGGTGCTGCAGCTGCTGGCCGACACCAGCGGCCAGAACATCGTCGTGTCCGACTCGGTCAAGGGCAGGGTGACGCTGCGCCTGCAGAATGTCCCATGGGACCAGGCGCTCGACATCGTGTTGCGCACCAAGGGACTGGACATGCGGCAGAAAGACAACGTCATCATCGTTGGACCGCAAGCCGAGCTCGCGGCGCACGAGAAGGCGGAACTCGCCGCCCAGAAGGACATCCAGGAACTGGCGCCGTTGCGCACCGAGTTCCTGCAGGTCAATTACGCGAAGGCCTCGGAGATCTCGCGGCTCATCAAGTCGACCGGCGGCGGGTCGCTCCTGTCCGCGCGCGGCAACGTGACGGTGGATGACCGCACGAACACGCTGCTCGTGCAGGACACCGCGGAGCAACTGACGGCGATCCGCACCATGGTCGCGACGCTCGACATTCCGGTGCGCCAGGTGCTGATCGAATCGCGCATCGTCATCGTCAACGACGATTTCAGCCGCGAGCTCGGCGTCCGTGCCGGGTTCACGCGCGTCTCGGATGACATCCACGACCTGATGGCGATCAGCGGCAGCGCGCAGTCCACCGACACGATAATGGGTTCGGCGCTCGATAACCTGGCAAGTACGGGCCAGCCGTTCCCGGTCGAGGTGCCGTTTGGCAACTTCGATCGCTACAACGTCAACATGCCGGTTTCGAACCCGGCCGGCCGCATCGCGCTGTCGATCCTCGACTTCGACGACTACCTGATCGACCTCGAGCTGTCGGCTGCGCAAAACGAGGGCCGCGGTGAGATCGTGTCGAGCCCGCGCGTCATCACGGCGAACGGGCGCGAAGCGATCATCGAGCAGGGCGTCGAGATCCCGTTCCAGGAGTCGGCGTCCTCCGGTGCGACCACCACGCAGTTCAAGAAGGCGGTGCTGTCGCTCAAGGTGACGCCGCAGATCACGCCGGACGACCGCGTGATCCTCGACCTCACGGTCAGCAAGGACAGCGTCGGCCAGCTCGTGCCGAGCGCGACCGGCGGCTTCGTGCCGTCGATCGATACGCGCAACATCCAGACCCAGGTGCTGGTCAAGGACGGCCAGACGGTCGTGCTGGGCGGCATCATGGAGACGGAGCGGCGCGACTCGGAAAAGAAGGTCCCGCTGCTCGGCGACGTGCCGGTGCTCGGCAACCTGTTCAAGACCAAGAGCAAGACCAACAACCGTGACGAATTGCTGATCTTCATCACGCCGAAGATCCTGCGCGAGGGCACGACCCTGGATTGAGGCCGCGGAAACCCCGGCTTGCGTCCGGGGACGGTTCGAATGCACAGTCACACGGCCGCCTTCGGGCGGCCGTGTCATTTGCGGCCACCGCCGCGGGTGGGAACCCTTGATTCACCCCCACATGGGCGCGACCGTGTGCGATTTTCATCCCTGGCGAGAGGCGAGGAGCGATGTGTATCGTGATACATGAGCGATGAGCGACGCCGCCAGGGACGAAATTCGCCCGGTCCCGGAGGGTTACGCGCGGGCCGTGGCGTGACTGCGTTGTTCGCCTCGTCCATAGTCCGTGCTATGGGACTTCGGCTCACGCCTTGTCTCGCCACGGCGCGCGCGTAACGCGCCTCATGCAGGGGTGAATCAAGGGTTCCCCAAGGGTATGTCGCGATTGGTCGGGAGCATCTTCCTGGTGGGACCGATGGGGGCCGGCAAGACCGCGGTCGGTCGGCAGCTTGCCGGGCGGCTGGGCCTCGATTTTGCCGACAGCGACGCCGAGATCGAGGCGCGTACCGGCGTCGACGTAGCATTCATCTTCGAACGCGAGGGAGAGGCTGGATTCAGGGCACGGGAGCGCGTCGTGATCGATGAGCTGACGCAAAGGCCAGGCATCGTGCTTGCGACCGGCGGCGGCGCTGTGCTGCTCCCGGAGAATCGCGAACGCCTGGCGGCACGCGGCACCGTCGTGTTCCTCGACGCCTCCATCGAGCAGCAGTTGCAACGCACGCGGCGCAGCCGCCATCGCCCGCTGCTCGCCACGCCTGATCCGCGCGCGAGGCTCGAAGAGCTCATGCACGTCCGCGAACCGCTGTACCGCTCGATCGCGGCGATCACGGTCAGGACCGATGGACGCCGGCTGGGCACGGTAGCGGGCGAAATCGTCACGGCGCTTTCCGCATGCAACGCATCGACCTGAACATCGGCTCGCGCGCCTGCCCGATCCTGATCGGGCCGGGCCTGCTCGGTTCGCAATCGCTGCTTGCCGGGCACACCGGTGGGGCCGCGTTGCTGGTCGTCAGCAACACGACCGTGGCGCCCCTGTGGCTGCCGCGCCTGCGTGAAGGCCTGGCGGGGCACTCGTTTGCGCAATGCCTGCTGCCGGACGGCGAGGAACACAAGACACTCGCGACGGTGGCGCGGGTCATCGACGCCCTGGTGGAGGCGCGCATGAACCGGGACTGCATGGTGCTGGCCCTCGGCGGCGGTGTCGTCGGCGATATCGCCGGCTTCGCGGCGGCCTGCTACCAGCGCGGTGTCGCCTTCATGCAGCTGCCGACCACACTCCTGGCTCAGGTCGATGCCGCGGTCGGCGGAAAGACCGGCGTGAACCACCCAGGCGGCAAGAACCTGATCGGCGCATTTCATCAGCCGGTGGCAGTCATCGCGGACACCGACACGCTCGGCACGCTGCCGGACCGGGAATTGCGCGCAGGACTCGCCGAGGTGGTGAAGGCTGCGCTGATCGGTGACGGGCGATTCTTCGCCTGGCTCGAGGACCGGATCGAAGCGCTGCTCGCGCGCGATCCCGAGGCGCTCGAACAGGCGATCCGCCGTGCCTGCGAGATCAAGGCCGGTATCGTCGCGCGCGACGAGCGCGAAGAAGGACCGCGGGCGCTCCTGAACTTGGGGCACAGCTTTGGCCATGCCATCGAGACGGGGCTCGGCCATGGCGGCTGGCTGCACGGCGAGGCGGTCGCTTCAGGCCTGGTGCTCGCCGCCGAACTCTCGGCGCGCAGTGGCCGCCTCGCGGCGGGTGATGCCGAGCGCATTCGCGCCTTGCTGATCCGCGCCGGGCTGCCGGTCGACCCGCCACGGCTCGGGCGCGAGCGCATGCTCGCGTTGATGGGCATGGACAAGAAGACTGCGGGTGGGCGCCTGCGCCTGGTGCTCCTCACCGCCATCGGTTCCGCGAGCTGCACGGCAGACTATTCCCGGGACGCGCTCGAGTCACTGCTCGAGGACAGGACCGGCACGGGCGCCGCGTGAGGAAGGGCCGCGATCCGGACGCCGGCCTCGCGCCATTTGCGGCGCTCGAGTCCAATTCCCGCGGGCGGCGCCATCCGGAGACACCCGCCGACTATCGTGGCGAGTTCCAGCGCGATCGCGACCGCATCGTGCATTCGAACGCCTTCCGGCGCCTGGTCTACAAGACCCAGGTGTTCATCAATCATGAAGGAGACATGTACCGCACCCGCCTCACCCATTCTCTGGAGGTCGCCCAGATCGGGCGTTCGGTGGCAAGTGCGCTCTCGCTTTCCGAGCCGCTGACCGAGGCGATCTGCCTGGCGCACGATCTGGGTCATACGCCTTTCGGCCACGCCGGCCAAGACGTTCTGAATGACTGCATGCGCGAGTACGGCGGCTTCGAGCACAACCTCCAGTCATTGCGCGTCGTCGACGAACTCGAGGAACGTTATGCCGAATTCCGCGGCCTCAACCTGACATTCGAGACCCGCGAAGGGATCCTGAAACATTGCTCCCTGGTCACTGCGCGGGAGCTCGGCGATATCGGGAAGCGTTTCATCGAGCGCCGCCAACCGGGCCTGGAGGCGCAGGTCGCCGATCTTGCCGACGCGATCGCCTACAACAACCACGACGTCGACGACGGCTTGCGCGCCGGACTCGTGACCATCGAAAACCTGTGCGACGTCTCCCTGTTCGGGCGCCAGCATGCAGATGTCGCCGCCCGGTATCCGGGGCTGCCGCCGCGGCGCATGATCCATGAGATCTTGCGCCGGATTATTCACGACGTCGTGACCGACCTGATCGAGGAGACGACCCGGCGCTTGGCGGAACTGAAGCCGGCAAGCATCGAAGCAGTCCGCGGCTTGGGGCACGCGGTCGTCGGCTTCTCGAAGCCCAAGGCGGCCGAGCACCGGGAATTGAAGAAATTTCTGCGTACCCGGCTCTATCGGCACGAGCGGATTGAAGCGACCCGCAGCGGAGCGGGCCAGGTCCTGCGCGAACTGTTCGGGGCCTTCATGCAAGACGCGGCGCGCATGCCGGCGCAGCACAGGGACGCCGCGCTCGCGATGGAGTCAGCGCGCGGTGCCGCCGGGCGCGCCCGCGCGGTGGCCGACTATATCGCCGGCATGACAGACCGTTACGCCTTCCAGGAACACGCGCGGCTCAAGGGTTCGCCGGCCGCATTTGATAGCATGGAATGAGTGGATCGGGAGACAGGGTGGCCAGGGCCGGGATAGCCGCGCGCGAGCGACTGATATTCGCGATGGACGTGCCGAACGCCGACGCGGCGCGCCGTCTTGCGGACGCGCTTGGCGATTCGGTGTCCTTCTACAAGCTCGGCCTGGAGGTCTTCATGTCGGGCGAGGCATTCGAGCTGCTCGACTGGATGGTCGGCCGCGGCAAGCGCGTGTTCGTGGACCTCAAGTTCTTCGATGTTCCAGCGACCGTCGCTGCGGCGGTGCGCAGGCTCGGCAATCGCGGCGTGACGTTCACGACCGTGCACGGCAACCAGTCCATCATGGAAGCAGCGGTCGAGGCCGCGGGCGACGTGGGAATCCTCGCAGTGACCGCGCTGACGAGTCTCGATCGCGGCGACCTCGACGACCTCGGTTTCCAGTGCGACGTGGAGCAGCTCGTGCTGTCGCGGGCCCGGCGCGCCCTCGCGGCGGGCTGCGCCGGCGTCGTCTCTTCCGGACTCGAGGCAAAGCTGCTGCGTGCTGGCGTCGATGACCGCCTGATCGTCATCACACCGGGTATCCGGCCGGTGGAGAACCGCCCCGTCGACGACCAGAAGCGCATCGTCGGAGTTGCCGAGGCCTTTGCGAATGGCGCCGATTACATCGTGATCGGGCGCCCGATCCGTGACGCTGCGGATCCGCGCGCCGCCGCGGAGCAGATCCAGGCGACGATCGCGGGCCTGTTCCCGCGTCGATGAATTCGCCGCTCGCCAACGATCGCCTGCTGCGCGCACTCCTGCGGGAACCCGTGGATCGCACGCCGGTCTGGATCATGCGCCAGGCCGGCCGTTACCTGCCGGAATATCGTGCGACGCGCGCGAGGGCCGGGAGCTTCATGGCGCTGTGCACGAATCCAGAGCTCGCCTGCGAAGTGACGCTGCAGCCGCTTGCACGCTATCCGCTGGATGCGGCCATCCTGTTCTCGGACATCCTGGTCATCCCGCATGCGATGGGGCTTGGCCTCTCGTTCGAGGAGGGCGAGGGGCCGCGGATCGCGCGAGCGGTGCGGAGCCTAGCCGATGTGCGGGCACTGCCCATGCCGGACCCGTCCGTCGAACTCCGCTTCGTGCTTGACGCCGTCGCGCGGATCCGCCGTGAGCTTGCGGGCCGCGTGCCGCTGATCGGCTTTGCGGGCTCGCCGTGGACGGTTGCGACCTACATGGTCGAAGGCGCCGCGAGCCAGTTCGCGCGCATCAAGGGCCTGCTCCAGTCCGAGCCGCGCACGCTGCATGCGCTGCTCGGCAAGCTCGCAGACGCCACGCTTGCCTACCTCAAGGCACAGATCGCCGCCGGTGTGCAGGTCGTCATGATCTTCGACACCTGGGGCGGTGTGCTGTCGGCCCCCGCCTACCGGGAATTCTCGCTTGACTACATGCAGGCGATCGTCGCAGGGCTGCCGCGCAGGCACGAGGGCCGGCGCGTGCCGGTCATCCTGTTCACGAAGGGCGGCGGCGCATGGCTCGACCGCATGGCGGATACCGGTGCAGACGCGCTCGGTGTCGACTGGACCATGGAACTTTCAGTCGCGCGGCGGCTGACCGGCGATCGCGTCACCTTGCAGGGCAATCTCGACCCCGGCTTGCTGCACGAGCCGCCGGTGGAAATCCGTTCAGCGGTCGCGCGGGTGCTCGCAAGCTACGGGCGCGGCCACGGCCACGTCTTCAACCTCGGGCATGGCGTCCAGCCGGACACGGACCCGGAACACGTCGCAGCGATGATCGCGGCGGTGCAGGAATTGTCGCCGGCGTATCATTATTAAAGGGGACGCAACCCTATATTAAAGGGGACGCAACCCTTTAAAGGGGACGCAACCCTTTAAAGGGTTGCGTCCCCTTTACTACGCAGCCAGGGATTTCCGGAGCTCGTCGCGCAGGTCGCGGCGCAGGATCTTGCCGACATTGGTCTTCGGCAGTTCGTCGCGGAAATACACGGCTTTCGGCACCTTGTAGCCGGTGAGTTCGCGCTTGCAGAACTCGATGACCTGCGCCACCGTCAGCGCCGGATCCTTGCGGACGATGAAGAGCGCAACGACCTCGCCCGACTTCTCGTCCGGCTGCGCCACGGCGGCAACCTCGAGTACACCCGGCATCTGCGCGACGACGCCCTCGACTTCGTTCGGGTACACATTGAAGCCCGACACCAGGATCATGTCCTTCTTGCGGTCCTCGATGAAGGTGCGTCCGCGCTCGTCCATGCGGCCGATATCGCCGGTGCGCAGCCAGCCACCGGGCAGCATGACCTTCGCGGTCTCGTCCGGACGGTTCCAGTAGCCGCGCATGACCTGCGGGCCGCGCAGGCAGATCTCGCCACTCTTGCCCACCGGCAGCGGATTGCCGTCATCGTCGCGGATCGAGATTTCCGTGGACGGCAGCGGGTAGCCGATCGAGCCGTTGAACTCGGTCGTGCCGGGCAGGTTGGCCGTGCCGACCGGTGAGGTTTCGGTCAGTCCCCAGCCCTGGCAGATGTGCCGGCCGGTGACCTGCCTCCAGCGCTCGGATACCGCCGCCTGCACAGCCATGCCGCCGCCGAGGGCGACCTTCAGCGAACTGAAATCGAGCCTGTCGAAGCCCGGCGTGTGCAGGAGCCCGTT
>Ga0326597_10008490_pt1 | contig 13848 bp, 15 predicted proteins | sample RVTome_12_FD_203789 | JGI IMG/M metagenome (GOLD analysis project Ga0326597, IMG submission 203789) | Soil microbial communities from uranium-contaminated site in the Upper Colorado River Basin, Wyoming, United States - RVT100D185 | ecosystem: Environmental > Terrestrial > Soil > Contaminated >... | reverse complement strand
TCGAGCGCGTGATCGGAGGGCGTTCGACCTTCACCTGGGTGCCCGTGACCCTCGACTGAGGCCGACCTCTCCTTCGAGATGGAGAGCCTCGCCGAGACCCTCGACGCGTTCGTGCGCGGGCTTTCGAGCGGGACGGCGGGGCTCGGCCTCTTCGGGATCGCATTCTTCGATTCGTCTCTCCTGTCGCTTCCGGAGATCAACGACACGCTCCTTTTGTACTTCGGGGCCCGGTTCCCGGAAAGAGCGTTCTACTATGCCCTGATGATGATGCTGGGCTCGGTCACGGGCGCGAGCCTTCTTTACGGGCTCGCACGATGGCAGGGCTATTCGCTCCTCGAGAGGCGGTTTCCCATGGGCAGGATCCAGTCGGTCTTCGATCTCGTGCGGCGCTACGGCGCCTTCGCGGTGATGCTGCCTTCGATCCTTCCGCCTCCGTTTCCGTTCAAGATCTTCGTCCTCTCCTCGGGGGTCCTGGGCCTCTCGGTCCCCCGGTTCGTCGCCGCCATGGTAGTGGGTCGGACGGTGAGGTACTTCGGCGAGGCGTGGCTCGCCGTGCGCTACGGAGACGAAGCCCTGGGCTACCTCCACGCGAACGCGGCGAACGTGCTCATCGGGGTACTGGTGGTGGCCTTCGGCGCCCTTCTGTTTCACCTCGTCCGGTGGCGTCGCAGCGGCCCTTTGGAGAAAGAGGAGAGCTGAGTGGGAAGTGGGGACGTACGGCGGTCTCCTTTCGCCGGAACCTGGTATCCCGACGATCCATCGGAGCTCGATTCGACGGTCTCTCACCTCCTTCGTTCCTCGCCCAGAAGCGAGCCTCCGGGAAAGCTCGTCGCCCTGATATCGCCCCATGCGGGTCTGAGGTACTCGGGACCGGTCGCCGCGGCCGGCTACCGCCTGCTCGAGAGGCAAGCGTTCGAGAGCGTCGTGCTTCTCGGTCCCTCGCACCGCGTCGCCTTCGACGCGCTCGCGACCTACCCCGAGGGAGCCTTCGCCACACCGCTGGGCCTCGTGGCCGTCGACTCCGAGCTCGCCCGATCGTTCGAGAGCGCGACTCCAAGGGCTCGCCCGATGCCCGAAGCCCATCGCGCCGAGCACTGCCTGGAGATGCAGCTCCCTTTTCTGCAGCACCTCCTTCCGGACGCCCGCATCCTGCCCGTCATGATGGGAACCCAGAGCGCGCGGAACATCGAGGCCGCCGCCATTGCTTTGGTGCGCGCGGTCTCGGCATCGAGGTATCGGGTTCTCCTGGTCGCCAGCTCCGATCTCTCTCACTACCAAACCCGCGACCGAGCGCGCGAGCTCGATTCCGAAGTGCTCGACTGCATCGAGCGGTTTGATCCGCGCGCTCTCGAGGACCTCCTCGAGGTCGATCGGGGACACGCCTGCGGCGGGGGGCCGATCGTCGCGGTGATGATGGCCGCCCGAGAGCTCGGCGCCAGCGCCTCACGGATCCTCGCCTATGGCGACTCCGGCGACGTGAGCGGGGAGACGGACGCCGTCGTCGGATACCTGTCGGCCGCGCTGTACGGGGCCGCTTGAGCGCGGACGAGGACGGGCGGAAGCTCCTCGCCGCCGCCAGGCGCGAGCTCCACGCCCACTTTGGGCTCGATACCGCGGCCGTCGACGTGGACTTCGAGTGGACGCTCCCGCTCGGCGGCGTCTTCGCCACGCTCGAGCTCGAAGGCGAGCTCCGCGGATGCATCGGCTACTTTCATCGCGACGAGGACATCCTCTCTCTTACCCGGCGAGCCGTCGTCGCGGCAGCGATCGACGATCCCCGCTTCGGCCGCGTCTCGCGGGAGGAGGTGCCGAGGCTCGCGATCAGCATCACGGTTCTCGCCCCGCCGGTCGCAATCGCGGATCCGTCGGAGGTCGTGATCGGACGGGACGGCCTTCTGATCGAGCGCGGTGGTGCTCGCGGCCTTCTGCTTCCACAGGTCGCGGTGAGGCGAGGCTGGGATTGCGAGGTCTTTCTCGCGGAGACCTGCCGCAAGGCAGGGCTTCCCCTCGACGCCTGGAGGGACGGCGTGACGGTCGTGCGGCGCTTCGAAGCAGTGCACTTCGAAGAGGGCGGAGCCTAAAACCCAATACAAGGGGGATGGGGGGACCGGAGGGGATAGGGGGATAAGAATTTTCCGATTTGTCTTATCTCCACATCCCCCTTCTTACACCAGAAGTTACCCCCGTCCCGTGACACGGATGACTTCCGACACCGTGGTGAGGCCGCTCACGAGCTTCAGGATCGCGGACTCCCGGAGGGTCCGCATACCTTCCTCTCTCGCCGTCTGCACGATCTCCGGCGCCCCGGTCTTTCCGATGACCATCTTCCGGATCTTCCGCGAGAGGGGCATGATCTCGTAGATGCCCGTCCTCCCGTGGTAGCCCGTCTGGCGGCAGTGGATGCAGCCTTTTCCCCGGCGGAAGGTATGCTCGCGAATTTTATCGAAAGGCGCGTTCAGCGCCATCGCGTCCTCTTCGGTCGGCCGGTAGTTCTCGACGCACTTCAAGCAGATGCTTCGAACCAGCCGCTGCGCCAGAACACCGAGAACGGTCGAGGTGATGAGAAACGGCGGGCACTCGAGGTCGAGCAGCCGGGTGATCGCCGAAGGGGCGTCGTTGGTGTGAAGGGTCGATAATACGAGGTGACCGGTCAAGGCCGCCTGGATCGCCATTTCCGCGGTCTCGGTGTCGCGGATCTCGCCCACCATGATGATGTCGGGGTCCTGGCGCAGAACGGTGCGGATGGTGTTGGCGAAAGTGACGTCGATTTCCGGCCGGATCTGGACCTGGTTGAAGTCGTCGTATACCAGCTCCACCGGGTCCTCGATGGTGACGATGTTCACCTCCGGCCCGGACAAGTGTTTGAGAACGGAGTAGAGAGTCGTGGTCTTTCCGCTCCCGGTAGGCCCGGTGACGAGGATCATTCCCTCTCGATGCTCGAGAAACGGCGTGAAGCGCGGGAGCTCGCTTTCCGAGAAGCCGAGCTCGGCGATCGACTTCAGGAGGATATCCGGGTCGAAGATGCGCAGCACCGCCTTCTCTCCGAACACCGTGGGCATGGTGGAGACGCGGATCTCGATCTCTTTGCCGCCCTCGCTCCTCTTGATGCGGCCGTCCTGAGGCCGCCTCTTCTCGGCGATGTTGAGGCCGGAGAGCATCTTCACCCGGCTCACCACCGCCTGGTACACGATCTTGGGAATCACGTGGACGTCGTGCAGCACCCCGTCGATGCGAAGGCGGACGAGCGCGATGTTGCGCTTCGGCTCCATGTGGATGTCCGACGCCCGCTGGTCGAAGGCGTGGGTCAACATGTTGTCGAGGGCGGTGACGACAGGCTGCATCGTCGGGTCCATCTCGACGCCGGGACCCGAGAGGAACTCCTGGTTTCCGATGTCGATCGCCGAGACCCGTCCTTCGGTGAGCTGGGTTTCCGCGGCCTTGAGCGAGCTCTTGAGGTCGTAGAAGCCCTTGTTCACCATCTCGATGTCGGACCGAGACGCGACCACGAGCTTGACCTCGAGCCCGCCGAACTGCTGTAGATCGCGGAGCGGAGACCGGTTGAAGGGGTTGGCGATGGCGAGGGTCACCGTATTGCCGTGCTTGGAGACCGCGCACATCGTGTGCTTCCGGGCGAAAGGAGCGGGAAGGGCGCTGGTGACGACGTCGAGGTCGAGATCCAGAGGGTTGATCTTGAGGTAGGGAAGGTTCGCGTGGCGCGCGACCGCCTGCGTGATGTCGTCCTCCCCATGCTTTCCCAGGCGCCGGAGCGCCCCCTCCTCGGAGAGTTGCTGCACCTTCATCAGCCGGAGGAGCTGTTCCTCCTCGTCGGCGCCGAGCAGTCCCTGGTGCTTCAGGATCGAGATGAGATTGGGGATAGATGCCGACTCGGCGGTCGGGGAAGCGGGGCGCCGCGGGGTCGTTGCCATCGTGTCGAGAGCGATTCGCCGAATTTTCAACATTATGTCTCTTCGGCTCTCCTCCCGTCAATGACGAGAAACATGTCGAAGGTCCGCCTTCTGACCGTATCTCCCTGTGAAATTTGTATTTGTTGCCTTGACACGACGGGGGTGCGCTGCTACTATTCGAGCGGCTTGGAGTCGATAGGCGCGTAGCTCAGGGGGAGAGCGCTACCTTGACACGGTAGAAGTCGGCGGTTCAAATCCGCCCGCGCCTACCATCTCCGGTATCGTCCGCGCAGGACCGCCCAGCGGCTTCGCGCGGACTCAATTTTTTTTGGGGAGAATGAGCACAGAGAACGTGACGATCACGCTCCCCGACGGGAGCTCGCGAGAGTATCCCGCGGGGGTCACGCCGCGGAAGATCGCCGAGGACATCGGCGCCGGGCTCGCGCGCCAGGCCATCGCCGCCGTCGTCAACGGCGAGCCCTTCGACCTCTCTCGCGGGATCGGCGAGAACGCGTCGGTCCGCATCCTGACGCCCCGCGACGAGGAGACGCTCGATATCTTCCGGCACAGCTCGGCGCACTTGTTGGCGGCGGCGGTCACCGAGCTCTTTACCGACGCGAAATACGGCGTCGGCCCCCCGATCGAGGGCGGTTTCTTCTACGACTTCGCGGTCCCGCGTCCGTTCACTCCCGAGGACCTCGAGAAGATCGAGGAGAAGATGAAAGAGCTCGCGTCGAAGAACATCCCGTTCGAGCGCGAGGAATTGGCAAAGCGTGACGCGGTGGCGCGGTTTGGAGAGCTCGGCCAGCCCTTCAAACAGGAGCTCGTCGACGAGAAGGGCGGCGACGTCGTCTCCTGTTATCGGCTGGGCACGTTCTACGATTTTTGTGAGGGCCCGCACGTTCCCGCGAGCGGCGTCATCAAGGCGATCAAGGTCCTCGGAAGCTCCACCGCCTACTGGAAGGGCGACGAAGCGAAAGCCCCGATGCAGAGGATCTACGCCACCACCTTCTACGATCAGAAGAGCCTCGCCGAGCACTTGACCCGTCTCGAGGAGGCGAAGAAGCGCGATCACCGAAAGCTCGGGCGCGAGTTGGATCTGTTCCTCATCCGTCAGGAGGCGCCGGGCCAGGTGTTCTGGCTTCCGAACGGCCTCCGAGTCGTGAACGGCCTCGTCGAGTATATGAGGGAGAAGCTCGACCGGCGCGGCTACCAGGAGATCAAGACCCCCTTGATCATGAATACCGACGTATGGCGTCGGAGCGGGCACCTGGACCACTACCGGGAGAACATGTATTTCGTCGAATCCGACGAGGCGGAGTTCGGCATCAAGCCGATGAACTGCCCGGGGGCGGCGATGGTCTACGAGTCTTCGCTACGCTCGTACCGCGAGCTTCCGCTGCGGCTCTCGGAGTTCGGTCACTGCCATCGCTACGAGCGCTCGGGGGTGCTCTCGGGCCTCACCCGCGTGCGGTCCTTCGTCCAGGACGACGCACACATCTACTGCACCCCGGCGCAAATCGAAAGCGAAGTCTCCGATCTGATCCATCTCTCGCGCGAGGTTTATGAGGACTTCGGCTTCCAGGGCTTCCGGATCGATCTGGCGACGAGGCCGCCGAGCTCCATCGGAACCGACGAACAGTGGCAGCAGGCGGAAGCGGCTCTGGTGTCCGCCCTTTCGAAGACCTCGACCCGATACAAGGTCAATCCCGGCGACGGCGCCTTCTACGGACCCAAGATCGATTTCCAGGTCGAGGACGCCATCGGCCGTACCCATCAGTGCGCGACCATCCAGGCCGACTTCTTCCAGGCGGAGAGGTTCGATCTGTACTACGCCGCCGAGGACGGAACGAGGAAGCGTCCGGTGGTTCTCCATCGCGCCATCCTGGGCTCGCTCGAGCGTTTCATGGCGGTCCTCATCGAGCATACGGGCGGCGCCTTTCCCCTGTGGCTTGCTCCCCTTCAAGTTCTGGTCCTCCCGATCACCGAGAAGCACCACCCTTACGCCCAGGAGATTGCCGCCGACCTTCGAGGGCGGGGCTTCCGGGTCACCGTAGACCAACGCAGCGAAAAGGTGGGCTACAAGATCCGTGAAGCCCAGCTCCGCAAGGTTCCGTTCATGCTCGTCGTCGGCGACAAGGAGTTGGAGTCGGGAACCGTCGCCGTCCGCAATCGCAAGAAAGGCGACCTCGGTCCATCCTCGGTCGAGGAGCTCGCCTCTACCCTCGCGCGGCTGGTCCGCGAGAAATCCCTTGCGGAGTAGCGCGCTAGTGCCGTTCCCACTGGTTCCGCCTGGAAAGGTCACTGCCCTTGGCCGGGCTGGTGCTGTCTATCAGCGACGATGGCGCTCGGCGAAGCGAGTTGGAACGGCACTAGTGGCAATCAGCCTCCCCCCAAAGCATAATATCCCCTAAGGTGAGTTTCGATTTGCGGTATGTAAACCAGGAGGTGCCACATCGATAGATCGACCCGAGTGAACGAACGGATCCGCGCGCGAGAAATACGTCTCATCGACGAGAAGGGCGAGCAGGTGGGCATCGTGAGGCCCGAAGACGCGCTCCGAATGGCCCGAGAACTAGAGCTCGATTTGGTGGAGATCGTCGCCAAAGCGAACCCGCCGGTTTGCCGGATCATGAACTATGGCAAGTACCTCTACCAGAAGAACAAGCGCGCGCACGAGGCGAAGAAGCACCAGAAGCAGATCCAGGTCAAGGAAATCAAGTTTCGGGTCAAGATCGATGAGCACGACTACGCCTTCAAGAAGAACCACGTGGAGCGCTTCCTGCTGGAAGGAAACAAGGTGAAGACCACCATCATGTTTCGCGGAAGAGAGCGCTCTCACGGCGAGCTGGGTGTGCGGATCCTCGATCGACTCTCGAGGGAGCTCAAAGACATCGCGCTCATCGAGAACCGATCCGGGATGGAAGGCAACCAGATGTATCAGATCGTTTCGCCGAAGAAGTCGATCGTGGAGAAGCTGAAATCCTCCCGGGACGGCGGCGGCACGCGAGTCGCGGCGGCAACGAACGGCGGCGACATCGAGGGAATGGAATAACCGTTGAAGAAAAAACTGAAGACCCACCGGGGGGCGGCGAAGCGCTTCAGAAAGACCGCCACGGGAAAACTGAAGCGCAGCCACGCCTTCGCCAAACACATTGCGACCAAGAAGACCCGACATCGAAAGCGGAAGCTGCGGAAATCGGCCCTGGTTTCCAAAGCCGACGCTTCTTTCATTTTGCCGCTGCTTCCGTACTCCTGATGAGGAGACCTCCGGAAGAAGCGGCCTCGGAGATTCTCGAGAGATGCCTAGAGTAAAAAGAGGTACCAACCGCCGCGACCGGCGCCGCAAGGTGCTGAAGCTCGCGAAAGGTTTCCGCGCCACCAAAAGCAAGCTCTATCGCTCCGCCAAGCAGGCGGTCGACAAGGCCCTGGTTTCCGCCTACCGCGGCCGGAGGGAAAAGAAGCGCGACTTCCGCAGCCTGTGGATCGTTCGCATCGGGGCCGCCGCGCGCGCCCACGAAATGTCGTACAGCACGTTCATGGCCGGCCTCTCCAAGGCGAACGTGGATCTGAACCGCAAGCAGCTCGCGGAGCTCGCCATCCACGACGACAAGGCGTTCTCGGAGCTGGTGACGGTCGCGCGCCAGGCGCTCACCGCGACCTGACCTCTCTCGCTCGAGTCGAAGCGGTGGGTGATAAAAAGCCGAGCGCCGACGACGCCCAAAGCCGTCTCGCGGAGCTGAAAGATCGAGTCGAGCGCGCGACGAAGCTCATCGCCGAGCTTCGTGAGGCGAACTACTCTCTCACCAGCGAGATCACGGAGCTTCACCGAAAGCTCGGGGCGCTCCCCGCGAGCGCTCAGACCTCTCCCGCCGCGAGCGCCCCCCCGGCCCCTTCCGCGCCCTCCGCAGAAGTCCACGAGGAGCTCCAGCTTCTGCGGGACGAGCGCAAGATCATCCGCGCCAAGGTCCAGAACCTGCTGGAACGAATTGAACGAATTGATCTTTGATGGGGCTCGACGTTCGCTTAGAATGACCGGGTCATGAGCGACACGCGGAAACGGGGCCCAAAAAGCGACAGCGGCAAGTCGGACGGCAGCCTGGTGTCGGTGACGATCTTCGGACAGAGCTACAGCCTGAGAGCCGAGGAAGACGGCACTTACGTCGAGGATCTTGCGCGGTACGTGGACACCAAGATGAGAACGCTGTCCGAGTCGACCGGCGCCTCCGAACCGCTCCGGGTGGCGGTTCTGGCGGCGCTCAATATCGCCGACGAGTTCTTCAAGCTGGAAGAGCGGCATCGTTCGGGCGAGGTGCTTGTCGAGACCACGGCGCGCGAGCTTCTTACGGCGCTCGAGGAATCGCTGCGCGAGCCGACCCAAACCTCGCCGGCGCTTCCATAGCCAGACGCGATTCGCCCTGCCGTGTGCGTGATGGGGATATTTTATTGAGCCAACATCTATTTGAACGGGGCTCAACCCGGTGCCTCCGAGCATGGCTCCCTTCGGGTGAGTTCGCGACGAGCGCCGGGGCGCGGCCCCGGCCTTAACGGGTGGTTCAAATAGAATCCCTCACACGGCACGGCGGGGCCACGGGCTCATGCGGCTAGCGGAGCTCGGAGAGGACGCCTTCCTCCGAGAGCTCCCCAAGAGATTCCCCGCGACGGGCAAGACCGTGGTCCTCGGCATCGGGGACGACGCCGCGATTCTCGACCCACCGGCGGGCGAGCACCTTCTCCTCACGACCGACTCTCTAGTCGAAGGCGTGCACTTCGCCCGACGGTGGATGCCGCCGAGGTTCCTGGGCCGCAAGGCGGTCGCCGTGAGCGCGAGCGATATCGCCGCCATGGGAGGAGATCCGATCGGCGTCCTGCTGTCGCTCGCTGTACCTCCCGACAGCGAGGTCGAGGCTCTGTGGCAGCTCGTCGAGGGCGTCCACGAGCGGGCCCGAGAGCTCGGCATGAACCTCGTCGGAGGAAACCTCGCGTCGTCCCCCGGCGGGATGCTGGTCGACGTGACCGTCGTCGGCGCCACGGTGCGAAAGCGCGCCCTCCGACGATCGGGCGCCAAACCGGGTGACGGCATCTATCTCTCGGGAAAGATCGGCGCCGCGTCCACCGGGTTGAAGCTCCTGGAGCGTGGAGCGGTCCTCGCGCCCGGGGGAGGGCTCATTGTGCCCGAGAGCCTGCGGGGCGGGCCGATTGCCCTCGCGGAGGTCTGCATTCGCGCTCACATCGACCCCGAGCCCCGGGTAGCCCTCGGGCGTGAGCTGAACCGCCGGCGGCTGGCGACCGCCTGCATCGACGTTTCCGACGGCCTCGCCCTCGATCTCCATCGCCTCTGCCGCGCGAGCGGCGTCGGCGCCCGAATCGAGGAGACATCGCTTCCTCTGTCCCCGGGTCTTCTGGCCTGGGAGCGCACGTGGAAGCGCGATCCCACGCTCTCCGCCGTCAGCGGGGGCGAGGACTACGAGCTCCTGTTCACCAGCGGCAGCGAGGAGAAGCTCCGTCGGTTCCGCGAACGCCTCGATCTCTTCGTGACCCGAATCGGCGAGACCCTCGAGGAGGAGCGCGTCGAGCTCCTCAGCCGGGACGGCATCGTCCGCCCTTTGGCCGCCGCGGGCTGGGACCATTTCGGGAGGGATGTGTAAAAGGGGATGTGGAGATAGGAGGAGATAGGAGGAGATAAGGGGATACCGGAAGAAAGTCTAGTCTTTTTTTTCCCCTCATCCCCTCCTTATCCCCATATCCCCCTTCTTACACCAGCATTTCAAATAGTGATAGGGTAGCGGCCACATTCAGCGGGTGACTATGTCGGACAAAAAGCTCGGCCTCGCGATGGTGACCGCCCTGGTCGTCGGAAATATGATCGGGTCTGGAATCTTCCTTCTTCCCGCCTCCCTCGGACCCTTCGGCGGCATCAGCATCGTGGGCTGGCTGGTCTCGGCCGCCGGGGCCACGCTCGTAGCCCTCGTCTTCGCGCGCCTGAGCCGGCTGGTGAAAAAATCCGGCGGCCCCTACACCTTCACCCGCGAGGGGTTCGGGGATTTCCCCGGGTTTCTCATCGCCTGGGGATACTGGATCTCCATCTGGACCACGAACGCGGCGATCGCCGTCGCCTTCGTCAGCTATCTGTCGTTCTTCTGGACCGGCCTCAAGTCGAACAGCGTTCTCGCGGCGGGCGTCGGGCTCGCGACCATCTGGATCCTGACCTGGGTCAACGTCATGGGGGTGCACACCGCGGGTATGGTCCAACTCGTGACCACGGTCCTCAAGCTCCTGCCGCTGCTGCTCCTCGCGACCGTCGGTCTTCTCTACGTCGACGGCGCGAACTTCGTGCCCTTCAACGCCACGGAGCAGTCGGCGTTCGGCGCCATCACCTCGACCGTCGCCCTTACCCTCTGGGCCTTCCTCGGGCTCGAGTCCGGGACGACCCCGGCGGAGCACGTGCACGACCCCGAGCGCACCATCCCCCGCGCCACCATTCTGGGAACGCTTCTGGCGGCGTCGATATACATCCTCGGCACGATTGCGGTGATGGGAGTCATCCCCTCGGCGCAGCTCGCGACCTCGAACGCGCCCTTCGCCGATGCCGCCGTCAAGATGTGGGGATCGTGGGCGGGAACTTTCGTCGCCCTCGGGGCGGTGGTGTCGTGCTTCGGCGCCCTGAACGGATGGCTCCTCCTCCAGGGTCAGATCCCGCTCGCCGCGGCGAGGGATCGCGTCTTTCCCGAGGTTTTTGGACGGGTGTCGAAGTTCAACACCCCCGCGAACGCTCTGGTGTTCTCGAGCATCCTCGCGAGCATTCTTCTGATGATGAACTACTCCAAGGGCCTCGTGGAGCAGTTCACGTTCATCATCCTTCTCGCGACCCTCAATACCCTGGTTCCGTACGTCTTCTGCACGATGTCCGAGGCCATGATCTACATCAAGGACCCGGCCCGCTTCTCGGGAAAGCGCCTGGGAGGAGGACTCGTGATCTCGATCCTCGCCTTCGTGTACTCGCTCTGGGCGATCGCCGGAGCCGGGCAGGAGATCGTGTACTGGGGTTTCCTGTTCCTGATGGCCGGTGTCCCGGTCTACGTCTGGATCCGCTGGCGAAGCGCGGCGGCTTAGCCGGCCATCGGCGGAACGCTCCTGTGGTAGTCGGTCGCCGACTGGAACGCGTGGGCCATCCTCAGGATCGTCCCCTCCTCGAAGTGCCTTCCGATGAGCTGAACCCCTATCGGTAGACCCGCGGTGTCGAAGCCCGCGGGGAAGCTCACCGCCGGAGTGCCCGCGAGGTTCGCGGTGATGGTGAACACGTCCGCGAGGTACATGGAGAGAGGGTCCTCCGACTTCGCGCCGAGGGGAAACGCCGTCTCTGGGCTCGTCGGGAGGAGGACGGCGTCGACTCTCTCGAAGGCGCGCGCGAAGTCGCGGCCGATGAGGCTCCTGACTCTCTGGGCCTTCTCGTAGTAGGCTTCGTAGTAGCCCGCCGAGAGGACGAACGTTCCGAGCAGGATTCGACGCTTCACCTCGCGGCCGAATCCGGCGCCCCTCGAGGCGCTCATCATCTCGTGCAGACCGGAGCTTCGAGTCCTGAGCCCGTAGCGGACGCCGTCGTAACGGGCGAGGTTCGAGCTCGCTTCCGCGGTGACGAGTACGTAGTAGCAGGCGATCGCGTGCTTCGCCGCGGGAAGCGACACTTCCTCGAGCGCGACCCCGAGCTCCGCGAGCTTTCGAGCCGCTCGGTCGAGGGCCTCGAGAACGCTCTCCTCGACACCCTGTCCGAGGATGTCGCGCGGGATGCCGACGCGCAGCGAGCGGACGTCCCGGGCGATCTCCTCCGAATAGCGGGGTACGGGACGGGTCGAGGAGGTGGAATCTTTCGGATCGGCGCCGGCGATGATCTCGAGGACCAGCCCCGCGTCTTCCGCGGTCCTCGCGATGGGACCGATCTGATCGAAGGACGAGGCGAACGCCACGAGACCGTAGCGGGAGACGCGGCCATAGGTCGGCTTCAACCCGACGACGCCGCAGAGCGCGGCGGGCTGGCGGATGGAGCCCCCGGTGTCGGTTCCGAGCCCCGCGGGCGCGAGCCGCGCGGCGACCGCCGCCGCCGAGCCTCCGCTCGATCCTCCGGGCACGCGGTCTGGATTCCACGGATTCCTTGTAGTCTGGAACGCCGAGTTCTCGGTGGAGGAACCCATGGCGAACTCGTCGAGATTCGTCTTTCCCAGGATCACGGCGCCCGCGTCCGCAAGCCGCTCGATCGCGGTCGCGCTGTAGGGGGAGACGTAGCCTTCCAGGATGCGCGAGCCCGCGGTCGTGCGGCTGCCCTCGACGGAGATGATGTCCTTGACGGCGATGGGGACGCCGTGTAGCGGGCCACGTTCGTTCCGGGGAAGGCGATCGAGCGTTCGGGCCCGTTCGAGCGCCGAATCGGCCAGGGGGAGGAGGAACGCTCCGAGACCGCCGTCTTTGGCCTCGATTCGTTCCAGCAGAGACCGCGCGGTCTCTTCCGCCGTGATCTCGCCCGTGGCAAGGCGATCGCGAAGCGAGCGGAGGGAGAGCTCCCAGAGGCTCACGGGAGCACCCGGGGAACCTTGAAGAGGCCGTCCCCGCCGTCGGGGGCTCCCTCGAGCAGGCGCTCGCGGTCGAGGCCCGGGCGCGGCTCGTCCGCGCGCAAGCGCGCCTCGCCCTCGAGTCCTTTCCCGAGAAGGGCGTGCGACGTGGGCTCGACGCTTTCTATATCGGCCGTATCGAGCGTCTGGAGGCTCTCGGCGTATTCCAGGATTCGTTCGAGGTCCTGGGTCAAACCAGCGCATTCCTCGTCGGTGAGGGAAAGGTGTGAGAGCGCCGCGAGCTTCCGCACCAGGTCGAGGGTCACTTTGGGCATGGGTCGGAGTCCGAGCGGTAGTATATACTTCCGCCGATGGCCTCCGAGATGGAAACGCGATCCGTTCGCGAGCGGTCCTCACGATCTCTCGCCCGCGAGCCCGAGGTTTCGGTGGTCATTCCTGTCTTCAACGAAGAGGGGAACCTTGGGGCGCTTCATCAGGAGCTGACTGCCGCCCTCGAGCCCTTCGGTAAACGCTACGAGATCCTGTTCATCGACGATGGATCGACCGACGCCAGCTTCGCGCTCCTGAAATCCCTCCACCACCGCGACGAGCACGTGCGCGTCGTCCGGTTCCGCAAGAACTTCGGCCAGACCGCGGCCCTCGCCGCGGGGTTCGCCGAAGCGAGAGCTCCGGTCATCGTCACCCTAGACGCCGATCTGCAGAACGACCCCAAGGACATCCCGCGCTTGGTCGAGCGGCTCGATGCCGGTTTCGACATGGTGTGCGGCTGGAGGAAGGACCGTAAGGACGCGTTTCTCGTCCGGAAGCTTCCATCGCAGATCGCGAACTGGCTCATCTCCGTCACCACTGGAGTCCATCTCCACGATTATGGATGCACGCTCAAGGCCTTTCGCGCCGAAGTCGTGAAGCGCCTCCAGCTCTACGGCGAGATGCACCGCTTCATCCCCGCCGTCGCGAGCGGCTTCGGGGTCTCGATCGACGAGATGGTCGTGGGGCACCGTCCTCGGCGCTCGGGGCAATCGAAGTACGGGATCTCCCGAACCGTGCGGGTTATCCTCGACCTCATCACCGTGAAGTTCCTCCTCGACTTCTCGCACCGCCCGCTCCAGGTCTTCGGCCTCGCGGGACTCTCGATGGGAGCGGTCGGCTTCGCGCTCGGCTGCTACCTGACGTGGGTGAAGTTCGGGCTCGGCGAGCCGATCGGGGGAAGGCCGCTCCTGCTGCTTTCGGCGCTCCTCATGGTCTTCGGGGTGCAGCTCGCGAGCCTCGGCCTCATCGGCGAGCTGCAGGCCCGCACCTACCACGAGAACCGGAGCGCGCCGCCCTACGCGATCCGCGAAAAGCTCGACCGGGACTAAGCAGTTCTCAGTTCTCAGTTC
>Ga0326597_10008489_pt1 | contig 13849 bp, 12 predicted proteins | sample RVTome_12_FD_203789 | JGI IMG/M metagenome (GOLD analysis project Ga0326597, IMG submission 203789) | Soil microbial communities from uranium-contaminated site in the Upper Colorado River Basin, Wyoming, United States - RVT100D185 | ecosystem: Environmental > Terrestrial > Soil > Contaminated >... | reverse complement strand
GCCTGGTTGCAGGCTTGAGTGGTGGCGTCGATTCGGTCGTATTGCTCGACGTGCTGCGGCGCCTGTCGAAAAAGCTCAGCTTCGAACTCGCCGCGCTGCACGTCAATCACCAGATCAATCCCGCTGCCGGCCGCTGGGCCGCGTTCTGCCGCGCGTCTTGCAAGCAGCATGGCGTTGCGCTCACGGTTGCACGGGTGACGGTGCCGCGCGGTAACAGCCTCGAAGCCGCGGCGCGTGCCGCCCGTTACCGGGCATTTGCGGCGCTGCCCGCCAACTTCATCGCACTTGCCCATAACCTCGACGATCAGGCGGAAACGGTAGTTCTGCAGTTGCTGCGGGGCGCCGGGGTCAAGGGGTTGAGTGCAATGCCGATTGTGAGAACGCACTCACGCCTTACGCCGGCTATTCTTCGCCCTCTGCTCGAAATTCCACGCAGCGTGATCGAAGCTTACGCGCGACGCCGCAAGCTCAGGTGGATCGAGGATGACAGCAACGCCGACCTCGCGTTCGACCGTAATTTCCTGCGGCACGAGGTGATGCCGGTCATCGCGCGGCGCTATCCGGCATATCGCAAGACCTTGCTGCGTGCGAGCCGCAATCTGGCCGAGGCCGCGCAGCTGCTCGATGAGCTGGCGGCAGCCGATGCGCAGTTGACGGCGGGCGGGCTCAAGGTCCCCGGTCTGCGCCGGCTTTCAACGCCACGCGCGAAAAACGTGCTCAGGCATTTTCTCGCGGCCCATGGTGTCGCCATGCCCAACGCGGCCCGGCTTGATGAGTGCGTGCGCCAATTGCTGTCGCCGCGCGCGGCGCGCGCCACGATTGAACTCGGCGACCATGAAATGCGCCGTTACGCGGATGAATTGCGCGTTATTGCCAAGAGCACGCCGCCGCCGCGCAATTTTCGACTCACCTGGCGCGGCGAAAGCAGGCTGCGCTTGCCGGAACTCGGAGGCACGCTGGTGCTGAAAAAAGGCCGCGGCGCCGGCATCAGCCTCGAGCGATTCGCCGCGCAGCCGGTCACCGTGCGTTTGCGCCAGGGCGGTGAGCGCATCCAGCCGCATCCGCGGCGCCCGCGTCGCAGCCTGAAGAATCTGCTGCAGGAAGCACGCGTGCCGCCGTGGCTGCGCGAGCGGTTGCCGTTGCTGTTTTGCGGCGACGAACTGGCATGGGCCGCTGGAATCGGTGTCGGCCGCCGGTTCCAGGCGAAGCCCGGCGAAGCATCGGTGCAGCCGCGATGGGTGCCCTCCGGGCGCGCGAAGCGCTAGGTTTGCGGCGGGGTTGCGTCCAGTAATCTCTTTATTTCAAAGCCTTATCGTGTTATTCTTCGCGCTCAATCTCAACCGGATCAGCCTAAATTCAAAGGACTACGCATGGCAGTTGAACGCACTCTTTCCATCATCAAGCCGGATGCGGTGGCCCGCAACGTGGTCGGCCAGATTTTGACCCGCTTCGAGAAGGCCGGCTTGAAGATCATCGCAGCGCGCATGCTGCAACTGTCGCGCCGGGACGCGGAGGGTTTTTACGCGGTGCACCGCGAACGCCCTTTTTTCAAGGATCTGGTCGATTTCATGACCTCCGGGCCGGTGATGGTGCAGGCGCTGGAGGGGGAAGACGCGATTCAGAAAAATCGCGACCTGATGGGCGCCACCGATCCGAAAAAAGCTGCTAAAGGAACAATACGCGCCGACTTTGCTCAAAGCATAGATGCCAACGCGGTGCACGGCTCGGACGGGCCTGACACTGCCAAGGTGGAGATCGACTACTTCTTTCCGACGCTGAACATCTATTCGCGTTGATTGCTTTCGCCATGACCGCCAACCTGCTCGAATTGGAAAAACACGGGTTCGTGCAGTTCTGCGCGGAAATGGGCGAAAAGCCGTTCCGCGCGCGGCAACTGATGCATTGGATTCATCAGTCAGGCGTCGACGATTTCGACGTCATGACCGACATCTCCAAGCCATTGCGCGAGCGGCTCAAGGCGGTGGCCGAAATCCGCGCGCCGCGCGTAGTGCGTGATACCACCGCGGCAGACGGCACGCGCAAATGGCTGCTCGAGGTCGACGCCGGCAACGCCGTCGATGCCGTGTTCATACCTGAGCACTATCGAGGCACGCTTTGCATCTCGTCGCAGGCAGGCTGTGCGCTCGCCTGCACCTTCTGCTCGACTGGCCGGCAGGGCTTCAATCGCAACCTGACGGTGGCGGAGATCATCGGCCAGTTGTGGTGGGCTAACCGGTGTCTTGGCCGCGGCGCTACCGCCGCGCGGCCCATCAGTAACGTGGTGATGATGGGCATGGGCGAGCCGCTCGCCAATTTCGACAATGTGGTCGCGGCAATGCAATTGATGCTGGACGACGATGCCTACGGCTTGTCGCGCCGCCGCGTGACGCTCTCGACCTCGGGACTGGTGCCGGCGCTCGACCGCTTGCGTGACACGTGCCCGGTGGCGCTCGCGGTTTCTCTGCACGCACCGACCGATGCGCTGCGTGACGAACTGGTGCCGATCAACAAGAAGTACCCGCTCAAGGAACTGCTCGCGGCGTGCGTGCGCTACGTCGAGCGGGCGCCGCGCGACTTCGTGACTTTCGAGTACGTGATGCTGGACGGCGTCAATGACACTGTCACGCACGCGCGGCAGCTGGCGAAACTGGTGCGCGCCGTGCCATGCAAGATCAACCTGATCCCATTCAATCCGTTTCGAGACTCGGGGTATCGGCGTTCCAGTGCAGACGCGATCGCGCGGTTTCGCGATGGTTTGATGCAGGCCGAGCTAACCGTGACGGTACGCAGGACGCGCGGTGACGACATCGATGCGGCCTGCGGGCAGCTGGCCGGACAGGTGCAGGATAAAACGCGCCGCCGCGAGCAGCGCGTGGCGGCGGCAATTTTATGAGGCACGCGATGAGATCATGGATAGCTACCGGTTTGATGCTGGTCGTTGCCGGTTGCGCCAGCACCGGCCCTGAGCCGGCGAGCTACGCGCCGCCAAGCGGCGCCGAGAGCGATGCGCAGACGCGCACGCACATTCACACTCAGCTGGCGGCGGGATATTTCGAGATCGGCAACTATGGAGTCGCGCTGCAGGAAGCGGGCGAAGCGCTCAAGTCTGACCCCAATTTCGCACCGGCGCTGAATGTGCTGGGTCTGGTCTACATGGAGCTGCGCGACGATAAGGCGGCTGAAGCCAGCTTTCAGCGCGCTTTGCGTGCGAGCCCGTTTGATTCCGATACGAATAATAACTACGGCTGGTTTCTGTGCCAGCGCAAGCGCGAGCAGGAATCGATCAAATACTTTCTTGCGGCGCTGCGTAACCCGCTGTATGCGACGCCTGACAAGTCGTGGGTCAATGCCGGCATCTGCGCGCGCCGGACCGGCGACCTGGCCAATGCCGAGGATTTTTTCCAGCACGCTCTCAAAGTCCGCCCGGCCCAGCCACAAGCGCTGTTCCAGATGGCGGATCTGGCTTACGCGCGCAAGAACTACCCCGCGGCCAAGACCTATCTCGCGCGGTTGCGGCGTGATGACACGCTGAGCGCTGAAATGTTGTGGCTTGCGCTGCGCGTGGAGCGCGGTCTCGGCGACCGTAACGCCGAAGCGAGCCTTGGCTTCCAGTTGCGCAAGAATTTCCCCGATTCACGCGAGGCGCGTGCCCTGATGGCGGGCCAGTACGAATGAGCGAGGTGGTTTCCACTGTCGATGCCGAAGCTGCGCCGGCGCAGTTCGGGCGGCGGCTCGCGGCCGCGCGCGAGAGTTGCGGGCTCAGCATCGCCGAAGTTGCGCGTCAGCTCAGGCTTACGCCATTGCAGGTGGAGGCAATGGAAGCAGGCGATTACCAGCGCCTGCCCGGCCCCGTGTTCGCGCGGGGCTTCCTGCGCAATTACGCGCGGCTGGTGAAGCTCGATCCGGGGGTCTTGCTGGCCAGCGCGAAGCCGCAGTTGCACCCCGCCGCCCAGGGAGCGCCCGAATTTCCGCATTCGGTCAACATTCCGTTTCCCACCGGGCGCGAAATCAAATTGCGGAAGTATGTCATCGCGCTGTTGGTAATTCTGGCACTGCTGGTGCCGGCGGTGATTTTCGAGGCCTATCGCGAGGATGCTACCCAAGTGACCGTGAAGCCGGGCACGGTCGCGCTGCCCCAGCCGCAAGTCGTCGAGCCGATGGCGGCAGCGAGCGAAGTGCCGCAGGCGGCGGCGAGCGAAGTGCCGCAAATCGCTGCGGTAACTGATGCGGAGGTCAAACCCGCGCTGACCATGGATCCGATTGCGTTGCCCGAAAAAGAAGCTGCGGCAGAAAAATCGACGCTTCCCGCCCCTGCGGCGGCGGCGGAGCGCAAGCCGGAAGAGCATCTGATCAAGTTTACGTTCGACATGCAGTCGTGGGTGGAGATTCATGACCGCAACGGACGCAGGATTTTCTCGCAACTCAATGCCGCCGGCACCGAGCAGGAGGTGAGCGGCGAGGCACCGCTCAAGCTGGTGGTCGGCAACGCCCGCGGCGTGCACCTGACTTACAACGGCCAGCCGGTTGATCTTGCGCCCTACACCAATGTCTCCGTGGCGCGCCTGACGCTCGAGTAAGCGCCCATGGTCGGAATCCATTTGCGCCGCACGGCGCGCCAGATGTTGGTCGGTGATGTCGCGATTGGCGGCGGGGCGCCTATCGTCGTGCAATCCATGACCAATACGGACACTGAGGACGTTGCGGCGACCGTTGCGCAGGTGGCGGCGCTCGCGCGCGCCGGCTCCGAACTGGTGCGAATCACGGTCAATACGGCCGAGGCGGCGGCCGCAGTGCCGCATATCCGCGAACGGCTGGCGGCAATGAGCATAACCGTGCCGCTCATCGGGGATTTCCATTTCAACGGCCATCGGCTGCTCAAGCAGCATCCTGCGTGCGCCGAAGCGCTTGCCAAGCTGCGTATCAATCCCGGCAATGTCGGTCATGGCAGCAAGCGCGATGAGCAGTTCGCGACCATGATCGAGGTTGCGTGCCAGTACGGCAAGCCGGTGCGCATCGGCGTCAACTGGGGCAGTCTCGATCCCGAGTTGCTGGCGCGCATGATGGATGACAACGCGCGCAGCGCGCATCCCGCAGATGCGATGGTGGTGACGCGCAAGGCGCTGGTTGCGTCAGCGCTCGAAAGCGCGCGCCAGGCCGAGCAATTCGGCCTGGCGCGCGAGAAAATCGTGCTGTCCTGCAAAGTGAGCGGCGTGCAGGATCTGATCGCTGTCTATCGCGACCTCGCGGCTAGCTGCGATTACCCGCTGCATCTTGGCCTTACCGAAGCCGGCATGGGATCCAAAGGCATTGTCGCGTCGAGCGCGGCACTTGCGGTGCTGCTGCAGGAAGGCATCGGTGACACGATACGCATCTCGCTGACGCCCGAGCCGGGCGGCGATCGCACGCGCGAAGTGGTGGTGGCGCAGGAGCTGTTGCAGACCATGGGGCTGCGCTCGTTTGCGCCGCTGGTGATCGCCTGCCCCGGCTGTGGCCGCACCACCAGTACGTTTTTCCAGGAGCTCGCCGCCAACATTCAGTCTTATCTGCGCGCGCAGATGCCGGGTTGGCGCGGCCGCTATCCCGGCGTCGAGAACATGCATGTCGCGGTGATGGGGTGCGTGGTCAACGGCCCGGGCGAGAGCAAGCACGCGAATATCGGAATCAGCCTGCCCGGGTCGGGCGAAAACCCGGTGGCGCCGGTCTATATCGATGGTGCCAAAGTGGTGACGCTCAAAGGAGAGCACATCGCGGCGGAATTCCGGGCGCTGGTCGAACAGTATGTGCAGACAAACTACGCGCCGCAAAATCAGGCAGCCGAGCGCGCCGTGACCACGGCAAGCTGAGAGCCCCGCGCCCCAATTAAGCATGCCCGATAAAATTCAAGCTGTGCGCGGGATGAACGATATCCTGCCGGACCACGCGCAGCGGTGGGAGCACCTCGCGGACACCGTTTGCAGTTCGCTGCGCGCCTATGGCTACCGGCCGATTCACACGCCGATCCTCGAGCGCACGGAGCTGTTTGTGCGCTCGATCGGGGAAGTGACCGACATCGTCGAGAAAGAGATGTATACCTTCGTCGATCAGCTCAACGGTGAGAGCCTGACGCTGCGCCCGGAGGCTACTGCTTCATGCGTGCGCGCCGTGATCGAGCACAATTTGCTGTATGCGGGACCGCAGCGCCTGTATTATGCGGGTCCGATGTTTCGCCACGAGCGGCCGCAGAAAGGCCGCTACCGCCAATTCCATCAGGTGGGCGTCGAAGCGCTTGGTTATCCCGGGCCTGACATCGACGCCGAGCATATCGTGATGTGCGCACGGCTGTGGCGCGAACTCGGTATCGGAGACGTCGAGCTCGAGCTCAATACGCTCGGCAGCAACGAGGCGCGCGGACGCTACCGCGCACGCCTCATCCAGTATTTGGAACGCAACGCAGCGGCGCTCGATGCGGATTCGCGGCGCCGGCTGCATACCAATCCGTTGCGCGTGCTCGACAGCAAGAATCCGCTGCTCAAGGAGCTGATCGACAATGCGCCGCGCATGCTGGACGACATGGATGCCGAGTCGCTCAGGCACTTCGAGGGCGTGCAGTTGTTGCTCCGCGAATCCGGAGTCGAGTACAAATTCAATCCGCGGCTGGTGCGCGGTCTGGATTATTACAATTTGACCGTATTCGAATGGGTGACCGGCAGCCTCGGTGCGCAAGGCACGGTTTGCGCCGGCGGGCGCTACGACGGCTTGATCGAGCAGATCGGCGGCAAACCGGCGCCCGCATGCGGGTTTGCGATGGGTGTTGAGCGGCTGCTCGAGCTGATGCAATCCGCACCGCGTGCGAGGGCTGCTGATGTGTATCTGGCGCATCAGGGCGCGCATGCGGCGCGCTTTGCGTTCGTCGCGGCCGAGCGGTTGCGCGATTACGGGCTGACAGTGATCTACGATTGCAGCGGCGGCAGCTTCAAGTCCCAGATGAAGAAAGCCGATGCCAGCGGCGCGCGTCATGCCGTCATCGTTGGCGATGACGAAGCCGAGATGCAGCAAGTAAGCGTAAAGCCGTTGCGGGAGGCTGGCGAACAAATGCGCTGCGCGCTGGAACGCGCGGCAGAACTGATTAAGAGCCCTAAAACCAAACGAGGCTGATGATGGCAGTTTACGATCTGGAAGAGCAGGAACAGCTGGATGAGATCAAGGCATGGTGGAAGCAATACCGCAGCCTCGCGCTGCTGGTGGCCGTCGCATCGATTGTGACAGTCAGCGCGATCCAGGGCTGGCGTTATTACCACAACACGCAGGCGTTCGAAGCGGGCGAACTCTACACCCAGTTGCAGGGTGCGGTAGGCAAAGGGGAGCCGAAAAAGGCGCAGGACATCGCGGCAGTGCTGATCGACAAATATCCGCGCACCGGCTACGCGCGCCTGGCCGCGCTTGCCGGCGCCAAGGCCGCCTTCGAAAGCGGCGACGCGCCAACTGCCAAGAGCCGTTTGCAGTGGGTGGTCGATAACGGCAAGGATGATGAAATGCGCGACGTTGCGCGGTTGCGGCTTGCGGCCGTGCTGCTTGACGAGAAGAACTACGACGAGGCGCTGAAGTTGCTGGCGGCGCAGCCTACCGACACCCTGAGCGCGCTTTACGCCGATCTCAAGGCGGACGTGCTGGTGGCTCAGGGCAAGCCCGAGGAAGCGCGCGGTGCGTACCAGCTCGCGCTCGACAAGAGCGATGCCAAGAGCGCGTACCGCGCGCTGATCCAGCTCAAGCTCGACGCGCTGGGCGAACCGAAATGACGGGTTCGAGGCTGTCGCGGGTCACGCGGGCGGCGCTGCTGCCGCTATTGATGGCCGGTTGCTCGGCGCCGTCAGTTCCGGTAGGCGACTACGTTGACAGATGGTTCGGCAGCGGGCCCGCGCTCAAGCCAGCCGAGCTGGTTGCAATCAAGCCCACCGCGACTGCGCGTATCCTGTGGCAGGGCGATGCCGGCGCTGCCGAAAACTATGTGTTCACGCCGGCAATCGCCGCCAATTCGGTCTACGCTGCGGGTGCCGCGGGCCAGATCGTGCGCTTCGATGCCGGCAGCGGCAAGGTGCTGGCACGCATCGAGACCAAGCACCGCCTGTCCGGCGGTATCGGCAGTGACGGGCGCCTGATTCTGGCCGGCACTGCGCGAGGTGAGGTGCTGGCATTCGATCAAGGCGGGAAGCAGTTGTGGAAAACCCAGCTCACGAGCGAGTTGCTGAGCGCCCCGCAAACGGATTTCGGCATCGTCGTTGTGCGCAGCGGAGATGGTCGCATCTACGGGCTTGACGCTGTCACCGGCACGCGCAAGTGGGTGTACCAGCGCGCGTTGCCGGCGTTGACGGTACGCACCCATGTCGGCGTTGTGCTTTATCGCGATGCGGTGTTCGCCGGATTTGCCGGCGGCAGGCTGGTCGCGCTCGCGATCAGCAACGGCAACGTCGGCTGGGAGGCAACGGTGGCGTTGCCGAAAGGGGCCACCGAGCTCGAACGGGTTGCCGACGTCTCGAGCCTGCCGGTGATCGATGGCGGGCAAAGCTGTGCAGTCGCCTTCCAGGGACGGGTCGCCTGCTTCGACCTCACGAAAGGCACTCCCGGCTGGGCACGCGATATTTCGAGCGTGGCCGGAATGGCGATCGACGATCGCAACGTCTACGTTTCAGACGACAAGGGTGCGGTGGTTGCGTTCGAGAAAAGCACCGGCGCGAGCCAATGGAAGCAGGACAAACTGTTTGGACGCCGCATCAGCGGGCCGGCCGCGGTCGGCATGCACATCGTCGTCGGGGATTACCAGGGTTACGTGCATTTCCTGTCGCGCGACGACGGCTCGTTCGCCGCGCGCATCGCGACCGACGGCAGTGCGATCATTGCCCCGCCGATTGCGCTCAGTGACGGCGTCCTGGTGCAGACCCGCAATGGCGGCGTCTTCGCGATCACTGTTCGGTGATCGCGTGAAGTTTTTGCGGTGATCCCCACCATCGTCATTGTCGGCCGGCCGAATGTCGGCAAGTCGACGCTGTTCAACCGGCTCACGCGCAGCCGGGATGCGCTTGTCGCTGATGTGCCCGGTCTGACCCGCGACCGTCACTACGGGCGCGGCCGCGTCGGCGGCAAGTCATATATCGTCGTCGACACCGGCGGTCTCGAGCCGGTCGCGCATGAGGGGATATTGCACGCCATGGCGCAGCAGACTCTGCTCGCGGTCGATGAAGCCGATGCGGTCGTGCTGCTGGTCGATGGCCGGCAGGGCCTCACGCCGCAGGACCGCGCCATCGCCGGGCAATTACGCAAGACCGGGCGCAGGATATGGCTGGTGGTCAACAAGGCAGAGGGCATGCACCCGGCCACGGTCAGCGCCGAGTTTCATGAATTGGCCCTCGGCGATCCGCTCGCGATCTCCGCGGCTCACGGCGACGGTGTGAGCGATCTTGCCGATCTGGTAACCGCGGATTTTTCGGTGCGGGAAGAGGTGGATGCGGACGCGGAAACCGCACCCGAAACTCGGCCGCGCATCGCCATCGTCGGCCGGCCAAACGTCGGCAAGTCGACGCTGGTCAACTGCCTGCTCGGCGAGCAGCGCGTGCTGGTATTCGATCAGCCGGGCACGACGCGCGACAGCATCTACATCGATTTCGAGCGTGGCGGCCGCAGCTACACGCTGATCGATACCGCCGGCATGCGCCGGCGCGGCAATATCGCGGATGTGGTCGAGAAGTTTTCGGTCATCAAGACGCTGCAGGCGGTTGAGGATGCCAATGTAGTGATACTGGTGCTCGACGCACGCGAGCCGATCACCGATCAGGATGCCCACATCGCGGGTTTTATCCTGGAAGCGGGGCGTGCGCTCGTAGCGGCGGTCAACAAATGGGATGGCTTGAGCCCGGAGCAGCGCGAGTTGACTAAACGCAGCCTGGCACGCACGCTGAATTTCATCGAGTTCGCGCCGGCGCACTATATCTCGGCGCGGGCGGCAACCGGCATCAAGCCGTTGCTCGATGCGGTCGATTGCGCGTACCAGGCGGCGATGGTCAAGCTGCCGACGCCGAAGCTGACGCGGGCGCTGATCGCCGCCATTGCGCGCCAGTCGCCGCCGCGCGCCGGGATGTTTCGTCCCAAGCTGCGCTACGCGCACCAAGGCGGCAGCAATCCGCCTCGCATCGTGATCCATGGCACTGCGCTTAACCGGATTTCAGACAGCTATCGCCGCTACCTGGAACGTTTTTTCAGGGAAACGTTCCAACTGCAGGGCACACCGCTCAAAATCGAGTTCCGGCAGGGCCGGAATCCCTACGATAGACGGCGCGAAAAACGCTGACCGTGGCGTAATGCCGGAAAATGCAGTAGAGTGACCCGCTGAATTCTAATAACGACGAGGAAAAACATGAGCACCAAAGGGCAGTTGCTACAAGACCCGTTTTTGAATGCGCTCCGCAAAGAGCATGTGCCGGTATCCATTTATCTGGTCAACGGTATCAAGCTGCAGGGACAGGTCGAATCCTTCGACCAGTACGTCGTGCTGCTCAAGAACACAGTTACGCAAATGGTGTATAAGCACGCCATTTCGACGGTCGTTCCGGCACGCCCGGTCAGTCTCGCGCCCGAGCAGTCCACTGAGTCTTGAGCATTGATGTTTGAACGTCCGGGGAGCGGCTCCCAGGCAGTTCTGGTGAGTCTCGACTTCGGCGATCCCGATTTCGCCGAAAGCACCGAGGAGCTGGTGCAACTCGCGACGAGCGCGAAAGTCCGCGTGGCGGATGTCATCAAGGGCAAGCGTCTGCGGCCCGACCCCGCGTGTTTCGTCGGCAGCGGCAAAGTCGAGGAGCTTGCGGCGCTGCTCGCGCACACGGGCGCCAAGCTCGTGATCTTCAATCACGAACTGTCTCCGGCGCAGGAGCGCAATCTCGAGAAACGCCTCGATTGCCGCGTGATCGACCGCGTCAGCCTGATACTCGACATTTTTGCCCAGCGCGCGCAGAGCCACGAAGGCAAGCTGCAGGTCGAACTCGCGCAGCTCGGGCATCTGGCAACGCGCCTGGTGCGCGGCTGGACCCACCTCGAGCGGCAGAAAGGCGGCATCGGTCTGCGTGGCCCCGGTGAAACCCAGCTCGAAACAGACCGGCGGCTGCTCGCCAAGCGTGTCAAGCTGCTCAAGGACAAACTGGCGCGTTTTGCGGGCCAGCGCGAAGTGCAGCGCCGCGCACGGCGCCGCGCCAGCGTGCTGTCGGTGTCGCTGGTCGGTTATACCAACGCCGGCAAGAGCACGCTGTTCAACGCATTGACGCGCGGCCGGGCTTACGCGGCCGATCAGTTGTTCGCGACACTCGATACCACGACGCGCCGCGTATTCCTGACGGGCGGTGCGCGGTTGGTGCTGTCCGATACGGTGGGATTCATTCGGCAGCTGCCCCACACCCTGGTGGCGGCGTTTCGCGCCACGCTCGAGGAAGCGGTGCAGGCAGATCTGCTGCTGCACGTGGTCGATGCCGGCAGTAAAACGCGCACCGCCCAGATCGAGGCCGTCAACCTGGTGCTCGCCGAAATCGGCGCTGAGCCGATACCGCAGGTACTGGTCTACAACAAGATAGACTTGAACGGCGCCGTGCCGCGGATCGAACGTGATGAGTGTGGTAAAATCAGCAGCATCTGGATCAGCGCCAAGACCGGTTCGGGACTAGACTTGGTGAAGCAGGCGCTGGAAGAATACCCTGCCGCGGCTGTCCCCGTCCCGGTTGCGCATTCCGCGGCGGGTTGACGGGGAAGGAATCAGCTTGATCATGGTCACTTATTGGCGGTCATTCCGCGGCTTTGTCGCGGCGCGCGCGCGTCGGGTGCTTACGGGCGTCCTGATGTCGCTCAACGACCCCCAATGGGGCCGCCGCGGCGGCAATCAGGGCCCGCCCGACCTGGACGAGTTGATGCGTAATTTCCAGCAGAAGTTCGGCAGACTGTTCGGCGGCAAAGGCGGCGGCAACGGCGGCACGCCCAGCGGGCCCGGGTTCGCGCAGTTCCGCGGCGGCGCGGGTATCCTGGCCGGACTGGTGGTGTTCGTGTGGCTGGCGAGCGGTTTTTACATCGTCGACGCAAGCCAGCGCGGCATCGTGCTGCGATTCGGCAAGTTTGTGGAAATAACGTTGCCCGGCCCGCGCTGGCATCTGCCGTACCCGGTCGAGACCGCGGAAGTGGTCAACATATCGCAGGTAAGGACCGTTGAAATCGGCTATCGCAACACCGTCAAGAGCAAGGTGCCGAAGGAATCGCTGATGCTGACAGACGATGAAAACATCATCGATATCCAGTTCGCGGTGCAATATGTGCTGAAGGACCCCAAGGATTATCTGTTCAATAACCGTGGTCCGGACGAAAGCGTGCTGCAGGTCGCAGAGACTTCGATCCGCGAGCTCGTCGGCAAGAGCACCATGGACTTCGTGCTGTACGAAGGCCGGGCCCAGGTGACCGCGAGCGCACAGAAACTGATGCAGGGGATCCTCGACCGCTACCGGACCGGGATCAGCATCAGCAAGGTGACGATGCAAAATGCGCAGCCGCCGGAGCAGGTGCAGGCGGCGTTCGACGACGCGGTGAAAGCCGGGCAGGACCGCGAGCGCCAGAAAAACGAAGGCCAGGCCTATGCCAACGACGTGGTTCCGCGGGCGCGCGGTGCGGCGGCGCGTCTGAATGAGGAAGCGGAAGGCTACCGCCAGCGCGTGATCGCACGCGCCGAGGGCGACGCCAGCCGCTTTCTGCAGGTCGTCGCCGAATACAACAAGGCGCCCGTCGTCACGCGCGACCGCCTCTACCTCGATGCGATCCAGGATGTCATGAGCAACACCAGCAAGGTGCTGATCGACCAGAAAGGCGGCGGCAACAATCTGCTTTATCTGCCGCTCGACAAGCTCATGCAGATGACTGCGCCGGCCGGCGCGCCGGGGGACAGCGGGGGCAAGCCGCTTGAATCGGTCCCGGGTTCCGAGTCATTGCCGTCGGCGTCGCGTTCACGCGACGCGTTGCGTGGCCGCGAGCGGGAGCCGCGCTGATGAAGCAAAACCTCAGTATCGGGCTGGTCGCGACGGTTATCGTGCTGATCGTGCTGTCGCTCTCGATGTTCGTGGTTGACCAGCGCCAGCACGCCCTCGTGTTCCGGTTCGGCGAGATCATCAGCGTGAAGAAGGCCCCGGGGCTCTCCTTCAAGCTGCCGCTGATCGACAACGTGCGTTATTACGACGTGCGTATACTAACGATCGAAAGCACCGAGCCGGAGCGTTTTCTCACCTCCGAAAAGAAAAACGTGCTGGTCGATCTGTTCGTGAAGTGGCGGATTTCAGACGTCGAGAGATATTACGTCAGCGTCAACGGCGAGGAATCGCGCGCGCAGACGCGCCTGCTGCAGACCATCAACGACGGTCTGCGCGCTGAATTCGGCAACCGCACGGTGCACGACGTGGTATCGGGTGAGCGCGACCAGATCATGGAGCTGATGCGGGAGAAGGCCAACGAGGATGCGCGGAAAATCGGCGTCGTGGTGCTTGATGTGCGCGTCAAGCGCGTCGATCTGCCGCTGGAGGTGAGCCAATCCGTGTACAGCCGCATGGATGCGGAACGCAAACGTGTTGCCAACGAATTGCGCTCGACCGGCGCTGCCGAATCGGAAAAGATCCGCGCCGACGCCGATCGGCAGCGTGAAGTCATTATTGCAGAGGCCTACCGCGACGCGCAGCGCATCAAGGGCGACGGCGACGCCAAGTCTACCGCGATTTACTCGAGCGCCTACGGACAGAACGCCGAGTTTTATGCGTTCTACCGCAGCCTCGAGGCGTACCGGCAGGGCTTCAAGAACAAGAGCGATGTG
>Ga0326597_10008488_pt1 | contig 13851 bp, 14 predicted proteins | sample RVTome_12_FD_203789 | JGI IMG/M metagenome (GOLD analysis project Ga0326597, IMG submission 203789) | Soil microbial communities from uranium-contaminated site in the Upper Colorado River Basin, Wyoming, United States - RVT100D185 | ecosystem: Environmental > Terrestrial > Soil > Contaminated >... | reverse complement strand
AGGAATGGTCCTGTTCTGTCAGGCTAAACCCGTTTCCGACATCACTATCAAGGTTCGACAAATCAGCACTGCCGGCGATCTGCCGCTCAGGAAACTGCCCTGCCGCGTAATCAAAATCGAGAAACTCAATCATGATGTATTGCGGCTTTATCTCAAACTGCCGTCAACGGAATGTTTGCAATTCCTGGCGGGCCAGTATATCGATATCCTGATGCCGGACGGCAAACACCGGTCCTATTCTCTTGCCAATGCACCGCACGATGATGAAAATCTGGAACTGCATGTGCGCCATTACGAAGGTGGATTATTTTCGGAGTTTGCTTTTCATCATTTACGAGAAAAAACCTTGTTACGCATAGAAGGCCCGCTGGGTACATTCTTTTTAAACGAAACATCAGACCGGCCTATCATCATGGTCGCAGGTGGCACCGGTTTTGCTCCGGTTAAAAGTATTATTGAGCATGCGAAGCACAAGCAACTGCAACGCCAGATATATCTCTACTGGGGTGCAAGATCGAAAGAAGATTTATACCTGCATGATCTCGCCTGTGAATGGACAGAGCAAATTTCCGGTTTCAGTTATGTCCCGGTGTTGTCAGAACCGAAAGGCAGTGATCACTGGGATGGACTTACAGGACTAGTGCATGAAGCAGTGCTGAATGACTTTTCGCATTTAACCGGCCATGAAGTATATGCCTGCGGCCCGCCACCGATGGTACATGCTGTGAGGGATACCCTTATTGAGCGTGGGTTACCTGAAGACTTCATTTACTCTGATTCGTTTGAGATTGCGCCAAAAAAATAAATCAGACCACCTGTCTAGCACCAGCCGCAAATTTTACTTCATCTTCTGCCTGTTCCAGTAATTTGACTGTATCATGTCTTGCAACTGCTGTGGCAAGAGTCAAACCTTTCTGATAATAATTTGCAGCTGCTGAATAATCACCCTGCCTCTCCAACAGTATTGCAAGTTCACGATAGGCTTCCGGCATGGGGTATATTTCGATACATTCCTTGAGGTAGGTTGCTGCCTTGCCCCAAAGTGAGTTACGCATGCTGAGCCTGCCGAGGGTGAGTAATAATACCGGATCACGCGCATGCCCTGCCTGCAGGCTTTCTGCAAAGGCAAGTTGTTTGGCCGGATCCTTGCCTTCAACCAATCCATACAAACGAACAATTTCCACATCCCAACAGGCCTTTAGCACATGCTTCAATAACGGCTCGCAATCCTCTGTATCGGCAAACTTCAGTTTTTCTGTAGTATAGACTTCCAGTAAATGCAGTTCCTTGCGTAACATTTTGGGGATGCCTGCCCATACATTTTCCAGTTGTTTTTTGTTTGCATTACTGCCTGCTTCACGCAGCAGCCCCGCATAAGCCTGAAGTTGCGTGGCCATGATATTTTCTTTGGGCAATAATTTTGCGCGCTCCAGCTCCGGCAACAAATGCAGAACATCTTTCCATGCGCCCAGTTCTGTATAGGTTTTCAACAGCATGACCTTGACCTGCTGTTGACCGGGTTGTTGTTCATGCAGATTCGTTAACGTTGCCAGAGCAAGTTCAGTCTGTTGCTGGTTGATTTGTAATTCAGCCTGGGTCAGACCCAGTGCAACTTTTGCTTCCGGATCTCCCGCATGGGCAAGATTGAGATAATGATCTCGTTGGGTAATTTTGCCTTGTCTCTGCGCTGCACGCGCAGCACAGAGATAATTGATTAATGGTGTGTTCGTGTATTGTACGCCTTTCACCAATGCTTCTTCCGCAGCTTTCCAGCGTCCTTCCACCAGAGCAAGAAGTCCGCTGTTCAGATATTTCTCGGATAATTGTTGCCGTCTCAGTTTTTTCCAGCGATTCAACTCACCGGGGGCATCCCATACCGCAATTAACAGGCGTATGCCGAAATATAACAACACGAATATGACGATTAGTGCAGCAATGAAAAAAACCGAGCTGGTCTGTATGGTCCAGTCCAGTATGGTGATGATGACGTAACCGGATTCTCCGGCTGTATAGGTTGCAATTGCAGCGGCCAGTAATAGTGTGGCAATGAACAACAGCAGCAGTTTCATGGTTGCGGTGTCTCAGTATCTGGAGAATCGCTGTGGCCCGGTTTATTCATGCGCATATAAGCACGCAGCGTCTCCAGCGATGAGTTGACATCCGGTAATTCCGGTTTCAGATCAAGCGTAGACATTTTCTGCAAGGTCTCGATCACATTCACAACAGCAACATCATTCATGTTGAAATAATCCCTGAGCCATGTGATCAGCAGGTTTATTGAAGTACGCAGGTTTTCTGTATCACGCCGCAAAACGGACAGGCGTGCATTCTCCAGTTCAAGCCGCAGGTTCAGGTATAAAAAATATTCCTGATCAGGCAGCAATAATGCCTGCCTGGTTTCGCCACTTTGCTTGATCACTATCAGTCCTTTCAATTCCTGCCAGACTGATGAAATGAAATTACGCCAGGCAGAACCGCTTTGTTCCTGAACGCCGGATTCATCCTGGTCCTCCTCGTCACCATTATTTTCCAGCACAACTTTCTTGAGAGGAAGACTATTGGCACGATCAATAATATCGGCGAGATATATCGACAGACCCGTAATGTCCACGTTATTGACGGCTTTCAGCCTGTTGATATCGGCAACAAACTGTTCACGCACCGGGATTAAATCAGGATTATTCAGATCCCTGAGCCGTAACTCAGCCGCTTCCATGGCTACAAGCGCAGTATCAACGTCACGTTCCAGTATGATGCGGTGTGTAGCGATAATCAGCAAGTATTCAATTTCTGAAAGAGCCCAGTCTTCATTACTGGCTGGTTGTTGCTGGTTGAGATTGTCTATGGAATTTGCCATCGCTTCAGACTGCGTGCGTAATTGATCAATCTCGTTATTCAGCGTATTGATCCGGTTCGTCATTGATTCGCTCTGCGCGGTAATATTATCAAGTTTAGAGTTTATGCTTTGTTCCACCACTTGAATTTTATTGTTTATATAAATTACGCCGGCAATTACAATCACCAACACCACCACAATGACAACCAGTGTTATCTTATTTCCGGTTTTGTCTGGTGTGCTGGCGACTTTTTGTACCGGTTTGGCAGGAGCGGGGGCAGCGGTAGAAGGTTGTTCTGTTTTTTTGTCCGTCATGAGGAATTCTCTCCATCTTGGTGCATGATCGCCTGCAATAATCCGTTATCACTCATTTCGTGTGCGATTAGGGGTGTTTTTCTGAATCCGAGCTTGATTGCAAGTTCCGACATACGTTTCCCAAAAACAATTATATTGGTATCCAGCATGATATTCCTTTGCTCTGAGCTTAGCATATCAAACAGGTTTTGCAGACTTTCACTGCTTGTTATGACAACATAATCAAGCTTTTGATTGGACCAGACAGCATCAAGTTCCGGCTTTGTATATTGTACGGGTATGCGCTCATAAACTTCTGCGTAATCCACTTTGGCACCTCTGGCACGAAGTGTTTCCGCCAGTAACTCGCGCCCGCCAATACCGCGGAATATTATGATATTCCTGCCGGTAATTTCTGATGATTGTAATTCTGGCAACTCCAGCAATGCTTCACTTTCTGCATAGGCACCTGCATGAATGACATCCGTAATACCGTTTTTTTGCAATATCGCTGCAGTTGCCTGGCCAGTTGCCATGATTTTTAAATGCTTCAGTGCCTTGATATCATGCTTTAATAATATCAAGGTGTGTTTTACGGCATTACGACTGATAAAAATACCTATCTGGTATTTTTTCAATCCGCCCGTTAATTTTTGTAAAGCTTCATTTTTCCGGGCCGGCCTGATATCTACCACCGGCAGCTTGATTGCCTGACCACCCCGCGCTTCTATCAGGGCGCAAAGTTTTTCTGCCTGTTCCGCCGGGCGCGTAACAAGGACTTTCTTTTGTTTTAATACATCATTCATGTAGCAATTCACGCAAGATGGCATCTGCACCCTTGTTGAGCAATATCTCTGCCAGCTGCAAACCCAGTGGCTCTGCATTATCTGTTGTTCCATTCAGTTCATCATAAATCACGGTTTTACCATCCGGGCTTGCCACCAGACCGCGGAGATTTATTTGATCACTATCAATTTTCGCATATGCTGCAATAGGCAGTTGACAACCGCCATATAGTTTCCGGCTGAAGGCGCGTTCAGCCATTAGTTGTATTTTTGTGATTTCATCATCCAGCGTTTTAATGATACTCAAAACGTCCGGATCAACTGAGCGCATTTCGATCCCGATAGCGCCCTGGCCGATGGCAGACAACATGATATCTGCTTCCAGATATTCACGAATTCGTTCTTCAAAACCCAGACGGATAATTCCAGCTGCAGCAAGCACAATGGCATCGAATCGGTCTTCATCAAGTTTGCGTAATCGCGTACCGACATTACCGCGCAGGTCTTTCAATTCCAGATCAGGACGATAAGCACGTAACTGGCATTGCCGGCGCAGACTGGAGGTGCCGATACACGCACTATCAGGCAATTCATCTAGTGATTGAAACCGGTTGGAGATAAAAACATCGCGATGGTCAGCACGTTTCATGATGACCGGCAATGCCAGTCCTTCCGGCATATCCACTGTGACATCCTTCATGGAATGCACGGCAATATCTGCATCTCCATTCAGCAATGCATGTTCCAGTTCCTTGATAAAGAGACCCTTACCGCCCACTGTCGTCAATGGTGTATCCAGTATGCGGTCGCCTTGTGTGGACATGGCCACCAGTTCGACTGAAATACCGGGATGATGCCTGATTAACTCTCTGCGCACATGCTCCGCCTGCCATAATGCCAGCGGGCTTTCCCGTGTTGCTATGCGGATATTACTGATAGACATGGATGCAATGGTATAGTGTTTATAATGTATATGTGAATCTTACACTTGTAATACACTTTTCTGCATGCAGGAAATGACTGTTAAATACAGACCGTACTTATTGTCCAGGCCCCTTTCATGAAACTCGGAATTATTATGGACCCCATACAGGGGATAAATATCAGGAAGGACAGTTCCTTCGCCATGCTGCTTGCCGCCCGCGATCTGGGTTGGGACATCTATTATATGGAAATGCATGATCTGTTTCTTGCAGGAAACAAACCGCAGGCAAGAATTCGCCGTCTGGATGTTGAAGACAACAAAAAACAATGGTTCACGTTCGGAGAAGAACTCATCAGCGAACTTGCGTTATTGGACATCATACTCATGCGCAAGGATCCGCCGGTAAACATGAATTATATTTATGTCACACAGTTGCTGGAACTGGCACAAAAAGCTGGCGTTTGCGTAGTCAACAATCCCGCCGCATTACGTGATGTAAATGAAAAATTATTCATCTCATGGTTTCCGGATTGTATTGCGCCGACACTGGTCACCATGGATGCCCACCGCATCCGGGCCTTTCTTGATGAACATCAGGACATCATCCTGAAACCGCTGGCGGGTATGGGCGGCGCTTCTGTTTACCGGATAAAAAATCCGGATGTGAATACCCAGGTCATTATTGAAACGCTGACAGAGAACGGCACGAAACTGGCCATGGCCCAACGATATATTCCAGACATCATCAAAGGTGACAAACGTATCCTGTTAATTGATGGAGAGCCGGTACCTTATGCGCTGGCGCGCATTCCCAAGGCCGGGGAAACCCGCGGTAATCTTGCGGCAGGCGGCACCGGCAAAGGTGTGGAATTAAGCAAACGGGATCGGGAAATCTGTGCTGCTGTGGGACCTGTGTTGCGCGAGAAAGGATTAATATTTGTGGGTATCGACGTGATTGGTGACTACCTGACTGAAATCAATGTTACCAGTCCGACCTGTATCCGAGAACTTGATGCAATATTTCAACTCAATATTGCGCAGGACCTTTTACTGGCCATAGAAAAAAGTGAATCGGTAATATCACGTTGACTGCTACAGCAATCAAAAAACCGGAGATTACACCAACAGACCGTTTCAGCCTGACCTTGTGCCTCGCCATCATTGCACACGGGATCGTTATTCTGGGGGTTACCTTCAAGCCTGAGGATATATTACAGCCTCGCTATGAAACCATGGAGATCATCCTGGTACAGCAGGAAAGCGAACCGGTGGATGATGCCAAAATCCTGGCCCAGGCCAATCTTGAAGGCGGCGGTGACAGCGTCGACCCGGCAAGCCCCTCGACACCAGTACCAGCGCCTTTCCCTGATCCGGAGCCAGAGGTTACTTCAGCATCTCAACCGGAACCGCAACCACCAACAGAAACTGCTCCGCCTGTAATAGAAGCGACACCTGAACCTGATGTTCTGCCGGAGCCGGTTGAAGCGGTCGCGGATATCGCCGTGGAAAGTGAAAAGGCCACTGCTGTTACTGAAACTGTGGAAGAAAAAAAAGAAGAGCCTGAACCCATTGAAGAAAAAATCGCGGAAACCACCGAAAAAACTGATGTGGCCGAAAGAGAACCCATGCCGGAACAACCTGTAACCCCCCCCACACCCAGCGCGGCAGCCTTGCTGGCCAACAGCTTCGAGATTGCTGCCCTCAGTGCGGAAATCCGGCGAAAACTGGAAGCCAAGGCAGACCGGCCACGGCGTAAATTTCTTTCCGCCAGCACTAGGGAGTTCAATTACGCCGCCTATATGGAAGCCTGGCGCGCAAAAGTAGAACGCGTGGGCAATCTGAATTATCCGGATGAAGCCCGCAGGAACCGGTTGAGTGGCAGTCTGGTGCTGGATGTCGCGCTCAATGCGGATGGCAGTGTTAACCAGATCACCATCCGTCGGTCTTCCGGTTCGAAAATACTGGATGACGCTGCGGTGAGGATTGTGGAACTCTCATCACCTTTTGCGCCATTTCCCGATCACATCAAGAAAGAAACGGATATTCTGCATATCACCCGGACCTGGCAATTCCTGAACAACAGTTTCTTGCGTCAATAATAGCTTTTTTAACCAGACTATCCGGCCGGGCTTGTAGTTCATATTTATTGTATGGATACTATATCGCATGCAATCGACCAACCTGACCAACCAGTTTTTGATTGCCATGCCGGGCCTGGCGGACCCCCATTTCTATCATACAGTCACCTATATCTGTGCCCATAATGAAGAAGGCGCCATGGGGATCATCATCAACCGGCCACTGGACCTGATGCTGGATGAAGTCCTCCAACAAATGAATATAACCGCGCAAAATGATCTCATTTTGAAGATGCCGGTATATCAGGGTGGCCCCGTGCAAGCTGATCGGGGTTTTGTCCTGCATCAACCAATCCGGAAGTGGGACTATTCCATTGAAATCTGTGACGCGCTTGGTGTTGCCACATCTCGAGACATACTCAAGGCCATTGCTGAAGGAGAAGGGCCGGAAAACTCGTTGGTTGCACTGGGGTATGCCGGCTGGGGTGCAGGCCAGTTGGAACACGAAATCAAGGAAAACGTCTGGCTTAATGCGCCGGCGGATACCAGCATTATTTTCAAAACCCCCATAGAATACAGGTGGGAAGCCGCAGCTGCCCTGGCCGGTGTTGATCTGGATAGATTATCCAGCGATGTTGGTCACGCGTGAAAACATTGCTCTGCTTTGATTATGGTCAAAAACGTATCGGTGTTGCAGTTGGGCAAGCCATAACAGGCACCGCAACGCCGTTGCAGATCATCAACGTTTATAATAACCAGCCGGAGTGGGACAGGATTCAGCAAATGATTAAGGACTGGCAACCACAGGCACTTATTGTCGGCATCCCGATTCAAATGGATGATGCCAGACAGGAAATGACTGCCGCTGCTGAACGATTTGTCAGGCAACTGGAGGGGCGTTTTCATCTGCCTGTATTTGGTGTGGATGAAAGACTGTCTACTTTTGAAGCAAAAAACAGATCTGGAATGGAAACAGAGATTGATTCCATCGCGGCACAGGCAATACTGGAAACCTGGCTGACTGAAAATAACGAACAATTTGAAACCATGCAAATTGATAACAACAACGAATGAACCAGAGCACACAAGATATTGAGTTGTGGCTGTCAGACATGGCTGATCAAATCAGGGAAATCACCAGCAACGCACCTTTGATGATCGGCATACAAACTGGCGGTATTTGGGTCGCCGAAAGATTGCATAATAATCTGAAAATTAAAGAACCACTGGGTCGATTGAATATTGCTTTTTACCGGGATGATTTCAGTCATATCGGCCTGCACCCCAGAGTGACACCTTCAAATCTGCCATTCAGTGTGGAGAACCGGGAAATCATACTGGTTGACGATGTTCTGCATACTGGAAGGACCATACGGGCTGCGCTAAATGAAATATTTGATTATGGCCGTCCGGCAAGGATTATTCTCGCTGTATTGATAGAGCGCAGTGGCAGAGAGCTTCCCATCTGTGCCAATGTCATTGGAAAAAGAATGTCACTTAAGCCCAATGAACATGTTAAACTCTCCGGCCCAGAGCCCCTGGCACTGGTAATTAAAACGGCAGAATGACGAACATCAACAGCAATATCCAGCTTGATAAACATGGCCGGCTGAAACATTTTTTAACCATAGAAGGCCTGGAACGCAGTCTATTACTGGATATTTTGAACTATGCCGAATCCTTTTCCGGAGTTGGCGAAAGGGCTGTAAAAAAAGTACCCCTGTTACGTGGTAAAACGATAGCCAACCTGTTCTTCGAACCCAGCACCCGTACCCGCACAACTTTTGAACTCGCTGCAAAACGACTTTCAGCGGATGTGCTCAGCCTGAACATTTCCCATTCCGCAACCAAAAAAGGGGAATCCCTGCTGGATACACTGCACACGCTCGAAGCCATGCACTGTGACATGTTTGTTGTGCGCCATGCAGACAGCGGCGCAGCGCATTTTATTGCAACCAATGTTTCACCGGGCATCAGCGTCATCAATGGCGGAGATGGTCGACATGCTCATCCCACCCAGGCGATGCTGGATATGTTTACCATCCGGAAACATAAAGGAGAATTTTCACCACTGTGTGTAGCAATCGTCGGAGATATCATGCATTCACGCGTAGCACGCTCCGAGATTCATGCCTTGTCCATACTTGGCGCCAGTGAAATCCGCGTCATTGGACCCAGGACCTTGATCCCCAAAGACATACAAACGATGGGTGTGCATATTTATCATGATCTGGAAAAAGGGCTGAAGGATGTGGACGTAATCGTCATGCTGCGGCTTCAACATGAGCGAATGTGCAGTGCCCTGCTACCCGGTGAGTCGGAATATTTTAATCTGTATGGACTCACGGAAAAACGCCTGAAAGAAGCGAAACCCGATGCGATTGTCATGCACCCCGGCCCCATCAATCGTGGAGTAGAAATTGATTCGCAAGTCGCTGACGGGAACCGATCCGTGATTTTACAACAGGTCAGTCATGGTATTGCGGTCAGGATGGCTGTCATGGCCATGACCATGGGCAATCTTTCCAATCTGGATATAGAGGATGCTGATGCGGACGGTAATTAAACACGGGCGCATCGTTGACCCGGCAAACAAACTGGACAAGGTAACTGACTTATTTATCGACAATGGCAAAATTATCGCCATTGGAAAAGCGCCTTCAGGATTCACGCCTGATCACACTATCGAAGCCAAAAACAGGATGGTCATTCCGGGGCTGGTGGACCTCTCTGCCAGGCTGAGAGAACCCGGTCAGGAACATAAGGCCACGATTGCATCTGAAACATTAGCAGCAGCAAGCGCCGGCATAACTTCTATCTGCTGCCCGCCGGATACTTCTCCTGTAATTGATACTTCCGCTGTTGCAGAACTTATTCATCAACGTGCACTCCTTGCCAACATGGCAAAAGTATATTGTCTCGGCGCACTCACTGCCGGCCTTCAAGGCAAGACGCTGGCCAGCATGCATACGCTCAAGTCGGCAGGCTGCGTTGGTGTCAGTAATGGCTATGCAGGTATCCGGGATACCGCCGTATTGCGCCGGGCACTGGAATACGCAGCAACTTGTGATCTTGTTGTGCATCTGTTTTGTGAAGATGAAGGCTTGCGTAATGATGGTGTGGCACATGAAGGCATGATGAGCATTCGCCTGGGTTTGCCGGGCATACCGGATACTGCGGAAACCATAGCAGTCAGTCGTGTATTGTTACTGGTAGAGCAAACCGGAACGAAAGTACACTTCTGCCGTATTTCCTCTGCTCGTAGTCTGACACTGATTTCCCAGGCAAAAAAACAAGGCTTGCCAGTAACTGCGGATGCAAGTATTACACATTTATATATGACTGAAATTGATATTGCAGGATTTAACAGTCTCTGCCACCTGCGTCCACCCTTGCGCACTGATTATGACAGGGCTGAACTGAGAAAGGCTCTGGCAACCGGAATACTGGATGCCGTTTGTTCCGATCATCAACCTCATGATGAAGATGCCAAGGCAGCGCCATTTGGTCTGACGCAACCTGGCGCATCCACCATGGATGCTTTTTTGTCACTTACAATGCAGCTGGTACGACACAAAATTATGAACCTGCAATCTGCTATTGCAGCGCTGACTGTTAATCCGGCCAGGATTGCGGGTATTGATGCCGGCCAATTGGGCAAGGGTGCGCCGGCAGATGTGTGTATTATTGATCCCGATCTGATGTGGGTGGCAAATAATGATTCGTTAATCAGCGCAGGCAAAAACTCTCCTTTCCTTGGTTGGGAAATGACCGGTAAAGTCACACATACCTTGCTGGATGGTAACCTCGTTTACGAATATAAAAATAAAAAATGAAACAGCCTGATACGCGCAACACCATTTTTGTTGAGGAGGCACGCGTGATTGAACATCAGGCTTATCCCGGTGAACAATACATAATACGTTTGCAGGCGCCTGAAACTGCAACACATGCCCAACCAGGAAGTTTTGTCCATCTTCAATGTGCTGATGATCTGCCCATGCGTAGACCGATGTCGATCATGCGTGCTGATAAAAATGCTGGCTGGATAGACATTCTTTATAAAGTGCATGGGGAAGGCACGGAAAAACTTAAACAAAGGAAACCCGGTGATGTATTGAGCCTGCTTGGACCAATCGGTATCCCGTTCAAATTTGAAGGATTTCGCAAGTATCCGTTACTGATTGGCGGGGGCGTTGGAATACCACCGATGGTATTTCTGGCTGAACACATCAAAAAAACCACCAAAAATCTGCACCCACTGGTCATTATGGGTTCCGAAGTCCCTTTTCCGTTCAATCCCCGTCCTTCGCAGATCATGATCAATGGCATTCCGGAAGGCGTGATTGCCGCCATGCCTCTGCTTGAGGACTGGGGAATTGCGAGCCGTCTTGCCAGCCTGCAGGGTTATGCCGGTTGTTTTGAGGGTTATGTGACTGATCTCGCCAAATGCTGGCTGGACAGCATGGGCCCAGAACAAAGAAATGAAATCGAGATCTTTTCCTGTGGTCCTGCCCCCATGCTCAAGGCCGTGAGTAAACTGGCGCACTTATATGCGCTGCCATGCCAGATTTCCATGGAAGAATATATGGCTTGCGCTGTTGGCGGTTGCGCCGGCTGCGCTATCGAAATACACACTGAAAATGGCCCTGCCATGAAGCGGGTTTGTGTAGACGGCCCCGTATTTGAGGCTTCCAGCGTCTTTCCACAACCCGCATAAGTGGTTAAACACAACCAGATTAGTGGTTTATAGTAACCATTTATGGTTCCAACCCTGCCTGTAGATAACTCTTTTACCAATCCTGGTTTTATCTATCTTATTGATTTTAAATGATTAAAATTGAAATTATCGTTTCAGATGAATCTGGCACACAAGATGCACCTAATAAAGACAGAAGTTTAAACCGATTTATAATTAACCTGGAGGATATATCATGAAATGGTCAACACCTGAATATAGCGACATCCGTTTTGGTTTCGAAGTAACCATGTACATCAACAACAAGTAATCTCTCTATTACAAGTTGATAAATAAAGGGGCTGAAAAGCCCCTTTATTTTTGCTTGCAATTTATTTCTGCTTTTATCTGGTGCTGGAAAGAAAATCTGCACCATGCACATCAACCCATTCCCTGGCTGCCTGTTCCCCGTCCAGATTTCGTCCCTCGGTCAGCATGATTTCATTACGATAATGTTCAATATTGCTGATCTGTTCAATCATGTGTAATCTTGTCTTGTCCCTGTCGCCGCTATGTTCTATACCAAGCTCAAAAAGATCATCACTTTTTTTACACCACACTACGCGCCCTTGTGATACATACTCCGGCAATAGCAGATACATTCTTATCTCTACCGGAGTTTTTACCGGGATCATCAAACTGCCCTGGCAGGCCAGCCCACCCAGACTGACATTCTCAAGTATATATTCGAGATCATCATCATTGTGAATAATCCGGATCGGAATGCCGGCATTATGCCTGGTGAATTCTCTCATGGCAGATTGTGTATTTGGTGACCACAGATAGTTGAGAACAGAATATTTCTGAAATCCGGCAACCCGGAACAATCAAGGATAAATGAATACGACAAGAGAAATATCTATCCGAAATTGATCTTGGCTTCGAGATTGGTTCTGGAATCTGCATTATTGAGTGCTTCTTCCAGTTCAATCCGGCCTTCCTTGTACAGGTTGAATAACGCAAGATCAAATGTCTGCATGCCTTTCTGACCACTCTCTGCCATAGCCACCTTGATTTCGTCGATATCACCTTTCAATATCAGTTCGGCGATATGAGGTGTATTCACCAGAATTTCAATGGCAGCGCAACGTTTACCATCTACGCTAAGCACCAGGCGTTGTGATACAACTGCACGGATATTTAATGACAAATCCATAAACAATTGCTTATGCATGTCCTGGGGAAACAGGTTGATGACACGCTCCATGGCCTGGTTTGCATTATTGGCATGCAGTGTGGAAATGGCAAGATGACCGGTATTGGAAAGCTCCAAAGCAGCTTCCATGGTTTCCCTGTCACGTATTTCACCAATCAGGATCACGTCCGGCGCTTCACGCAATGAAGCCCTCAATGCATTTCTGTAAGATGCGGTATCAACACCAACTTCACGCTGGTTAATAATAGATTTTTTATTTGGGTGGCTGAATTCCACCGGGTCCTCAATCGTCAGGATATGTCCGGACATATTGTCATTACGGTGATTAATCATCGCTGCGAGAGTTGTTGATTTACCGGAACCAGTCGCACCTACCATCAGGATCAATCCGCGCTTGTGCATAATCAATTCCTTGAGTATATCCGGCAAACCCAACTCTTCAGTAGTAGGAATCCTGGATGGGATCAGGCGTAATACCATGCCTACTTCACCGCGTTGACGGAAAACATTTACACGAAAACGCGCGGACCCATCCGGTAGCGCAATGGCAAAATCACACTCCATGGTGTCTTCAAAATGTTTCACCTGTTTTTCATTCATGATGCCATAGGCAGCCGCCTTGCATAATTCCGAATTGAGTGTGGTTTTACCGACAGGAGATGCCTTGCCTTCCATTTTGATTTTTACGGGCGAGTCCACGGTAAAAAACACATCCGAGGCGTTTTTTTCCACCATGAGTTTGAGGTATGGAGTGATATCCATAAACGTTATACCTTAAATAATATTTTTATAGTTGTTCCAGATTAAGAAAAATTTTTACCGCCGCAACATACCACCGGGTTTTTCGTCTTCATCTTCGTGCAAACTGAGATGATCGAGACCTTCCATGCTGTCTTTACCCTTTGCTGCCTTGCCTTCCAGCTTGATTTTAAGTCGTAATTCGTTCATGGAATCAGCATTCCTTAATGCATCTTCAAAAGTAATCAAGTCTGCTTCGTAAAGATCAAACAGGGCCTGGTCAAAGGTTTTCATTCCCAGT
>Ga0326597_10008486_pt1 | contig 13851 bp, 13 predicted proteins | sample RVTome_12_FD_203789 | JGI IMG/M metagenome (GOLD analysis project Ga0326597, IMG submission 203789) | Soil microbial communities from uranium-contaminated site in the Upper Colorado River Basin, Wyoming, United States - RVT100D185 | ecosystem: Environmental > Terrestrial > Soil > Contaminated >... | reverse complement strand
TGAATTCCTCCGTCTCGCCCACCCCGGCTCCAGTTACTCTAAGATTGTTGGACATTAGGCGCTGCACTCTAAATCCAACTTTTCCGTCGAGCCGACGGAAGAGGGGTGATTGCGCCCGGGACTCGCCAACGACGCAAACGAGGAGCTGAATGAAGTCGGCCAAGGCGATAGCCATCTCCAGCATCGCAACCATTGCGTGTGCATTTCCGATGATGCTGACCGGAGCACTGGCAGTCCAAATGAGAGAGGAGATCGGCTTCGGAGCCGCTGCTCTCGGCCTCCTGATCGCCGCCTTTCGGGGGACCAGTGCCGGAACCACCTTCTTGTGGGGTAAGGCCACCGATCGACTGGGCGCCGTAGTGGCGTTGCGGCTGGCCACCGTCGTCAGCGCCATCAGCTGTGCCGGGGTTGCTCTCTCCGAGAGCTATGGCGCAGTCCTGACGTGGATGATCATCGGGGGATCTGGCATAGCTATCGCCCTGCCCGCGACCAATCGACTCATGGTCCACTCGGTACCAATTGGCCGTCGCGGGTTGGGTTTCGGAATCAAACAGTCATCCCTCCCGATGGCGAGCGTACTGGCAGGCTTGAGCATCCCCCTCGTTGCACTGACCGTGGGATGGCGCTACGCCTTCTGGCTCGGCTCCGGGCTCTCGATAGCCGTACTCCTTTCCATCGGCCGGCGGTCACCGGAGGCGCGTCAGGCCGCAAAGCAGAGGTCGAAGCCGCCGCCGGTAGACCATCGGGGCCTCCTCCTGGTTATGGGGATCGCCTTCGGCATCGGCAACTTCGCGAGTTCGGCGATGCCGGCGTTCTACGTGGACGCTGCAGTTGGAGCCGGGACCAACGCCGGCGTGGCCGGCACTGTTCTCGCTGTAGCGGGGTTGTGCGCAATCGCAGTGCGATTCGGCGCCGGCTTCGCCTCCGACCGGATCGACTTCGGACATCTCCGGCTGTGTGCCCTACTCCTGACTGTCGGCGCCGTCGGCCAAGCAATGCTGGCCACCGGCCTGCCCGGGTGGATGGCCGCCGGCGTCCTGATCGGGATGGGCGGGGTGTGGGGAGTCAATGGCATCTTCTGGTACGCCCTGATGCGCGCCTATCCCACTTTTCCAGGGACTGCCACCGGCGTTGTCGCCACCATCGGCCATGCCGGAGGGACGCTCGGGCCGCTGGCGTTCGGAGGAATCGTCGAGACTTTCTCGTACACCACAGCCTGGGTGGTTTCGGGGATAGCGGCAATCCTTGCCGCCATCGCCATGCTCACGGCAGAAAGGCCACTCGAGCGGAGGACCGCAGAGAGGGAATTGATCCCTCAGGATCTTTAGGAGGCACACGATCAGCGCCAAGACTTACGCAAGCCAATTCACAGACCCCGCCACCAGCGCCCTGCTCATGTGGGATTTCCAGCAAGGACTCGCCGGACGGGCGCTACATCTCGCCGACATCGTCGCATCCGCACGGCAACTGCTGCAGGGTGCCGATGAATCCGGGATCCCAGTTTTCTGGAGCCGCCACACCCTGCCGCCTTTGGAGGCGACCACTCCGGGAATGCAACTGTTTCAGGCACTGAAGCAGGGCGTTGCCACGGCTGCCGAATTGCGCCCCTTCATGCAACCGGGATCCCCGGAGAGGGAATTCCTGGACGAGATCTCGCCCCGCCCACACGACACTGTCATCGAGAAGAGCACGCCTTCCTTTTTCGTGGGCACCGTCCTCCAACAGCGCCTCTTCGCCGCCGGAGTCAGGTCGGTTGTGATCGCAGGCGTGGCCACCGAAATCGGCGTTGATCTGACAGCGAAACACGCACTCGCTTTGGGATATGTCCCGGTCGTGGTGGAGGATGCCGTTGGCTCGTACACCGACGAGAAGCAAGAGATCGGCCTGGCGGCGCTCAGGACTTGGATCCCGGTCGTCACGACTGCCGAGATTCTCGATATATGGAAGGCGGGAAGTACACCATGACCACAACTCCCCACGGAGGGCGCTGGGGGACCGTCCCGGCCTCCCTCGTCAGGGGCGGGACCAGCCGGGGAGTGCTACTCCCGCTCGAGTCGGTCCCGCCGGAAGGGCCAGACCGGGATCGCTTTCTCGTGGAGCTGATGGGGTCGGACGACCCGGGGCAGACTGATGGGTTTGGCGGAAACACGTCGACGACCAGCAAGGTCATGATGGTTTCCCACGAACGCACCGGCGGCGGTGACATCCCCTATCTATTCGCACAGGTCGATCCGCGCAACCCTGTCGTGGACTACGGGGGGAACTGCGGAAATATGACCGCTGCCGTCGCACTCTATGCGGTCATCGAAGGCCTTGTGCAACCCAGCCCACCGCTCACCGAGGTCACCTTGTTGAACATGAACACGGACACCCGGATCCGGGCGACGGTTCCTACGCAAGCAGATGGAGCGGAGGTAGACGGAGACTTTCGAATCGCTGGCATCAGCACACCCGGGCCTGAGATCGTGACCGAGTATCTGGAACCGGCCGGACAGCGAGGGCAATATCCGACCGGCGCACCAATCGAGATTCTGAATGTTCCCGGCGTGGGCGAAATCGAGGTCTCGATCGTGGACATTTCTAGCCCTCTGGTTTTCATCCGGGCCGCAGACGTCGGTCTCTCCGGAGACGAGCTACCGGATCAGATCGACGGCGATGCCCAGCTGCTCGAAAACCTCGAGGCGATTCGGGGGGCAGCCGCCGTTCGGCTGGGCTTCGTGGAACGGCCCGAGGATTCGGCCCGGCGCACGCCGGGTATCCCAAAACTGACAATGGTGAGCTCACCTCGTGAGTACCGTACGAGCCTCGGGGCAACGGTGGCCGATGCCGATATCGACATCCTGGCGCGCATCATGTCAGTCCAGCGTGCCCACCATGCCTACGCCATGACGGGCGCCCTGTGCACTGCGGCAGCGACCAAGTTGACCGGGACTATCCCTCACTCGCTCGCAGTTCCCCGAAGTGCCGACTCGGTCAGGATCGGCCATCCAAAGGGTGTGACCACGGTCGGCGTTTCGGTATCAGGGGACGCCGGGGAAGCCCACGTGGAAGGTGTGTCAGTCTCGCGCACGGCGCGCTACCTGATGCGGGGCATGATCCGGCCAAGGACGTTGACATGAGTGAGGCAGACGCAATCCAGCTGCTCCGGCGGGCTCTGGTAATCGAAGGGCACCGCGACTGCTACGAGCAGATCCACCGGCTCAACAGCGGAGATGAAGACCCGGTCAACGACCTGGTGGTGCCACGGCTGCGCCTCGGACATGTCGACCTCGTGGTCTACTCGGTCGGCGGCGATTCGCTCGCCCATTCCAACGGCCGGGACATGCGGCTCCTGGCCACACTCGAGAACATCTCACAACTCAAGCGAGCGATCAGCAACAGCGACGGGGAGATCCATCTCGTACTCGACACAGACGACCTTGCCCATCATCCCAACGACGCCGTCGGGTTCGTGATGCATCTGGAGGGCGGGGGGCCTCTCGAGGGCAGCCTCGCGGCTTTGGAAGCCCTCTTCGACCTCGGGGTGCGATCGATGCAGCCAGCGTGGAACCTGCGCAACGCGTTGGGCGACGGGGTCCGGGAGTCGGGGACGGAAGGGGGCCTCACCCGTTTCGGGGTCGAAGTGCTGCAGACAATGGAGCGATGGGGGATGTTGATTGATCTCGCTCACATCGCACCGGCCGGGTTCTGGCATGCCCTCCGTATCACCTCCAACACACTGCTCGTGAGCCATGCGAACGCGCGTGCCGTTCACGACCACCCCCGCAACTTGGATGATGAGCAGTTGAAGGCCATCGCCGAACGGGGTGGAGTGGTTGGCATCCACGCCCTGCCGGTGTTCGTAGATGAAAGTCGGCCCACTATCGACCGACTGATCGACCACGTGGCCCACATCGCCGACCTGATCGGCATCGAGCACGTGGCGTTCGGAGGAGACTTCGTGCGCAGCGACGGCCCTCGTTCGGGCAGGGAGCAGATTCCTCCCCGGGTCGTCGAGGAGCTGGATCGGTTCGGCGAGATCGACGACATGCCCCATCTCGTGGAGGGAATGATCGCACGGGGTTTTGGCGAAGGGGACATCGAGTTGGTTCTGGGGACCAACTTCAATCGAGTCCTTATGGCGACGCTACCGAGTTCAAGCACCGGCAAAGAGGAGCCCAACGACGATGACTGACCGCAGAATTCCCCGTGACCTGACCGAGATGCTGAGTCCGTCCTCCACCGCATTGATCATGTGGGACTTCCAGATCGGTCTCGGGGGAAACGCCGCCAATCTCGATTCCATTGTCGACGCCGCTGCACGTCTTCTCCAGGGAGCGGACGACGCAGGTGTCCCGGTGATCTGGAGCCGTCACACCGTTCCCCATTTGGCGCAGGTCACCGCCGGCAGTCTCTACCGGATGATGAAGAAACAGGGCGTGAGCGAACGAGCCGAGGTATCCCCGTTCATGCAGGAGGGATCTCCGGAACGCGAGTTCCTCCCCCAGCTCAATCCACGCCCTCACGACACGATCATCGACAAGAGCGCTCCTTCATTCTTCGTCGGCACTCCGTTGGAGATGCGACTACGGGCAATGGGTGTCGACTCCCTCGTGTTCTGTGGTGTGGCTACCGACATCGGGATCGACCTGAGCGCCAAGCACGCTTCCGCTCTTGGCTACTTCCCGATCGTCGCCGAGGACGCGGTCGGTTCGTACTCCGAAGACCGCCACCTGGCGGCCCTGGCGGCGATGCGAAGCTGGATCCCCATCTCGGACTCGACCTCGATAATCGAGGTCTGGAAAGCCTGACCTCAAGACTGGTCGAAAATGGCCTGAATCTCGGTCGCGGCGTCGGTCCGGGTCAAGGCCATGGCCAGGAGGATTCGAGCCTTCCAGGGAGGCAGCCCTCTGCCCGCCACAAAACCCGATGCCACAGTGCTCGGGGTTGGCGCTACCCATGCCGATTCGACCCGGCTGCTCAGACAGACCACGACTCCGGCCTCTACCGCCCGCTGTAGGGCGGCCCCCTCGGACTTCGTGATGCGGCCGGCGCCGGCGCCGGCGCTTACGATCCCGCGCGCGCCTGCCGCGACGGCGGCATCAATCAGTGTTCCGTCCGCCCCCACATGGGACATGACAATGTCGACCCTGGGGAACTCACCTCGGCCGGGCGGCGGAAGGGTGGGGCTGCGCCGCGCTGTCCTGTCGATCACGACCTCGCCGTCCGGGGCGACAAACCCGATGGGCCCCAGGTTCCCGCCACGGAATGCATCGACCGACCAAGTCGATGTCTTGGTCACATCCCTCGCCGGGTAGATCCTCTCGCCGACCATCACAACCACCCCCGCACCGACGGCCCGTGGAGACGCCGCTACCTGCAGGGCGCGAACCAGATTCAGACCGGCATCCGCAGAGATGGCAGAAATCGGGCGCATCGCTCCCACGAGGACGACGGGACGGTCACTGTCGAGACAGAGATCGAGGAAGTAGGCAGTTTCCTCGATGGTGTTGGTCCCGTGCAGGATCACGACGCCCGATTTGCGCTCCAAGAGCCCTTCAACGAGTGGGGCCAACCCGATCCAGTCGTTTTCGGTTAGGTCTGTACTCGACCCCTTCCCGAATTCGACTGGCTCAACGACGGCAACCCCGGCGACTTCGGGGAAACGGCCCAGTAGATCTCCGGCCCCCAGCTTCACGCCCGTCTCGTGGTAGGCGGCGAGATCGAGGCTGTTGGAGGAGACCGTGGTGATGGTTCCGCCGACGGCGATCAACGCCAACTCGCTGAGCGGCTCCTTCACGTGCTGCCTCCCTCGTTTCGGTGCTCCCGGCACCAGGCGACGACCTCGCCAGGTGTCGCCCACCACACTGCTTGAACGTCACGAAGCTGGGCCAACGCGGCCTCGACTTCGCCTGCCCGGAACGCCTGGCCCGAGATCCAAGGGTGAAGATGAAGAGCCAGAACCCTCCCGGAGTCCTCTGCGTCGAGCGTGCTGTGCGCCTCGACGATCGATCGGCCATAGTCCCGCGGCAGGACCGACCTCTCAAACATCGCGCGCAGGTCTGTCAACTCCCACGACAGCGGAAAGCCCCATATCCCGGCTCCGGGCATCGGGTACGGCTGTTCGTCGTTGCCCCAATCCAGCACGTATTCGATACCGTGGCGTGCCAACAGGAGTGGTGTTCCAGTCGACTCAGTTTGCCCGGGGCTGGACCAGCCGACCGGCTGCAATCCAAGGCGGGCCTCGAGCCGCTGCTGGGTGGTTGCGATGTAATGAGCCTCCTCGTCCTCACCCATCCGGCTGGTGATGGGCCGACTCGCGGAAAGCCCACCTGCGATCCATTCTCCCGTGTCCTCAGTGAGGTGGTCAACCAAGCGACCGTAGCCCTCGGCGGTGAGGACATCAACCACAACCGCCGGGCGGATTCCGAGCGATTTCATGATCTCGAACAGACGGAAGATGCCGACCCGGTGTCCGAATTCGCGATGGCTCATTCTGGGAATGTCGGGCGATGGTGCCTTCCCACGCCCGCCCGGCGGTAGCAAAAGCACATTATCCGGCCCTTCCCACTCCGCGGCTCTCAGGTCGAGAACCACACTAACGGCCACTCTCGCACCATCCGGCCACTCCAACTGAGGACGCCCGGGCAGCGGAGAGAACGAAAACCATGGGTGGGAGCCGGATGGGTCCATGATTCCGCCGGGACGCGTGTCCCTCCTGTCAGCGGGCAAGTGCTGCGACATCTTTGTCATAACCAGTCTTCATGTAGTGATCGACTATCTGAGCGGCAGTCGCGATCCACACGTCATCAAATGAGCGAAGCCGGTCAAGCAGCCGCTCGAGATGCTCGATGCGGTGGGGCTGTCCGATTGCGAAGGGATGGAGTACCAGACAGGCGACACGTCCCCCCCGACCTTCTTGCCGCAGCCGATCGATCTGGGCGAGCCACAAATCGACGAACGTCGACCCTTCCACGTGCGATCGCATCAGCAGCGGAGCGTCGTTCAGCTCGTACGTGTACGGCAGGGCGACCATTGGCCTCCCTACGTCATTGCCGAGCGGGGTCGGTCGCTCGTCGTGCACCCAGTCGGCGTGGTAGTCCATCCCCAACTCGGCCATCACATCGGGCGTCCAACTGTTTGCCGAGATATTGGGGCCGAGCATGCCACGAAATCTCTGACCTGTATGCCGCTCGAGGACCTCATTGCACAACTCGAGGAGGCGCTTCTCATCGTCGCGACTGAGACCCGTGAGCTCTCTGGTGTTGTACCAACCGTGGCTCAGGAGGTCCCATCCAAGGCGGAGAATTTCCTCTCCCACCTCTGGATATAGATCGAGAACCCCCACGTTGAGAGAGACGGTGGCAGGGATCTCGTAACGCTCGAGGACTTCGGCCATACGCCAAAATCCGACACGGTTGCCGTAGTCCCGGTAGGAGTACAAGCGTACGTCCGGATGAGGGGTGCGGGGATAGGGATCGACCGCTTGGGCGGGGGGCAGGTACTCATAATGTTCGACATTCGGTACGACCCACACCGCGACGGTGTGTCCTCCGGGCCACTCGAATTCGGGCCGTTCAGGCAGCGGAACGTACGGGATGCGATTGTGGATCGGCGCGAACGGCCGCTCATGGGGGTACTTCAAACAGCTATCCTCAACCCCGAAATCGGAATCCAGTGGGATAAACCGCCTACCAAACATCCGACAGCCACCGCCAGGACAGTAGCAGTGCGTTGCTCGCCGGAGAGCTGCGGGCCGCCGATTCAGAACACACGATTGATGGACAACACCTTTCTCACCAGACTCAGCCGACCGCAGATCGAAGGCTATTACGCGGCTGCCCTATGGGGGGAGGAGACGATCTATCGGCGATCCCAGAACCAGGCGCAGAGGTCTCCTGACAGGGTGGCAGTGCGCGGAAATCGGAACGCCGTCACCTACTCCCAACTCATCGCTGCCGTCGATCGGCTAGCCGACAGGTTTGCCAGTGCGGGACTCCGACGGGGCCAGCGGGTTGCTGTGTGGCTTCCAAGCCGACCCGCGGTGGCGGTAGCTGTCCTCGCATGCTCGAAGGCGGGGTTGGTTGTTTCACCTTCATTCCATCGCACCCACACCGTCTCCGAGACGCTCCACTTTCTCGAAGTGACACGCGCTTCAGCTCTGATCGGCGAGGTTGGTTATGGAGCGGATGGCCACCTCGAGAACGTCTTCGAACATGCCAACCAGCTACCCACGATGAGACTCTCGATCGCCCTCACCCCGTCGGACAACCTCGACGATGAGTTGTTCGCTGAAGGCGACGTCATGGGCGCCTCACCCACGGTCGACGATCCCGATTCCGTCGTCTATCTGGCGCTTACCTCAGGCACCACTGGCCAGCCCAAAGGGGTCCTCCATTCCGACAACACCCTTCTCGCCAACGCCCGCGCCCTGGCTGAGGACTGGTCGATCGGCCCCGAATCTGTTGTCTATTCGTTCTCTCCGGTCAGCCACAATCTCGGATTTGGAGCAATGATCATGGCGCTGACTTCGGGAGCCGAGTTCGTGATGCACGACGCTCCACGGGGCAGTCCGCTGGCAGATCGACTGAGGCAGACACGAGCAACCTTCGTGGTTGGCGTCCCCACTCACGCTCTCGATCTCGTCGCCGAGTTGGATTCGGGCTCCGAACCGGTCACGACGGTCGAAGGTTTCCGACTGTCGGGCGCATCTGGAGCACGCGAGGTGGTGAGAGCCCTGGCCAGGCACGGCATCGTTCCCCAGAGCGGGTACGGGATGACCGAGGCCGGGTCCCACCATTACACCCTGCCCACGGATCACCTCTCCACCATCGTCGAGACGTCCGGAAAGGCGTGTCGCGGATTCGAGGCCCGCGCGTTCGGGATTGACAATCCGGATCACCCACTGCCACCCGGCGAGGTGGGTCATGTGGGAAGCCGAGGCGCCTCGATGATGCTGGGCTATTACGACGATCAGGCTGCCACCGAAGACGCCTTCAACGCCGACGGTTGGTTCATGACGGGCGACCTCGGTTCGATCGACGAACAGGGGTACATCCGGATCACCGGGAGGATCAAGGACATCATCGTCCGTGGTGGGCACAACATCCACCCCTCCAAGATCGAGGATCTCGCCATGCGTCACGCCGGCGTGGCGATGGCGGCGGCCATCCCGGTACCAGACGAACGACTCGGAGAGCGAGTGTGTCTCGCCATCGCCGTAGCCGAAGGACACGATCTGACTTCTGTCGAACTGCTCGCCCACCTGCAAAGCGAAGGCCTCTCACGCTACGACATGCCGGAGTTCGTTCTGTTCACAGACAATCTGCCAATCACCGCTACCGGCAAGATCCTCAAACGCTCGCTGATCAGTTCGGTGCACTCCGGCGAACTAATTCCGGAGCCGGTCTAACGGTGACGCCAACCAACTCCGACACGATGCACGCAGTCAGAGTCCATCGTCTCGGCTCAATCGACAACGGACGAATCGAAGAGATCCCACTGCCGCCTGTCGGACCTCGCGACGTTCTGGTTGAGGTACAGGCAATCTCAGTCAAGTACGTCGATCTCGTCACGATTCAAGGTCGATATCAGTTCCATCCAGACCTTCCCTACACACCGGGAAAGGGACCGGCTGGAATCGTGCGCACTATCGGATCCGACGTCACCCGGGTCCAGGTCGGTGACCGCGTACTCGGCATGGCCGAGGCGGGAGGATTTGCAGAGGCCGTGGCCGTGCCCGCCGATCAGGTGCATGTACTACCCGCAACGCTCGGATTCTGTGAGGCCGCCACCATGGCCGTGTCTTACGACACCGCGTGGATGGCACTCCGCGATCGGGCGAGGCTCGAACCGGGACAGTCTGTCCTGGTGCTGGGAGCGACCGGAGCCGTAGGCAGAGCAACCGTCCAACTCGCCAGGGCGATGGGTGCGGGATTAGTCCTGGCCGGACTGGAGGAACCTCAGCGTCTCGACTCGGACCCTCTCGGTGAAATCGTCGACGGTCGTGTCGACCTCGGGCAGCCCGATCTCCGCGATCGGATTCGCGACGATGTCCGGGCACTGACGCACGGCCGGGGTGTCGACATCGTCATCGACGTCGTCGGCGGAGATGCCTTCGACGGTGCCATTCGCTCGCTTGCATGGCGCGGCCGTTACGTCGTAGTCGGGTTTGCATCCGGGCGGATCGCCACCCTCCAGAGCAACTACGTGCTGCTCAAAAACATCGAGGTCACCGGTCTTCAGATAAGCGACTACCGAAAGCAAATGCCCGAGCTGGTGACGACAGCGTTCCGGGAGGTCTTCAGCTCATACGAGGCAGGAGCGGTCCAGGTTCCTGCATATGAGAGTCATCCTCTGGACTACTGGTCGACAGCGCTTCGTTCCATTGAAGAGCGCAAGGTTGATCGCGCAATAGTCCTCGAACCCAACAAGGAGCAATCGTGACAGAGACGGCAAACCAGGATTCGGCTACCCGGCTGGCGGGGATCGTCGCCGCCTGCATGACTCCATTCGATCGCTCGGGCGAACTCGATCACGCTGCTCTCGAACGGCAGATCGAGTTCGTGCTTCCCGATGCCGACGCCATCACCATCGGAGCTGTGGAGGCGTCCGAGTACTCGGTGCTGGATCTCCCTGCCAGAGAGGAACTTCTCCGCACCGGGGCTCGTATTGTCGCCGGTCGCCGACCGCTGGTTCTGGGGGTCTCATCGCTCCACCTGGGGACGGTGGCCCGGCTAGCCGAACTCGCAGCGAATGAAGGGGCGAACTTCGTCCAGGTGCTGGCACCGGCTCGACCATGGGGCGGTGAGCCGACCCCCGATGAGCTCGTCGGATACTTCGAGGCTGTCGAATCGGTGAGCTCACTTCCGCTCGTCGCCTACCACAATCCGGCTTGCGGGGCCGACCCCACGATTGCCACTTGGGTTCGCCTAAGTGAGCTTCCTGGTGTCCAAGCGATCAAGGAGAGCTCGCGCGACCTGACGAAGATCGGCATGATGATCGAGCAGGTTGACCGGGCAGGCAACGCCGCATACCTGACCACGATGCAGCCGCTTCTGTCGACTCTCCTCATGGGAGGTTCCGGAGGGACCATGCCGCCGCCTGGTACCCGGATCGGTGCGAAGGTGGTGGAGGCATTTCGTCAGGGAGATCTCGAAACAGCCTGGGCATGGCAACGGGTGTTCAACCTGTTCCCCGCCCGATGGGTGGGCTACGGCTTGCCACCGGTAATGAAGGCAGCCATGCGCCACTTTGGAGTAGACGTCGGCGAACCCCTCACCCCTTTCAGTCGCGTCAATGAGGAACACGAACGGGAGATCGGCGAGTTTCTCAAAAGGATCGGCATCCTGGATGGGGTCGAAACGCCCCGGGTCTGAGCCGGTCCGTCAACTCACCGGCAGCAGAGGCTCCTCACCCGGCGGGAGCTGCATATCGACGAGGGTCAGCATCGCCGCCGTCGCCGCATAGGTCCCCATGATCGAAACCAGGTCGATCAAGCCCGCGGAACCAAAGGTATCTTTCGCGGCGGCGAAGACATCGGAGCCAACCGCCCGCTGCCCATAGATCTCCCGGCCGAGTTGAACCACGAGCGCGTCCTCCGGATCGATCGCGTCGAGGGCGGTTCGATGCTTGATGGCGTCAATGGTGGCTGAGGGGACACCAGCCCTGAGAGCCACCCCCTCATGCTGCTGCCATTCGAATCGGCTGTCATGCTCGCGTGCAGTGATGAGAATGGCGACCTCGCGGACACGCTTGCTCAGTCCGGTCCCGTCACGTAGATACCGGCCCAACGGGTACCAAAGCTCCATCAACGCAGGACTTTGGAGGCGCACCCCGCCGGGGCCGCATAGACCGGCGTGCGACCATCCGCTCGGGTCGGCGTGCTCATCGAAAATTGGCTGAGCACCTTCGGGGAGGGCATCCCGCGACACCAGAGGGAGCCGGCACCAAGAGTCGTCGTAGATGTCATCGGGCCAGTGATTGTCGGACATGTCGGGTTCCTCTTGTGGGGGTCGGTTATATGGGCAAGTGGGTCGTGACTCTATTCCGTCACTCCGGTAGAAGTAGGAAATAGACAGATCTACGAGGTCTCGGGCGAAACCTGGGCTGATCCCGGTTCGTGTAGATTGCGTTGGACAATCCGACAGGAGAGCCTTGAATGTCAGACATCTGGAGCAACGATTATTGGGCCGACAAAGAGGGTGTGAAGCTTTTCGTCTACCGAAAGCGCAAAGGTGACCCAGCCTCCGACGGCGAAACGCGTCCCGCAGTGTTCTTGGTCCACGGCTCATCTTTTAGCGCCCCGGCCGCCTTCGACCTCACCGTTCCTGGGCACCACGACTACTCACTGATGGACCGCCTCGCCTCTCAGGGCTACGACGTATGGACTATGGACCACGAGGGTTACGGCCGCTCGGACCGCACAGACTCGAACTCCGACATCTCCAGCGGCTCTGACGACCTCAGGGCGGCGATGGACGTGATCCAGGCCGAGTCCGGAGTCACCTCCCTGTCTTTCTACGGCCAATCCTCAGGGGGTTTGAGAGCAGGTCTCTTTGCCCAAAGGCACCCTTCGTGGATCGACAAGCTGATCCTCGACGCCTTCCCCTGGACCGGAGAGGGAGCACCCACGCTCATCAAGCGACGCGAGAATCTGGACTACTACCGCACCCACAACTCCCGGACTGTCGACCGGGAGTTCTTCCACTCGATTTTCACTCGGGACAAACCTGGCACCTCGGATCCTGCTGTCGGAGACGCAATCGCCGACATAGAGCTGGAGTATGGTGACACGGTTCCGACCGGAACCTACCTGGATATGTGCGCGAATCTGCCGGTTCTCGACCCAACCCAGATTGATTGCCCGACGCTGATCCTGCGCGGACAGTACGACGGAGTTGCCGCCGAAGAAGACGTGCTTGCATTCTTCGCCGCCCTTCCCAACCCGGACAAGCAGTTGGCGATAATGGCCGGAATGGCCCATGTGGCCCCGCTCGGTTTCAACCGTCCCCGGTTCTGGCATCTGCTGGAGTCTTATCTCGCAACCCCTCCCCGGGTGGATACCTGACTCCAGGTCTGGATCGATTGTTGGACAAATTTGTGCAACAATCGACGGCAGCTGGCGCAACGAGAAAGGCGAATGATGTTTCATTTCTTCCCGGACAACTACATGTGGTCTCAGGCGCTCAACCGCTGCCTGTTCAGCGGAGGCGCTTACGGCGAGATCTCGAAAGCGGCAGGACTGCTGGCAGAGTCGGCCAAGGTGTACGACAACGATCACTGGTTCGAGGTTCTCTACGGTTTCGGCGATCAGCTCCACCAACGTGCCGTCGGCCAGCAGGAAGCCGGGCACGTAATCAGTGCCCGGGAGAGCAATCTGCGAGCAGCCTCTTACTACCAGTGGTCGATCGCGTTCATGGAACACGACGATCCCCGTCGAGAGGAGGCGTACAGCCGATCCATCGCTACTTTCGGGAATTTCGCGGACCTGACGACCCCCCGAATCGAACGAGTCGAGGTTCCCTACGAAGGCGCCTCCTTTCCTGCCTGGTTTGTCCCGGCAGCGGAAACCGCCGTTTCGCGACCCGGGATCGTGTACCTACCCGGGTGGGACAGCACGAAGGAACAGGGAATCATGTTCGCTCTCGCCGTTCGGGAACGGGGATTCTCGACCCTTCTTTGCGACAGCCCGGGAATCGGAGAAGCGGTCACATTTCGAGAGCTGGTCAACCGCTATGACTACGAGGTCCCGGCAAGTGCCGCCTTCGACTATCTGGCCTCACGCCCCGAGATCGACGAGGATCGGATCGCCACCGTCGGCCTGAGTCTGGGTGGTTACCGGGTGGCCAGAGCGGCGGCGTTCGACAAGCG
>Ga0326597_10008484_pt1 | contig 13853 bp, 10 predicted proteins | sample RVTome_12_FD_203789 | JGI IMG/M metagenome (GOLD analysis project Ga0326597, IMG submission 203789) | Soil microbial communities from uranium-contaminated site in the Upper Colorado River Basin, Wyoming, United States - RVT100D185 | ecosystem: Environmental > Terrestrial > Soil > Contaminated >... | reverse complement strand
GACTGGCCCCGCTCCGTCACGAGGGCCTCCACCGACGGCCACGGAAGCTGCTCCCCGACTTCACCGCCCAGGCGGGCCGCGAGCTCCAGCAGCCAGTCGCCGGTGGCCCGGGTGTCGTGAAGGGGCGACTGCATCGGCTGCACGATCCCCCAGACACGAATCGGAACCGAGGGCGGCGCGGGAGCGTCCTGCCAGCGCTCGAGGTAGGTGTGGTCGGGGAGGATCAGGTGCGCGTAGCGCGCGCTCTCGTCGAGGAAGGGCGAGAACGAGACCACCAGCGGGATCCTCTCCAGGGCCCGCACCACCGCGGCGGGATCGGGAGCCGAGGCCACGGGGTTGGCACAGTAGAGAAAGAGCGCCTTGAGGAGGCCCTCCTCGCCGCCGGCACCGACGGCCCAGTCCGCCGAAGTGAGGGCTGCCGGCTGCGTTCGGGGAGCACCGCGCCCCGTGTCTTCGCGCAGAGCCGGCGGGGGCGGTGACGGCTGAACGAGGACGCCTCCCGGTCGGTTGAGCGCGCCCACCAGGACGTTCAGGGTGTGGATGGCGAGGGCATCGGCGAGCCCTCCGCTGCGCCAGGAAACCGCCTGATCCCAGACCGCGACGGGTCGCTCCGCACTGCCGAAGGCTTTCGCCACGCGCACCAGTGTCTCGGGCGAGACCCCCGTCCGTTTCGAGATGTCTTCTGTGCGGCCGTGCCGCAGCACGAGGCTTCGCAGTCCCGGGACCACCTGCCCGGTCTCGTCCCGCCAATCCTCCAACCCCTCCACCCGCTCGCGGATCCCTTCCGCGGCATACAGGCCCTCTTTGAGGATCACGGAGATGATGCCGAGGGCGAGCGCGCCGTACGTACCGGGGCGAACGGGCACCCACTCGTCCGCGCGCGCCGCCGAACGCGAGTGTCGCACGTCGACCTGGACCCAGCGCGGGCGGGGCCGCCCGTTGGCGTGCCTCGCCTGGGCCGCGAGGGGGAGGCTCCACCAGGCCTCGGAGAGCCCTGCCCCGAACGACAGGACGAGGTCCGAGGCCTCGAGGTCGAAGGCCGGGGCGGCACGGACGCCCTGCATCAACTCGAGAACCTCGGCCGAACCATCGTCGTAGCTCTCCCGCAGCACGTGAGGCGTGCCGTAGGCCGCGGCGAAGCGTCCGAGGATCTCCTCCATGATCCCGGTGACGTGGCCGGTGAGAAAGGCGAGCGAGTCGGCTTCGCCTTGGGCACGCAGCTCGGCGAGCACCGACCCGACGCGCTCCAGTGCCTCCGGCCAGCCGATGGGACGGAATTCACCCGAGCCGGGAGGTCCGGTTCGCTCCATCGGTCCCTTGAGGCGGGCGGGATGGTAGAGGAGCTGGATCCCCGCATACCCTTTCGCGCAGAGACCTCCTCGGCTGATCGGGTGCAACGGGTTTCCCTCGATCCGCACCAGCCGGCCGTCCACGACTCGCCCCCGGATTCCGCAGTGAGAGGGACAGAGAAGGCAAGTAGACGGGACGAACTCCTCGTGTCCCGGCGTCCAGTCGGGCCCGACCTCGGGCGGCGCCAGGGGCAGCCAGTGGGAGACACCCCCCAGGCCGATCCCGACACCCAGGCCGCCCAGCCCAGCGACGAATTCCCTGCGCCCGAAGTCCACGTCGGCCCCCCTTTAGCGATGGCAGCTCGTACAGTCGGACGACGCGCCACGGCGACGGTGACAGTCCAGACAGAACTCCATGGTGATCCTCACCAGCGGGCGCTGCGGAGGCGAGCTGGTGTCGGCGATGGCTCCATGGCAGGTCGGGCACTCGAGCTTGGCGGCGACCACGTGCCGCCGGTGCGTGTAGTACGCGTGGTCGGCGAGCCGGAACAGCTTCCTGAAGACGTCGTCCTTGCCGGCTTTGGCGAGCTCGAAGATCTTCTGTTCCTCGGGGCTGTCGGTCAGCGGCTCGGCGTGGCAGAGCTGGCAGGTCGTGAGGGTCGGCAGCCCGGCATGGGACCCGGCTTCGTAGAGCTCGTGGCAGGTGCCGCACTCGATCTCGAGCGTCCGCGCGTGCTTTTCGTGGTTGAAGGCGATGGGCTGGACGACCCTCTGCGTGGGGCGGAACACGGCACGGCCCGTGGCGTAGCCCACGACCGCGGCGAGGACGACGATCGCACCGATGAGCAGACGCCGCGTTGGGCTCACGTTTCCTCCCCGGGGCGGCGGCTCGTGGTGCACGACCCGTCCCCCGCATGGACCGTGAGCAAACACGGTTCCAACTCCTCACCTCCGGCGCGGACCACCACTCAATCCACTGAGGGCTGGAGAGTTGCTCGCACTCCTGCAGCCGCACCGCGCGCCCGGCGGGCCCCCGTCCCCTGACAGATCGTCAGATCAGGCGTCAGCGCGCCGGGCGGGACCGTCGCTTCAGCTTGCGGTAGAGGGTTCGCTCGCTGATCCCGAGCACCTCCGCCACCTGGGCGCGGTGCCCGCCCAGCTCCACCAGCAGGCGCTGGATGTACACGCTCTCGAGCTCGGCCAGGGACGGCCGCTGGGCGGTCAGCTCCTGGATCGTCGAAGACCCCTCGTGGCGGAGGCTCCCGGGCAGGTCGTCCAGCCTCACCTCGCCGTCCCCGTCGGTGAGGATCAGCGCCCGCTCGACGACGTTGTGGAGCTCGCGCACGTTTCCCGGCCACGAGTACGCCTGCAAGGCGGCCAGGGCGTCCACGGAAAAGCGAACAGACCTCCGGCGTGCGACCGGAGAGTGTTCGGCGAAGGACCGGGCGAGCAGAGGGATGTCCTCTCGGCGCTCGCGCAGCGGGGGAAGCGTGAAGCTCACCACGTTGATGCGGTAGTAGAGGTCCTGGCGGAACCGTCCCTCCTTCACCATCTGATCGAGGTTCCGGTTGGTGGCACAGATCACGCGCACGTCGACACGGACGTCGCGGACGCCTCCCACGCGCCGGAACGAGCCGCTGTCCAGGACGCGGAGGATGCGGGACTGCAAGGACATCGAGATCTCGCCGATCTCGTCGAGGAAGATCGTTCCGCGGTCCGCGACCTCGAAGAGCCCGTGCTTGCGGGCCACCGCCCCCGTGAACGCTCCGCGCTCGTGGCCGAAGAGCTCGCTCTGCAGCAACGACTCCTGCAGCGAGGTGCAGTCCACGACGATGAAGGGCTGGGCGCGGCGCGGGCTGTGGCCGTGGACGGCGCGCGCCGCCAGCTCCTTTCCCACACCGCTCTCGCCCTGGATCAGCGCGGTCGAGTCCGTCTGAGACACCTTCGAGATGATCTCCAGCACGGACCGCAGCGGTGCGCTCCTGCCGACGAACTCGCGGAATCGCACGTGCCGGTCGAGCTCGCGCTGAAGAAAGCGATTCTCGCGGACCAGAGCGCGCTTCTCGTGCGCCCGCTTGAGTGTCGTCTCCAGCTCGTCCAGGCTGCAGGGCTTGCTCAGAAAGTCATACGCCCCTTCTTTGAGCGTTCTCACCGCGCTCTCGACGGTGGCGTGGCCCGTCAAGACGATGATCTCCGTCGAGGGGGCGCGCTGGTGGATCTCTCGAACCAGCTCCTCTCCCGAGAGGCCCGGCAGCCTCAGGTCGACGAGGGCCACGTCGTAAGAACCGTCGTCATCGGCCTGCCGCAACGCCTCTTCGGCGCTGCGGGCCTCGCTGACGTCGAAGCCACTCTGCCGCAACGCCTCGGAGAGAGCCTCCCGGAACGCATCGTCGTCGTCGACGAAGAGGATTCGGGCTTTGACCTCGGAGTCCTTCCTCACAACTCGGCTCCGCTCCGGCCGCGGGGAAGCCGAACCGTCATCGTGGTGCCCCGGCCCGGCTCGCTGCGCGCCTCGATCGTGCCGCCCATCCCCGTCACGATCTGGTGCGTGATGAAGAGGCCGAGACCCGTCCCCTGGCCCGGCGGCTTGGTGGTGAAGAAGGGCTCGTAGATCCGCTTGAGGTGCTCGGGGGCGATGCCGCCGCCCGTGTCCGTGACCTCGATCCGTGCGCCGCTCCCTTCGGTGGCGGTGGCGATGCGCAGCTCACCGCCCTGGCCGTCCATCGCCTGCAGCCCGTTCAGCACGAGGTTCATCAAGACCTGCCCGAGGTGCGGCTCGTCTGTCCACAGCAGCGGCAGGCCCGCCCCCAGGTCCAGCTGGGCCCGGACTCCGCCTTCCTTGATCTGGTGCGCCAGGATGACCACAACGTCCTCGATCACTCGGTTGGCGTCGACCAGGGTCCTGGTCCCGGCCGAGGGCCGCGCCACCTTCAGCAGCCGATGGGTGATCTGGCGGCCGCGCTCCACCTCTCCCCCGATCCGCGCGAGCACCCTCGCGAGCTCGTCCGCCGTTGGTGGCTCCTGCCCGGCCTCGGGCGCAAGCCTTCTTCGAAGCCCGTCGACGGAGGCGGCAATCGCGCCCAGAGGGTTGTTGATCTCGTGCGAGAGGCCCGACGCGAGCAGCCCCAGTGACACCAGACGCTCCGAGTGGGCGAGTGTCGCCTCCATCTGGCGGCGCTCCGAGATGTCCCGCCTCACCTCCACGGCATGGGTGGTCGCGCCGTGCGGATCGCGCAGGGGAGAACCGTGGATCTCGACGACGCGCTCCCTCCCCTCGAGGTCGACGTGCGTAGTGACGCCCCAGTGGTGCTGCCCGGTCTCGAGCACCTTTCGCACGGGACAGCCGCCCGGTTCGTTCTCCAGGCAGGGCCCATGCGAGGGGGGAACCTCGCGACAGAGGTGTCCCACCACCTCCACGCTTGATCGCCCCGGCCGGTCTCGGTAGGCGCGGTTGGCCGCCACGACACGGCGGTCGCGATCGAGGACGACGATCTCGTCGTCCGTGGCGTCCAGGATCGCCTGCAGCTCCCGACGCTGGGCCTCCACCGTCCGCAGGGAGTGAGCCAGATGGTCCGTCATCCGGTTGAGCTGCAAGGCGAGCAGAGCGAACTCTCCCGATCCGCCGGCCGGAACTCGCGCGTCCAGGTCCCCCCCCACGATCCGCTGGCTGGTACTCACGACTGCCCGCAGCGGCCGGTGGACCGTCCGGTCCAGGAGCAGCACCAGCACGGCGACGGTCAGCAGCAGCATGACCGTGCCGAGAGCGATCGTGCCGCCGATGTCGGCGAAGAAGCGGCGATCGGCGGAGGCCAGGGCGAGATCGGTCAGCAGGATGCCGTTGACCGAGCTCGTGGGGGCGTGACACCCGTGGCATTCCGGATCATTGCGAATGACGCTCATGGCACGGAAGACCCGCCGACCGTCGTCCCACGTGACCGCGGTCGGGCTGCCGGGGGACGCTCGACCGTTGCCGTGGCAGACACGGCATGTCGCCTCGCGATCGCGGTCGACGACGCGCCCTTCGTCGTCGAGGTCCGAGGCGACACGCACCCGCCCGGCGTGGTCGAGGAGCATCACCCTCTCGATCTCCCGCTGCCGGGCGAGGTTGCGGATGGCCTGGTCCAACACGTGAGGTCGGCCGACCAGCATCGCCGAGCGCAGTCCGTCCACGAGAACCCGGCTCAGCCCCTCGGTGGCCTCGGTCAGCCTCTCCAGCTCCCGCTGCCGCTGGAGCCGGTGGAACATGAGCAGGAAGGGCACGCCGATGAGGAGCAGGGCCACCACGACGCCCCCGGTCAGGCGGACCGTGAGCCGGTGGCGGAGAGGAACGGCCGATCTCGCCTGGAGCGACACGTGAGGCCCTATTCTAGGGGGCCTACCGACAAGATGTCAGGGACGAATGCCGGAATTGTCAGTCTCCGTCCCCCCGGCCCCGCGGCGGGGACCCCTGGCGCGGCCCAGGGACGACTTCATAACCTCTCACCCTGGCCCGGCTTCCACGGGGCGCCGGTCGCGGGCCGCCGCCGCGGGGGCGGTGGTACCGAAATTGCTCGACCTGCAGGCAACGTACGGGCGGTGACCCCGACCGTATCGTCGGGCTCTAAAGCCGCCCCGGAGGCCCCGCCATGGCTCTGATCCTGCTCGTCGCCCTTGTCTCTCTTGCCTCGGGCGTACCGGCCTATGCCGCTGCTCGGGCTGTCACGCCCGGAGCCCTGACCTCGAGTGCCACCTGTGCCGAGTGCCACCAGCAGATTCACTCCATGTGGCAGCGCTCGATGCACGGCCTGTCGTTCTCCGATCCCGTCTTCCAGGTCTCCTACATGCGCGCGTACCTCGAGACCGAGGGCAAGGCGAGCCAGACGTGCCTCCGGTGTCACGCCCCCGTGGCCGTCCTCACCGGCGACCTCGAGCTGAAAGATCCGATCAGCCGAGAGGGGATCACCTGCGACTATTGCCACTCCGTCGCCTCGGTCGACCTGAAGCGCGTCTCCGGACCCTACGAAGTGCGGCTGGACGGCGTCAAGCGCGGTCCCCTCGCCGATGCCGACTCCCCCGCCCACGAAGTGGCGAAGTCGCCCGTCCACGAGTCGGCAGAGTTCTGCGCCGGCTGCCACGAGTACTCGACCCCGCGGGGGCTCGCCATCTTCTCAACCTACAGCGAGTGGAAGTCGAGCCGCTACGCGAAGGAGGGCACGACCTGCCAGAGCTGTCACATGCCATCGATGCCCGGCTCCACCGTGCGCCCGGATCTGGGCGTCCGGCGACCGACGATCAACCTGCACGACATCTCGGGCGGGCACTCCTCCGACCGGGTCCAGCGTGCCGCGGCCGCGAAGATCCTCCGCCTCGAGAGGGAGACCCGCGACCGGGCGGTGGTGGAGGTGGAAGTGGCCAACGTGGCGTCCGGCCACGCCATCCCCACCGGGTTGCCGACACGCAAGCTGGTGCTCCAAGTCCTGCTCTCTGTCGACGGCAAGCACGTACGCCGCTTTGAGCGCACGTATCAACGGGTTCTTCTCGACCGCGAGGGAAAACGAATCCTCGAAGACCATCGGACGATCCTCGACGCCTACAGCCTTCTCGACGACAACCGGCTGGGCCCGGGTGAGCGGAGGATCGAGCAGTTCGGGACCCTGGTTCCCGTCCGAGGCAAGCTGAGCGCCGAGATGCACCTCGACTACGTCTACGAACCCGAGCTCCTGCTCCGGGAGAAGATGTCGATATCGATCGCGTCCGAACGCGCGCCCTGAGCGACGAGACCGGCGGCACCGGACCGGCAGGCTGATCACCCACCGTAGAGCGCGGCAGCCCCCTCGCCACGAAGCGCAGCGTCACTCGGGGACGGCCCTTCGGGCTCTTCGGTGCGGGCACTCTGCCCGTGACGGAGCGGGCGCCGGGCCCTGAGGCCCGGCGCCCAAGTCCTGCAGACGTCGACTCCGGACTACTGCCAGCTGTACTTGAGGTTGATCCAGCCGACCCAGGCTTGATAGTTGCCGAGGTTCGTGGCCAGGAAGAACGAGCCCGGCATGTAGTTGAGGGTCCCGTCGGTCTGGGAATCCCGGATCGTGTAGTCCTCGTAGAGGGCCCCGCCCGACACGGACCAGGCATTGCTGATGTGGTAGCGGAGCTGGGCCCAGACCGACGTCAGCTCCGTGTCATCGAAGAGCGGGATGTCCTCGGTGTTGCCCGGACCGGTGAAGGCGTTGTTGCCGTCGGCCTTCTGCCAGCGGGCGAACAGGTTGAGGTCCCACTTCTCGGGGACGAGCACGAAGTCCACGCCCGCGCCGAAGGAGTCCACCTTGTCCGCCACCGTCGACGTCCAGGTGTCCGCGGTGTTGAAATTGAGCGTGGCACCGCTTTGTCGCCCTCGTTGGAAGTCGTCGATGTTCTCCCGGCTGTAGAAGGCGTAGAAAGTGGCCCGGTCGCTCGGCACGAAGTCGCCCTCCACGGTGAAGGTCTCGTAGTCGGAGTCCACCAGGCCGAGGGGCGCTTCCGTCCCGGGCTCGATCACGAAGGGCACGGGGGCCTTGTCGAAGTCCTGCTTGGTCATGGTGTACTGGAACAACAGCGTGGCCTTGCCGCTCGGCGGGGCGATCTGCAGCGTGCCGCCGAAGCGCTGGAGGTCACGCTTGGCCTGGTCGAAGCGGCGCAGCGCCGGCTGGTTGACCAGGTCCTCGGGTTCGAGGTAGGAGGCGTGCTCGCTTCTCTCCGTGTCGTACTCGTCGTAGTCGCGTTTGGCGAGCTCGTAGAGGGCGCGCAGAGTGACCCACTCCGTGCCCCGCACGTCGAGGGCGAGGCGGAAGCCGTTCTCGGAGGTCTTCGTGCTCTCCCGGAAGGTGCGCTCCATCCGGGTGTACTTGTAGCCGCCCTCCAGGCTCGCCTTGCCGAAGTCGTAGACGAGCATCGCGTCGAAGTAGTCGTTGGTGTAGCCGTAGGGCACGCTGATGCGGGGGATCTCTTCAAGGACCGCGTCGAAGCGGACGTAGCCCTCATCGAAGCGGATGCGCCCCGTCTTGTTGTCGAAGTCGTAGCGGCGGTAGCGCGCGTTCAGACGGAAGTCCTCGGCCAGCCGGGTCGTGAAGAAGGCGGAGAGCGACGTGGTGTCGATCTTGCCGTCCAGGTTGCGGGCCGGAAGCGCGGCGCTCGCCGCGTTCTGCCCATCGGGAAGCACGATGGCGGTGTTGGTCGTGTAGGGGATGAACGCCGACTGGTCCTGCTTCCACTGGCCGAACGCCCCGTCCACCGTGAGCCGCGTCTGGGCACCGAACTTGAACGTCGCCCCCACCGAGGTGGTGATCGCCTTGTTGTCGGGAGGCAGCGCGAGACGACCGGTCTTCGGCCCGTCCTGAGTGCTTGCCGAAGGAGCAGTGTAGGCCGAGCCGCTGGTCGAGTCCGTCCCGCGGAACGGGTTTTCCCACTCGAAGTCGAGCAGGCCGTCCCCGTCGAGGTCGCCGCTCTTGAAGTCGTTGAAGTGGATCGCGGCGCGGGCCACGCCCCAGTTCCCGTTCACCGAGCCGTGGACGGCGAAGTCCTGCGTGATGTAGCGCACCGGCTCCGGCGTCTCGACCACGTTCGAGAAGCCGAAAGACGACCCGTTGGCGGCGCGCGTTCCCGACCGTCGCTCGTGGAAGTAGGTGACGCCGAAGTCGTAGGAAGCTTCCTTGGGCGCATAGGCGACGGAGAGATTGGTGCGACCCCGGGTGAGCTTGAGGTCGATGTCGCTCGGCGCCGCGTCCAGGGTCGGCGTCACGAGGGCGAGAATCCCCGCGTAGTTGGCCTTGGTGGGGTTCAGTACAAGGTAGTCCTGGAAGGTCTGCTGCAGGGTGTCGCTCAGCCGATAGGCGCTCTCGAACGTCGGCCGCAGCAGGCTCTTGCCGCTGTTACCGAAGTTGTGGGGGACGCCCACGTAGCTGCCCTTGATCCTGAAGTTGTCGTTTTGCAGACGGAGCAGGTACCGCTGGTCCTTGCGCGACACGCTGTTGCCGCTGATGTCGTACCAGAAATCGCTGCTCTTGCCCCGCAGGCGCAGGAACGGCAGGAACCCGCCCTGGGGCCAGTCGCGATACTCGAGGAACTTCGAAGAGGTGGTGTCGGAGTCCCTCTGCAGCGCGGCCAGATTGACCTCGCCCTCGTTGAAGTCGGTCTCCTCCTGGGCGAGGACGGGAAGGGCCAGTGCGAGCACGGCGAGAACGAAGAAGATGATGCGCTTCATGGCTCCCTCCTCACCTGCCAAGGTACGGCCCGGACGGGGCGTTGCTGCCGTGGACGTTTTGATGGCAGTTCTTGCAGGCATGCTCGATCGCCCGGTTGGTCGCCGTCGTCGGCGTTTCGGTGGCCGCGTTGAGACCGGTGTAGAGAGTCCCCGGATGACGCGTGTTCAGGTGGCAACGCTGGCAGAGCCAGGGCAGCCGAGCCACCAGCATCTTGTCGTGGTTGGAGCCGTGGGGGTTGTGGCAGTTCAGGCAGTTCTCCCGCACCGGCGCGTGCTCCCAGAGGAAGGGGCCCCGCTTCTCGGTGTGGCACTGGAGGCAGAGCTCGTTGGTCCAGTCGGCATTGATCATCTTCGGCCGGCTCCCGTCGTGCGGGTTGTGGCAGCTGGTGCAGGTCATCAGGCCCTCGCGCACCGGATGGTGGGACGTGCGCATCATCCGGGCCCGGATGTCCTTGTGGCACTGGAAGCAAGTCTCCGGCTCGTTCGCGGTCTTGAGCTGAGCCTTGACCGACTTCGGACTGTGGACGGAGTGGCAGCTGATGCAGGCCACACCGCGCCGGTCGTGTGGACTGCCCGTCCACATCTGATGGTGTGTCGTCTCGTGGCACGACAGGCAAACGGAGTTCGCCTCGCTCGCGCTCAGCTTCGTCAGGCTCGGGCCGGGCGTCTCCTCGCCCTCCATCCTGCCCTTCAGATGTTCTTCCGCGCCCTTGTGGCAGGAGAAGCACCCATCCGTCAGGGTCGCGTGGTAGGTGCGATCCGACAATGTGAGCGTCTCCTCGTGGCAGCCCCGGCAGTCCGCGGATTCCTGCGCCTGTGCGCTCCCCGCAGCAACGACCAGGAGGAAGACCAGACTGCCCAGGAGAACCCTCCAAGGCTTGATCATTCAAAACCTCCTCGATGACGACGTCGCGCCTCTCGTCCGGCGCCCATCCCCCGCCCGGCGGCCTTCGCGTTCGAACTCGACCGCGGTCGGCGTCTGCCGGACCTTGTAGGGTTGCCTGCCCGTCCTTCACGACTCATCAAGTTCACAATCACGCGCACCTCGAGCAGACGGGTGACCCGCGAAGTCGACGATGACGACCTATGAGTGCGACCACCCCCAAGATCAGTCGGTCCGGTCCTCGTCCCGGTCGTGACCTTCGCGGTACTGTTGCTTGCGAAGCTGCTCGACGACGTCGCGGTCGAACCGATGGTGCCCGCCCAGGGTGACCAGGCAGGCCAGACGGCCTTCGCGCGCCCAGCGCGTCACGGTGTTCGGTGACACGCCCAACAGCTTCGACACTTCCGACCGGGTGAGATATTGGGAACCGCTCATCTCGCTTGTGGCCCCTTCCACAACTTGCTTCACGGGGCGTAGAGTACTTGATCGTTTTGTCCTGGATAAATGGATCAGATGCTTCAAGCGTGTAGTCTTTCAGGCTCAGATCTGCCCGAATTTGTTTCCGGGCAACCACTTACCCGGCGAGCATCCAATCCGCCGGACCTTCGCTTCGAAAGCTGTGTGGCGGCTCGCGCCCTGGCGGGCTTATTCTACTGATCGGTAACAGATTAGCCAGTCCCGGCCCGTTCGGTCACCTTCTGAGCGAGGCCCTTGACTGATGCAAACGTATCATTCGCACCGTTCCCTGCGACGCTTGCGTGCCGCTCGGGGCCCGGCAGAGAATGAAAGCTCGACATCGTGAGGCTTGAAGGATGCGTCCACACGCCGACAGTCTCGACCAGAGGAGGTCAAAAATGCGTCGTATCACCTTTCTGCTTGCCGCGGCCGTCGCCCTGAGCTTCGCCGGCGTGGCCACGGCCGACGACGCCGCCATGGCGGAGAAGGGAAAGGCCGTCTACGAGTCGGCCAAGCCCGCGTGCAAGGCGTGCCACAACGAGAAGAAGAACCCCCTCGACAACTATGGCGCGGCGGGGAGCGTCGACGAAGCCAAGGCGTGGATCCGCACGCCCAAGGAGCAGTTCGCCAAGACCGGCAAGAAGGGGATGATGCCAGCGTTCGCCGCATCCAAGATCTCCGACGAGGACCTGGACGCCCTGGCCGCTTACCTGATGAGCCTCAAGAAGTAGTCTGAACCGGCCGGTCCCGGGAGCGATTCAGCATGAAGACCACACCCCCCGAGATCCCCTCCCTCCCCCGCCCGGGGCCGGCCGTCTTTCCCACCGCTCTCACCGCACTTCTCGTGGCACTCTCGGCCTCCGGGGCGCGGGGGCAAGACGAGTGCCTGGCCTGCCACGCCGAGCCGGGGTTCGAGGCCGCCTTCGCGAACGGAGACAGCCGCGACGTGCACGTCGACCGCGAAGCCTGGGAGGCGTCCGTGCACGGACAGATGGGGCTGTCGTGCACCGACTGCCACACCGACATCTCCGAATACCCCCACGCCGAGATCCCCGACCGATCGGCCCGCGACTTCACCCTGCGTCTGTACACTTCGTGCGAGACCTGCCACGAGGAGCAGTTCCAGAAGACGCTCGACAGCGTCCACCAGCGGCAGCTCGCGGCGGGAAACAAGGACGCGGCGGTGTGCGCGGACTGCCACGATCCCCACGTCCAGAAGAAGATCACGGACCCCGACACCGGAGCGCTCCTGCCGGAGGGCCGGATCGTGATCCCCCGGACCTGCGCGAAGTGCCACGCCGAGATCCAGGCCCGCTACCGCGAGAGCGTGCACGGGGCCGACCTCGCGGAGGGCAACTCCGACGTCCCCACCTGCATCGACTGCCACGGAGTCCACGACATCCACGACCCGCGAACGGCGAAGTTTCGCCTGGCCTCGCCGCGGATGTGCGCCGACTGCCACACCGATTCGAAGAAGATGGACAGGTACGGCCTCTCGACCGCGGTCCTGCGCACCTACGTCGCCGACTTCCACGGGTCCACGGTGACCCTGTTCGAGCGTCAGCACCCGGACCAGGTGACGAACAAGCCCGTCTGCTACGACTGCCACGGCATCCACGACATCAAGAGCGCCCGCGACCCCGAGAAGGGGCTGCAGGTCAAGGCCAACCTGCTCGTGACCTGCCGGAAGTGCCACCCCGACGCGACCGCCAACTTCCCCGACGCCTGGCTCAGCCACTATGTCCCGACCCCCGAGAAGAACCCGCTCGTGTACTGGGCGCGGCAGCTCTACAACGTCCTCATCCCCGGGGTCGTGGGGGGCATGGTCCTCTTCGTGGCGTCCGACTTCGTGAGGCGCCGGCGCGACCGCCGCCGCGCGCGTCGTCAACGCATCGAGCCCTCATGAGCACACCGTCCTTCGATCCGCCCCGTCCCGGCTACGCCCGGTTTGCCCGGTCCGACCGCGTCCAGCACGCGGTGATGGCCCTCTCGTTCCTCGTCCTCGCCGTGACCGGGTTGCCGCAGAAGTTCATCTACGCGAACAACCACGTCCTCGACGACACGATCGACCTCCTCGGCGGGATCGAGGCGGTCCGTGTCGTGCACCGCTGGGCGGCGACGGTGCTGATGCTCGCCACCGTCTACCACGCGGTCGCGGTGGGATACCGCACGCTCGTGCGCCGCGTGCGCCTGAGCATGATGCCGCGCTTCCAGGACGTGGTCGACGCCTGGCAGAGCGTGCGCTACAACCTCGGCCTCGCCCCGCAGCGGCCGCGGATGGACCGGTTCACCTGGGAGGAGAAGGTCGAGTACTGGTCGCTCGTCTGGGGCACGGTGGTCATGATCGTCACCGGTTTCATGCTCTGGAACCCCATCGCCACCGCGCGCTTCCTGCCCGGGGAGTTCATCCCCGCCGCTCAGGTCGTCCACGGGGGGGAGGCGCTCCTCGCCATCCTCGCCGTCCTCGTCTGGCACTTCTACGCGGTGCACCTGCGGTCCTTCAATCGCAGCATGTTCACCGGCCGGATGGACGAGCACGAGATGGAAGAGGAGCACCCATTGGAGCTCGAGCGGATCCAGGGCGGGGCCGAGCCGGAGCCCGACCCGCTCGCCGTGCGGCGCCGCGAGCGCATCTTCCAGCCGGTGGCCACCGTCGTGGCCGTGCTCCTCCTCGCCGGGATCTACTGGTTCGTCACCTTCGAGCAGACGGCGATCACCACGCTGCCGCCAAGCCCCTGATCTACTACTCCGTGAAGTTGTTGCGGCAGGCGGCGATTCTCAGGCGGCGGCAGCCAGGAGTTGCTTGATGTTCGCGCCACGGGCGGCGAAGAGGGCGGCGGTGAGGAGGTGGCCCTTGGGGGTGAGGCGATAGCGATGGATCTTCGGGATCTTCTTGGCGCAGGGAGTGGTGTCGTCGATCGCGGCCAGGGCGTCCAGGTCAGCGTCGTTGGAACGCTGGGACAGCTCGGCACGCCGATGGAGGTCAGCGACTCCCTTGCGCAGCGGCCGCCAT
>Ga0326597_10008482_pt1 | contig 13856 bp, 18 predicted proteins | sample RVTome_12_FD_203789 | JGI IMG/M metagenome (GOLD analysis project Ga0326597, IMG submission 203789) | Soil microbial communities from uranium-contaminated site in the Upper Colorado River Basin, Wyoming, United States - RVT100D185 | ecosystem: Environmental > Terrestrial > Soil > Contaminated >... | reverse complement strand
CTCGGCTCCCCAAGCGACACCGCCGCAGAGTAGTAAGAGTCCGTAGCGCTAATCCTTCGCGAGGGTGGCGGAATAGGCAGACGCGCTAGTTTGAGGGGCTAGTGCCAGAAATGGCGTGGGGGTTCAAATCCCCCTCCTCGCACCAATAATTTCAAGCACTTAAAAGACTCCACGGCTTTCACTGCGCAGCTTCGCTTTTTTCTTGGGAACATCTCGGGAACATTTTTGGGAACATTTCCCGGAAGGCACCCCGGATCTGATCATCTGATAGGTTGATATATCGGCCGGCCATGCCACGCAGTTTGTGGCCTATGGCAATCTCGCCGACCTCGAACGGTAGCCCAACCGCGGCCCACCGGGTTCTTGCACAGTGGCGAAAGTCCCGGAACTGGAAATCATCAACCTTAGCGTCCTGGACGGCCTTTTCAAAGGCATGGCGCAACGTGCCCTCGTAGATCGGCTTCCCGGCTTTGGTGAACACCAGCTTGTCCATGTTGGGAACGCGCCGGTACTCGTTGCGAAGCTCCCGCAAGACCTCATCAAGGTCCGGCGAAATGCCAACGATCTGCTTGGCGCCGGTCTTGGCCCGGCCGCCCTTGATGACGATCAATTCGCGCTGCACACAGCCCCAGGTAAGATTCAGCAAACCTCCGCGGTCGATCGCGGTCTCGTTAGCGGCTATCACCACTCGTTGAAGCCAACGCGGGGCCGCTTCAATGATCGCCTTATACTCGGTTTCGGTCAGAATCCGCTCGCGCGGGATCTCCCGCTCCTTCTTGACCTTGGGCGCACCGTCGCATAGTCCCTGATCGGCCGCCAGGTTCAAGGCAGTAACCAAACAACTCACTTCCCGGTTGACCGTGGCTCCCTTGATCGCTGTTCCTTCGACTGGCTCGCCATGACGCATGATCGTTTCCGATAGCCGGCGGTTCTTGTACTCCATGACACGAACCCGGTTGATCTCCGACAAGGGAACGTCCCCAAGCAGCCGCTTAAGGTGCAGACTCTGAGCCCGCTTCGTTTCATAAGAAGCCGTACCTTTCACCAGGTCAAGGTAACGGTCCAGCCATTCCCCCAGGGTCATCGCCTTGATCTTGGCCTTCGTCCGGTCCTCTTTTTCCTTGCCGAAGTCAAACTCAGCATCGTTCCGTTTATGAAGCACGCCGAGCTTGTCTCTTGCGCCCTGTAGATCCTCGCCAAGCGGAAACTTTCGACGTGTGCCCTTCCAATCCACGAACACGCCGTAATAAATCGTCTGCCAATCCCCGGTGCTGTTTTGGTACTGCCGCTTATACAGATGCTTCTCTACTCGTTCAAAACTTTCTTCCATCTGGCTCCCTCCTTTCCTTTGATCGGTTTTTCACGTTTCACCCTCCTTTGCTGAAACTTTTTCGCATTTAAAAGCCCGTAGAGCCACGTTCTCGACTTTGCCGTTGCCTTACCATTACCCCTTTTTCGCCTTGGACGTCCCGGCCATCCGGCGGCACGACGCGGGCGGTTCCAGCGCCGCGGCCTTGCGGTAGCCGAGGAAGCGGACTGAATTTATGGTCATAAAACTTTCACGCGCTGACAATGATTCGCGCCGGCCTTGGAGCTATCCATCTGCGCGCTTGATAAGCCTCAACGTATACCCAACGACGTAACGTCGCCCCGGGCCCGTATGGCTGCCGCTTCAAGTGCCCTCGAACGGAAACATCTATCCCCTGGCGGTCACCCAGCGCTTGGCCTGCCCGTTGGCCCAATGGCGCCGATCTGCGCGGTGTTGGCATTCGCAAATGGACGCGGCGAACGGTCCAAGACCGGGCTTCATTCCTTGCGCCGGCGGACTTGCGCTTTCGCTCCCCTGGCGGCTCGTCGACTGTGATCGGCCTCGAGGCCGCTTCGAGCAGCAACGAGAACACCACGGCAAGGCGCGCCGCCTCACGCGCCCAGGAACGATGCTGGTCCACGTTATCGATTAACGGCGAGCTGTCGGGCGGGATGCCTTCGGCGAGCTCCTCGCCTGTCCATTTGGGCGCCCAACGCGCCACGGCGATGCCGTCGGGATAGCCGATTCCTACCAGGTAGATCGCGCCGTCGAGCGGATAACCGCCCAAGCTCGCCGTCATTCCCCAGCGCCTCATGTCCGATTCGATCAACGGATGCTTTTCAGGATGGCGGCTCTCCAGTATCCAGGCGCCCCGGAGAAGTCGCGGCGGCTCGCCCGGTAAGGTGTGAAGGTCGGTCCCATGGACAAGCGCAATCGCGTCCGCGGTCAGCTCGTAGCGCACAAGCCGCGCCATGGACAACGCCAGCCCTGCGCAGTTTACCAGAGCCGGCGCACCAAGCAGCGCCCCGGCGCCGAATACCCGCCCGGCCATGGTTGCGGCAGACACGCGGAAGTCATCCCCTCCACCGCCAGGGCGTACCGCGTGCAGTTTCGCAACCGTGCTTGAAAGCGATTCCCAGGTCATACGGCGCGCTCGTCGATCTCACCAGCCATTTCTCTCTTTTTCTTTACGAGCTTGAGCAGTTGACCAGGCTGGCCTTGTGGCACAAATCCTAGCTCTCTCAGAACTGAGATCACGATCTTACGAATCTCAAACGTCGCTAAATCCATCTGCACCGCATGGAGCGGCGACGCCAGTTTTCGTTTCTCTAAACGGGCCTCATAGGCGCGTTGACGGTGACTACGAGTACAGTAACGCGGCTTGCGGCCCCTTCCGGTGGGTGTAAAAGTTTGGCGGCACCACCCGCAGCGGCTCAATTTCATCACGCCTTTCATCACCCGTGACGTTTTACCCGTACTTTTGCGCATAATTTTATCCTTCTTTGCCACCGTTCAGCCTTGGCCCCGCTTTTCCAACGCGGCGCGGATCTGGCGCAGCTCGTCCACGATCGCCAACAGCGCCTCCCAAGTCATACGGCGCCTTTTTGCTCCGTCGTGCGGGAAGTTTTTTTCGAAACGCTCGTCTATCTCACCAGCCGACGAAAGGGTTTGAACGGTTCAGCGCCAGCCTCGCGATGGCTCGACCCGGCGCCGCGCGGCTTAGGCCGCGGCGACCTTTGGGTTCGCCTGCAAATCCGCGAATAGCGCTATCCTGTCCGATATCGTTTTTTCGCCAGCGGATTTGAAAACATCCATAACGTTGACAGCGCTGAGTGCGTGCTCCTTGACCATCATGATCCCGATGGCGATTCCGGCCGCGACGTGGGCATCACCTTCGAACATGCGTTCGGTGTCTATGAGATGGTGCAATCGATAGTGCGGATCGACCTTTTCAACAGCAACCTCTCGACGTTTTTGCGCGCGGTGCATGTTTTCAATCAAGGCGAGCTTTTTGGATACCAATCTGTTGGCTTCGTAAAGTAGAGGTCCCGCCGCCTCACTCCAATCGCCCCGGTCTAAAATTCCGCGCGTGTAGGGAAGCAATTCGTCGCGGCGCTGCTCTGCCAGGTTGAAGATCTCGGCGATTAACTCTACCTGATCCAATATCGCCCTTGAAAACCTATCGTCGCCTGTTCCCTCATTCGCTTCCATCCATCGAGGTCTTGCTTTTGCCATGGTTCTATCCTCCTTTTTCCACCCGGTTATTGTTTCCCCCGCTCCGACCTCACGCCGCTCCATTTCGCCGTGTCGTTTTGATGATCCACTTACCCGGCGCTTCCGTTTCGGTAGATCGCCCGGATCTGCTCGATACGCTTAAACCTGTTAGTCTCTCTCTCCAGGTCGCTCCGCCAGCGCACCTCGAAGGCCTTGTTCGCGATCGTGTCGCCCAGGCGGATGGGAATTTGCTTGATCGCCTTGCCGTCGCGCGTATGGCCCATATCGTTTTGCAATCCATCCAAATCAGGCAGCCGGCGCACCCTGGTCACGACCACCCGGTACAGATGCCAATAGTCGCTTTCAAAAACCAGGTGATTGCCGATCTCGTCCCATTCGCAGCCGCAAAAGCAAAGGTCCGAATGTTCGGGCGGCGAACAGTAGTCAACACAAAAATGACCGCGACTTTTTCGCTCCATCATCGCCGTTCCTTCTTTGCCACCGGTTAGCCCTCACTCCGGCGTAGCATCTCGTTATGCTCGCCGGCCGCGGAGGTAATCGTTTTCATCGTCCTTTTGGCTTTCATGGCAGCAGCCCTGGTGGTCCGTCCAAGGCTTCCCGCACCACGTCGAGCAGAGCAAAGACACTCTCACGGGTGGGGTTTGAGTCGAATTGGTTTTTCAAGGCGATGATCTCGGCAGGAATGTGGAGCATTAGGCACCCCCGGTCAGGATGCCTTAATATTATCGCTCGCTTGATACTACTGTCAAGCGTTAGTCATTTTTTTTCCCGGCTTCCCGGTGAAGCTCTGAGACCCGGTAGGCGTCAAGGTCCCTGGCGGCTATGTGCCAACCTTTCACGGTTCGCGTGACTGTGAAGCTCCCCTTCTTGGCCTTCAGCCGCTTACCCTTTATCGCCTCATGAACCGCCTGGCGCGTAGTCCCTAGAAAATTCGCCGCTTCGGTGATGGTGTAGAAAGTCTTTTTTGTCATGAGCACCTCTCTATCATTTTGATGCGCCGCTTTACCAGACGCCGGATTCCGCTGGGTTCGATTCCCAGGACGCTGCAAATGGATCGAAAATCATAAAGGTACGTCTCCCGATCACGAAGGAGCCATTCCCTGGCGATGCGGATCTCTAAAGCTTTCAGGGAGCGATCGATGCCGGCGATCTGGCCCATGGCGGTGCGGATGCCATCTTCGAGAACCGCAACCATCAAGGCCCGCTCCGGGCTTTGGATAATGCCTCGGTGGACGGCACTATAGCCGAACTCCGCTGGCGGATCGCTAGGAAAATAAAAGTCAATATCGTTGTTGAGATCGAGGTTTTCCACTGTGTAGACGTACTGGCGCCGTCGGCGTTTTTTCATCGGCGTTTACCACGCGGCGCTGGCACTCGGCGGAAAGCCACGGATACGCGGCGGCGATCGCTTCAAGAATCTTCTTGTCTACGGCACGCCCACGTTCTTGGACGTCGACGCCCCGGCACTTCTCAACCAGAGCTTCACGGTACGGATCGAGCTCGTGGAGTAGAAGTTCCAGGGCGGCAAACAATACCGCACGGCGGCAAAGCTCGCTTTCACTCAGCGCCGGCAGCTTCGGCGCCGGCTCGGATTCGATTGCAGCAAGCATCCGGTCGCGCTTGGTTGCGGTCGCCTTCGCTGCGGCTTCCTTGCGCTTGCCAGCGACCGCTAAGGAGCGCTTGAAGGATTCGTGGACCCTACCTCGATGATGGTTTCCAGACGATAGAGCCGGACAGCAGGCCCGCGGATGTTGTGGGGGTTCGGCCGGGTTTCATCGGGTATTGGGAGATACTGAAACAGATCGGCGGTCCAGCCCCGCTTCAAGAGCTGCCGGCGGGTTAAGAGTTTGTCGCGCTGGGGCGCTGCGCTGACGGCTTCAATCGCGTTCACGTCTGCGGTCCCTGGCTCTGGCTTTCGGTGGTTTGGCGATCGCCTTTTTTGCTCGGCGTGGCGGCGGACGGAAGATCGCCCAGGTTTTGTCGAGTTCGCGCAGGAAGTTTTCGAGCGCGCGTTTTCGAATCTTTTCGAGTCTTTTTTGATGCCGGCGCTCTCTTGCGTCGAGTTCTCTTAGAAAGGCCTTTACGCTTTTGGGGCGCCGTGGCTTTGCCATCGCGATAGATCTCCTTTCCTTCGACTTGCCAGGCTTCCAGGCGTTTAAGAAACTCGGCCGGCAATCGAAGTTGACCTAACGTTGAAAGTGTCGCGCGGATTTGATCATCGAGTATTGAAACGCGCTTCGGCTCGATCTCAGGGAGCAAACTTTTCAACTCATGTGCTAAGTTTAATAACTGCCTTTTGACTAGGCTATTGCAGGTGGTAATGGCCTCGCACACGAGCGGAAGCGACATAAATTCTCCGCGCAAGCGGCGAAGCTCAAAGTTTGTTTTGTCGGCTTGCTCGCGTGCCAGGCGGGCGCGTTCTTGAACCAAGTCCAACGGCCCATTGCCGCGCCGGCCCGCCGCTTGCCCGGCAAGGTGGTCAATAAGCTCGCGCAGCCATGTTGGAGCGTCGGCCCCTCGGGTAAGGACGCCCTCGCTAACCCATCGTGAACACGTGCTTTGATCGCGGCCGACATACGCGGCAAACTCGGCTTCGGTCATCCGGTCGCCGATCTGCGGGAAACTCTGGTGAATTTCGGCGAAGCTCCCTTGTTGCGCCATGGCGTTATGCTATGCCCCCCTTAAGGCCCACCTGAATCTAGCGGACTCTCGGGGCACGTGTCATCCTTGTGTGTGGGGTGACGCAGGGTCCCACGTTTTGCCCGTGGCCTCAAGCGTGGCCACTCCGCGCCCTCGGGTCACCGAGGGCAATTTCAACAAGTTGCCAACATAATTCCTGCAGCCGTCTCGGGCTGGAGTCCGGTCCAACGCACGTAAGACAGAACCGAACCGCGCTGCCGTCAAGCATCGCACCGCGGAAATAATCTATGCCGGGCAAGGCATCGTGTAAATCCTCAAAGCAAAGCTGGCACACCGTCTGCTCAGGCTCGTTCGAATTGCCCACGTCACCTCACAAATACCCGCGGCTTAACACCCGCAGCCAGCCGCTGGCGATCGATTTGATCGTTCGTTTCGCGCAGTGTTGCCAGCCTTTCTTGCAACCGTTTTAGTTGGGCAGTACGATCCTGTGCTGATATCCCTTGTGGCCACACTTCCCGCAGTCGTTCGACTACCAGTGCGTCGATTTCTTTTGCGAGCAAGAAGACAACGACCTCCATCACCGCGCCGTTGAAATGGGCTTCGATGTTCACTTCTCGCAAGTCGCCGCGGTCCCTTAGCTGTAGAATTCTTGCGGCGCCACGGCTTGCGATCTCTTCAAGGTGATGGGTCAATTTCTCGGCAATCTCTTCGGCTAATGCCGGTTGCCGGTTGAGCTGATCGACGGCGCTTTCAGTCGCAATGATTCCGGCCTTCGTTTGTTTACTCTCATCGTTCAGGCGTCGCCGGGCTTCGCCTAGCATTGTTTCGATGTCCTCCATCCGTGTTCTCCTTTCTTGATTAGTCAAACTCCGATCACGATCTACTGCGTCACTCAGCAAGCCAGAGGCCGGGGGCGGCTCCGCCCCCGTTTGCCGACAGCTCGACTCTGCCAGCAGCCTTGGCTCGCGGCGCCTGGACCCATCGTGAAGTCGATGGGCGGAGGTTGGCGTCCCATGACGCCGGCGCCACGGCGTTCAGTCTTCAAAAACGATTGACTTTTCGCGCAAGAAATTCGCGCAAGCGTTGCCAAGATTTGCGGTGTCGGTTCGGCGCCGTTGGACCGCAGCGATCTGTGCCCCCAATTCTAAGCGACGATCTTCTTGTTGCTTCAACGCGGTTTTCAGTGCGCCCGATCCTTGTCCGTTTCGCTCGGCCTCGATTATTTCGCCTTTTAATTGTGAGATCGCCCTGAGAATTGCGTTCATCCCTTGGGAAAGCTCCTGTTCTTCGCTGGCGATTGCGCGGCCCCGCCGCCGAAGCGCGCGGAACTTCTCGCCATTGAATTGCCTTCCCGAAAGTTCGAGAAAAATGGCCGGGGTTAAGTCGGGCCGCCGGTCAACTTGCGCGCCAACCGATTCCAGTTGGATGCAAATTTCCTCTTCCTCGCGCTCCCACTTTTCGATCAGCTCCTGGTCGCGGATGATAACCTCTTGTCGCTCCGTCTCAGCAATTTGATTTTCCGGCGCTATTGATCGGAAGAATTCCGGCAGTTGCTTCTTAATCTCATCCGCAAAAACAGCCAGGAAATTTTCCATCAGATACCTAAGCTCAATGGTTGGGTTTCCGAAACTGGGCATCAGAAGATCCGCCGCTTGCTTCTCATCGAGAGTTGGCGTCGAAAGAAAATGTTTCATTCGATTTTGCCCATCCTCTTTCACACGGTCGACCACTGCGAGCATGACGTCGAGCTTCGCTGATATCCGTGGCGCACGGTTTCGAGTCGCCTCCACGGCGGCAAGTTTATCGTTAATTCGCTCTCGGTGCTTCTGCAGCTTGCCGAGTTCTGCGCGAATTGTCGTCGCGATCGTCGATTTCAACGCGGCCACGTTGTTTTCTCTGGTAGTCATCGTCGTCTCCTTTAACCCCGCTCGGGCAAATTTTGTAACGCGCGAATCAAAGGCCCGGCCAGGTTCCGCAAGCTATCCCTCTCACGGGCGAAGTGGTTCTTGCCGTACCGCGCTTCGATGGCGAGCCGATCGAATACTGGCCTGTCCTTCCCCCGTCCGGCTTCAGGTCCGAGACGGTTGTCGATCTCCGGTCCCGCCAGGGCAATCTGAATTTCGAGCAAGTTTTTCGAAACCTCTTCGGGTTCCGCACCGGCCCGGATATAGGCGGCTGCGCGGTGCGGCATGCGAGCCGCCGCGCAGCGGGCGCGGATCGTGGCGGCATTTTTGAGCCGGTTTTTCACCCAGGCTAAATTTCGCCCTTCGGCGATGAATTTTTCGGCCAAGTCGGCCACGCCGGCACCGTTGCACAAGCTGTAAATTTCTTTCACCTCGTCGGCGAAGACAACCGTTTTTAGATTTTCAAGTTTTTTCGGATCGGCGAGCATACTGCAAACTTCCTCGGCGCTCACGCCTGTGGCGATGATCTCCGCGGCGAGCTCCGGGCGGCCGGCGGCGCGGCATGCTTCGGCGATCGCGTTGACGCGCTGGCGTTCCGCCCCGATTGCCTCGGTTTTGGCCTGCGCGCGGATCGCCTCCGGACCCATCGCCGTCGGCTCTGGAGCGGGAGTCGGCCCAGGAGGTGTGTCCGCTGGCTTAGAAAGACCCGACGGAGCGTTGCTGAACCGGGCCAAGTCAAAAAGGGCGGCCATTTGCGTCGGCTCGATAACTTCATCTGCGAACCCGAGGGCTAACGCCTCTTCGGCGGGCAGCCAAGTTTCCGCGTTCATCATCTCGTTGATTTTTTCCTCGGGCTGACCGCTCTTTCTGACATAGGCACCAACCAAGGACTTTTTCACTGAGTCGAGAACAGCGGCTAACGACCGCATGTCGTCGGCGTCGCCTAGAACCAGCCCTGCCGGGTTATGAATCATAAGGAACGTGTTGTTCGGCATGAGGAGCTTTTTTCCCGCCATGGCAACGACGCTGGCCATGGACGCCGCAATGCCGTCGACCACGACCGTGAGTTCCGCGGGATGGCGAGCGAGGGAGTTGTAAATTGCCAAACCGTCGATTACGTCGCCACCTGGCGAGTTGAGGCGCAATGTTATTTTTTTGACGTTACCGAGGGCGCGAAGCTCATCGACAAATTTCTTCGCGCTGATTCCGTAGATGCCAATCTCGTCGTAGATGAGAATCTCGGCGACCCCATTGCTCTTGGCTGTGATGGAAAACCACTTTTTCATTTTTGGATCTCCTTTTCTGAAGGTTTGGAATCTTGCTCTCGCCGTCGCTGCGCGCGACGCTCCTCTTTGCGGCGCCGTTTTTCTCGCAGGTGTGATTCACGGGCGAGTTTTTGTCGTGAGGTACGAGGTTTCATTTCTATGCCTCAGTGTTTCGTCGGTTCGCCGAGTCGGTCCCGTATCCAACCGCCGCCAAGGGCTTGCTTCTGCTCGTATCGACGGCGCAACTCCGTCTCGCCCATCTTCTGCAGGAACGGCAGTTCGCTGACAAAGAACACCGGGATGTCGTCGCCCGATTTGAACCCATCATCGAAGGCGAACCACACCGGGCCAACGACGGGCGAATCGATCAAGACGGCGATGATCCGGTCGTCAATGACCTGGTCCACGGTGGCCGGTCCATCACCACTGTCACCACTGTCACCAGTATTTTTTAGTAGGGAGAGACCCCTAGAGGAATCCCCGGTTTTGGCGAAATTCCCTTTATCTGGTGGACCTGCCGGTCTATAGGCCATCTCTCTCCCCCATTTTAAAGTGGTGACACTGGTGACGAGTGGTGACACCGGTGACATTGAGCAGCTTTTCCACCGCGCCCAGGTCAAGCTGCAAAACCCTTTTAGTGTGCCCGCCGATCTTAACTGTTGCGGTCAGCCTATCCGTGTCAGTCTTTGAGACCGCGGCTTTAACCAGGTCCTTCTTTAACCGTTCCTGCCTGATCGGGAAGTGTTCCCCGCCGTCACGGCAAAAACTCACCACGGCCGCAAATATCGCTTCCGGCATCAAATAGAGCCACTCGGCATCGAACCAGCCGATAAACTCAACTCCGGGCTTTGGTTCCGGTGCGGCCTCGTCTTTGGGAACGATCACGGCCCGGCCTTGCGTGAGTATGGTGTGCGCCACGGTCAAGAATCGTCGCACAGGATCTTCTTGCTCGACGACCGCCGCCTGCTCCCGGCCTATTTCAATGAATGCGTCCCAGCTGTCACGAAGAAGCCGCTCGGCGTCGACTTGATCTATGGCGCCGATATCCTGCGCGTAGGTGAGCCCGCAGTGCAGCCCAAGCCACAGGTGTGCCGCCGCTTCGGGGATACGAAGATGCTCCGCCCCCGCGGTCGCCTTGGTCCTGGCGACGATGAACGCTTCCTTGAGAAGTGCCGGCATCACGTCCATTTGCGGCGCCAGCCAACGAAGATATCCAGCCATCGCGTGCGCCAACCGCCCGGCCTGCTTTTGGATGTCCGTCAGCATCGGAATGTTGATATCGTCGCGATCGAGCTCGAGTACTAAGGTGCGCGCCAGCAGGCTTTGGCCCGGCGGATGCTGCTCGCCGGTGCTGACGATAATACCCCTGGGATAGAATGCTGACCTCTCGGTTAGGTCCGACCGCAACCGCGCACGGCCGGCTAGGTTGCCTTGCGCCCGCAAAAGCCTGGACGCCTTCATCTCCGTCTCGCGATGGTCCAACGCTGTCGGCGCGTAGTCGTCGATTACAAACACGCTGTCCTTGAGCAAGAAAGCGCGCCGTTCAAGCTGGTTCGCCGTGGATGCCCAGGCGCCAGGTAGGTGAATACGATCAAAGTCGCCAAAGTGATTCAAGAACACCGCGGTCAGGGTTGACTTCATCGAGCCGGTCTTGCCCTCAACCCAGATTGACAGGTCTTGCGGGAATGCCGATACCAACGGCGCACGGTAACACGAAGCGAACAGCGGCGCCGTGATCCTTAGCGGTGCGATTTTGAGCATCTCAATGCTCAGCCTCATCGCTCCGACGGCGTCACCCGCAACAGCGGGTAATTTGTAGCGCGCCAGCTCCGGCCCGAGATCAACTTCAAAGTCTGCATTGCCCGTAGTGCTACCGGAGAGATATATCCATTGACCGTTGATCTTGCGCCACCCGGTATGTGTGAACACATGACGCCGCCGTGCCGCTGGAGACAGCCGTTGAATAGCCTCGCGAAGATAATCCCTCGTGCCATTGCCGGCACGTACCACGGCGCACACGCCCCAAGACTCTGTAACCCAGGTCATCCCGCCGAATCGACTTGCCGGAATGCGAACGGATGGAAGTGATGGTCCGCTATCAAGCCGGCCCTCAAGAATGAATGCGCGCGTCGGGTCAGCGCCATCGTCGAGAATGATTTCTTCTTTGATTTGCGCCTCGAAATTGCAGAGCGCGTCGACGACCACAGCGTCTTTTGTCTGCCGGTAGCGGACAATGCGACCACCCTCAACGGCGTATGGATAAGCACTCCCGTTTTGTTGGGAGCCCGTATCCCCGGCGCCATTGTCCAATCCAGCCGCAATCTCTTCGATATTAGGGATGCCTTGAAGCTGCTCGGATCTCATAACGCGAGCTCCGCGCCCTCGGTGATCTGCTCGATTGATTGCTGCAACGCGAGCATTTCCACCGCCCCCCGAGGATACCGCAGGACGTCGTAGAATTCCCGGAGCATCACCAGCTCGCGATCAAACATTTCGTCAATGTCGAAAGCGCCGCTTTCGTCGGCAAGGTCGCGCTCCTCGAGTCGCTCGCCGATAAGAAAACCGATTTTCGCCCGCTGCTCATTCACCCACGCCGCCGCCAGCTCGGCGGCCTGTTTGCGCTTCGCCGTTAACCGTATGTGCGGGCGATGGTCGCTCCCACACTGAAGCGCCTTGCAAGCCGCTGGAAAAGTCAAACCGTCCGCGCGCATGACGAAGTTGATAACGTCACCGGAAGCCCCGCACCCGAAGCAGTGGAAAACACCCTTGTCGGGATTGACGCTGAAAGATGGATGGCGGTCATCATGAAAGGGACATAAACCTACAAGCTCACGGCCGGCGCGGCGCAGGTCAACGCGCGCGCCGATCACGCCGACGATGTCGGGCTTGACGAGCGGAGAATCACCCACGTTTGCGCCCCCGCGACGTGGTCGAGTCCGTGCGCACCGTCATGCGCGATTGCAAAAATTTCTCGAATTCGTCGCGCGGGATTCGATATACGTGACGGGTCTTCCCCGAGCTAAGCAGGACTGCGGGCAACTGTCGTTCCGTGATCATGCGACCAATAGTAGCCCGATGAACTTTCAACGCCTCCGCGCAAAACCCGGGTGTAAGCAAATCGACACTCATATTTTCGCCCTCGCTTTTTCGTGATTGATCCATATCGTGGTAATTAGCACTCTAGTGTAATTGGGTCAATCATTATTACATTACACACGACAGTTGTATTTCTTCGGACTTTCCGCTAATGTGTGCTTACGCATTACATACGAGCGAAGGGAGCAACCATGGCGAAGAAAAAGAAGGCGACGGTCCCGGAGAGTTACAGCGCAGAAATACGGCGAGAGACCCAACTTGCCCTCGGGCGAATCGGCAAGAAACAAATCGATCAACTCCGCTGGCTCGTCGAGTTCGCCGCGGTGGATCTCGACGCATGCAGCGCCGGCCGACTTGCCGATCTAGGATGGGAAGTGGTCGCGTTCAGCTTTGACGAAGTGCCAGAGCAGCCGATCGACCTACACGTCGCTTTCGATCTTGAGCCCAGGGTCCAGTTACCCGTTGAGGAAATCCGCCGTTTTCATTTACTCATCCAAAAGGGTCTAGACGATTTTTTCGACGGCAAAGGATGGGGGATGACCGAGCCGGAAGTATTCAAACGGCTCAAGGTGAACGTCCGACCTTTTCATGTGGAATCGATTAAAGGTGGATCTCTGGGCTGGTACAACAAGCGCCTCCGTTACGCCTTCCGTCTCGTCGAGGTGGAATCGGAACGATTGCAGTTATGCAGTAATCCGAAGTGCCGAAAGCGCTTCGTCGCCGAGAAGAAGGGACGTACCAAGTTCTGCTCAAGCCGGTGCTCCAACTACATTCACGTCCTGGTTCACCGCGCCCGGGGCGAATTCGAGGCCCGCCCTGAACGCAAAAGGCTCAAGGGCCGCGCGCTTGGTGAAGCATGGGGTCAACTACTTCGCCAAAAGCTCGGCATCGTCCCCGATGCCGAGGTCTTCGCCATCGCCGGTGATGATCCGGATCCGGATTCAACCGGGTAAAAATCACCCCTCGACGGCACCCTCAAAAAATCCTCGGGAACATCTCGGGAACATTTTTCGCGCTTCAAATCTACTTTTCAGCAACAGAGGCAACACGCGCACCATTTTTGAATCGAGCAGAAAAACAAAAAGAAACGGGAACTTACCGCTAAGCTCCCGTTCTTTTTCAGAAAAGCGATTTTGCCGCTCGCCGGTTTGAGGGGCTAGTGCCAGAAATGGCGTGGGGGTTCAAATCCCCCTCCTCGCACCATCCGACCATCTGTGCTCCTATCATCACGTAACCTCAATTAGGCCCAAAATCGGCTTTCCCCTTTCGAGTGCTTTAGCAGGGGCAGAAAATCTTCACCGCTCCTCCGTTCGCTCTGAGGTTCCCGAAGGTTCAGCGGAGGGTTTTTGAGCAAGCTGATCGTCAACATTGAGAATTGAATCCGATTCTTTCTGATGCATCATCCCT
>Ga0326597_10008481_pt1 | contig 13859 bp, 17 predicted proteins | sample RVTome_12_FD_203789 | JGI IMG/M metagenome (GOLD analysis project Ga0326597, IMG submission 203789) | Soil microbial communities from uranium-contaminated site in the Upper Colorado River Basin, Wyoming, United States - RVT100D185 | ecosystem: Environmental > Terrestrial > Soil > Contaminated >... | reverse complement strand
ACTTCGACGACGTGCGGCGCCTGCTCGAGGTGGTGGGACGGCTCGTCGACGCCGGCAACACCGTGGTGGTGATCGAGCACAACCTCGACGTCATCAAGTGCGCCGACTGGGTGATCGACCTGGGCCCCGGCGCGGGCGATGCGGGCGGCCGCGTCGTAGTGTCCGGCACCCCCGAGACGGTCGCCCGCTCGCGGCGCAGCCACACGGCGCGCTACTTGCGGCCCCTCCTCTCCCGACGCAGGCCCGGAGGCTAGCGCCGTGGCCCCAACACCACGGCCTGGACCGGAAGCGTGGCTCGCGAGCCACACCCCCTTGCGCGACACAAGACCGTAAAGTATTGATAAAATGCCAACTAGCGCTCAGCGTCTAGCCGGCACGCAGATTGCTGAATCCTCGCGGGGCGTCTAGCGCCAACTCGCCCACCGGGGACGGTCAACGTGGTTTATCGACGTACGCTGAGACGCGAGGTCGCGTGCACCGGGATCGGGCTCCACTGTGGGCGGCCCGTGCGCTTGCGGCTCGTTCCCGCACCCGCCGAGCACGGCATTCGCTTCGTGCGCACGGACGTGGGCGTCGAGATCAAGGCGACGCTCGCCCACATCGGCTCCCAGGACCACGCCACCACGCTGCAGCTGGACGGCGTTTCGATCGGGACGGTCGAGCACCTGCTCGGGGCGCTCGCCGGCCTCGGCATCGACGACGTTCGCGTCGAGGTGGATGGCCCGGAGGTGCCCGTGCTCGACGGCAGTGCGGCGCCCTTCGTGATCCTGCTCCACGAAGCCGGCCTGCGACCGCTCGCCGTGCCGCGTCAGTTGCTGCGGGTCAAAGCGCCCGTCGAGGTGGTTCACGGCACCAAGAGCGCGCGGCTCGTCCCGAGCGAGCACTTCGAGGTCAGCTACACGATCGGCTTCGACCACCCGCTGCTGCGGCACCAGGCGCTCTCATTGCGCGTGACGCCGCGCAGCTTCACCGACCAGATCGCGCCGGCGCGGACCTTCGGTTTCCTGCGCGAGGTGGAGCTTCTGCGCAAGAGCGGCTTGGCACTCGGCGGCAGCCTCGAGAACGCGGTGGTGATCGGCGAGACAGGGGTTCTCAACAACAAGCTGCGTTTCGAAGACGAGTTCGTGCGCCACAAGATCCTGGATGCGATCGGCGACCTGGCGCTCGTCGGCCACCCGATCATCGGCAGGTTCGAGGCCACCCGCGCGGGCCACGCGCTGCACGCGGCGGTCGCGACCAAGCTGATCGCGACGCCCGGGGCATTCGAGCTCGTGCCGGCCGGAGCCCCGGCGCATGAGCCCGCGCCGCTCGTGGCGCAGGCGCTGCGCCCCGCGGTCAGCTAGCGGGGGCACGGGGGGCGCTCATTCCAGCGGGGGCTCGGGGGGCGCTCAGCCCCCCGCAAAGCCCGTCCAGTGAACCCTGGCCCCGTTTCTTTTGTCCGTTTTCTTCCCTGTTGTCCGTTCCTTCTTCGGCCTGGTCCCTGTCAAGCCAGCCTACCGGGCCTTCGCCCCCGCCTTCTCCACGGTAGCGCTCACCCGCACCGTCAGCAGCGGCGTCTTGGGGTCGTTCGACCGCACGAGCACCTGCCGCTCCAGCTTGCCGGAGTAGCTCCGCGTCTCGAGTGTGACCGAAAGCTGCGTCGAGCCGCCCGGCGCGAGCCGGGTGTTGGCGGTGATCGCAGCGGTGCAGCCGCAGGTGGTCGTGACGCGCTCGATCACGAGCTCGGCCTCGCCGAAGTTCCGGAGCGTGAATTCCTTGCGCAGCGTCTTGCCGGGCAAGGTCTTGCCGAACTCGAACGCTTCCGGCTCCACGCGGATGCGCGGTGCTCTCGCCGCTTTGTCCTCGCCCTGCGACGACCGTGGCGCGGCGAGTGCCGCGACGAGCCCGGTCGCCACGAATCCCACGACCAGCCCTCGTCTCACCGCGTCCCTCCCGCCCCCGCGCGTCCACGGCCCTTCCGCTTGTTGCCGGTCAGCCGACGCGCGTAGGCCGCCAGCATCTCGCTCTCGTAGGTGTTGTAGTTGAGGAACAGGCTCTCGACCAGGTAGCGGCGGCGGTCTTCGTCGCTCATCTGCCCGACCAGCCCCTCGATCTCGCGCATCATGTCCTCGAACGAGCCCCTGAACTCGCGCCGTAGCATCACCTCGCGATACAGCCCCTCGAGCACGGCGAGCAGGTCGCCGTCGAGCGGGATCTCGTGTCCGGTCGACAGCCGCAGCGAGCTCATCGCGTCCCGCCCGGCGCCGCGGCGAACGCGGCGAGGGCGTCCTCCTCGTCGCGGTGGAGCGGGACGATCTTGTGTACGCCGGTCATCGAGATCATCGTCTCCACCCGCGGCTGCAGTCCCGAGAGCCGCAGCGTGCCGCCGCGCTCCTGCAACAGGCGGTGCACGTCCATCAGGCAGCCGATCGAGGCGCTGTCGAGGTAGCTGACGGCGGCGAGGTCCATGACCAAGAGCCGCGCGCCGCCCTCGACCCGCTGCCGCACTTCGGAGAAGAAAGCGGACAGCACCGGATAGGTCAGCTTCGCCTCCTGCACCCGGACGACGGTCACGTCGCCCTTCTCGTCGAACGCGAGCTGCATCACCTCACCTCCCGTCGTCTCGTGGCTCGCCCTGCCGTGATCCGCCGCTGTGGCTGCCGGGCGCGCAGCAGCAGCCGCGCCAGCTCCTCGCGGCCACGGTTGATGCGGCTCTTGACCGTGCCTTCGGGCAGGGCGAGCCGCTCGGCCATCTCCTGGTAGCTCAACCCCTGCAGGTCGCGCAGGATCACCGCCTCGCGCAGCTTGCCGGGAAGCTGGTCTAGCCCGCCACGCACCAGGCTGCTCCTGTCCTTGTCCTCGAGCGCGCGGTAAGGATTGCCCGAGGCCGCGGGCGCGAGGTCGTAGGCGAGCGCGTCCTCGACCAGGACTTCCTTCTCGCGCTTGCTGGCGCGGTAGTGGTCGATGCAGTAGTTGCGCGCGACGCTCGACAGCCAGGTCGAGAAGTCGGCGTCACGATGGAACTTGTCGAGAGCGCGGAAGACCTTGAGGAAGATCTCCTGCTGCAGGTCCTCGGCCTCGTCGTGCTTGCCGGTGAACTTGTAGGCGATGTGGAACACCTTGCGCCGGTAGCGAGCGACCACCAGCTCCCACGCCGCATTGTCCTTGCGGAGGCAGCGCTCGATGAGCTCCGCGTCCGAAGGGGCGAGCTTCCCCTCGTCCAAAGGCTCGTTTCCCGCGGCGCGTGCCGCATCCCACACACGACCGACAGAATCTCGATCATAGGGGCTCGCGCGCGCACGGGCAAACCCATGCCCCGGGGGGCGCGGGGGGGTGGGATACCCCCCCGCATGCAACTTCGTTGAGCCTTTGTTCGTTTGCGTTGCGCTTGCCTACTTCAGCTCCGGCCGGCCGGCCACCATCCAGGCGGTGTACCAGTAGCTGCCCGCGTCCTCGGCCGCCGGGGACAGCACCTGTTGGCGCAGGATCGGTCCCAGCTTGCGCGCGAGGTCCTCGAAGTACGGGTCGCCGTAGCCGCTCTTGCCGCGGCGGGCCAGCTCCTCGAGGTACAGGGTGTTGTCGAGCCACACGTAGCTGCCGAGCAGGATCGAGAACACGTACTCCTTCGGGTTGTCCAGGTAGTTGGCGGCGTCCGGCGAGAGCTTGAGGTCTTTGCCGATCGCCTGCGGCAGCTTCTCCACGATGCGCACCCAGAGCCCGTGCTGGCCCGTCCGCTGGCCGTCGAAGTTGTCGGTCAGGTTGAGCGGCGAGCGCAGGTCGACGATGAGCCCGGCGAGAACGTCCGATTCGGCGAGGATCTTCTCCTTGTCCGAAGCCTTCATGGCGTCGACGAGCCGGGCGTAGGACTCCTGCACCAGCCACGGGAGCCGTCCTATGCCCTTGGCCTTGTCGCCGTACTTCGCCACGAGCGCCGCCTCCGAGCGCGGCAGCTCGGCGAACGGAAACGCCAGCAGGCGATCGACCAGGAAGCGCCGCTCGGGCCCGCGCGCCGGAAACTCCGGCTCGAGCGCGAGCGACGGCATCTCCGACCGGTGCGCCTTGTAGAAGCCCTTGAGCTGCTTGGGCAGCGTATCGATCGCCGCGGCCGCCGTCACCTGGTGAGCCAGCTCGATCGTGCGTTGGCGTGAGCCCTCGGGCGTTTGGGGTTGCCCGTGCACAGCACCCGCGGCAAGAACCAACGCCAGTGCGACCCGGAACGTCCCCGCAGCGTTCATCTCATTCCTCTCCCAGGTCGAAGCGGCCTTCACACGACCCGAGCCAGACTCAGCAGCCGCACCTCGCGGGCCCCCGCCGCGACGAGCTCACGGCCGCAGGCGAGCGCCGTCGCGCCCGTCGTGACCACGTCGTCCACCAGCGTCACCGTCTTTCCCGCCACCGAGGCCTTGCGTCGCACCGCAAAGGCTTGGCGCACGTTGCGCCGCCGCGCGGCAGCCGAGAGGCCCGCTTGCGGCGGCGTGTCGAGGCGCCGCACCAGGGCGTTGGGACAGCAGGGCCGCTCGCCGCGGCGGCCGAGCTCCTGCGCGACGAGCGCCGCCTGGTTGAAGCCCCGCTCGCGGAGGCGCCGCGGGTGGAGTGGGACCGGCACGAGCACGTCGCTGGTCGCGACCAGGAGGCGCGCCGCCTCGGTCTCGAGCAGCAGCTCAGCCAGCCGGGCGGCGGCCCGGCGCCGGCCCGAGAACTTGAGCTCGTGGATCGCCACGCGCAGGCTGCCCTCGTAGGGCCCCAGGCTGCAGCCGGCCGCGAAGACCTGCTGGCCGCGCCTGCAGCGCGGGCAGGCCGCGAGGCCCGGCGCGAGCGGCAGGCCGCAGCGACACGGGATTGCGACATGGCGGGGCAGCGACTGCCAGCACGGCTCGCAGAGCGGCCCGCGGCCGAGCTGGAACAGGAGCTGCCCGCAGGCTGGGCACTCCGACGGGAACACGACCGCCAGCACCGGGCCCGCGAGGCGTCGCATGACTGAAGTCGCGAGGGTTTCTTCCATGGCGTCTTAGAGCTGGCCCGACTCCTGCTTCTCCTGGCACGCGAGGCAAAGCCGCGCCCAGGGGACCGCCTCGAGGCGTTTCGTGTTCATGTCGTCCTCGCAGGCGGCGCAGACGCCGAAGTGACGCGTCTCGATCCTCGCGAGCGCCTCGTCCACCTGCTGCAGCATGTCCCGCTCCGCGTTGGACAGGCTGAACAGGAACTCCTTGGTGTAGGAGTTCGCAGCCTTGTCGGCGATGTCCTGGGTGGCCTCGCCGTCGGCCTCCTTCCCGTAGCTCTTGTTCTTGTTGTAGGCCTCCAGGATCTGCTGCTTCTTGTGCAGCAGCTTCTCCCGGTAACCCTTCGCCTTCTTCTGGTCCATGACTTCGTCCTTCTCCTATCCGATCCCGTGGCGGCGTCTCTTCTCCCAGAGCGCCTTCCTTGAGATGCCGAGCACCGCGGCCGCCCGCGTCTGGCTGCCGCCTGTGGCTTCGAGCACGAAGCGGATATACGCGAGCTCGACGTCTTTCAGCGTGGGCCGGCGATCGCGACCAGCCCACAGCGTCGCGGGCTGTTCCACGATCACGGCCGGCAGCGCCTGCGGCCCGATCTCGCCCGCCGCCACGGTGACCGCGATGCGATCGATCGCGGAGCGTAGCTCGCGCACGTTGCCGGGCCAATGGTAGCCGCGCAGCAGCTCGCTCGCCTCGGTGGTGAACCCCGTGGCGGCGGTCGTGCCGCGTTCGCGCTCGCGAGCGAGGAAGGCGAGTGCCAACGGCAGCACGTCCTCGGGCCGGCTGCGCAGCGGCTCAAGCTTGAGCGGTACGACGTTCAGGCGGTGGAACAAGTCCTCGCGGAAGCGCCCGGCGCGAACCGCCTGGATCAGGTCGACGTTGGCGGAGGCGACGAAGCGCGCGTCCACCTCGTGCGTGCGCGTGCCGCCCACGCGCTCGAACTGCCGTTCCTCGACCACCCGCAGCAGCTTCGCCTGCAGCGGCGGCAGCAGGTCCTGGACCTGGTCGAAGTAGAGCGTGCCGGACGCCGCCATCTCGACCTTGCCCGCCTTCGCCTGGCGCGCGTCGGTGAAGGCGCCCTTCTCGTGGCCGAACAGCTCCGATTCGAGCAGCTCTCCGGGGATCGAGGGGCAGTGCACCTTGATGAACGGTCCCTCGCGGCGCGCGCCGCCGTAGTGCAGCCAGTGCGCCACCAGGTCCTTGCCGGTGCCGCTCTCGCCCTCGAGCAGCACGGGGCTCCGCGTGTCGGCGAGGCGCAGCACCAGCGGCACGAGCGCCTTCATCGCGGGCGACTCGGCCACGACGCCAGCCAGAGTGTGCGCCGTCTCGGCCGTCACCCGCCGACCTCCAACCGCTCGGAGCCGCCCCAGATCCGCTCCAGGTCGTAGAAAGCGCGGCTCTTCGGCGTCATCACGTGTACGACGAAGCCGCCGTAGTCGAGCAGGATCCACTCGTGGCGCGGGTAGCCCTCGACGTGCTGCGGGCGGCGGCCCTCGGCGCGCAGCGCTTCGGTCACCGCGTCCGCGATCGCCACCAGCTGGCGCTGGTTGTGGCCCGTGAGCAGCAGGAAGAAGTCCGTGAAATCCGCGACCCGGCGCAGGTCGAGCGCCAGCGCGGCTTCGGCCTTCTTCTCGAGCGCCGCGCGCGCGGCTCTGGCGACGGGCGGCGGCAGGCGCTTCAACGGTAGAGCCCCCGTTTGCCGATGTAGTCGGCCACCGCGTCGGGCACCAGGAAGCGCACGCTGCGGCGGCAGCGGGCGTGCTCGCGGATCGCACTCGCCGAGAGCGGCAACCCGGGGCCGCCCACGCGCCGGGCGCCCCGTGCGCCCGGGAAGGGAGGCTTGGGCGGGGCCGAGGCGTAGCCCGGCCGATCGACCACCGCCACCTCCACGAGTGCTAACAGCCGCTCCGGCTCGCGCCAGGTCGGGATCTCGGGCCAGGTGTCGGCGCCCACCACCAGGACGAACGAGTCGGCGGGCTGGGCCAAGAGCAGGGTCTCGACCGTCTCGATCGTGTAGCTCGGCCCCTCGCGCCGCAGCTCGTGGTCCCACGCCTCGAACTCGGCGTAGGGCAAAGTCGCGAGCCGCACCATCGCCAGCCGATCGGAGGCGAGCGACAGGGGCGCGCCGCGGTGCGGCGGTACGGCGGCCGGCAAGAAGGCCACGAGGTCGAGCGACAGCTCCTCGCGGGCGTTCTCCGCAGCCCGCAGGTGGCCGAGGTGGATCGGGTCGAACGTGCCACCGTAGAGGCCGATCCTCACGCGCCCTCCGCGACCGGCTCGAAGGCGCGCGCGGCCGCGAGTGTCGCGAGCAGGCGGCGCTTCAGCCGCACCAGCCCGTCGCCGGTCACGGCCGAAACCGGGACGACCTCGAGGCCCAATCTCGCCGCCGCGCGCTCGAGCGCCGGCAGCGCGGCCGGTGCGCCCTCGACGTCGCGCTTGGTGGCCGCCACCAGCTGCGGCCGCTCGAGCAGCTCGGGCAGGTAGCTCCGCACCTCTTCCCGAACCAGGCGGAGGTCGGCCGCGGGGTCGCGTCCGGTGGCACCCGAGGCGTCGACGACGTGCAGCAGCACGCGGGTGCGCTCCACGTGGCGCAGGAACTGCAGCCCCAGGCCGGCGCCGCAAGAAGCACCCTCGATGATCCCGGGAATGTCGGCGGCGACGAAGCTCTGCTCGTCCTGTTCCACGACACCGAGCACCGGCGAGAGCGTGGTGAACGGGTAGTCGGCCACCTTCGGCCGCGCCGCCGACAGCCGCGACAGCAGCGTCGACTTGCCCGCGTTCGGCAGCCCCAGGAAGCCGACGTCGGCGATGAGCTTGAGGTCGAGGCGCAGCCAGCGCTCCTCGCCGGGCTGGCCTGGCTCGGCCTCGCGGGGCGCGCGGTTGCGGTTCGAGAGAAACGAGCGGTTGCCGCGGCCACCGCGACCGCCGCGGGCCACGACCAGCCGCTCGCCAGTGCGCAGCACCTCGCCCAGCACTTCGCCGGTCGTCTCCTCGCGCGCCGCGGTGCCCGGCGGGACGCTCACTTCGAGCGTCGCGCCGTCCCTGCCGGTGCGATTGCCGGAACCGCCGTGGCTGCCCCGGTCGGCGCGAAACTCCGTGTGGTAGCGCAATGGCAGCAGGGTGTTCTGGTGGGAGACCGCGACGAGCACGACGTCACCGCCCTTGCCCCCGACGCCTCCGTCCGGCCCGCCGCGCGGCACCTTGGCCTCGCGGCGGAAGCTGACGCAGCCCTTGCCGCCGTCACCGCCCTTGACGAAGATCTTGACCTGGTCGACGAACATCCGCTGCCGCCGGGCTCGCCGGGGCGGTGCCGATCCCCGCTAGCCGGCGACCGGTACCACGGTGACGAGCCGCGACCCCACGCCGTGGTCCTCGAAGCGGACGAGGCCGTCCACGAGGGCGAAGAGCGAATGGTCGCGAGCGAGGCCGACGTTGCGGCCCGGCTTCCAGCGTGTCCCGTGCTGGCGGAGGATGATGGCGCCCCCGCGAACCGCCTGCCCGCCGAATACCTTGACCCCGAGCCTTTGGGAATTGCTGTCCCGGCCGTTGCGGCTCGAGCCCTGGCCCTTCTTGTGTGCCATTTGCGTTCCGCTCCTAGGAGGCCCGGACCGCGTCGATCCGCACGGCCGTCACGTGCTGGCGGTGACCGCGCGTCCGTCGGTAGTGCTTGCGCTTCTTGTACTTGAAGATGCGCAGCTTCGCCGAGCGGCCCTGTTCGATCACGGTGCCCACGACCGAGGCGCCCTCGACCCGCGGGCTGCCGACCTTGACGTCGTCCTCACCGGCCGAAACCAGCAGCACGTCGTCGAGCGTCACGCTGGTGCCGACCGTCCCCTCGAGACGCTCGAGGCGCACCACGTCACCCTTCTCGACTCGATACTGTTTTCCACCCGCCCGAATGATCGCGTACACGCCTTCTGACTCCTTCCAGCCCAGTCCACGAAACCCCGATTCTAGACGCGGTTTGGGGTTTAGGTCAACTGGGTAGCAGGGACGCAAGAGGCCTTCGGGGGGCGGGATGCCACGCTCCGGGGGGCTCGGGGGGGCGGGATGCCCCCCCGCAAGCCGATCCGCCTATCCGGCGGAGGTCCGTCTAGGGTCGTCTTTTGCAGTGTTCCGGGCTTGCGGCTCCGTCCTGCGGACGTACCGGGAAGCTGCGGGGACGAACTTGAACGAAGTCAGTACGGCGGGAGCAACGAGCAGGAGCGGCTGGAAGGCCAAGGTCCGCGACGGCCGGAACCGAGCCATCGGGGGGCTGAGCGCCCCCTCCCCCCCTAAAAGTCATACCCAATCCAGAAATTGAAGTCCCAGCCCTGGCTTGTGGTCGAAAAGTCCGTGTACTTCGTCCAGTCGAAGTGCATCGGGTAGCCCAGGAAGAAGAGCTGCAGGCCGAAGCCCCAGGATGCCCGCCCGTCCTGCAGGCGCCAGCCGGTGACCGGCGTCCCGTAGATCGGGTCTTCGACGTAGGAGTACCCGGGCTCGCTGGTGGAGAACGAGTACTGCTGGCCCTTGAACTTCGCGCCCCCGATCCCGAAGAACATCGTCCCGCGCAGCGGCCCGATCACCCCGATCGGGGTCAAGGCCAGGTGGATGATCGGGGTGCGGAACTCGGCGTTCGCGAAGAAGCCCTGGTTGCCCGCGAAGCTCAGGTAGGGGAAGCCCCGCATCTCCATGTTGCCGCCGAAGTAGAAGTAGTCGGGGTTGTCGCCGGTCGAGTAGAAACCGCGGCCGCGGAAAGCCAGCACCGCGCTCGTACCACCGAGCCGCAGGTACTTGCGCAGGTCGGCGTCGACGGTCGTGCGCTGGAGGAAGCCAGAGATGCCGGGCGCCGCCGTCACGCCGAGCGCGAAGGTGCTCCCCGACAGCGGACCGAACTCCGCGAAGCGGGTCGTCTCCTGGACGATCCGCAGCGAGATCGGGGCCTGCCAGCCGTTGTTGATGAAGCAGGGCAAGCCGAGGATCGCCTGCTCCTGGCAGATCAGCTGCTGGACCTCCTGGTCGCCGTACTGCTCTTCGACCTTCGCGACGCCGAACCCGAGCTCGATGCGGCGGAAGGTGTCGAGCGGGTACTGCGCGAACAGCTGTCCACCGGTGAAGCGCTGGGTCGCGATCGCGAGATCGCGCGGGTCCTGGCCGTAGTATCCGGGGTAGTAGTTGTTGTACGGGTAGAAGAAGTAGGTCTGGTCGAAGAAGTTGACCCCGTAGTGCAGCCGGCTCGCGAGGTTGGTGTAGCGGCCGTCGTAGATGCGGTACGAGGACACCGACAGCACCGTGAACGTGAAGAGCTGATCCCCCAGCACGTCGGTGAGCGCTATCGACGTGCCGCCGTAGAAATTGCCGCTCGACGTGACGCCCACGTTGATCGGCGGCCGGCCCTCGAGGTACAGCCCCTCGAAGATCCGCTTCCTGCGCTTGTTTTCCGGCACCACCTCGTGCGGCACGTCCGGCTGGAAGTCGACGAGGCCCTCGGCGGCGGCCTGCACCTCCTGCTCGACCTCCTTGATCGGCTCGGCGGTGTCGCGCGTGTGCAGCTTGAACTCGCCTTTGAAGTAGGTGATGAACGCGAGCCGGTCGCCGCGCGGGGTCTTGAGCGGCGCCGGCGCCATCGTGCCGCCGAAGACGTCGGTGTACTGGTGGATGGCACCCGTCCGCAGGTCGAGGCTGCGCAGGTTCGGGATATCGTCGTCCTCGTCCGAGGCGTAGTAGACCTTGGTCCCGTCGGTCGAGAAGATCGGCGCCGTGTCGTCGAAGGGGCCGAAGGTCAGCTGGGTCTTGCGTGAGGGATCCGCCAGCGGAAACGCGTACAGCTTGTTGTTGCCGCTGATACGCCGTTCGTAGACGACCAGCTTGCCGTCGGGCGAGACCTGCGGGTTGTTGTCCGCGTACTCGTCTCCAGTCAGGTTCTGTACCGCGCCCGTTTCCATGTCTAGGCGATAGATGTCCGACACCCCGTCGCGCAGCGCCGAGAACACGACGCTCTTCCCGTCGCCCAGCAGGCACGGCGCCTGCGTCTCGTCGAGCGGCACCGGGACCTTCTTCTTCACCTTGCCGTCGAGCGCCGAGATCAGGAAGAAGCTGCGCCCCTTGCCGGTGCGCCCGAAGAAGCCGACGTTGTCGCCACTCGGGTCGAAGCCGAGCGTCCGCCCAGCGACGAACTCGCTGTTGATCGCGAGGCTCTCCCAGTCGCTGTCGAAGCCGCTCGTCAGGTTCTCGATGACGTTGCCGTCTTTGGTCGAGATCAGCACCACGTCGGCCTCGCCGTCCGAGCGGTTGGCGGTGACGACCGCGGCGATCTCGCCGGACGGGCTCGGCGCGAAGCCGAAGGCCTGAGTGAAGTTCGTCTTCTCGGGGTTGGGCGACAGGTCGCGCCCGAAGTCGTCGGGCCGCTGGCGGTCGCGGAAGGGCTTGAAGCGCTCCTTCAGCCACTTGTCGAAGGCGGCGTCGAACTCCTCGGGGGTGGTGCGGAACGCCTGCTTGTAGAGCTCTTCGGGCCCTCCGCCGAGCAGCCCCTTGCGCAGCGTGTACAGGAACTGCCGGATGCCCTCCTTGCCGTAACGCGACTCGATGAACTCGAACGAGGCGTGGCCCATGTTGTAGACGAGCCGCCCGGAAAGCGCCTCGAACTGGACCCGCGAAAGACGCGGCACCTTGTCGGTGAGCGCCGCGTCGCGGATCATCATCAGGTCGAGCGGCTCCCAGATGCCGCGGAAGTAGTCGGCGAGGCCCTCGTCCACCCAGAGCGGGATCGCCTGCTGCGAGATGCCGTAGCCGAGGCCGCGCGGGATCAGGTCGAAGGCGAAGGCGTGCGTCAGCTCGTGGGTGATCAGGCCCTGCAGCTGATCGGGCGGCTCGTCGATCGGGATCACCATCCGGTTGAGCAGCGGCTCGGTGAAGGCGGCGACACCCTCCGGCACGAACGCCGGGAACAGGTTCGTCTGCTCGAACTCGGAGTGGGTCTTGTAGAAGATCACCGGGATCGCCTTGGGCATCTCGTGCTTGAGGCCCGTCGACACCTTGAGATACGCGCTCTCGAGGTAGGCGGTGAGCCGCGCCAGGTGCTGCTCGAACTCCGGGTAGTAGTAGACCTCGAAGTGCGCGCTCTTGTAGATGCGCCAGGAGAAGTTGTCGTACTTGATCTTGTTCTTGCCGTAGTAGGGCACGAACTGGGCCGAGGCCGGCGCGGCCGCGAGCAGCACCGAAGCCGCGAGCACAAACGAAGGGGCCGGCAGCAGGAACGGGCGGAGTCGTCGCAGCATCTGGTTCCTCTAGCGGAGCAGCACCCGCGTCCCGCGGATCCTCTGCGGGGTGAGCACCCCGAGGAAGTTCGGCAGCAGGCGGTCCATCAGCTCGAAGTAAGACGAGAGCGGCGAGATGCGCTGGTCCTCCGCGTACAGCACCTCCTCGGAGAAGCGCTCCTTGTGCAACAGCTCGCCGGTCTTGGAGTCGATGAAGTAGAAGTCGGCGGAGAGCACGTAGCCCTTGCGCTCCATGAAGCGGCTGCTGCGCACAAGCGAGGGCTGGCCGGTCGAGGTGCGCACCACGCGCTCGTCGGGCTGGAAGCCCGAGCGGTTCTGGCTCTCGAAGTCGAGCTTGCCCGCGACGATCAGCGGCTGCTGGTACTCCTCGCCCATCTTGCGCCAGAACTCCGGATCCTGCAGCAGCCGATCCGCCTCGAGCCGGAACTGGACCTTCTCGTCGCTCGAGTAGCTGCCACCCTCGCCGATCTTCTCGAGCGCCACCTCGAGCGCCGACTGCAGCGGCGGCCGGTCGGGCTCGAGCACCTGCAGCTGCGTGTTCGAGCGCAGCTGGTTCTGGAGCAGGCGCGAGGTCTCGGCGGAGAGGTCCACGTCCGAGTCCTCGAGGTCGGTCACGAAGCCGGCGATCAGGATGCGCCGGAAGCCCGACACGTCGAGCTTGGACTGCAGCGGGGTGTCGACCGGCACCTCGAGCATGGAGGAACAACCCGCCGCGACGAGCGCAGCGGCGATGGCGAGACGGCCCGTGGTCCTCATGGCTGCGGCCTCTTCTTCTTGTTCTTGCGGTTGCGCTTGTCGTCGGCCTCGCGGAACAGGTCGTAGTTCTGCTGGATGTAGGCGTCGTCGGGCTTGAGCTCGAGGGCCTTCTCGTACGCCTTGCGCGCCCCGGCGAAGTCGCCCATCTGCTCGAGCGACACGGCAAGGTTGTTGAGCGCGGCGGCGTTGCCGGGCTCGGCCTTCACGGCACGCTCGAAACGGAAGCGCGCCTCCTGCCACAGTCCCTTTTGCGCCACCTTCAGACCGAAGTCGATCTGGCGGTCGGCGGATTCCTCCGCCGCGAGCGTCGCGCCGGATCCGAGAAAGAGGAGCAGCACTAACGTCCGCATCACGGTGGCCTCCTCAGAGGGCGGTTCGTGTGTGTGGATCGTATAGGCGGGCCACCGTGCAGTGCAAGGACGCCGGTGCCGCAATTACCTCTGTGCACGCCTTTTCACGTACACGAGGGCGCGCGGCGGACCCGTCCTGGCCGGTCGGCCGCCCAGAATCGAGCCCTCTCCCGAGAAGCTGGGGTACCTCGCATGCAGACGACCTTCGACCTCCTCACGCTCGCACTCGTCCCAGGGCTTTCCCCCCGCGCGGCGCACGAGCTTCTCGCGCGCGGCCCGCTTGCGTCGACGCTCGCACGTGCGTCGGACCACGCCGACCTCCTGGCCGCCCCGGGCGTCTTTGCCTTGCGAAGCGGCGCGGCGCGCCACGCGGCCGAAGCCGAGATGCGCGAGGCGCGTCGACTCGGGATCGAAATCGTCGGCTGGGACGAGGACCGCTATCCACAGTGGCTACGACGCACCCACACGCCGCCGCTTGTACTCTGGGTGAAAGGAGCGCTGCTTCCGGACGAAGGGGAGCTGTG
>Ga0326597_10008480_pt1 | contig 13859 bp, 17 predicted proteins | sample RVTome_12_FD_203789 | JGI IMG/M metagenome (GOLD analysis project Ga0326597, IMG submission 203789) | Soil microbial communities from uranium-contaminated site in the Upper Colorado River Basin, Wyoming, United States - RVT100D185 | ecosystem: Environmental > Terrestrial > Soil > Contaminated >... | reverse complement strand
AAGTGTAGGGGAACGGCAGATGTATGCAGACAGGGGGAGATGCCAGCACGCGATGCACAATGTCTATTATACTTCGGGGGCGTTGACCGAGAGTGACTCCTATTCACTTTACTGTCTCGTCGGCTACGCCCTGTCGTACACGGACTCCATGGCAATATTGGCGTCCTCAAACTGGTGTTGCTGGCGCGGTTGCTGTGCAGCACGGCGGCGCCTCTTGGCCTGGCGGTCGCGTCTCAAGCGGGCCACGCAGTCCGTCATGCACATGCGCACCAGAACGTAGACTGTGCAAATGCCCGCTGCCGACCAGGCGGCAGCGGCCAGGGCCAGCCAGTCGGCCTGGTGCGAAGTGTACACTCGGCCGCGGCACACTGCCCGCGCCTTTAACTCACCAACCAGCACGGCCAGACCGCCGAGCCAGTACAATGCCGACAGGACAATGGCATGCACGGCGCCGCGTTGTGGCGTCGGCGGCTCAAAGGCCCAGGATCGACTGCTTGCCAGCGTGTACACGACAGCCGCGCCAGCCACGGCCACCACGGCGATCTGCATGCCAACCGCAGCCGCTCGCTCCCACACCACGCCCACACACGTGGCCAGCGCCGCCCACGTCACAACCAACTGCAGTATCGTACCCGACCACCGCAAACAGCGACCCATAGCTCGCGAGGTTTTTTAAGGCATTCATGTTGCACAGTCGTTTTTTACTTGTTCCACTTCAATAAGTATGATTGTTGCCGCGCCCGTGAACAGTATACCGGCAAATAAAGCAATGCCCTGATCTTCTGTACAAGAGAATCTGCCACTACGCGCCAATGAAACCAGCGCAACCACGGCAAATAATTTTCCGAACAATTCACCGAGGAGTTGATACATGACCATGTAGCGCATTTTGCTTTTCACGCCATACATCAAGAAAACAGGCCACACGAATAAGCACACGATATCGTGACCCAACCCGATCACGGCCGCCATAATCATGATACTGTATCCGTGCGAATCTGTAATGGCGGCGTTGTCCCACAGCGACAGACATGTCTTCCATAAGAAGACCTCGGCTGGAACATGGAAGCCGAGGTAGATGAATATGGCGGCGGTGGTTTTCGCAAAACGACGGCGCCGCAGCAAAGGTGTATTTGAGTCGACTTCAACACTGAACTTGTTATACACGTCACGATGCTGTCGTTTCTGTTTCTTGCCGCCACTGCCGTGCTTGGCCAAGTGCAAGAATGTCCGGGCTCGTGCCCAGACGCGCCCGACGGCTATGGCATCGTCATTGGTCAGACAACGTGTCAGCGCCTGGGCACGGGCACGTGTACCAATGGCACGGGCAGCGTGTGCGCCGGCACCGAATACGAGTGCACAAGCAATGCCGACTGCGACTGCGGCTGCCTGTACGAACTCGTGCTGGTCCCGAGCAAGCGCATCAACCAAGTAGAACCCTTACAGGCAAAGGCGTGCTCGCAAAACTGCACAGTCGCGGCGGACTGCCGCGATCCGCACCCGCAGAACATGTGCCTGCAGCGCGACTGCTGGGGCGGCACCATGTGCATGGACGTGCCGGCCGTGAACTGCGACGACCAGAACCCGTGCACCAATGACGTGTGCGTCACGGTGTGGGACGGGCAAAAAACCGTGGCCACATGCGTACACGAGCCCATTCATGGTTGCTGCCAGACCGTCACTGACTGTCCAATGCCCAATGACCCGTGCCAACTGCGTGCCTGCACTGATTACAATGACACCACGGCCGTGGGGGTGTGCAACACGACCAGTATCGAAGGATGCACACATGCGCCGACCGCCAGTCCCACTCCCAATCCCACTCCCAGTCCAACACCCGAGCCTACGCCTGAGCCTACGCCAGAACCTACACCAGAACCCACACCGGTGCCCACACTGCAACCGACACCGGCGCCAACGCCGCGGCCCACGTACGCTGAGTGTCCTGGTGTGGGGCAGTGCCACGACATTGGCGGATTTTGCCAGCCCCTCAACACCAACACGTCATGCCCGCCGGAGCACCGCGAACTCCTCGGTCCCTGCGACGCGCCCGGCCTGGCCGAGTCCGAGTGTGAGTGCGCGTGCTGCGTGCCCTGCCACTTGCTCCAGTGCCCGGGCCACGCCCACGCGCCCTGCCAGTCGTACGGCGACTGCCTGCTGGACGTGCCGCTGCCCGAGCTCTCCGAGCGCCGCAAGCGCGCTCCTCTGGGCCAGTGCAGCAACAGCCCGAGCACGCCATGCTGGGACGCCGAGGACTGCGCGTGCAAATGCGATCCCCACGGCAATGGCCAGCTACAGAGTTGCGAGTACCATGAGCCCACACCAGCTCTTCCCACGCCTGCGCCCACGGCCATTGACCCATGCCAGTCGCCGCCTCCGTGTCCTGACGCTGGCATCTGCGTCACGGGCATACCACCCAGCAATGACTGCAATACACGTGGTGGCGTGCTTGGAGCCACTTGCGTGCCGGACCACGCGGAATGCGGCACGTGTTGTCAGGGCGAGTTCGGCGCGTGCTGCGGCAATGTCGACGACGATGACGACGATGGATGCATGGAAATGACGGCCGAAGCCTGTGCCGCGCTGTTCGGCGGGCCCGGCCTGTTCCGCGGCGTCGGGACCACGTGCGAGAACGCGCCTCTGATCTGCACCATCACGCCGGCACCGACGCCGTATCCCACGTCGTCGCAGTGCCCCGGTTCGGCATCCTGCTACCTGCTCGGCGGCTTCTGTGCCCCGGCGCAGGACTCGTGCCCGCCGGGCCATCGCGGCCTGGCAGGGCCCTGCGACACAGACGAAGAAGCCGCTTGCCAATGTTGTGTGCCCTGCCACGAACTCGCGTGCCCAGTCGACGACGTCGAACCCTCGCCGCCCTGCACGTCGTACGGGCCGTGTGAACCGGTTGGCCCGGCTGGGTCGTACGTATGTGCCGATGCGCCGACGGTGCCCTGCGTGCACGACGACGAGTGCGAGTGCCGGTGCCTGCCGGCCGGGTACGAGCAGCCCGTGCCGTGCGTGCCCAAAGAGCAAGTGGCATGCAGCGAGTGCACGGTACCAGAGTGCGACTGTACGCGGCAGTGCGGCCTGTACAGCACGTGCCAGTGCCAGTGTCTGCGGCTGGTCGGCGATGATCCCTCTCCCGCGTTTGAGGGCGTGTGCGCGGAATCGGGGCCGCCGTACTGCGCCGAAGGTGCGTTTGCTGAGTGTCGTTGCGAGGCCGTGCAGGCCTGTTGCCTGCCGTTCGTGCCCAGCGGCCAGCAGAACTGCCTCGTGTTGCCGCCGGACGAGTGCACAGCCGCAAATGGTCTTCCAATGGGCGGCGCGTCGTGCACGGAAGGCGTGCAGTGCCCCGGCTCGTGCGTGCAAAACTGGGACTGCCTGAGCGGCGCCGAGCTGGACGACTTGTGCGTGACGACGTACTGCGGCCCCGACGGCTTCTGCCGGGCCGACCGCAAACTCGATTGCCCGCACCCATGTACACTTCCTTCCAATGAGTAAACCCCGCGCGATCAATCTCTTCCCCCACACCCCTCTTCCTTTCTCTCTCTCTCTCTCCCTCTGTCCATGGCCGACCACGTGGCTGTTGACGATACGAATGTGAGCGCGGCGCAGGGGCGGAGCGGGGCGCGGCGTATTGGCTTTTCTAACGAATTGGTTCCTGGCTTGCATAATTGGTTCCTGGCGTGCACGCGCGCAGCCCGCCCTCAAGCGCGAGGCCCAGGGCGTGCCCGCGGTGCCGGAGGGCCGGCCGGCCAAGAAGCAGCGCGTGAAGCAGACGCCGAGACGCACGACGGCCTCGGAGCCGAACACCAAGCCGAAGCCCTGGCTTGGTTCCGACGAACTATTGGACGTTGCCGGACACGTGGCCTTCCTGGTCCACACGGCCGACGACCTGACGTGGTACGTGGGCGACGCCTCGGCCACGCCCACGGTCGGCATGCTGCTGGGCTGGCTGCGCTCCGAGCACAGCGGCGAGCCCGACGCGCCCGAGAAGTTCTGCATCAACATGGTCGACCTTATGTACAAGAAGACGCCCTGCGCGGCCGTGCCCGGCACTTTCCCCGCCGAACTGCAAGAGCATCTGGCCGACTTTCGCGACCGCGCCAAGTGGCGCCGGTTCAGGGACAAGCAGCCCCCCATGCCCGTGACGGTGGTGGCCATGCATCTTGCCTAGTAAACACGCGAAACCACACTCATCAATGACCGGTTCGAGAAACATTCAAGTTCGCATCGCGGCGGGTCTCTTAGAACGTGGCAGAACGATTGACGAGCAGCTGCATCGTTTTACGCGGTATGAGGCGAGAGAGGCCAATGTGACTGACTTGCCTGTTACATTCAATTTCGACAACACTCAGACGGTAGGCCGTGGCGTGTCATCCGTCGTTGACCCGGAACGGGAGATTGGTTTGTAACTGTGCACATGGACGTACCGATGCACACACTACAGATTACGCCATTTTTGACGATAGAATACAGCATCAGTGTAACGGAAGAGTACGGACTTATCAAAACAATAATTTCATTGGCATTTGTGCGGGATTCTGGCCTGGAAGGCGCAGAGAAAGTAAATTGTTATTAATGATCACAGGACTAATACTTTGTTGTCATTGACAGAACACGGCAGAAAACTTACACGATTACAACGACAATACAAAGAAACCCGCGCAGCTCGATTTTGGCGTACTTTTTTCTTCTGGTCCACTTGCTTTACTACGTGCGCCGATGGTTTACTGTTCAGACGGCCCGGGACGCGTGGAATTTGTCGCACTCGAAGGCATCATCGCGGATCTATGCCTAATCGAACACGGTAGCTATGTCTTGCCGAGCTGGAAAGACGTTCTGACTGCCGTGCGACGAGCTGGTTCGAAACACGCGGCATATTGCTTCGCCGATGATTTCGACTCGCGGCTGCCGCACTGGCGCATGCTCGCGCAAATCATGCAGCAGAAAGACGCGTGTCCACTGGCGAACCTGTGCCGCATGTACGCCAGAGAAATCGAAAGCGGCATGACGACGGCGCCGACGCGCACGTATAGCGATCCTCACGGCTCCGATCTGTATGATCAAGAGAAACGCGACTGGATACTGATGGGACCGTTGTCCGGTTCCAGGACTCTGGCCGATGCCATGAAGCCGAGTCTTCGTTCACTGGCCGTGCTGGAATCTCACGTGTTCGAAGTCATGGAGCTGGCACTTGTCAACGCTGAAAGAACCCGCACATTCGATGTGCTCGCATGCGCGTTTCACTGGTGCCGCGAGCCGTACGCTGCGACGTCGTGCAGCTCGCACCGCTTGTGGAAAACAAACGTCATGCGCGCCATGCATATGGCCACTGACGCCTGCGAAACCAAAGTGTTCTTCGAGCTGACGGAGCTGTGGCCGGCGCTAGACGCGCAAGAATCACGCCAGTGGCTGGGCCCAGCGTTCGATTTGCTCGCCATGGCCGGTCGCCGCGGCGACGGCGACATCATTGCATGGACCATGAGCACATTTCGCCAACATTGCCCGAATTACGACACGTCCCGATCCTACGAGTGGGTCCAACGAGTCATTGATCGCGCTGGCCTGGACCAGGCAGAAGCTGCGTGTCTGCGAGATTTTGTCCAGGAAAACAAAATTGAGCAGAATCAACTCCGCTGGCTTACATTTGCCGAGCTGAAGGAGATTGGCATTGCCTGGGGTTCGGCGCAGCGTATTTTCGCGGCATTCTGCCAAGGAAACGATGCTTATCTTGGAGCGGGTCTCCCCAGACTCTTTTGATGTGCAGTAAAACAATGCAAATTCAAAGAGGTGTGCATTTTTACTGTTCTTGTGACGACGCAACATTACGAAAAGCGTCGCATACGCTGCATGCAAGTCCTTCGCCAAGTTCATGCCATCCATGCGAACATTTGTTGGCATAAGGCTTGCATGTGCTGCAAGCAAATCCTTTTCCAGCGTCTTGCATTCCACCCGGACATTTGTCGGCAAAGACAACAGAAGGAGGTCGCATAATAAAATGTGATATGGTGCAAATCTTTTTCTCGCTCATTGATGTATGGGAGAAAAAACGCTCTGTGATAATTGATATAGTGGTTTGGTTTTGTAATCGGAATAGAAAAAAAACACGTGAAACCTCACGTACACACTACCAATGGCTTCTTCTTCTGGATACACTGAATGGAGGTTCGATGTGCTTTTCTCGCACGTAGATCCAACTGGCAAGATCATCTTTGCTCATGATCCTCCGCATCATAACATTGGTCGTGTCATTAGTGTCGAGCGCATTGGACTCGGACAATGGCGTGCCGAAGTGGCAATAATTCAAGGCGTTCAAGTTTTCAATCACTCCTTCTGCATCAAAGAGTGGCTCAAAGATGCCGGAGACCCTGGTGGAGTGGCAAGAATATGTGCGCTACTTAAGTCCTCCCTCGAGACCCATACACCCCCGCCTTTGTACACCATGATGTACAGTACGGGTTCGTACAAACAAGGAGAATGCCAAATTAGCCTTACTACATACGACCCTGGTTACTGTGGTCAAGTGATGGCAGTGCACAGTGCCACTCCTGCTACATTCGAACGAATGGTGGAACTCTTGAAATTGTAAACCCCGACCCGATTTTTTCACATGGCCGATACTTTCAGAATGCCCGCTCCGAACCGGCAGGCGTACGATGAAGTGCGCATCGTCACCGTGCCCCGGTACAAGACGAGCGACGCCCCTGGCGATGAATGGAGAATATCGGCAAAGGTAGATTTGCTGTACAAGGGCAAGGTGCTGTACACCGCACACTGTCGAAGATGCCATGCGGAACATGCCATTCGCCGGCCAGCGCGCATTCGACTACCAGATGCGGAACCCCACTTCTTTGGCAGACGAAGAACGGATCCGCTGCGAAAGGCTGTGCGACCAAGAAGGCTGCAACGAGCCGGCGTCCGTCACGTACAAGCTGCGCCACGAATACTGCCACCATTGCGGTCACGATCGCCAGACAAGCTTTGTTTGGACAAATGGCATGATTCGGCGGTTCTGCCAGCGGCATGCCGTTCGCGGCGATTGTGGGCGCGAAGACGCCGACCGCAATTACGAGTGCATTGCTGGCGCGGTAACGCAGCCCGCGGTGCAGGCCCAAGACGTTTCGCCGGCTGTATTCGGTGGCATCATCACGGCCGACGGCATTGTCGGTGCCATTTACTCGTCTGATTCAGAGTAAACATTGCACTCGCTGTACTCACAGAAAGTCAGAAACCACATGTGATGACATTCCGCATGTCCAATACAGATGTGTACATGATGGCGGGGCCTTTTCTGCCATTTTGCCTGCTGGTCGAATGGGGCGGAAGGGGCAAACTCATGACAAGCTCATGTTGCGAAGCATTGCAGTTCTTTGAAGGTCTACTGTACGCTGTACTACTAGCGTCATCTTTTTTGGTTGGTATTGTCCTGTACGTACCATACATTGCCATCGGAATAGCTGGACTGTTTATGTTCGGCGTGTGTTACAATGTTTGGGTTGCGGTGCGGAAGTTGTTATTTGCAGTGAAAAAACTATTTTTTCTCGCATAAACCCCGCTTTGCTACATGGCTTCGCGGCGACCCGGCGATTGGACGTGTCCGTTGTGCAACTTCACCATTTTCGCGTCCAAGACGCACTGCCGGAAATGCGGTACGCCGAACCCCAAGTCGTCGCTGGCGCTGGGTCCTGATGGTGCGCGCAAAGATTGGTCGTGTCCGAGCTGCCGGAACCTCGTGTTCGGCCACAAGCTCGTTTGCGGCTTGTGCGGCTACAAGAAGCCTGGTACCGTGTCCCGCCCGGCTGGCGGCGGCGAGCAGCAAACCCAGCGCCGCGAAGGCGACTGGGACTGTACGGCATGCCAGGCCCATAATTTCGGGTCACGACAAGTGTGCTGGACATGCGGCGCGGCCCGACCGTCGCTGCCAGCGGCCAATGCCCCTTGCAGCATTTGCATGGAGCGGCCCAGTACAGTGCTTTCGGCCAAATGCGGACATTTGTGCCTGTGCCAGCCGTGCGCAGGTCAAGTGGTTCAGTGTCCGCTATGCAGAACGCCCTACCAGGCCGGCGACATTGTTCGCGTGTACGGACAGTGAAAGTGTTCATCATTTTTGCGCGGTAATCTGGCGTTTTACATGTTCGACACGCGTCGGCAGCGACCAGCGCAAATGGTCAGGGAAGTTGTCCACATCATTTTCGGCATAACAGACTGGGCATGCAAATGTGATGTAGCGCTCGAACGTGCCATCGCGGTCATATGAAACGGTCACGTACAAGTCGCTTTTCAGGATGCGCAACAAGGAATTGCAGCCGTGTCCGCTGTTGCCGTGGCCAGTGCACCGGAACTCGCCAATGACATTGTCAACGCCGCAGCGTTCGAGCACAATGGGCATTAAAAATGCAAGCGTGGGGTTTTACTGATTGTGCAGAAAAAACCGCGCAGCATTTATGTCGGACGACGCGACGATGGTTGCCGAATTCAATGCACTCGAGAATATCATTACTGCCGCACGAAACGGTATGGCGGACGACAACATACCAGAATGGCAGACTGTGCGCGACGCTCTCATTCGTAACAATGGCCCTGCATCGTGTTTTATCGAGTCGACCGACTTGCCTCCGTGGCAAATGTTCGCGCGTGTCATTCGTTCAAAGGAAGCGCACTTGCCGCTGCTTAGTCTCATGTATGCTGCGGCCATTGAACAGGAGAAAATTCGTCCGCCGCAGCAAAGACGTAACGCATTTGACCAGAAACGAGCTGACGACGAATACGAAGCGGAACGCCGGGCCTGGATGCTCATGGGTCCGTATGCCGCTTCAATGTCGCTAACCAAAGCCATTATGCATTGCAGTCAATTTGAGTTTGGCGTACGCGCGACGTCCGTTTTAGACGCCATGCACTTCGCCTTGGACAAGTCGTCGGTCGCGAACATAGATCCTATTGTGTGCACATTCTGGTGGGCCTCCCATTATCAGAACAATCTGGGTGGGTCAGACGAATGGATGAAGGCCGTCATGAGAGCCATGCAAATGGTCGCTGCTGCCCATCGGCCCGTGGAGTTTTCCATGCTGGCGACCATGTGGCCACGCATAGTCAGCCCAGAGCGTCGGATGTATTGGATCGATCATGCACTGGACTTCATTGGCATGGCCAGCGGTTGTGCAGAAATTGTCGACCAAGCGGTGAAAACGTTCCGTTCGGATCCCGAAAACGATGAGATTTCCCTCACTGATAATTGGATTGATGATGAGATTCGCGTCATTGGCCTCGACAATGCAGAAGATGCGGCAAAGTTCCGCGAATTTCTCCGCGGGAACAAACTGACTCGCAAGAAGCTATGCATGCTGTCTTTTGCAGCCCTTGAGAAAGTTGGCATGACGCTAGATTCAACATTCAAGATTTACAGGGCAATCAAAGCCAGAGCTGACCACATACCACGGAGTAAATACATGTGATTTCACAAACTGATCTGCCATGTACGCTGCGCCGGACGCCCTACCAGGCCAGCGTGTAGGGTACCAAACTTACCTCACGAACGAGTGGCGGAACTTTTGACTCCGGTTCGTTAGCCGATATTAAAGGGAGTAGTCGTCAGTACACAAAAATGAACAGCATGTTGCCGTTTGAATTTCACGTTCCGGCTGGGCACTTTGATCGATTGCCTACGGTTGCTGACATGGCTGATCTGCCGGACGGCGAGTACTACACGTTTCGGCAAGCCCCTGGTGAACCTGTACAATTTGCTGTGGCCGCACAACGCACGGATGCCATTCATGTGGTGCACACGTGCCCTTTTTGCCGCAGCAGTTACAAGAAAAATGGTGAGCCCATGGCTCGGGCCAAGCGCGTGATGCACTGGCACGGCCACGGTGGCGACCGAAGCGTACGATATGTCGGACAACGAATTCCACATTGCGACCGACGTTTTCACTGGATGCTCCCGAACGTCCACATCTACATTACTGGCGATACAAAACACACAAATTCACGGCGACACACGTAAGAACAGTACCACAAGACAATTCCGGTGTTGCGCAGTAAATGAACGGACGGCGAGATTTACTGGATGCGTTCCTGTGATTGGAAGGCCGTATGTATTTTGTGCGCGGGACCCCAGGCAATGCCGATGCTCTCGAGCCGGTCCAAGGGCACGTGGCCGAGCTGGTCGCGGCTGACTTTGTTCTTTCGCAGAAACGTAGTCAGCAGCAGCGCATCGGCCTCGTCCAGGCCAATGCTGCGAACCACGGAGTCGATCCAGTCGCCAGCAGGCGCGTGCACGTGCACCGTGGTCGCGCGCTTGGCCGCTTCGCTGTGGTACGCGTCTTCCATGGCACCAGCGAACGGGTACAGGGGCGCGAGCGGGGCCGGGCACGAGTGGGCGGCCATGGATTCGAGGAAGTTCTGGCGGCGATAGTGCAGGGCCTTGGGCACGCTGAGTTCGCGGCTGTCAAAGTAGGAAATGACCAGGTCGAGGTTCGCGTACAGCGTGCCGCGGTTGCTGACGTAGCCCGGTGCATCGTGCACAATGCAGTTGATCAGGCCATGCTTGAGGTCGTCGCGGCCGGCCAGACAGTCTGCCAGGTCCTGGCGCGACGCATAGCCCGCCAGCGCGTGCACCGGCAGGTTCTCCAGCAGGTGGCGGTGGGCATCTTGCACGAGGTCCTTGTACACGCGCCATTCCGTGCTGACGTGTTCCAGGGCCAGGCACGCGTGCACAAACGGCGCGGCAAACGGGAACTTGTCCAGCAGCTGGTCAATGGTCAGCGTGGCCGGGTACTTGTCCGTGCCCAGCAGCAGGGCCGCGACGCGCTTGAAGATGCCCAGACCATGCAGCCGGTCGTGGGCCAGGGCCAGGGCCGTGACGGCGTACACGCGGGTCTTGGCCACGTCGGACATGGCAAACTCGGCAAAGTACACGGTCCACGAGTCGATTTTGTTGGTCCACCGAACCGGGTCATAGACCATGCTCGACTGCACGTGCGTCGTGTCGCCAGGCAATCGTGATGACGGCCATGTTTGTTCTTGTGCAAGAACTTGCACCGCGGCCGGACAAGCCAACCGGGCGCCTGGCTGCACGAGCTGGTACATCATTTTCTCGAACGTGTTGCCGTCAACGCGGCCGTTCAGTCGGTTCATGAACTGCACTAGGTCGGGGTGCGACCAGGAAGCCACGTCCTTGGTCATGTCGCAGTCAATCAGGGCGTTCACGTTGAAGGCAATGCTCATGTGCATGGCAATGAGACCAGACGGGTATGCACGCAGCAGGGCCTTGGCCATGTCAGAGCGCTGCAGGTGGGAAGTCATTGTAGGTGCGGGTGATATCAATGCAGGCTGGGGGGTTTCGCGACATAATAAATCCCGATTGGCCAATATACAGGCATGGTTCGCGTTTCTGCCGAGGCCGCGCACACACTCAAGAGCCAAGTGGCTGCTGGCGGGTACGGCTGGGCCGTGTCGCCGGCCATGTTTGCCAACAGCATGGCCGAGGCCACGGGTCAGCGCCGTGGCACGGACCGCATCATGGCTGCGGCCAGCAAGAAGACGCTGCTCGTGCTCGATGACACTGGTGATGTGACGCACGTGCGCGTTCCGGTGGACGGCAGCATCCGGCTCATGACCAGGGACGAGACGCAGCAGGCTGCCGGCGAGGTGCTGGGCCAGGACCGCGCCAATGACGACCTGACGCTGGCCGCGCTGTTTCCCGGGCTGTTCTGGAACGTGGTGTGGCACAGCGGCGGCCCGCAGGCCGTGCGCGAGGCCGACTGCAGCGTGTACCTGCTGCTGCGCCGCATGGTGCCGCTCATGGCACTGGCCGTCGACGTGGCGCAGCAAGCGGATGGCACAACGAACCGGTACACGCGCGCAGCCAAACGCCATAAACACTGAGCCAGAAAGACATTCACTATGTCACGTGCATCACACGCTTCGGCCATTCGTACGTGTGATCTTCGCGATCGGGCCAGCCGTACCACTGCACGCGCAGCTTGCCGTGCTCATTCGGCGTTTTGCCAATGACACGGGGCCGGTACCGCGTTTCGCAGCGTTTGCGCTGCATGGCGATCCAGCACATGTTCACCGATTTGCCCGGCATGCGCTGATACCCATACGCATAGGCCGTGCCGCGAAAGATGCGGCCAATCGGTCCGCGCTGAAGGTCGGCAAGTCGCTCGGGCAGCCTTCCCTGCGATCGGACAGTCAGGGTCAACGTTACAAATTCCGTGCCACAGGCCCGAGCGGCATCAGCGACGACGTGTTGCTGCTCCGGCGTCACGGAACATTGCATCAGGTCCAGAATCATGGCCCGCACGCGGCGCCGCCCGCTGGCAGCGTACGAGGCCAATCGCCGGAATACATCGTCGCGGTGCACATTGACACGGCCGACGGGACCCGTGGGACGAGCGGATCGTGCCGCACGGAGTTGCCGCTGCATGTGCACGACAGTCTGCTCATCTTGTTCAACGACGTGAACGCGGTGGCTGGCTATGCCAGCGTGCGCGACCAGAGCCGTGCTCGTGCACATGGCCGGTCCGTCGAGCACAATCACGTCAGACGTGCCGTCATCAGCGGTTCGAGCGAGCAGCCGCGGGATCAGCACCTTGTTCACGTACGTCTTTGCCTTGGAATCAACTTCAGTGTAGGCAGTCATCAAAGACGGGGTTTCACTTTGGCTGTCGCATGTTCATGCCGTTCCGTTTCACGGGAAACTTGATTTTCGTGCCCTCGTACACGTACGACGACACGCCGTACAGGGTCGCCAGATCCTGCTGTATTGATCGGCTGGAAAATTGTTTGCCCCAGTCCTTCTGCCGCGATTTGCGGTTCAAATGCTTGGCCAGTTCCGCGCCATCGGTCCAGTTACGACGGTCGGCGAGTTCGGCACCCTCCAACTTGACCAACCAGCACCGCAGATACGCCACAATGTCCGCAGTCTTTTCCCCGGTACCTGTGGTTCCTGGCTGTGCCCCATCGTAATCTTGGTCTTCGTCTTCCGTCTCGGATGCTTCCACTTCTTCCGTGGGCTGCAGAGCCTCGTCCAGTACCGCGAGACAGGCTCGCGCGTCGTCGGGATGATGGTCGATCCTGGACCGAATGGCCCTTTCAATGGCAAATCTCTGGTCGAGCCACGGCAGGTGCGCGGTCTTGGCATGGAACAGTAGCCGACGCAGCGAAGCAGTGTGGCCCCTGCGGCCGGCTTGTTCCATGGCCTCGTACACTTGCTGGCGGCACCAGACATCATTGGCCGCGAGCGCGCCGGCCATGAGCGGGTTTTCGCCATTGTCCATGCCAACGGGCGGGCCCTTCAGCGTCCGCCCCACGGCCACGTCGTTGTTGCTGTTCACGGCGGCGTGCAGCATGTTGGCCAGCAGCCTGCGCTGCATGAGCAGCCAATCAGGCCCGAACGATGCGCACCACCGCACCAGGCCCGGCCCGTGCTCTGCGCGGGGCTCGGACTTGCTCCAGGACAGGGCCAGCTCCAGGCACACGGCCAGCGCCGCGATGCGCCGCTCCGACCCGGCCGGCGTGCCGCGCACCTCGGCAATCATGCTGGCCAGCAGTTCGTGGTACATGAACGCCATTGGAGCGCAAGCGCGGACTGGTTTCGCGCAGCACCCAGTTCCAGTCTGCACCGGAACCTTTCTGCGCACCACCACCACCACCACCACCGCCGCGAATGCTGTGGTTGCCATGGCAACCAAACGAGTAAATACATGAACCATGACGTCATCAAAAAATAACGGGCAGTTACCGTTACAAAAATTTTGGCGCCAAAATTTTTTTTGAATTTTGAGCGTGACCCCCTGTCTATACCAAGTGGTCATCTCCCACAATAGTCCAACTTTTTTTGACTGTAATATTACCCT
>Ga0326597_10008479_pt1 | contig 13860 bp, 12 predicted proteins | sample RVTome_12_FD_203789 | JGI IMG/M metagenome (GOLD analysis project Ga0326597, IMG submission 203789) | Soil microbial communities from uranium-contaminated site in the Upper Colorado River Basin, Wyoming, United States - RVT100D185 | ecosystem: Environmental > Terrestrial > Soil > Contaminated >... | reverse complement strand
AATTGCTTATCCTCTTTTTTTAACCCCTAAACCCGCTTCTTCCGACAGAACCAATTTGCCGTTTGCTAATTTTACCCCTTCAAAAGGGTCGTTGGAAATCAAAAGATGTCCGTCCAAATCTAAATAATCTGCCAGAGAAGCCAGATGCGCCATAGCCGTGATTCCCAAAGATGACTCTATCATACATCCCAGCATAATTTTTAATTTCAGCGACCTGGCCAAGTTAAGCATCTTTAAAGCTTCGGTCAACCCGCCGCATTTCATTAGTTTGATGTTGATCCCGTCACATAATCCCACGAATTGAGCTATATCCTGGGAAGTGCAAACCGGCTCATCCAAAATTATGGGCAAAAAAGCATTCTGGCGCACCAATTTTAATCCCTCGGTGTCATCGGCTTTCAAGGGCTGCTCTACTAGTTCAACCCCCAACTCTTCTAACTGATTGATTTTCTGGATGGCTTCTTCAGCTGACCAGCCGCCGTTGGCATCCACTCTGATTTTCTTATCTGTCACTTCCCTGATTCCCTTTATTATTTCCACATCACCGGGGAAGCCGACTTTTACTTTGTAAACCTTGAATCCCCGGGCGCTTTGGATTTTCTCCTGCATTTTATCCAGGCTGTCAATTCCGATGGTATAGGATAGGGGTGCTTTGATTTTGCCTGAAAGCTCTAAGTATTGGTAGACCGGCAGATTTTTCTTTTTTCCCATCAAATCATACAAGGCCGTATCAATGGCCGCTTTGGCAGAGTAGTTTTGACTGGCAATATTTTCTATCTTAGCCGAAATCTTTTCTATGTCGAGAGTTTCTTTTTCGAGTACAGGTTTGGCTTTTTCAAAAAATGAAATTATAGTTTCAAAACTCTCATTGTAATAGCCGGTGGGGGAGGCTTCGCCGATACCATCATCTATATGAGCCACCACTATTTTTTTACAATCCACCTCCCCTCGGGAGATTCGGAAAGTATCTTTTAGCTTAAGCTCCAAAACCTCCCAGCTAAATTTCATTTTACCCCTGCCTCATCAATGGAAAATATTTTTTTGTAGGTATCGATAGTAACTTTAACACCTAACGGAACAGTAATCTTATCTTTTCCGTGCCCGCAGGAAACCGGATAGATAACCGGATAGTGTCTGTTCTTGAAATAATCTTCAAAAATTTGACGTTTGCTTGAGACGGAAGAATCCTTCTTGCGCGGACCGAAATTAAAAAATTCACCTATGACTACTCCTTTGACTTTGTCTAAAATCCCCACCAGCTGTAATTGAGCCAAAAGACTGTCAATTTGATATGGCTCGGAATTAATATCCTCCAAAAATAAGATTTTGTCTTTAAAGTCTGGTTGAAATTGTGTACCCATTAAGCGGCAAACCAGAGTCAAATTTCCTCCTAGGATTTTTCCCGACGCCTTACCTGGTGTTATTACCTTCCAATTTCCGATTAGTTTTGAATTCTGAATTTTACCAATCGGTTTGGTCTGTGAAACTGCCTTGAGAAAATAATTTTTAATATAGCTGCTAAGTTTTGAAAAGTCGCCGGCCACCATCGGCCCGTGAAAAGTAACCAACTTACATTTTTTATTGATGGCCAAATGCAGAGCCGTAATATCGCTGAAACCCACCAAAATTTTTGGATTCTTTCTGATTAATTTGTAGTTCAGCAAATCTAATATCCTTAAAGTACCATATCCGCCTCTGGAGCACAGAATCGCATTGATTCTAGGATTGGCAAACATTTTATTTATAACATTAGCTCTGATTTTATCCTCACCGGCCAAAAATCCTTTTTTAGCCAAAACATTTTTGTCTAAAACAACTTTGTATCCCAATTTTTTCAGCTTCAGAACTCCTCTTTTTAATTTTTTTGAATTTACCGGACTGGCCGGGGATGGAATCCCGATGGTATCTCCGATTTTTAATCTGGCAGGTTTAATCATTTTTTGTAAACTCTGGGCAACCTTTTACCCATGCGGGTGATGATATCATAAGCCATAGTACCGGCCCACTCCCCTACCTCCCAGACCGAAATCTCCGAACCGTTTTGCGTACCGATAAAAACCACTTCATCCCCGATTTTGACATCCGGCACTTCGGTCACATCCAGCATCAGAGCATCCATACAGATTCTACCTGTTACCGGAACTAATTTTCCCTTAACCAGAGCCTTTCCCTTATTGGATAGAAGGAAATTATACCCGTCGCAATACCCCATGGGAATGGTGGCGATTATCGCTTCCCGCTGGGTGTGAAAGGTTCTGAAATAGCTTATGGGAGTACCGGGGGGAACTTTCTTCAGGAATGATATTTTGGCTTTCAGAGCCGCGACCGGCTTAACCGGAATGGTTGGTTCGTTTTCGAGTGAAGGATAAATGCCATACAGCAGAATCCCCACCCGGGCTTGATTGAAATAACTCTCCGAAATTTCTAGGGTGGCCGAGCTGTTGGCCAGTGATTTTACCGGAATGTCAATTTGGGCTTGTTCCAAAAGTTGCAAGGTCTTCCGAAACTTGGACAGTTCTTCCAAACTGTAAGTTTTATCTTTCATGAAAGCGCTGGAAAAATGGGACATTATCCCTTTGATTTTGAGATTAGGCAATTTGGAAATCTTTTTGGCAAATTCCACGGTATCTTCCGGAGTAAGCCCGTATCTCCCCATTCCGGTGTCCACTTTCAGGAATACATTGACATTTTTTTTATTTTTCTTGGCTATTCTGGACAAATTCTGGGCGAACTTCAGCTCGCACACTACCTGGTCCAGCTTATATTTAACTACTAACTCTTCCCGGCCGACTGCTTCCGGATAGATAATCAAAATCGGGGATTTTATTCCGGCTTTTCCCAATTGAATGGCTTCTTCTACGATGGCCACCCCTAAGGAACTAGCTCCATTTTTCAAAAAAACTTTGGAGCATTCGACCGCTCCGATACCGTAGCCATCCGCCTTAACCACCGCCATAAGCTCCACATTTTTCCCTAATTTCTGTTTTATATTTCTGCAATTGTATGCCAGGGCTTTTAAATCCACTTCCAGCCAGGCTGGTCGGGAGAGATTATGGGCTTTCATCTTTTCACAAATTATAAATTATTTACCGTCATAATCCAAAAGCAACTGACAAATTTTATCCTGCAGGTCCCAGATTTTGGTCTTGTCCGAAGTGTAATTATTGACCATGATTGAAAAGGCGTAAAGTTTATTGCTTTTATCTTTGATATACCCGGAAAAGCAGATGGCGTTGGTGATAAATCCGGTCTTTGCTCTCATTTTATCGGTCAGATTTGAGCCGTTCATTCTCTTTTCCAGCCCCTTGTCTATGCCTGGAATTCCCATGGATTGGTAAAAATTGTCAAACCGGGGGCTTTGATACATGTATTCTAAAAGTTTTACCAGACAGTTGGGCGTGAGTAAATTCATGTAGGATAAACCGGAGCCGTCATAAATTTTATATTGATTTTCCGGGATTCCCATCTCTTTTAAAAAATCAAGCAGAACCGCAACACCCCCCACAAAGCTGCCCTGGTCTTTAATCTCTTTGCCCAGGGTTTTCAAAACACAGTCCGCAAAAAAATTCTGGCTGCGCTTGTTGATGACTTTGACTATTTCGGTCAGGAGAGGAGAATAATACCTGAAAATCAGATTCCGGGTCGAGTTTCTGCTCTTTTGATATTTTTTATTTTTGTGAATCTTTAATTTTGTTTTATTCAGAATTTCCTTGAAAACAAAAATGGTGTAAGAGGCCGGGTCATGAACACTGACATAGTCCGGGAGAATAGCTGTATCATCTACCGGAATATTGCCAAAAAATGTCACGTTGTTGCTGAAAGGTGGACGATAGTAATCGATGGTTTTTTCAGTGCCGGGAGGGGAGGTCAATGAGTTATTGTAAATCTTGATGTATTTGGTCTGGGGGTTAAGTACCAGCTGTACCGGCGCCCCCACGGTCTTGGCCGCTTTAAAATATAAGTCCACACAGTTATCATTAAACGAAAGCGCGGATATTTCAGCCGCATACCAGTAGGATAAATCATCCCAGGACCAGCCCGGTCCCCAGCGAATGGTGTCGAAATAAGATTCGTCTGATTCTGTGCCTTTTCAACGAATCGGCCCATTCTTCTAATACCTTGGTAACTTGCTTATCTTTAAATCTGCCCGAAATGGTAGGGTCACCAAAACCTTTGAGGATTAAGTTCCCTTCTAAAGTACCGTTTTCTAATTCGCCGGTAGAGAAAATTTCGGTTTTGAACTGAAAATCCGGACCTAATTTGGATAAAGCGCAGGCCGAAGTCACCAGCTTCATATTGGAAGCCGGCACAAATAGCTTAGAGCTATTATTTTCATACAGCATATTTTTATCATCTAAGGCATAAATAGCAATCCCGGCTTTGGTGTTAGAGTAATCCGGCAGAGCCAAAAGAGAATCAATTTTAGAGGAAACTTTTTTATTGAATTCAGTTTCCTCTGCTGAAACGGAGCAGAAGGACAACAGAGAAGCCAAAAGCAATGTGATAAAATTTTTATTCAAGCGCATATTAGATTTTAAAATAAAAAAAAGCCCCTTTTTGTCAAGGGGCTTTAAAATTCGGTTTCATCGGTTTTGATTATTGGGATATCTTCTCCACTGCTTTTCGGATTCTGCTTAACCCTTCTTTAATATTTTCTAAGGAATTGGCGTAAGAGATGCGCACAAAACCCTCTCCGTATCTGCCGAAAGAAGTTCCGGAAAGAACCGCCACGCCGGCCTCATCTAGAAGATAGTCGGCAAATGCTTTCGATTTCCAGCCGGTTTTTTTGATATTGGGAAAGACATAGAATGCCCCGTGAGGAACCTGGCAGGAAATCTTTGGGATGGAATTTAATTCTAAAACAATCACATCTCTTCGGCGTTTGAATTCTGTCACCATTTTTTCCACCTCCTCCTGCGGACCAGTCAGGGCTTCCAAGGCGGCTCTCTGGCAGAATGAAGCCGTGCAGGAATTAGAATTGATCATCAGCTGAGCCATGGCGGAAGCCAAATTTTCCGGCATCACCCCATATCCCAGTCTCCAGCCGGTCATGGCATAGGCCTTGGAGAAGCCATCCAAAATTATGGTTTTTTCCTGCATCTCCGGGAAACTAGCCGGGCTATGGGCCATACCATCATAGAGAACCCTCCCGTAGATTTCATCTGATAACACAAACAATTGCCTGTGTTTCAAAACAATTTCTGAAATCTGTTGTAAATCTTCTTTACTCAAAACCGAGCCGGTCGGATTATGAGGAGAATTAAGAAACAATAATTTGGTTTTCTTGTTGATTAAATTTTTGAGCTCAGCCACATCCATTCTGAACTGATTTTCTTCCCTTAATTTTATGGGGACTGATTTGGCCCCTACAAAATCAACGATGGATTTATAGATGGGAAAGCCCGGGTCCGGATAAATTACCTCGTCCCCTTTGTCAATCAGGGCTAAGACCGCAAAGAACATAATCGGCTTGGCGCCCGGAGTGACCACCACATTGGAAGCCGTGACTTTTATGTTTCTGGTTTCGGAAACGTGCCGGGCAATTTCTTCCCGTAATTCCGGCAGACCGGCCGCCGGACCGTAATGCGTATACCCTTCCTGCAAAGCTTTACAGGCCGCCGCGATAATATTTTGAGGGGTATTGAAATCCGGTTCACCGATTTCCAGATGAATGATTTTTTTCCCGGCCGCTTCCAATTTTCGGGCCCGGTCTAAGACTTCAAAAGCGGTCTCCGTCCCCATGCGGGACATTCTGGGAGCCAGTTTCATAATGGGATGAGTCATTTTAAGGTGAGATTTTGTTCTACCTATGAATCATACATTTGTAGGAAGATACTTATTTACTTTTAAATCTTCATCTTCAGAATTCAGCACCCAGTCTTTTTACGCTTCAAAACTTTCAAAGCTTTTTCCACTATATTGACATCTTTGATACCGAAAACTTTCATCAGCTCATCCGGTTTTCCGGACATACCGAAGCGGTCCATCACCGCCACATATTCCATCGGTACCGGATGATTTTCGGTTATCACCTGGGCTACCGCACTTCCTAAACCGCCGTAGATTTGATGCTCTTCAGCAGTGACAATGGCTCCGGTTTCTTGAGCAGCTTTGATAATCGCTTCTCTGTCAATCGGTTTTAAGGTGTGCATGTTCAAAACCCGGGCTGAAATTCCTTGAGATGATAGCATATCAGCGGCAGAGAGAGCTTCCGCTACCATAGTCCCACAGGCAATAATGGTCAAATCTTTTCCGTCCCGGTGCATATCGGCTTTTCCGAACACAAAAGGACGGGCTTCGTCGGTAATTAACGGCACATCTTCCCTGCCGAATCTGATATAAAAAGGTCCCCAGATTTCTGCCGCTTTTAAGGTGGCTTTTTTGGCTTCCCAGAAGTCGCAGGGGACTATCAGCTTCATATTGGGCAAAGACCGCATGATGGCGAACTCTTCCATGGCTTGATGGGTAGCTCCATCCGGGCCGACAGAGATTCCTCCATGAGCACCGCCGATTTTGACGTTCAGATTGGAATAACAGATGGTAATTCTGACGTGGTCCAGATTGCGGCAGGCCGCAAAGGCGCCGTAGGTGGAGAAAAAAGAAATTTTTCCGGTTAAAGATAAGCCGGCAGCCACGTTGGTCATATTCTGTTCCGCCACCCCCATATTGAAAAATCTTTCCGGGAATTTTTTGGCAAAGAAATGGACCATGGTGGATTCCGCCAGGTCACCGACCAAAACCACTACATTGGGATTTTTTTCTCCTAGCTCTTCTAAAGCCCTGCCAAAACCCTCACGGGTTTTTTTCTTCTCTTTGAATTCCATCTTAATGTGGCTTACTTATCTTTGAAATTTGGTCTATTATTGTCAAGTATTTTCTTAAACGTCGCATGCTAAACCCTTCCACCTTATCATCGCCACGGTATACCTTATCCGTAGGGGATGTAAAAATCTTATTTAGTGACTCTATTATAAATCCAGTATATTTTTCTCTTTCAGGTGCCTGTTCCATTTCAATCATCTGGTCTAAAAGTTCTTTGTAAGGAACAAGTGACAATGAGATGTTTGATCTGAAAGCGTATTCTTCTTCTAAACGTCTTTCTTTTGAATACTGCGATGTGCAAAACCAAATAGCATAAATTAAAGGTAAAGACATAGATAGTTTCAAATAAAATGTTGCCGAAAATAACTTAGTATTCTCTGCAAGATACATAGACCACAAAGCAGAAACCACTATTAATACAGCTAGCGCAATCGCCCATAACCATTTTACCTTAGCCAATGCATTTTTTCTAGTTTGAAAAGTAGCGAAAAGAGAATATCCAGTGGCTTTTTGGAGTTTATCAACAATTTCTTCTTGTAGCTTTGAATTACGGTCTATAATTTGGTCAGCTTTCTCATTCGTAGATTCAATTGTTTCTCGGTATTCAGTTATTTCGCCAGCAAACTTTTTAATTTCGGTTTCGAGTTCACTTATTGCTGTCCTGCTCGCCTTTGATTCGCCGACAACACTTTTGGAGTTCGTTTCATGTTGTTGAATTACTCCAAGAACTGAAGAAGCATTCTGTTGCATTTCCGTTACTGCCCCTAAAACTTCTGCAATTTTCTGTGAGTTTTCGTTGGAGAGTTTAAGTGTCTCTTCGACAGACTGTTTGTTTTTTCTCAATTCCTCTATAAGTTGCTCGAGCTCCGTCTTTCTTTCAAGCCCGGTCAGTAATTCATTTCTTAATTTGCTCGTCTCCAATTTCAATTGTTTAACTTGGCCCATCTTACCCTTGTAGTCCCATAATTGTTTCGACCCATTTCGAAGGTTATATTGCCACAACGCAGCGTCCAGTTGCTCAATTGAATTTACCAGATTAACGACTTCATCGCTGCCAGCAAGTAGGTTTGTATGAAATCTTGAAATGGCTTCTAGATTCGATAGCAGTGCTTGTTGAATTGCAATGGGTAGACTCTCCAATTTATTTTCTTTGATGGCATTCATTAGAATGTCTTTGGCTTCATTTAAGTTAATAAACGACTTGTCAAGTGGAACAACTCCACGACTGATGTCGAAACCGAGCTCTTGACATTTTGCCAACGCAGTCTTTTGTGCTTCCTCACTTAAAGTATTCAAAATTTCTGAGATTTTATTAATCAATCAACAACACCTCCCATTAATGATTTAACAAATGTTGATACCACTCCTGATAAGTCGTTCCAAGCTCGATTAAAGCCTTCTCGGCTTCCTCTTTTTTGGGCGGTTTTCCGTGCCAGCGATAATCATCTTCCATAAAGGAAACCCCTTTACCCATATAGGTGCGACAGAGAATCACGGTGGGCTTACCTTTGACGGTCCTGGCTTCAGCTAAGGCATCTAATATCTGCTTATAATTATGCCCGTCAATATCGATAGCATGCCAGCCGAATGCTTTATATTTATCATACAACGGCTCAATCCCCATAATATTTTCCACTTTTCCATCAATCTGGGCGTTGTTGAAGTCAATCAAACCACACAGATTATCCACTTTGAAATGGGCAGCGGACATGGCCGCTTCCCAGGTAGAACCTTCCTGCTGTTCTCCGTCACTCATCAGGCAATAGACCCGGCGCGGATGTTTATCTATGCGGGAACCCAAAGCGGCACCTACTGCTATGGAAAGCCCCTGACCCAAAGAGCCGCCGGAAACTTCCACCCCGGGAGTATCCTGGCAGGAAGGATGCCCCTGCAGATGTCCGTCTAATTTTCTGAATTTTAATAAATCTCTTTTGGGAAAAAAGCCGGCTTCGGCTAAAAGAGAATAGTGAACCGGAGTGACATGCCCGAATGAAAAAAACCACATATCCCGGTCCGGCCATTTGGGGTTTTTGGGGTCATAAACCATTTCGTTGAAAAATAAGGCGGTGGCAAAATCAGCGGCTGAAAGCGGTCCTCCGGTATGCCCGGAACCGGCATCCGGCAACATGGTGATGATATCCCGGCGGACTCGCAGAGCAGCTTCTTTGAGCTTGTCGATATCATATCCGAACGGGTTTTTGCGCACTTCTTTTTCTTGTGAAATTTCCAACATATTTCAAATATATAGATTGCCGACCAATTGTCAAACTAATTTAATTACGCAGATTTTATCCCTTTCCACACAGCCAAAGCCCTATTTTTAAGCTCTTTTAGACTGCCATGGTTGGAAATCACAAAGTCAGCATATTTATTCCTCTGCTTATCTGTAAGTTGTCTTTTGATGCGATTCAATGCTTCAGTTTCTGAAAATTTTAAGCTTTTTAACCGTTGAACTCTTTTCTCTTTGGGTGAAGTGACCAGAATCAACATATCCAATTTTTTGTAAAGCTCCCATTCTACTATCAGGGCAGCATCCACAACAAGAATTTTTCGCGGATTTCGTGTTTTCCTAAATTTCGTGATTCTGCGCTTCAGTTCCCCCAGCAAATAAGGATGAACGATTCGATTCAATTTTTCTTTATTCTTTTCATTAGCAAAAGCAAGCTCTCCTAATTTTCGGCGATTTAATCGACTCTTAGAATTCAGAATTCCTTTTCCAAAGGTTTGAACTAATTTTTTCAAGAGGGCTGGATTTTTTTCTACCACCTCTTTCCCAATTTCATCCCCTGAAATAATTACAGCACCTTTTTTCTGAAAAACTTTCGCCACTTCAGTTTTGCCGGATGCGATACCGCCGGTTATACCGATTATCATTATTATTTTAATTTTCTCTCGTAGGGGTGGAGCCATTAAAAGGCGAGTGAAGACAAGCTTCACCCCTACGCGATTAGTTTTTTTGCTGTCAATACTCCAAATCCAGCCAATTTTCTCCTACTCCGATTTCCACTTTGATAGGCACTTTTAATTTTAAGGAATTCTCCATTTTATCTTTAATCATCTTTTTCAGCCAATCCAATTCCGATTTATGGGCTTCAAACACTAACTCATCATGCACCTGCAGAATCATTTTCGAGAGGCAGCGCCTCTTTTCCATCTCTTCAAAAATTTCAATCATCACTATCTTGATTAAATCTGCGGCCGTCCCCTGAATCGGAGTATTCAAGGCAATCCGCTCCGCAAATTCTCGGACCTGCCTGTTCTCAGAGTTAATCTCCGGAATATATCTCCTCCGGCCCAGCATGGTGGTCACACATCCCTCTTTTTTGGCTTTCTCGATTATATAATCAATATACTCCGCCACTTTAGGATATCGCTTGAAATAAATCTTGATAAACATATCCGCTTCTTCTATAGTCATATCTGTCTGCTGGGAAAGACCAAAAGCTGAAACACCGTAGATTACAGAAAAGTTGGCGATTTTGGCCTGTCTTCTTTGTTCCGGTGTCACCTCCTCCGCAGAGACACCGAAAACTTCTGCGGCCGTGCGGGTATGAATATCTTCATCTTTCAGAAACGACTCGGTCATTGTGGGGTCCTCTGAAAAATGAGCCAAAATTCGAAGCTCAATCTGGGAGTAATCTGCCGACACCAGCAGAAAATCTTTCTCTCCCGGCACAAAGGCCTTTCTGATTTTCTGGCCAATCTCGGTACGGATAGGAATATTCTGCAAATTCGGGTCGGAAGAGGAAAGTCGCCCCGTGGCGGCCACGGTTTGATTGAAAGAAGTATGAATCCGGCCGGTTTTTTTGTTTATCAGCTCCGGCAGAGCATCCACATAAGTGGATTTCAATTTGGCTAACTGCCTGTATTCCAAAATAGCTTTGGGCAAAGGATGAACTTTAGCCAGCTCTTCTAAAACCTGAATATCGGTGGACTGATGAGTTTTTTTGGTAGTCCGACGAAGAGGTTTCAATTTCAAGTCTTCAAAAAGAACTTTAGCCAGCTGTTGAGGTGAATTCAGATTGAATTCCTTACCTGCCATTTCAAAAATCTCCTTGGTATATTTCTCAATCTCTTTTTCCAAATATTTGGAAACCTCTTTTAGAATTTTTAAGTCAATATTCACTCCCGCTAATTCCATTTCCGCTAAAACATAAACCAGCGGGATTTCCACCTCATAAAAAAGTTTCTCTAATTCTAATTGTTTTAGCTGGGGATGAAGAATTTCTTTCAGGCGATAAGTGAAATCGGCATCCTCCGCGGAATAAATGGTGGCTTTATCTATGGGGACTTCGGCAAAAGATTTCTGCTTTTTCCCGGAGCCGATCAAATCTTCAATCGGAATCATCTTATGGTCTAAATATTTCAGCGCCAGACTATCCAGGTTATGCTGGCGGATGGAAGGGTTCAATAGATATGAAGCAATCATGGGGTCAAAAGAGATTCCTTTAACTTCAATACCGGATTGCTTGAAAACTAATATATCAAATTTGGCGTTCTGGGCGATTTTCTTGAATTTTTCATCTTCCAAAATCGGTTTCAGCGCTGTCAGGACTTTTTTCATATCCAGATTTTTTTTACTCTCCAAACCGGTATGTCCCACCGGAATATAGAAGGCCTCTCCCTTGGCTTTGGAAATTGAGATTCCCACCAAATTTGTACCGACAGCAGAAATGGTGGAGGTTTCTGTGTCGATAGCAAACTCTCCGGCTTTTTGAAGTTCGGAGATGAGCTTCTCCAATTCAGTCAGGGATTCAACGGTTTTATATTTGACCGATTTCTCCAATTCTTTTTCTGAAACCTGCTCCAGAAGTGAAGTGAACTCCAATTCTTTGAAGATTTCTTTGACCCGGGGAGTGATATAATCTTTGATTTTAAATTTTTCCAGGTCCAGTTCGCCGGGAACATTGGTATCTATGGTGACCAGACGCTTGGAGAGCCGGGCCTGGTCGGCATTGAATTCTACATTCTCTTTTAGTTTTTTCTTTTCCACTTTTTGTAAATTATCCAACAGGTTTTCCAGACTCCCGAATTTCTTAACCAGCTCCAGGGCGGTTTTCTCCCCGATACCGGGGACACCGGGAACATTATCAGAGGCATCCCCCATTAAAGCCAAAACATCTGTTACATGTTGCGGAGGAACGCCGAATTTTTCTTTGACTTTTTCTTCATCTAATAGCTCCATCTCTTCTCCGGCCCTGCGAGGGTTTAGGACCAGAATATCCTCATCCACCAATTGCAAAAAATCTTTATCCCCGGTGACCAGAACCGTCTGCAACCCCTTCTTTTTGGCTTTTTTGGCCAGGGTCCCCATCAGGTCATCCGCCTCGAATCCTTCCATTTCCAGAACCGGCAGCTGCATGGCTTCAATTACCTCATAAACCAAGGGAAGCTGCACCGACATATCTTCCGGCATTTTGCTGCGGGTGGATTTATATTCTTTGTAAAGTTCGTGCCTGAAGGTGGGAGCGGCAGTGTCAAAAATAACGGCCAAATAATCCGGTTTTTCATCTTTCAGAATCTTCAAAAGCGAGTTGGTGAAGCCGAAGACTGCGCTGGTGTTGACTCCTTTGGAATTTATCAGGGGATTGCGGATGAAGGCAAAATATGAGCGGTAAGCTAAAGCCGACCCGTCTATCAGAAATAAGCGCTTCTTGGTGGTCATATCATTTATAATAGAAAAAATTGATAGAAAAACAAAATAAATTCAGCGACTCAAAACCTAATCGGCTGGGAAATATTAAAATGCAGGAGATTCTTAAACTTCTTTAAAAAAATCGATCTTTTATTTATATAATTTGTGTTTTTTAATATATTGCAAAACTTTTTCTGGCACCAGATATCTTATTGATTTACCCTTTTTTATTCTTTCCCGGATATCGGTGGAAGAGATATCAACCCTTGGCACATCGAGTAACTTGCTAAATTTTAACCACTTACTTGCTTTATTTAAAGTAATTCCTGGGCGCGTTATAAAAACCACTCTGGATAATTTGAAAATCTCTTCCGGCTTTTTCCAAGTATGGATATGGTTCAGGTTATCCAGTCCTAAGATTAGAAAGAATTGAATTTGAGAGTATTTTTTTCGAAGAGCTTTTAAGGTATCAACCGTGTAGGAATTCCCTTTTATTTTCAATTCCAGACCCAAGACCTTAAAATTGGGGTTGTCTCGGGTTGCTAGTTGAACCATTCGCAAGCGGTGGAGAGCACTGGAGATTTTAACTTTTTTTTTATGGGGAGGCAGGGAAGCCGGGATGAAAAATATCCGGTCCAATTCCAATTTATCCTGAACTTCCTGGGCTGCGATTAAATGCCCCACATGGGGCGGGTCGAAGGTTCCACCAAAAAGTCCGATTTTTTGGGGCATGCTAAGATTTCTTATTTTCCAGCTCGGAAATCTTCTCTTTGCACTTGGACGCCAGCTTGTCCTTGGGATAAAGCTCCACAAATCTCTTGTACACTTCCAGGGCTTCCGGGATCTTGTTTTGCAGGCGGTTGGCTTCGGCTATCTGATACAGGGCTTCTTTAGCCCAGACCGTATCAGGGTAATTTTCCAGCACCTCCTTGAAGTACAAAAGGGCGGCCGGATAATCTTTGGTTTTTAGATATAAATATCCGTTTTTATAGGTTTTTTTGGCCAGCTTATTTCTCAATTCCGAAATTTTTTCTTTGGCTTGCGGAACCATGGGGCTATCCGGGAATGTCTCTACGAATTCATTGAATTCATCCAGAGCCAGGAGGGTAAACTGCTGGTCCAATTCGGCCGGAGGGGATTGTTTCAAATCACTCAGGGCTATCATAAAGGCGGCTTCGTCCAGCCAGGTGCTGGCAGGATAATTGGTAACAATCTTTTTGAATTCACCGGCCGCAGCGGCATAATCTTTCTGGTTATAATAGGAGTTAGCCAGATAATAAATGGCGGTATCCACCACGGTGGCGCCGGGATAGTTGAAAATCAGTTTTTGAAACTCTTCCACGGCCTGCCGGTATTTTTTCTGGTCGTAATGTTTTTTGGCAATGCTAAACTGTTCCTGTAAG
>Ga0326597_10008477_pt1 | contig 13862 bp, 11 predicted proteins | sample RVTome_12_FD_203789 | JGI IMG/M metagenome (GOLD analysis project Ga0326597, IMG submission 203789) | Soil microbial communities from uranium-contaminated site in the Upper Colorado River Basin, Wyoming, United States - RVT100D185 | ecosystem: Environmental > Terrestrial > Soil > Contaminated >... | reverse complement strand
TGCCAGAACCAAATCATTGGAGGTCTCGCCATCGTCGAACCTGGTGTTCTCAAGAGCCAGTACGGAACCCGCCGGTGCGGCGTTGATGGCTCGCTCGACGTCAGAGCCGTACAGTCCATCCAACTGGGTGATTTCGAACCCACCCAGTTCACCGAGACGGGCAGATACGGGAGCTAGCGAAAAGGCTGGATCAACTCCGACGGGGCGACCAAGGTGACTCGCCAACACGACCCGGGCACCTCGCGCTCGAAGCGTTTCAATGGTCGGCAAGCTAGCCCTCAGGCGGAAGTCGTCTCCCACGGCGCCATCAGTCAACGGCACGTTCAGATCGGAACGAACCAGCGTCGTCTGGCCGGCGACATCGACATCTTCGATCGTCAAATAGCGTTTCATCAAGCTCCTATCAACCGCGCCAACTCAGAACCCAGCTTGATGCAATCGTGCTGAGGCCACCCGGCCGCCTGATCGCAGAGATCGCACGCAACCACGTCCCACCCTTCGAGGCTCGAGGCGCCAACCGTGACCTGGGCAAGTCCCAGAGGAACCCTAACCGGTCCGGTGTGAGCCAAAACCGACCCGCTCACCTCCAACCCGCCAACCTTACGCAGAGCGGCTACGTGGGCTTCGGCGTCAAGTCCGAGCGTCTCGGCGTTCTGAGTGACCAGATTGAGTACAAACACAATCTGGGCCGTCGAGCGGTTGATCGCCTCGGCCACGCCGGGCACGACAAGGTTCGAGATGAGAGACGTGAACAACGATCCGGGAGCAAGGACAATCTGGTCAGCGTCGACGATGGCATCGAGGACTGCCGGGTTCACGTGGGCCGAAGCAGGTCGGACCTCAATCCGCCGGATCGTTCCGGGGGCTGTTGCGATCGCCACCTGCCCGGACACCGGTCCCCGATCCGTGTCGGCCCACAACTCCAGGTTTTCTTCGGAGACCGGATGGACTCGACCGTTCGCCCCCAGCAGCTCGCCACACAAGTTGAGGGCATGAACAAACCCTCCCGCGATGTCCGATAGGGCGGCCAACATGAGGTTACCGAGCGAATGACCGGCGATATCACCACTATCGAAACGGTATCCGAGCAGCTCGCCCCAGACGGACGGTTCGGGACTCAGAGCCAACAGGCAGCGGCGGATGTCTCCTGGGGACGGGATCCCCAGAGGACCTGCCAGCCGGCCAGATGACCCACCGTCGTCGGCGACGGTCACAATCGCATCGATCTGGCCGGCATACGCCTGGATGGCGATAAGAGCCTGAGCGAGTCCGTGGCCGCCACCGATCGCCACCACTTTCGGGCCACCGGCGGTGAGGCCGAGCAACTGCATCTCAGTTTGAGCTTCGGGTTCGAACGTCATTTGTCTTTGTCCCGGTGGTGCACGGACACCGCGATATCGGGCTGCTCTATTCGTCGAGCCAACTCTTCGGCAATCGCCACCGACCGATGCCTCCCACCTGTACAACCGACGCCAATGGACAAAAAGGACTTCCCTTCGGCCTCATAGCGAGGGAGAAGAAACGCCAACATGGCTGTGGCGTCGCTCAAGAACCGTTCTGCGTCCTCATTGCCGAGGACAAAGTCGCGAACCGGCTGATCGGTCCCCCGCAGCGGACGTAACTCTTCTTTCCAGTGCGGATTAGGAAGGAAACGAACATCAAAAACAACATCGGCGTCACGCGGGCTCCCGTTTTTGAATCCAAACGACCTGACCGAGACCCGCATGTCTCGTTGCCATGACGCGGTTTGAAACTCGGCTTCGAGACGCCGTCGCAGGTCATGAACCGAATAATCCGTCGTATCTACGACCACATCGGCCCAGGCCCGAAGTTCGCCGGTCAGCTCGCGTTCGGCTTCGACGCACTCTGCAATCGTGTCCCGGCCCATCGGATGTGGCCGTCGATTCTCCTCATACCGCCGGACGAGTACCTGATCATCGGCATCGAGAAACATCACCACGACCGAGGCGCCCAGCCCGCGCAGGTTGTAGATGGGGACCCGGATGTCATCGATGGTATTCCCATCTCGCAGGTCCAGGACAAGCCCGAGATACTCCTGGCGCTCCGGGACCTGTTTGTGACGGATCAGATCAGGGATGAGGGCGGGGGGAAGGTTGTCAATGACCGAATAGCCCAGATCCTCAAGGGTTTTGGCGCTCGTCGATTTACCGGCCCCTGACATGCCGGTTACAACTACAACCTGCGGACGCTGCTCCACAGAAACCCTTCCCGTCGGTGGCCTTCATCGTAATCGACTGGTGGACCGATCACCGGCCGCAGCTCCCCGGACCCGACTTAGCCATGGAGTGCATCAAACACGTCACGAGCGACGGCAGCCGGAACGACCTCCGATAGTTGGCCGATCGAGGCCTCCCGAAGCCGTTTGAGGCTGCCAAAGGCACGGAGCAAAGCTTTCTTCCTGGTCGGGCCAACTCCGACCACCTCGTCAAGAACCGAGTCGACCATCCGCTTTCCCCGCAACGAGCGGTGGTAGGTAATGGCGAACCGGTGCGCTTCGTCACGGACGCGTTGGAGGAGGTAGAGGGCGGGTTCGTCACGGGGAATCCGCACCGGCTCCGAGCTGCCGGGCAGATATACCTCTTCCATTCGTTTGGCAAGCCCGGCAACCGGAATATCCAGGCCGAGTTCGGCCAGCACTTTGACGGCCCGGCCCAACTGCCCGAGCCCGCCATCGATGAGTAACAGCCCCGGTGGATAGGCGAACTTGCCGCGTTCTTCGGTTGGCAACTCACGCTCGATGAGATACGCCGTGAAACGACGCCGGAGGACTTCCTCCATCGAAGCGAAGTCATCTTGTTGTTCAACTGTCTTGATCCTGAACCGTCGGTAGTCCGAACGTCGCGGAAGGCCATCTTCGAGAACCACCATGGAGGCGACGGTGTTGCGACCCTGCAACGTGGAAATATCAAAACATTCGATGCGCAGCGGAGCAGCCGGCAGGTTCAGCGCCACCTGAAGCGAGTTAATGGCCTTGGCCCTGGCGTTGGGGTCGGACTGACGCTTGAGACGATGGCGGCCAAGTTGCTCGCGGGCGTTGATGTGGGCGGTTTCGAGCAGCTTGCGCTTGCCCCCCCGCTGCGGGACCCGTAGTTCAACCGGACCGCCGCGACGCTCCGTTAGCCAGGCGGTCCACAGATCGGGGTCGTCGGGCAGGCCGTCGAGGATGACCAGATTCGGGGGGTCTTCCTCGCCGTATCGCTCCCGCAGCAAGTTGCCGGTGAGCTCCTCGGGAGACACGTCCTCGACCTTGTCGATGATTTGACCAAAGCGCCCGACCACTTTCCCCCGCCTGACGATCAACACGAAGACCGACGCCTCAAGGTCCTCATCGGCGATCGCCAGCACATCAAAATCTTCCGGGCGCTCGCTGGCAATTTCTTGACGTTCGATCGCTCGTTGCAGGTCGCGCAGTTGGTCCCGGTACCGGCCGGCCTGCTCATAGAGTTGCTGGTCCGAGGCGTTGATCATGGCACTTCGCACCCGCCGGAGGATGGTGTCAGAGTCGCCGTTCAAAAATCCCGCTAGACCATCAACCAGCTCCTGGTAGTCGTCTGGATCGATCGCTCCAACGCACGGGGCCGAACACTTTTCGATATCAGCGAGTAGGCAAGGTCGACCCCGGGACTGGTGGACCCGGAACTTCGAATCCGAACACGTCCGGATCGGGAACGCTTTCAACAACAGATCAAGCGTGTTTCGGATGGCGTAGGCGTGCGCGTACGGTCCGAAGTGCTGATCGCCTTTACGTTTCTTGCCACGCCGCACCGTGGCGGCCGGCCACTCGTCGCGCCGGGTAATCGTCAGATGCGGAAACGACTTGTCGTCTCTGAGCCGGATGTTGAACCGGGGCTTGTATTTCTGTACAAGGTTGAACTCAAGCATGAGTGCCTCGACTTCATTGGCGGCAATGATGAAGTCGACGGTTTCCGCTTCGGACACCATCATCCGGGTGCGGGCGGCGAGATCATTGGAGAAGTAATTCAGCACCCGCTTACGCAAAGACTTGGCTTTGCCGACGTACAAAACCTGACCGTGAATATCACGAAACATGTAGACACCGGGGGCATCCGGGATTTCGGCAGTGGGGGGCCGACGCATATCAGAAGCCTACTGGCGGGCCCAGCGCACGCCGATGAGACGCGGGAGCCCGGCATCGGGGAAGCCACCGGTTTCAAATGGCACTTCCCGCAACTCAGTCAGGGAAAACCCGGCAGTTGCTGCGGTGGTGAGGAACTCGCCGATCGGCCTGTGGAGAAAGGTCACGGGCTGTCCGTTCGCATCCTCAATGGACGAGCCGGCATCCAAATACGTCCCCGGTCTCCAAAAAACCTCACCATCGGTCGGGTCGATGACCGAGGCAGAGTCCGGGGCGGTGACAAACGGGTGATTCGCAACCGCCACCAGCCATCCACCCGGCCGAATGACTCCGGCCAGTTCGGAGAATATTTCGTTCCCCAAATGCTCGAACGACAACACAACCACGGCGCCGTCGATCGAAGCTGGTCGGATGGGCAATCCAGGTAGCTCAACCCGCATGACCGGGCCGAATTTGGCGGCTTCAGCGAGGAGGGAACTGTTGATATCGCAACCGACGGGTTCCAGACCAGCCAGGGCCAACTCCCCCATGATCCGCCCGTTTCCGCAGCCGACATCGAGAACGGTGCCGGTTCGGGTGTCGAGCATTGCCAGGAGCAGCGGGACCACCACTTCGACGTAGGTCGGATCAGTTTCGAGTTCCTCCCGCCACCAATCAGCCAGGTCGTCCCACTCGTTGGTCACGACAGCAATGGCCGGAGGTACTGCCCGGTAAATGACTCTTCCACGTCGGCCACTTCCTCAGGAGTGCCCTGGGCGACGATGGTCCCACCCCCGGTGCCTCCATTGGGACCAAGGTCCACCACCCAGTCGACCGACTTGATGACGTCAAGGTTGTGCTCGATCACGACCACCGTGTTGCCGGCATCAACGAGTCGCTGGAGGACGCCGAGGAGCTTGCGGATGTCCTCGAAATGCAAACCAGTGGTCGGTTCGTCAAGAATGTAGAAGGTCCGCCCGGTCGATCGCTTGCTAAGTTCAGAAGCCAGCTTGACCCGCTGCGCCTCACCGCCGGACAATGTCGGCGCCGGTTGGCCGAGGCGGACGTATCCAAGGCCAACATCAAAGAGTGTCTGAAGAATCCGGGCAATCTTGGGCTGATGCGTGAAGAACGAAAGCGCCTCTTCCACCGGCATCTCGAGCACGTCGGCAATCGATCGGCTCTTCCAGTTGATCTCGAGCGTCTCGCGGTTGTAGCGACGACCCTTGCAAGTCTCACAGGGCACGTACACGTCCGGGAGGAAATGCATCTCGATCTTGATGGTCCCGTCGCCTTTGCACGTTTCGCATCGCCCCCCCGGAACGTTGAACGAGAACCGACCAGGCTTGTACCCACGTGCTTTGGCCTCGTTCGTCGCCGAGAACAGCGTTCGGATCTGGTCGAAAAGCTTTGTGTACGTGGCAGGGTTCGACCGGGGGGTCCGGCCAATCGGTGATTGATCGATATTGATGACCTTGTCGATGTGCTCGACGCCGGTGATCTGCTTGTGCCTGCCCGGGGCAATGCGCGACCCATACACGGCTTGATGCAACCCACGCGACAGAATGGTCTCGACCAGCGACGACTTGCCGCTGCCCGAAACCCCGGTAATCGCCGTGAAGACCCCGAGCGGAAACGCCACGTCGACGCCCTGCAGATTGTTCTCCGCGGCCCCCAAAACTTCAATAGCCAACCCGGTTCCGGGCCGCCGAACCCCGGGAATGGCGATCGTTCGTTTACCAGACAGATAGTCGCCGGTGATTGAGGTCTCGCAGGCCAGGACGTCCTCGAGGGTCCCCTGAACGACGATCTCGCCACCGTGCTCCCCCGCCCCCGGACCGATGTCAACGACGTGGTCGGCAATACGGATGGTCTCCTCATCATGTTCAACCACGATGAGGGTGTTGCCAAGATCCCGCAGGCGAAGAAGGGTTTCGATGAGCCGCCGGTTGTCCCGCTGGTGGAGTCCGATCGAGGGTTCATCGAGGATGTAGAGCACCCCGACGAGACCAGAGCCGATCTGCGTTGCCAGCCTGATCCTCTGGGCCTCTCCCCCGGCCAACGTGGCAGCCGAGCGGCCCAGGGTCAGATAGTCGAGGCCGACATCGATGAGGAAGGAAAGCCGCTCACGAACCTCCTTGAGAACTCGTTCGGCGATAACCACCTGGCGTTCGTCGAGTTCGAGTTCGCAGACAAACTTGTATGCATCCCCGAGGGCTTCTGCCGAGACTTCGGCGATGCCTCGACCCCCAACCGTCACTGCTCTTGAGACCGGGTTGTAGCGAGTCCCATCGCACGTCAGACATGGGACCTCCCTCATGAAGTCCTGGTAGAACTCCCGGGCACCGTCTGATTCGGCTTCTTCGTGCTTGCGCCGGACGAAAGGAAGAACACCCTCGTACGTGGTGTAGTACTCGCGTTGTCGGCCGAACCGGTTGGCGTATGAAATCTTGACACGTTCGTCACTGGTTCCAGACAGGATGACGTCTTTTGCCTTGTCGGACAGGGTCCCAAAGGGTGCGGTGACATCGAACTTGTATTCCACCGCCAAACCCTCGAGGAGTCGTTGGAAGTACTTGCCGCGGTGACCGTTCCAAGGGGCGATGGCACCATCGACGATCGAGCGCTCCGGATTGGGGATTACAAGTTCTGGATCGACCTGGAACCGGGTGCCGATGCCCGAGCAAGCGGCGCAAGCCCCGTACGGGCTGTTGAATGAGAAGTTTCTTGGCTGTAGCTCTTCGAATGAGATCCCGCAGGTCGGACAGCTAAGGGCTTGCGAATAGGGGTGACGGTCATCGTCGGTGGCGACGATGAGAACTCCGTCAGCCAGGCGGAGGGCGGTCTCCACGGAAGCGGCCAACCTCCGTTTGATGTCCGGCTTTGACACGAGCCGATCGACGATGACCTCAATGGTGTGGGTGAAGTAGCGGTCGAGCTTGATGTCGTCGGTGAGGTCTACGACATCGCCGTCGACGATGGCTCTGGCGAAACCGTCTCTGGCCAGGTCTCCCAACAGGCTTTCGTACTCGCCTTTTCGACCCTGCACGACGGGGGCGAGAATCTGAAATTTGGTGCCCTCGGGCAGCGCCAGGATCTGATCAACGATGCGTTCGGGCGATTGGCGCTTGACAGGAGTCCCGTCATTCGGACAGTGGGGTACCCCGATTCGTGCCCATAGGAGCCGGAGATAATCGTGGATCTCCGTGACGGTGCCCACCGTCGATCGCGGGTTGCGGCTGGCGGTTTTCTGATCAATCGAGATAGCCGGAGACAAACCCTCGATGAAGTCGACGTCGGGTTTGTCCATTTGTCCGAGGAACTGGCGGGCATAGGCCGACAAACTTTCGACATATCGTCGCTGTCCTTCGGCATAAATGGTGTCGAAAGCCAGCGACGACTTCCCGGAGCCGCTTAGGCCTGTAAACACGATGAGGCGATCCCGGGGTAGGTCCAGTGACAGGTTTTTCAGGTTATGGGCACGGGCGCCCCGAATAGAAATGGAATTAGCAGACACGACGACCGATTGTACAGGAGAGGCGCATTAGGAGATCCCGGGCGCCGATATCCAAAAAACGATCCTCGGACATGTCAACGCTTTGCTTCTTGATCCTGGCGCAGATCTCGTTTCAACTCGTTGACTTCATCACGAAGCCGGGCGGCATACTCGAATCGAAGGTCGGTGGCCGCCTCGTGCATCTCTTCCTCGAGACTCCTGATCAACCGCTCAAGGTCGTCTCCCTCCAGGTCGATGGGCGCTCGTTGCTGCAGCTCTCTGGACCGCCGGTCGACAGACGGCGAATCAGAGCTCTGGAGAAGCTCAAGGATGTCTGAGATCTTCTTGCGGATCGTGTGGGGATCAATCCCATGTTCTTCGTTGTGACGAGCTTGCACGGCCCGACGGCGCTGCGTCTCATTGATGGCAATCCGCATGGAGTCAGTCACCTGCTCGGCATACATGATCACCTGACCGTCGACGTTTCGAGCCGCCCGGCCAATCGTCTGAATCAGGCTGGTCTGGGACCGGAGAAACCCCTCCTTATCTGCATCAAGGATCGCCACCAACGACACCTCCGGAAGGTCGAGCCCTTCTCGGAGCAGGTTGATCCCGACCAGAACATCAAACTCGCCCAATCGAAGATCCCGCAGGATCTGGATCCGTTCAAGTGTGTCGATTTCTGAGTGGAGATATCGAGCCCTGACTCCCATCTCAAGGAGATATTCGGTGAGGTCTTCGGACATCTTCTTGGTAAGGGTGGTCACCAGGACCCGCTGATCGGATTCGGCTCGCAGACGTATCTGCTCGAGCAGATCATCGATTTGCCCCTTTGTGGGCTTAACGATGACCTCCGGGTCGATGAGTCCGGTTGGCCGAATAATCTGCTCGACGAGCACGGTTGATTGTTCTCGCTCAAACGGGCCGGGGGTGGCTGACAGGAAGACAATCTGATTGGCCTTCTCGAGCCATTCATCAAAGCGCAACGGACGGTTGTCGCGAGCCGACGGCAGGCGGAATCCATGTTCCACCAGGACGTCCTTGCGACTCCGGTCGCCGGCGTGCTGCCCGCCGATCTGAGGAACCGTCACATGCGACTCGTCGACGACTGTCAGATACCCGTCCGGGAAGTAGTCCAGCAAGGTATAGGGGGCTTCGCCTGGTTGGCGCCCGTCCAGAAACCTGGAGTAGTTCTCGATACCAGAGCAGAAGCCGACTTCGCGCATCATCTCAAGGTCATACGACGTGCGCATTCGAAGCCGTTGGGCCTCCAAGAGTTTGTTCTGTGACTCGAGTTCGCTCAAGCGCTCGGCAAGCTCGACTTCGATTGCGGCGGTTGCCTCTTCCATACGCTCGCGGGAGGTGACGTAGTGTGTGGCCGGGAAGATCCAGACTTCTTTGAGTTCTTCGATGATCTCTCCGGTGACCGGATTCATCCGCACGATGCGCTCGACTTCATCACCCCAGTATTCGACCCTGACGATCGTCTCTTCGTAGGTGGGAAACACTTCCAAGGTGTCCCCTTTGACCCGGAACTTCCCGCGGGTAAGACTGACTTCGTTGCGCTCGTATTGGATGTCGACCAGTTTTCTAATGGCTGCGTCGAGGTCGTATTCCACGCCCTTGATGAGCCGGACAACCTGTCCCAGGTACATCTCAGGCGTCCCCAACCCATAGATGCACGACACCGAAGCCACGATGATGACGTCGTCGCGAGTCAACAAGCCAGACGTGGCAGCATGCCGGAGCCGATCGATCTCGTCATTGACCGTCGACTCCTTCTCAATGAACGTGTCCGACTGAGGCATGTATGCCTCAGGCTGGTAATAGTCGTAATAGGAGACGAAGTATTCGACCCGATTCTCGGGGAAGAATTGGCGGAACTCATTGGCCAGTTGAGCAGCCAATGCCTTGTTTGGAGCGATGACAATGGTGGGCTTTTGGACGGCTTCGATCGTCCAGGCCATCGTGGCACTCTTTCCCGAACCCGTTATACCCAACAGAGTCTGGAAGCGCTCACCCCTATTGATCGAATCGGCCAATTTTGCAATGGCAGCCGGCTGGTCTCCGGCGGGTTCGAAATCGGCATGGACTTTAAAGAGCGGCATCTCGTGCCAGCTTATCCGGTGCCTGTGACAAAACTTTCAAGCCAACGAATCCCAGCCGCCACCTGACTCACGACATCGGCATCATTCCCGTTGTCGATGACAAAGTCGGCCTGCTCAAGCCAGGCATCGCGCCCGGGTTGAGCAGCCATCCGTGAGCTGATCTCTTCGTCGGTCAAACCCCGGTTCCTCAGCCGTTCTGCCCGCAAGTCGTCTGGGGCGTCCACAACCACGACCGGCAGCCCTTGACCAACCAGTCCGTCAAGAAATGGTCGCTCCACGCCGACGAATCGAAAGGAGCTGGCTGAAATTCGATGGGCGATCTCTTTGGCAATGGCCGGATGTGTCATCGACTCGAGGACCGTCAGTTCGTCGGGGGAATGGAACACGATGGCGCCTAGCTTCTTGCGATCGATCAAACCGTGCTCAAGTACCTGAGGCCACCGGGCAGCCACCGCCGCGAAGGCGGCCCCGCCAGGAAGAAGGATCTCATGTCCGACTCGATCAGCCTCGATCATTTCCACTCCGGCCGATTCCAAAAGGGCGCTTACGTACGACTTACCAGCGCCGATACCGCCACAGAGCACGAAAGCCTGGCTACTTTGTTCCATACCAATGCATCGTACCGATCATGACTGAATTCTCAGAACGCTGGATCAATCGTCTTATGGCAGTGATTGCCGGCCTGAATTGGCTTTTTCTAATCCTGGGTTCCATCGCCGGACTCATTCAATACCCGAAAACTGCCTGGCCGGCGATGGTGTTGAGCGGCATCTATGTGGTCGGATTCCAGCTGCTCCCTCGTCGGTTGATTATGAAACCGGTTTGGCGAGAAGGATCCGCGATCATTGCCACCTCGCTCACCGCCAGTTCAATGGCGCTGACCGGTTCCTTCGAATCCACGTTCCTGCTGCTGGCTGTCACGCCCGTAATGCTGGCAGCCTTGATGGGCGGATACCGCCTCGGATCTGCCACCGCCGGACTCTCCGCCGGGATACTCGTCGCGATCGAAGTAAGCCGGCAGTCACTGAGTTACGGCGCAACAGTGAGCTGGATCGGGCTCCTGTTGCTGGTAGCCGCAACATTCGGACTTGCAAGAAGGCTGATCCTCGAAGCAATGGATCGCGTCGAAGCACTCACGGAAATGACGGCGGAGACCGGCGCACGCCTTGAACAACTAGAGAACACGAACGTGCTACTCGTCCGCCTGGTCGGCCTTACAGAAAACGAGGACCTGTCCGCCACCACGATTGGAACGGCTGCACTCGCAACGATTCGATCAGCTGTGCCGTTCAACGGGGCGGAAATCTACATGATCACCGATGGGGTCCCGACCCTGGTTGCCGAGGCAGGCGCCCGGATCGGTGGTCATGAAGTGGTGCCCATCAGCACGTCCCAACGACCGCTCGGCGAACTCCGACTGTTCCTCGACCGCCCGCTCACGGCCCGCCAGCAGGAAGTAGTTACCGAGCTGCTGGCGCCCACCGCCATCAGCTTTGCAAATGTCGCGTTGCTCGAACAGATCGCGGCCGAGGCAATACGGGATGAGCGACTGCGGGTGGCCAGGGAACTTCATGATGGGATTGGCCCGGGACTGGCTGCCCTCGGACTCGCCATGGACGTTACCGCGATGGGAGCGCGAGGCGCCCTCGAACAGCAGCTGATCGCGTTGCGGGTTTCCGTTACGAACCTGGTTACCGACGTACGCATCGCCGTCGAAGACCTGCGAGACGAGACCAGTCAGTCAACGCTCACGGAGATACGCCGGCTAGTGGTGGGTGCATCTCCCCCCGTCAAGATCGCACTAACCGAACTGAAACCGATCCCCGACACGCGCCGAAGCAACATCACCGCCATTGCCATCGAGGCCATCCGGAACGCGATGACGCACAGCCCGGGGTCGCAGGTCGTGGTTTCAGGAATCATCGAAGGGGATTCTGGTCAACTGCGTATCCAGGACGACGGGGTCGGATTCGACCCGAATACCACCCACGACGGGCACTTCGGAATGGTCGGCATGAGGGAGCGGGCCGCCGCAGCCGACGCCACCATTAGAATCGATTCCTCGGCCGCTACCGGAACGGCCGTAGTGATCGAATGGGAACCTCGATGATTCGCGTCCTTGTCGCAGACGACCATCAGCTGTTCGCTGAGAGTCTGGCGCTCGGAATCACCGCGATCCCGGACCTGTCGGTGGTGGCAACCGCCTCCACCGGACGGGAGGCGCTTGAAATCCTCAAACGAGAAGTCGTTGATGTGCTCGTCATCGACCTGGAGATGCCCGAAATCGACGGACTTACCGTTCTCAGGACCCGGAGCAACTCCACCCGCTCCATTGTCGTTACGATGCACGCCTCCGAAGACCAGCGGACCGCCGCATACGCCGCAGGCGCCGCCGCCTTCTTACCCAAGTCCACCCCACTCGGTGACCTCGCCGCCGCTATCCGGGCCGTCAACCTCGGCATGTCCCTCAAAGATCCAACCACTTTGAGTGGTATTTTGGACAACCATCGGCAGCCAGTTCTGGACGCTGTCGCCGCCTCATTGACAGCCAGGGAACGAGAGCTTCTCACAAAAATGGCCGAAGGACTGACGTCAACACCTGAACTTTCCGCCGCGCTCTTCATCTCCGAAAAGACTGTAAAGAACCACCTGGCGAGCATTTACAACAAGCTCTCGGTGAGCGACCGGGCTTCGGCAGTCGTCGAAGCCCTCAATCGGGGAATCGTCCGAACGGGTCGCTAAATGGGTCGGCCGACCTATGGTAGTCCACCGCTCTCGGTGATATCGTATCCCCAAGTAGTAATCCTATATCCCGTAGGGAGGGGTAGTTATGTACGCAAAGCTTATGGTAAAGATGGCCACGCTCAAGAACGATACTGGCGCAAGCATGGTTGAGTACGCGTTGCTGGTCGTCCTCATCGCCATCGTCGCCATCACGGCCGTCACGTTGGCTGGTAAAGAAGTCTCCGGTACGTTCTCGGAAATCGGCTCCGCACTCAGCTAATTGACACAAGGGAACGTCCTGAGGGGGGGCACTATGAGCCTGATGGCTCGGCTATTTCACGAAGAACGAGGAGCGAATCTCGCAGAATGGGGGATCCTCGTTTCACTGATCGCCATCATTGCCATATTGGCAGTGACTAGTGTCGGCGAATCCAATTCGGAGATGTTTTCCGAAATCGGTTCGGCGTTCCCTTAAACCGTCGATTCAACCAATCCTAAAGAAAAGGAGCCCGTGGGCTCCTTTTCTTTAGGATCTGAGCGCTAAACGTCTCGTGCAGCCTGGCGGTCTCGTGCAGCCTGGCGGGTTTAGGCCGACCGGCGGCGCCAGATGGTGAACTCGTCATCTGAGGCTACCTCAACCCACTCGCCCGACTCTTCAAGAGCCTGACCAAGTCCGTCCGAATGCCGGATCAGGACCTGGTCGATCTCATACTTCTGGAAGAAGGGTTGCCACAGGGGCGTTCCACTGCGCACCCTGACGAGAGAGCCAAGAAAGTCCGCCGGGTAGAGATCCGCCCGATCATCAAATAGGACTCTGGAAGGAGCCTCCCCCCTGAAGATGAGATAACCACCGACCACATCATCGTGGAAGGTTGGGAGATCCTCCAAGGAAGCCGCCAGGGCCACGGGAAAGCGAACTGGATCGAGTTGCGAGCTATGTGCAAACGAGAGGGTCAAGGGGACAACCGCGAGGACGACCACCAGAACCGTCGCCACCGCCGAGGGCTGATCGTTCCGGGGCTCCACTCGACCGACAGCCGCGGCAAGGTACACCATCAGCACGAGCCCGGCCGGCATGATCGCTCGGGAAGTGGACAGCCCGAACACGACGAACGGCGCAACCACCCACAAGATGCGCGTCCTAAGACCGCCCCGGGTGGCAACTACATACATGGCGACCACCAGCGCTGTAAACGGAAGCACCTGCGGGCTCAGAACATCCGGCGCGGCCCACTCGGTGAGATAACCAAGGCCGTCGGAGGACCCGAGGAATGTCAGCAAGATTTCCCACACATGCCAACCGTGCGCAGTGATTGAAACCGCCACGGTGCCCGCTATGACATCGGTCACTCGTCGACGATCGCGGCGCGCCAACCCATCGAGCACCACGAGACCGATGCCGAGCACAAACGAACCGTGCATCGATGCCCAAACCCAC
>Ga0326597_10008476_pt1 | contig 13862 bp, 14 predicted proteins | sample RVTome_12_FD_203789 | JGI IMG/M metagenome (GOLD analysis project Ga0326597, IMG submission 203789) | Soil microbial communities from uranium-contaminated site in the Upper Colorado River Basin, Wyoming, United States - RVT100D185 | ecosystem: Environmental > Terrestrial > Soil > Contaminated >... | reverse complement strand
TTCGATTGCTTGACGATTTCTTGTTCATACCGCTGACCATCGGCCGCAGCCTGCGTATGCATCCGGTGCCGACGGTGCTGCTGATATTCATCGGTGGGGCCCTGGCGGGAATTCCCGGACTCGTCCTCGCCCCGCCTCTAGCAGGCGTCATCATGGTGGTCGCCGGCACGGTCGGGGGCATCATTAATGACCCACGCCTGCGTGCCCGGAACGCATTCGCCCGGAAATTGCGATTGGAGCGGATCGCCGCTAATCTGTAACGCTCAGGCGTGTGCCCCAAAGAACCGCTGCATCCAGACGGATACCGAGGGGAAAACGTGTGCGTCCTCTTTTTGCCGTCAATTCGTCGGTTTCGGAACACCGAACAATTGCGTTCACACCCCTTCGGATCCCGTTTCTCGGGCGCCGGCGGTAGGACGCACGGATGTGGGATGACGAATGCACTGGCATCTGATCGAAGTCTTCTACTACGTCATTTCCGGGCGCGCGGAGATGAAGGACATCGAAGGCCGCAGCTACGAACTTCGCCCGGGTAGTGTCATCTATGCCAAGCCCGGAATCGCCGGCTCGCATTCCTGGCAAATCAAGGAGCGGCTGCAACTCATCGGGATTCGCGCGACCGCGGATCCCGAAAAAACCATTCAGTTCGACGTCGATCCAGTGACCCAAGAGTCGACCATGTCAGTCGAACGATTGGCAAAACGGCAGGCGATCAATATCAAGAAATCGCTCTATTGATGGGCAGGATTCCTGCCGTGTGCGAGAACATGCCAACGCGCAACAGTATTGTGCCTACGGGATTGATCTCGAGCCGGAGCGGGATCGTGATGCGCGCGACGACGCACCGCCGCGTGCAGGCTCACACCGTTTGCTTCGGCGCACGGGGCGATCAAGAGGCACGGCGCCATAGTCGGCGCATGGCGATCAGTCCCAGCAAAGGTCCCGGCAAGAGCAGCCAGGCAATCCGGCTGTGCAGGCTTTGCCACTGACTGGTGGTCAATTCAATGGCCACGATGGTGATGGCGAATCCTATGCTGTTCATCAGCGCCAAGGCGCTCCCCACGCGCTCTGGCGGGCAGGCGCTGGCAGCCAGCGCCGAGAATTGCGGCGAGTCGGCGACCACGAATAATCCCCAGGCCATGAGCAAAGCCAACAGGACGAATACCGGCATGTTCTGTGCGAGCGGATACAACAGGCAACAGGTTGCCGATCCCGCGAGCGCCACGATGGCCACCCGGCCACTGCCCCACCGATGGCTGACCATTCCGCCAGCGATGCAGCCGATGCCACCCGCGACAAAGGCGCCGGCAGCTATTAGGTAGGCGGCGTGCGGATCTGCATTACCGATCCACTGCGCGGCGAGCAGTGGCAGCAGCGCATAAAACGCATACAGCTCCCACATGTGGCCGAAGTAACCAAACGAAGCCGCACGGAAGCCCGGAATGCGGAACGATTGCAGCACGCCCCCCAGCTGCAACCCCCGCGCGCTGCCGTGGTGTGGACCATCCCCCAACCAGCCCACCATCAGCGCTGCCAGCAATGCCAGCCCCGAGGCGCTGTAAATCACGCCTTGCCAGTGTGGCGTCACATCCAACCCGCGCACGAGGTGCGGCAAGCCGCTGCCGAACACCAGCATACCGACCAGCCAGCCCAGCACATTACCGGCCTTGTGCGGAGCCCAGCTGACGACCAGCTTCATGCCGATCGGATAGATCCCGGCTAACGCGAGGCCGGTAATGAACCGGTAGGCCAGAGCACTGGAAAGCCCGTCGCTCACCCAGGCAAACGCGGCGTTTGAGACTGCACCAAGTACGGCGCAGACGGCAAAGATGCGACTGGCGGAAAACCGGTCGGCCAGTCCCGAAAAGGCGAAGATGAACGTGCCGCTGATGAATCCGAGTTGCACGGCGCTCGTCAGGTGGCCAAGATCCAGGACGGAGATTCCCCACGCGCGTTGTAGCGCATCGGCCACGGCATTGGCGCTGAACCACAATGAGGTACCGAACAATTCGCCAATGACGATGACAGCGATTGCGGCGTTTACGGGCATGGCCGCAACATACCTGCATAACCGCCGGAACAAAAGGATTCGAATTGGAACGTGAGGGCCTGCGTCGGGTTGGACCTCGTTCCGACCGACTTATCCAGTTGACCGGTACGAAGGCTTCGTTCTCACACAAAATCTCAATCTCGGCGTCGCAGTGAGGCCGCTGCCTCTGCGCGAACCGTTCGAGCTCGCACAGCATCTGATCACCATGAACGTACTCACCGGCGGACGTTTCTCGCTCGGCGTCGGCGCTGGCTCGACCAAGACCAATTTCGACGCTGTAGGGATCGATTAATCAAACGTAGCAAGACCTGATCGAAATACGCGCCCTTTTTCCCAGACATTCGAGTTAAGCAACCCGTCGACCCAAGTTTCGCGGCGCATAAACGAGGGCAGTGCAAGATAGGCAGGATGCGCAGATGACCCTGACCGGATATATTTCGAACTGGCGATGCGGAGGTAGATGTACGCGAGACCGACCCCGTCATCGTTAACCAGCCCCAAGGAAGGAAAACCATGAACTTACTGCACACTATGCTGCGCGTCGGCGATCTGCAACAGTCGATCGACTTCTACACCAAGGTCCTCGGCATGACCCTGCTGCGGACCACCGAACGTCCCGATCAGGGCTACTCGCTCGCCTTCGTGGCCTACGGTGGCGGCAACAAGGCCGGTGAAGCCGAGCTCGAGCTGACCTACAACCACGGCGTCTCCAACTACGACCTCGGCACCGCCTACGGCCACATCGCTCTCGGGGTCGATAGCGTAACCGAGACCTGCGATCGCATCCGTGCCGCCGGCGGCAAGGTCACCCGCGAACCCGGCCCGGTGAAGGGGGGCAAGACGGTCATCGCCTTCGTCGAGGACCCGAACGGTTACAAGATCGAGCTGATCGAGACCGCCAGTCGTCAGATCTGAGCCTTGCGCTCCGGCCTAACCGCCGCGCGCAATGGAGGGGATGCACCCAAGATATAGCGGCACATGACCTAAAGCGGAAAACCAGCCACGGAACCGGGTGAACTCCAACTCAAGGGGCGCTCAGGCGCCGTAGCACCCGACAATGCCTGAGGCTGTGAGCTTTTCGATGTCGCCGGCGCCGTAGCCCAGTTCGCCCAAGATCTCGCGGGTGTGCTCGCCCAGGTGCGGGCTGTGCGTGAGAGGATCGCCTGTCGCGGGCGGGCGCTGGCCGCAGATGCTACCCATGGGTACGCGGCCGAGCGTGTCGTTCTCGACCCAGCGCACCGCATCGACCGCCTGCACCTGCGGGTCGGCGAAAAGATCGTCGTACGTATTCACCTTGGCTTTCAGGATGTCGATGCCGGAAAGCAGTACCTCCCATTCGGCGGATGTCTTTGTCTCGAAGATCGGCCGCAGTTCGGCGATCAGTTCATTGCCATGTTTTACGCGGGAGCGTGCATCGGCATAGCGCGGATCTTCGAGCCACGCGTCCTTGCCGATCAGTTTGGCGAGCCGCCTGAAATGCGGGTCGCGCCGCGCATTGACGCTCATATAGCCGTCCTTGGTCTTGAACGTGCCGACAGGCATGCCGATAGGCTCGGCGCCGCCGCCCTGCAGATAGGATTCCATCATCGCCGCTTCCTGCAGGGCGAGCGAGCACTCCAGCAGGCTGGTCGCGATGTAGGCGCCGCGGCCCTTGGTCGCTTTCTTATAGAGCGCGGCTGAGGCCGCCTGGAACGCGTAAAGGCCCGTCGAGAAATCGATCGCCAGCAGGTCGATGCGCTGCGGGATGCCCGTTGCGCCGCGATTGATCGACATCATCCCGGTATAGGCCTGCATGACCGAGTCCGTCGCCGGCTGATCATGACGCGGGCCCCTCTGACCGAATCCCGAGATGGTGAGATAGATGACATCCGGGTTGGACTTCTTCACGCTCTCATAGTCAAGCGCGAACTTGTCGATCTTCCCGACCCGATAGTTCTGGATAAAGATATCGCAGTCCCTGGCGAGTCGCTGGACGATAGCGACGCCTGCATCGGACTTGAGATTCACGGCGAGCGAGCGCTTGGCGCGGTTGACAACGACGGAATGCGCCGTTTGATCGCCAGTCGACCTGCCGAGCTGCCGGCTCCAGCAGCCTGAACCGGGCGGCTCGACCTTGATCACGTCGGCACCGTGACGCGCCAGGTGCATGGCGCAATAGGGCCCCGCCACACCCTGCGACAAATCGAGAACCTTCACGCCTGCGAAGGGCAGATCGTCCTGCGCCATCCGTATGCTCCTTTTGCAGATGCTCGCCTCAGCTCCGCGATATATTAAGGTGTCGATGCGCGGGCGCGCAATCGTACGTGCCCTTGCACATGACTTTAGGCGCCGCGCTTGGAGTGCGGGGGCCAGGCCCCCTGTAGCTCTGTAGCGCCAAGGACGCGTGCTCAGCGCAAGCCGCTACTTGTTGGCCTCATACTGCCACGCGCCCATCTTGAAGAGGTTGTTGGGGTCGTGCGTTTGCTTCAGAGCCCGCAGGCGTTTCATGGTGTCTTGCGGGAACACGCCCAGCATCTCCGTTTCGCTTTCAGGCATGGCGTTGTTCAAGTACGTGGTCACATGAAAGCGGCTCAGCGCCGCCACGAACCCGTCGCACCACTGCTTGCTCGCCGCTCGTTTTGCGACGTCGTCGTCCGGCCAGCTGATGATCGAGGTGCACCAGAGGCGTCCGTTGCGTGCAGCGAAGGAAGTGGAGGCCGGATCAGCTTTGCTCACCGCCCCATTGACCTCCATGAAGATCACGAACGTAGAAAGCTTCGAGGCGAATTCCGGCTTCTCGCTCCAGTGCTTTACGGTCGCGTCGACAATGCCGTTCACCGCACTCGGGTCGCCGGGATCCCAATCGATAAACACGCCCTTGTCCCAGTAATTGGTGTTGTACGGGAAGCATCCGTCCAGCGCCGCCTGCAGGGCCGTGTAAGGCAGTTGAGTGTCCTGCCGCACCAGGGCCCCGCCCCCGAATGTCGCCAAGTCGTCGCACGTGGCCTTGGCCGCGGCTTCGTTCTCACCGACAATCAGTGGAACCACACCACACACCGGGTTGCCGTCCGGAGAGTGCAGGAAAGCGAATTGAAGCGTTTCGGTGTCCTTACGATCAGCACGGCCGATACGCCCCATCCAGGATGTCATCACTTCCTTCGCCTTGTCCGCCGTCCACAGGATCGGGGCGCCCCGGATGATGCCGGATTTGGGCATGTCGTGGAGTCGCACGACAAACTCGGTAATGATGCCGAAGCTGGATCCGTTTCCGCGCATGCCCCAGAAGAGCTCTGGATCCTTGGTCGCGTCCACGCGGACGACCTTACCCGCCGCGGTGACCAACTCGTAGCCGATAATGCAGTCGACAACCGCACCCAGCCAACGGCTCAAGTGGCCTACGCCGCCTCCCAGCGCAACACCCGCGAATCCGGTATGGGAGACGGTGCCGGTGATGCAAATCAGATTGTGGAGGGCGGTCTCATGATCGACGTCGCCGCCATCGGCCCCGGCCTGGATAAACGCCAGCTTCTTCTCGGGGTCGACGCGAACCGCGGTCATTCGCATGAGGTCGATCACTATGGCATCGTTGGCCATGCCGTAGGGCGAATGGGAGCCCTTTCCTCGCACCGCGATCGGAATGTTGTTCGACCGACAGTAATTCACGGCCGTCACGATGTCCCGCACACCCGAGACGACGACGAAGCCCAATGGTGTCGTACGCTCACTCAGGTCGCGGTTCCACCCCCGGAAGCGTGCAGCGGCGAACGCGTCCTTGTCGTCACGTGTGATCAACTCCCCGCGAATGGAGGCTTTGAGTTCGGATAGCAAATGAGCTGCCATGGTCTGGATCCTCGCAAGATCAAAGTTTGATCCCATCGATTGCGGCACGGGCCGCCGCAGTCGAACAACTGGGAAATCGCAGAGCAATCTACTCTCCGCGCTGCTGCCGTGCAAGGCCATGCGCGAGGGGCGCTCGCAGCGTCTTCCTCGATTACTCGCCTAGGAGATATTCCGGCGGGATAATAGGCGAGCGGTCGCGTCCGCCCGTTCATGCCGCCGCACACATCCCGCACCGCCGGCAGTGCGTGCACCCTGGTGTGTGGCAAGGCTGCCGATTACAAGCGCCGCGCTTAACGGTCGCGATCCCGGCCGCGACTTTCGCTTCGGCCACGATGGCCTTGCTGACGCTGCTCCTGTCCCCGCCGCCGTTCATCCGCTTGCGGCCCCGATCGCGCCTGCGGAGCGGATCGCTGCAGTTGCGGCGCCGCGCGTTGCGCCTGTGGCGACTGGCGCCGCTCATAGCGCTCCTGCGATGGCGCCCGCGCGCGACGCTCGCTGCGCTCCGGATGTTGCCGCACAACTATGCGCTCGCGGCTCTGGTAGCGGTAGTGCTGGTCATGCAGCCGCCGCCGGCTTTCGCCACGCGGATAGCGGTTGCCCGAGTACTGACGCTGATACAGCGGCAGCGGGGCCGGCGCAACATACGCGCGGCGATCCCAGCGGTCCCAGCCGCGCCGATCGTGTTCCCACCGGGAGCCCCAGCGCACGCCCCACTGCGGCGGCGCATCACGACGCCAGCCGTAGAAATAGCGCGGCGGATTTCGGTAGTAACTGACCGGGATGCGTAGTATGAATACCGGTACGACGTTCGGGGCTACCAGCCCCCACGGGCCGTCATACCAAGAGCTCGCATACCAGTTATCGTTTTGATACACCCAGTAGAGGCCGTCGTAGAAGAAATAGTTCGAATGCATTTTCGGGGCGTAGTACACCGGATAGCCCGGCACCGGCGCCAGTTCCGGATAGAGCGGAATGTTGATGCCGAGGCTCGCACTAGGCAGTCGGAGGTGCACACTCACCTGGGCGTGGGCAGCGGCTGCCGAAAACAACAGCAAGCATAGAACGATAAATTTGGAGCGCATTTTCTGTCCTCCTCTTCAAATGGTTCGGTCGCGGTCAGCGTCTGCAGGTGACATACTGACACCGACGCTCGGTGAGGGGGCGGTCGTCTTGTAAGCGATTGTTACGCGCAGAGCGCGGACAATATTGAAAAATGTCGTGTAAGCAGATGGTTATATCTGACCCTCTCGATACGGAGCGGGCTTGCGAAACGCGCCAGGCTTACGAATAGTTACGACTGCACGGCCTCCCGCCCGCGCTGACCGACGGCTTGCTTGCGCAAGGGCCCCTGGCCAGCGAAGCATTAGCAGCCGCCAGGCGCAGCGCACGATCATTCGTCAAATTCAATGGCGTTCCTGTATGGCCGCTATTGGCCAAGAATGGCGATCGGACGCCGGATCTAAGATAGTTGGCCGGTTCCGCAACGCGTGATACATTTGCGTGTAGTAAACTCGCCGGAGGGCTGTGAATCCATGGCTAGTCACGATCACCACGCCGACCACGATCACCCCGGCGGCTCCGAGCTCTCCGAGCTGCAGTTGCGCGTACGGGCGCTGGAAACCACGCTGACCGAGAAAGGCTACGTCGAGCCGGCTGCGCTCGATGCGATCATCGAGGCCTGCGAGACTCGGATCGGACCACACAACGGCGCACGCGTGGTCGCGAAAGCGTGGGTCGATCCGGCCTTCAGGAAAGCCTTGCTCGATGATGGGTCAAAGGCAGTCGCGACGCTTGGCCATCTCAGCCGTGTCGGCGAGCACCTCGTGGCCGTTGAGAATTCGCCGACAACCCACAACATCGTGGTCTGCACGCTGTGTTCCTGTTATCCGTGGGATCTGCTTGGCCTGCCTCCGGTTTGGTACAAATCGACGCCGTACCGCTCGCGCACCGTGAAGGATCCACGGGGTGTGCTGAGTGATTTCGGCGTCACACTGCCAGCCGACACAGAGATTCGAGTCTGGGACTCTACGGCCGAAACGCGTTTCCTGGTACTGCCAATTCGGCCGGCGGGCACCGAGCGTTGGAACGAGGAGCAACTTGCTACACTGATCACGCGCGACTCGATGATCGGCACGGGCCTCGCCCGCGCACCCGGGGAGATTGCCTGATGGACGGCGTGCATGACATGGGCGGCATGGACGGCTTCGGTCCGGTCGAGTCGGAGCGTAACGAGCCGGTGTTCCATGCTGCCTGGGAAGGCCGGGTGCTGGCCATGACGCGCGCGATGGGCGCGGCGAGTGGCTGGACCATCGATATGCAGCGTTTCGCCCGGGAGCAAATTCCGCCGCACGTGTACCTCGCTGTCTCCTACTACCAGAAATGGCTGCTCGGGGTGCAGCGGATGCTGCTCGATCATGGCCTGGTGGACGCGGAGGAGCTGAGCGCTGGCCATGCGCTCCGTCCGCCTGCGCCGCTCAAGCGTGGTCCGTTCAGATTAGCGGATGTCCCGCGGATTATGCGCCGCGGCACATTCGGACGCACGGCAAGCGCACCTGCCCATTTCAAAATCGGTGACCGTGTGCGCGCGAAAAACATCCACCCGCGCACGCACACACGGCTGCCACGCTATGCGCGCGGGCGCCTCGGCGTGGTCGAGCGGATCCAGGGGTGCCACGTTTTCCCTGACGCGGTGGCGCGCGGTGAAGGCGAACAGCCGCAGTGGCTTTATACGGTGGTGTTCGACGGGCGCGAGCTGTGGGGAGCGGATGCCGATCCAACGCTCAGGGTTTCGATCGAGGCCTTCGAGCCCTATCTCGACCCAGCCTAATATGACAAATCCCGGTCCAGCGGCAGCGCGCCGCGTCGCGCAGGCGGTTCCGGGCATACCGTGCGATGCCGAGGGACCGGTTTTCCGGGAGCCGTGGGAAGCGCAGGCTTTTGCCATGACGCTCGCGCTGTACGATCGCGGTCTGTTCACCTGGCCGGAGTGGGCGGCGACGCTTGCCGCAGAGATCGAGCGCGCGCGTGCAAAAGGCGATCCCGACACCGGAGAGACCTACTACCATCATTGGCTTGCCGCGCTGGAGCGGATTGTCGCAGACAAGGGCGTGACCGACGCGCAGACGCTGGCGCGCTACTACGAAGCGTGGGACCGCGCTGCCGACCGCACGCCCCACGGGACACCGATCGAACTGCAGCCGGACGATTTCCGCTAGCATGAATTTTTCGCTCAACGACGAGCAGCGCAGCTGGCAGATGAAAGCGCGGCAGTTTGCGGAACAGGAGATACGGCCGATCTCCCTCGCGCGTGATCAAGTTACTGACCCTGCCGCCACGCTCGACTGGGACGTTATCCGCAAGGGGTCTAGACTCGGCTTGCGCACCGCGGCGGTGGCGCGGGAATGGGGCGGACACGGCATCGATTTCGTGACGCAGTCGGTAGTGATCGCAGAGCTCGCCCGCGGCGACAGCGCGATCGCCAAAACCTTCAGCCAGTGCTGGAAGTGGTGCCATCTCATTGCGGACCGCTGCACGCCGGCGCAACGCGAGCGATTCCTGCAGCCATTCCTGGCCGATGACGCCTTTCTCCTCGGCGGAGGCATCACCGAGCCCAACGCCGGCTCCGACAACCGCTTGCCTCCCGCTGACGATCCCGGAGCTGGACTGCGGCTGCGCGCAGAGCGCGATGCCGACGAGTGGATATTGAACGGCGAGAAATGCTTTATCGCCAATGCCAACGTCGGCAAGCTCTTTTTCGTCTTTACGCGCACCAACCCCGCCGCTGCGATCGGCGAGGGCACCAGCATCTTCGCGGTGCCGGTCGACACGCCTGGTTTGCGCGTGGGCAAGGTGTTCAACAAGAGCGGCTGGCGTTTCTACCAGAACGCGGAACTCATTTTCGAGAACGCGCGTGTGCCCCACAGCAATCTGTTAGGGGAAGTGAATGGTGGCTTCAAAGCGCGCGGCGGCAGAAATGCCAAGTTCTCCGAGCTCGAGTACGCAGCCAACGCGGTCGGTGTGTGCGACGCAGCGGTTGAAATGGCCACCGAGTACGCCCGGAGCCAGAAGCGCGGCGGGCGCCCGCTTGTCGACCAGCAGTTGATTCAGCTCAAGCTCTCGGAGATGCACATGCACACCGAGGCGCTGCGCTCCTTTGTCCTACGACTCGCGGCGGAGAGCGATGCCGCCTCGGAGCAGCACGGGACGCATGGCCATTTTCTGATGAACTTCGCGACTGTGGTCATTCAGCGCGTGTGCAATGCGAATCTGGCAATGCACGCGAGCGCCGCTCGAACCATGCACGCCGGAGCCGACAAACTCGTTCGCGACGCAATCATCTGGACACACATCGCGGGCGACTCGGTGCAGCGGATGAAATCGGTCCAGGGTCTGCTGAAGTCCGCCTCGGCCTCGCATTGAGTCTTGGAAGATGGCACAGATCGAAGTGCGGCCCTGAGGCCTAGCGCCAGAGCCCCTCCATGAGCGACCCAGCAATCACAGTTTTATTTGTCATAGCGGCAATACTATTGGTGTTGGTATGGACGTTGTATCTGGTCGTCGGTCTTATGCTGGGGTTGACCGCGTTCGTGATAGGCCTGCCGCTGCTGTTGTTCATCCTCATGTTTATTATGGTTCCCCCGCCGTTCATCGTTTTGCTCGTGGGCGGTTTCTTTGTTCTATTTGGTCTCACCGGCCGGCCGAAGGCGTCCGACTCCGGAAAGCCTATTGACGGCGCCTCCGAAAGCGGCCACACGTCCGCCGACAGTGAGCAGCCCGCAAAGAAGTGACGCACAGGATGTACACGTTACGACAAGCGTCGACGGCACACGCGCGGCAGCAGGGTCGTCTACACGCCCAACTCGGGCGCGCCGCAAACTCAACCCTGCCTGAAGAACTCGATGAGCAACCGATCTACGGGCTCGGGCCTTTCGTACTGTACCCAATGACCAGCGTCCGGGATCAGCTCGATGCGCATTGCGGGCATCAGCTCCCTGCAAGGGTCGACCCGCACCGACACATCAGGCCACGATAAATTGTCCCGCGCACCGAAAATTCCCAGCGTGGGCACCTTGATCTTCGGCAGTGCCGCGCGTGTCAGGCTACCCCCCGTGAACGGCTGCGTATTGAAGCGCTGGCGTGCGACGTTGGCGCGCTGAATGTCGATGGTTGCGTCGGTGATTGTCGAGTCGTGCACAAACATCATCTGCATCAAATTGTGACGCAGGATCGCACGCCGCTCTTCCTCCGGCACCGGTTCGGGCGGCATCTTGCGCAGATTGAGTCGGCTGCGGCCCGGGCTTGCACTGGGTGCACTGCGCAGCCCACCCGGCGCGACTAGCGCGAGGCGCGAAACCTTCTCCGGCATGCGCGCCGTCAACATCGTCGCGACCACGCCGCCGAACGAAAACCCACACAGAAATACCGGCTTAGTCGCACCGCCGACATCGCGAATCGATTCGCATACGATATCGACGTAGTCGTGCGGCGTGATATCGCTGGGCACGGATGGTGAATCACCGTTGCCAGGCAGATCGTATGCGTGCACGCTGAAGTGCTCCCGCAACGCCGGGATGTTTCGAATCCAGTGCGTCCAGGACCCGGTACCACCATGAAACATTATGAGCTCCGGGCCCCGACCTTCGATGTGGCAGGCAAGCGCCATCTTCTTGCTGACGTCGGACAAGCGGTCCTCCCCTTTCGCGAATCTGTCACCCTCAAGCGGTGATGTCGACCGAAGTGTAGGTGCGGGTGCCCATGCTGTAAAGCGACCGTCGCCATTACGCCAAAGGATGGGCGCAGAATACCCGCTGCATGCGCGCACATTTCATCAGGAACCATCATGCCCGACGTTACGATCGGTGATCCAGCCTGGCTGCAACTCACCCCTGAAATCGCCCTCGAGCCGGTCCTTCCCATCTGCGACCCACATCACCACGTCTGGGCGGATCGGCACGAGCCGCCGTTCTATCAGCGTTACCTGTTGCCCGACCTTGTCGCGGATATTCGCGACAGTGGGCACAACGTTCGCTCGACAACTCGGTCTACCACACACAACTCGATGAGCTTGTCGCGCTGGCCCGCGCCGTGCCGGAACTGACCATCGTGTTGAACCACATCGGCGGGCTGGTGCGCGTCGGTCCCTACACCAACCGCGACAACGAAGTGCTGAGAAACGTTTTGGCTTCGATTGGCTCACGCGCGCCAAACCCATCGGTTCGGCGGAACTAGCGGCGACGCTGGCGCCGTTGATGCACTACTGCATCGAGAAGTTCGGACCGCAGCGCTGCATGTTCGAGAGCAATTTCCCGGTGGACAAGGTCGTACCCCGAGCGTGCCGCCCTGTTTCACGACACGGCGGCTCGGGTATATCGGATCGCGGGTTAGGGCAACCTCCATTCGATCGCTAGGGCACCGCCTTTGCTGAGGGTCGCTCACATTGCCGCTGCGTCGCGCACTTTGGCGCGTGCTGCTGAGCACTCGCAACCCGCATCGTGCCGACTGTGGTACGACTAGGAGAATCAACGCATAGCAACAAGTTTCACCCGAGCGCGAGACAGCATCCTGCGCCACCAGCCAAGCTTCGCCTATTTCGATGCGACCGATGCAGGTTGCAAGCGCTGATTGGCTTCAAGGAATAAACGCTTGGCCTTTTCGATATCGTAGGGACGCTCTTCGAGGGTTTCCGCGTCGAATTCGCTGCGCGGCACAGCGAAGAAATCACCGCCATAGATATGAATTGCGCCGGTGAATTGGCTCAACGGGTTCGTCACCGAATGAACAGTGGGCGCACCCAAAAGGACGGTATCGCCGGTTTCGAGTTGCTTGGCGTTCGCTTTAACGATGCCTTTGGGCTCACGTCGGTAGAAATAATTGTCCTCCCTTCCACCATATAGGCCGATCACGGCCCACATGCGGTGATCGTGGGGGTAAATGGACATACCCGGCGCCCAAATGACATTGAGGATGGTCAGTTCCTCAGACCGGTACAAGCTTATGATTTCCGCTCGCCGTGGGACGCCAAGCGCGTGCTCCACTTCCGCATGGTCGGACACGGCACGCCTGACGATCTCCTTGATGGCGTGATCCGGGGACTGTTCGGCAAGAGCGTTCCGGCAGTCCGCAACGAGTTGCTCGGTACTGAACATGCGATTCTCTCCTCGTGCTCGAGATTGAACGAACAGTGTGGACGCCTTAAATGCCTAGGTCAATGGACTTGGCGCGGAGCGACAATGATGCCGAACGATGCGCATAAGCGCCGCGAAACAGTGGCGCGCAGCGCCGCAGTTGAGCGTCCGTCTTCATGTGCGCGTTAGCCCTCATGGCGCTCATGAATCGGTGTTCGTTCCGAGAACTCTCCGGTACGGCGGCGCGGCGGTGCTCACTACATCGACATGAACTCGCACCTTAGGAAGTGGCGGCGCCGTTGCTCCCCCTTCGAATGTCTGAAAATCTCCCTCGATGACGCACACCACGTGCTGCGCAAACGCTACCGGGTGTAGCCACATGCTCCCGTCAGACTCAACGACAATCCTCGCTTTGTCGTGACTAAGCCACCCCACCGGTAAAGTTGATCCCCCTCTGTTCTGCCGCGATAGCGTGATCTGATGAAGCAGCCCATTTCGGAAAACCTGCCAAAGCTTACGCGAAATCGTCTCGTCCCGAAGTTCGGGAAACATGCGAGCAAGCTCCTAAAAGAAGGCTGTTGATAGAACCTGGTCGGCGGAGAGACCAGTCTTCTGCCGCAAATAGCGCTCAAGCAGCGGAAAAGCAACAAGCAGTATCGCGAAACCGGCCTCGCGGCTTGGATAGAGCGTCGCCAACACCTGCTTGTACCAGGCGTTGAAGTTCTCTCGATTCGGGCTCATCGGTGAATTACTGAGGGCAACGTTCGCCATGAGCGGACGGACACCAGCAAGCGCAGCGCCGCTGGTGGGCGGTCAGGTTCATTGCGGGGTTAGAGGTCACATTTTTCGGCGAACAGTCCTCGGCGGAA